>OAUY01000021.1_pt1 | contig 146861 bp, 166 predicted proteins | sample 1476321 | NCBI WGS metagenome assembly OAUY01 (sample SAMEA2580067, study PRJEB22360) | human gut metagenome | biome: human gut; feature: human-associated habitat; material: faeces | place: Denmark | collected 2008/2010
ATGTGGTGATGCCGGATGATGGCGCGCCGTTCCGCTACAGCTTCAGCGCCCTGAAAGACCGCCATAATGCCGTTGAGGTGAACTGGATTGACCCGGATAACGGCTGGGAGACGGCGACAGAGCTTGTGGAGGACACGCAGGCCATTGCCCGTTACGGTCGTAACGTCACGAAGATGGATGCCTTTGGCTGTACCAGCCGGGGGCAGGCACACCGCGCCGGGCTGTGGCTGATTAAAACGGAGCTGCTGGAAACGCAGACCGTGGACTTCAGCGTGGGTGCAGAAGGGCTTCGCCATGTACCGGGCGATGTCATTGAAATCTGTGATGATGACTATGCGGGGATCAGCATCGGCGGGCGCGTGCTGGCGGTGAACAACCAGACGCGGACACTGACGCTCGACCGTGAAATCACGCTGCCATCCTCCGGCACCACGCTGATAAGCCTGGCTGACGGACAGGGGAATCCGGTCAGCGTGGAGGTCCAGTCCGTCACCGACGGCGTGAAGGTAAAAGTGAGCCGTGTTCCTGACGGCGTTGCAGAATACAGCGTGTGGGGGCTGAAGTTGCCAACGTTGCGCCAGCGCCTGTTCCGCTGTGTGAGTATCCGTGAGAACGATGACGGCACGTATGCCATCACTGCCGTGCAGCATGTACCGGAAAAAGAGGCCATCGTGGATAACGGGGCGCACTTTGACGGCGACCAGAGCGGCACGGTGAATGGTGTCACGCCGCCAGCGGTGCAGCACCTGACTGCCGAAGTCACCGCAGACAGCGGGGAATATCAGGTGCTGGCGCGCTGGGACACGCCGAAGGTGGTGAAGGGGGTGAGCTTTATGCTTCGCCTGACCGTGGCAGCGGATGACGGCAGTGAGCGGCTGGTCAGCACGGCCCGGACGACGGAAACCACATACCGCTTCAGGCAACTGGCGCTGGGGAACTACAGGCTGACAGTCCGGGCGGTAAATGCGTGGGGGCAGCAGGGCGATCCGGCATCGGTATCGTTCCGGATTGCCGCACCGGCAGCGCCGTCGCAGATTGAGCTGACACCGGGGTATTTTCAGATAACCGCCACGCCGCATCTTGCGGTTTATGATCCGACGGTACAGTTTGAGTTCTGGTTCTCGGAAAAGCGGATTGCGGATATCAGGCAGGTTGAAACCACAGCACGCTATCTTGGCACGGCGCTGTACTGGATAGCCGCCAGTATCAATATCAAACCGGGCCATGATTATTATTTTTACATCCGCAGTGTGAACACCGTTGGCAAATCGGCATTTGTGGAGGCTGTTGGCCAGCCGAGTGATGATGCATCCGGCTATCTGAATTTTTTCAAAGGAGAGATAGGGAAAACCCATCTGGCTCAGGAGTTGTGGACGCAGATTGATAACGGTCAGCTTGCGCCTGACCTGGCTGAAATCAGGACGTCCATTACGGGTGTCAGCAATGAAATCACGCAGACCGTCAATAAGAAACTGGAAGACCAGAGTGCAGCGATCCAGCAGATACAGAAGGTTCAGGTTGATACAAATAATAACCTGAACAGCATGTGGGCTGTGAAGCTGCAGCAGATGCAGGACGGACGCCTTTATATCGCGGGTATTGGTGCCGGTGTTGAGAATACTCCTGACGGTATGCAGAGTCAGGTGCTGCTGGCGGCGGACAGGATTGCGATGATTAATCCTGCGAATGGCAACACAAAGCCGATGTTTGTTGGGCAGGGCGATCAGATATTCATGAACGAAGTGTTCCTGAAATATCTGACGGCTCCCACCATTACCAGCGGTGGCAATCCCCCAACGTTTTCACTGACACCTGATGGTCGACTTTCTGCGAAAAATGCGGATATCAGCGGTAACGTGAACGCGAACTCCGGGACGCTCAACAACGTCACGATTAATCAGAACTGTCGGATTCTGGGAAAACTGTCAGCTAACCAGATTGAAGGTGATATTGTCAAAACGGTGGGAAAAGCCTTTCCGAGAAATGGCAGTTATGCCAGCGGTACAATAACGGTCACTGTGTACGATGACCAGGCTTTTGACCGTCAGATAGTAGTCCCCCCCGTTCTGTTTCGTGGGGGTAAGCATGAAAACTTCAACAGCAACAACCAACAGTCATACTGGTATTCAACCTGTAAGCTGCAGGTACTGAAGAACGGACAGGAAATCTTTCAGCAACCCGCGACGGATGTCAGCAGGGTATTTTCATCAGTCATTGATATGCCTGCCGGACACGGCCATGTCACCCTGACTTTCAATGTTTCTTCATATGGTGCTAATAACTGGACGCCAACGACCAGTATCAGCGACCTTCTTGTTGTTGTGATGAAGAAATCTACAGCCGGTATCAGTATCAGTTGAATTTTATAACCCAGATACGGGCGCCAGAAATGGCGCCTTTTTTATTTGTGGAGTGAATATGGCAGTACAGATTTCAGGCGTGCTGAAAGACGGTGCAGGAAAACCGATACAGAACTGCACCATTCAGCTCAAAGCAAAACGTAACAGCACCACGGTTGTGGTGAACACGGTGGCCTCAGAAAATCCGGATGAAGCCGGACGTTACAGCATGGATGTCGAGTATGGCCAGTACAGCGTTATCCTGCTGGTTGAAGGTTTTCCGCCTTCACATGCCGGGGCCATCACCGTGTATGAGGATTCTAAGCCGGGGACATTGAATGATTTTCTGGGCGCTGCAACAGAAGATGATGTTCGTCCGGAGGCACTGTATCGTTTTGAAAAGATGGTGGAAGAGGTGGCACGCAACGCTGAAGCCGCCTCTCAGAGCGCAGCGGCAGCAAAGAAATCAGAAACAGCAGCGGCATCGTCCAGGAATGCGGCGAAAACATCAGAGACGAATGCAGGTAACAGCGCGAAAGCGGCAGCTTCTTCAAAAACAGCCGCACAAAACGCAGCAACAGCGGCAGAACGTTCAGAGACAAATGCCCGTGCGTCAGAAGAAGCCTCCGCAGACAGTGAAGAGGCTTCCCGCCGTAATGCAGAGTCAGCCGCTGAAAATGCCGGAGTCGCCACCACAAAAGCGCGGGAGGCCGCAGCAGACGCAACAAAGGCCGGGCAGAAAAAGGATGAGGCTCTGTCGGCAGCGACACGGGCTGAAAAGGCGGCAGACCGCGCAGAAGTCGCAGCGGAAGTGACTGCAGAGCCCTATGCGAATATAGTGCCGCCGCTGCCTGATGTGTGGATACCGTTTAACGATTCACTGGATATGATTGCGGGTTTTTCTCCGGGCTATAAAAAAATAGCTATTGGTGACGATGTGGTTCAGGTCGCCAGTGATAAACAGGTTAATTTCAGTCGCGCATCAACGGCAACATATATCAACAAATCTGGCGAACTGAAAACGGCGGAAATTAATGAGCCGCGATTTGAGTGTGATGGCCTGCTTATTGAGGGACAAAGAACGAACTACATGCTCAATTCGGAAAGTCCAGCCAGCTGGGGGAAGTCATCAAACATGGATGTGCCCGAAACCGGGACAGATAGTTTTGGTTTTACTTATGGAAAGTTTGTCTGCAACGATTCTCTGGTTGGGCAAACTTCGGCTATTAATATGGCATCAATTGCTGCAACAAAGTCAGTTGATGTCTCAGGCGATAACAAGTACGTGACAACCTCATGCCGTTTTAAAACAGAACGACAGGTAAGGTTACGTATACGGTTTGATAAGTATGATGGTAGTGCAACAACTTTTCTTGGCGATGCGTACATTGATACGCAAACGCTTGAAATTAATATGACAGGTGGGGCTGCCGGCAGAATTACGGCACGAGTCAGGAAGGATAAGACCACAGGCTGGATTTTTGCAGAGGCAACGATTCAGGCAATTGATGGTGAGTTAAAAATAGGCTCTCAGATACAGTATTCTCCTGAGCGGGGTGGGGCAACAGTATCTGGTGACTATATTTATCTTGCCACCCCACAAGTAGAGAATGGGCCGTGTGTATCATCATTTATTATTTCAGGAGGCAGCGCAACGACAAGAGCCAGTGATTTGGTTAGTATCCCCACCAGAAATAATCTTTATAAGTTACCATTTACTTTTTTACTTGAGATTCATAAAAACTGGGATATTGCACCAAACGCCGCACCCCGCGTGTGGGATATAGCAGCAGCCAATACCGGGCAATCAGCAATTGCAGCAATCAACAGAGGTAGTGGTAAGTTATATATGAGTCTGTCAAACCCTTCAGGCTTGTATGTTAATAGCGCAGCGACAGATGTATTTGCAGAGAAAACCACATTTGGATGTATTGCAAAAGCTGATGGTCACTTTCATGTGGTGACAAATGGTAAAGCGGTTAATGAAGTTTATTGTGAATATAATGGTGTGACCGCTGATAAAAATATCCGATTTGGAGGGCAGACGAATACTGGAGAACGACATCTGTTTGGCCATATTCGCAATTTCCGCATATGGCATAAAGAATTAAATGACAGGCAATTAAAAGAGGTCGTATGAAAGATTTAACTTTGAAGTTTCATGACAAACTGCAGTTTAAGGCCTTCCTGTCATCTCTTGACTGGGAGGAGGATGAAGACCTCCAGAATAAACTGTTAGTCGATGAAATTGGTTTCACCTACACAGAAACAGGGGTAACAGAAGAGGGAGAACCTGTCTGTGTCCGGAATGACGGTTATTTTGTCAACATTCGCATTCTTGATGACTTGTTTGATGTTTCTGTATTCTCTGATTATGTCGTGGAGCTGGAAACACCGCTTCGGGAATGGAGCTGAAAGGAGGAAATAATGGATATAAGCCCCTTACTTCATGCGCTTTGTGCTGTGGCTGCGCAGATACTGGTTGGTCTTTTTACCGGAAACTGGGCTTACGGAGCGATAGCCGGTTGTACGTTCTTCATTGCGCGTGAACATACCCAGGCAGAATATCGCTGGATTGAAATGTTCGGGCATGGCAAGCGAATGAATATGCCGTGGTGGGGCGGTTTTGATCCGCGAGCTTGGGATGTGGCAAGCCTGATGGATTTTGCTGTGCCGGTGGTGGCGTGTCTGCTGGTCTGGCTGTTGGTTAATCGTGGGTGAAAAAAGGTGAGCTGTATATGCAACGGAGGAAGAAACCCCGTTGCTGGAAGCCAGGAAAAAGTATCGGGTGTTGCTGTCCTCGGATGTTGTGCTAATTGGGTGATAACAGATCCTGTGTATGGGAGTTTCCCTTTTTGCGTGCGTTGATGCTGGTAACGGCAAACGTCATGATGAACAAAACCGCGAATAAGACGACAATCGTCGGAGCTGGTGCGCTGTCGATAAAAAAGGACAACCAGACACCAGTCATTGACACTATTACCGATATGCCAGTCGCCAGTAGGAGCGCAATATGAAAGCGTTGTGTCAGGAGTACCGCAATGGCGCCAGGCGCAATGAGCAGAGAAATGGAGAGAATGATACCTACCGCTTTCAGCGTCGCCACAATGGTCAGAGAGACCATGCACAGCAGCCCATAATGCAGCCATCTCGTATGCAAACCGCTTACCTGCGCCTGTTGATAATCAAAGCTGAACAGCAAAAAATCCCGCCATTTTACGCTAATAACAAGTGTAACCAGTCCGGCAATAATCACCGTCTGGATTATATCGCCGATGGTTATCCCGAGCATGTCGCCGAAAAGAATATGATCAAGATGTACGTCTGGTTTGACTGCAATATACAAGATCAGACCTGCGGCAAACATGCCAGAAAAAACAATCCCCATCACTGTATCTTGCTTGATTCGGCTGTTGTCTTTCAGGTATCCCGTCGCCACCGCACAGAATACTCCGGCGACGAATGCCCCTGTAGCCAGAGGTAACCCCAGAATCCAGGCAAGCACGATGCCAGGAAAAACCGCATGACTCATCGCGTCACCCATCAGTGCCCAACTTTTCAGGACCAGAAAGACCGACAGCAGCGCACAGGGTATGGAAACTACCAGTGAAATCAGCAGTGCGTGACTCATAAAGGTGAACTGCAGTGGCTCCAGTAATAATGCCATCATGAGCGATCCTCCAGCGCTTTATGCGCACGCCGACGATTTGCCAAAAGCCCATGGGTGGGCGCAAAGACAAATGCTAAAAGAAACAGCAGTGTCTGCGCCACCACGATGATTCCACCTGTCGCGCCGTCCAGAAAGTAACTGACCCACGCGCCGAGGAAACTGGTCACACTGCCAATAGTTACAGCAATCATGAGCAGGCGGGGAAAACGATCGGTTAACAACCATGCTGTTGCACCGGGAGTCACCACCAGACAGATCACCAGAAAGGCACCAACCGTTTGCAGCGCCGCAACGGTCGAAACCGACAGCAGGGTGAAGAAGAGGATTTTTAATCTGCCCGGATGCAATCCAATAGCACGGGCGTGATTCTCGTCGAAAAAGGTCACCATAAGATCTTTCCATTTGAAAAAAAGCACGATGATCGAGAGAATGCCAATGATAGTGAGTTGCAGGATATCCGCCGGATCGATTGCCAGAATATTGCCCAGGACGATGGTCTGAATGTTCACGGATGTCGGGTTCAATGACACCATAAACAGCCCCAGGCCAAAAAAGGACGAGAAGATCAGGCCGATGATGGCATCTTCTTTTAAGCGAGTGAGTTGGTTAAGAAACAGCATGCTGCCCGCTGCCAGTCCGCCGGAAAAGAAGGCTCCCAGAGAAAACGGAAGCCCCAGCATATATGCCCCCGCAACACCCGGGACAATAGAGTGCGACAGCGCATCGCCAATCAGCGACCAGCCTTTTAGCATCAGATAGCATGACAGGAAAGCGCAGAGACCGCCGACCATCGCCGAGACCCACATCGCATTGAGCATATATTCATAGCTGAAGGGTTCCAGTAGCGCGTTCATCTTTCTTCCCTCTGCACCGCTGACGGTCGATGTGCCACAAAAGGGCGTTCATCGTCAGTAATAATGCTTTCTTCCGAGCCGTTAAGTGTGACATGGCGCAGTACGCCGCTAAAAGCCAGCTCCAGGTTCTCGGCTGTAAAAGTGGTGTCTGTCGGCCCGCTTGCCAGGACGGTGCCTTTGACCATGACCGTATAATCGCAAAATGTCGTGACGGATCCGAGATTGTGCGTTGAGACAAGCATCGTTTTGCCTTCCGCGCGTAACTCCCTCAACAGGCTGATGATTTTCGCTTCGGTTTTCACATCAACGCCGGTAAAAGGTTCATCCAGCAGGATCACATCACCCTGCTGTGCAATCGCTCTCGCCAGAAAGACGCGTTTCTTTTGTCCACCGGAAAGCTCGCCGATTTGTCGATGGCGAAAATCCACCATATCGACACGTTCCAGCGCATCGGTGACAATCTGACGATCCCTCTTTTTGGCGATACGCAACATACCCATATGCCCATAGCGGCCCATCATCACCACATCTTCCACCAGTACAGGAAATGACCAGTCAACCTCTTCTGACTGAGGGACGTAGGCAACCAGGTTTTTCTGTAGCGCCTGTCGTGTGGGAATACCCAGAACAGATATCTTCCCGCTGGTCAGACGCACAAATCCCATAATCGCTTTAAACAACGTCGATTTTCCGGAACCGTTTACCCCAACCAGAGCGGCAATAGATCCGCCTGGTACTGTGAAGGATGCATCGCGCAGTGCTGTGTGCCCGTTACGCCAGGTGACAGTAACATCATTAACGACAATGCCTGCAGATTGCATCATTATTTCTCCCTTTTTCCGGCTTTAATTCCCTGTACCAGCGTACTGGTAGTAACCTTCAGAAGGTCGATATACGTAGGTACCGGGCCGTTTTCTGTGCTCAGGGAATCGACATAGAGCACACCACCGTAGTGCGCGCCGGTTTCACGCGCAACCTGACGCGCTGGTTTATCGGAAATCGTACTCTCGCTAAAGACTGCCGGGATATGATTTTTCTTAACTATATCAACAACCTTACGTACCTGCTGCGGTGTTCCTTGTTGATCGGCATTAATCGGCCACAGATAAAGCTCTTTTAGCCCCAAATCGCGTGCGAGATAAGAAAAAGCCCCTTCACTGGTGACCATCCATCGCTGATTCTCAGGGAGTTCCGCAATCTGCTTACGCAGGGGGGCAAGGGTTTGGGTAATCTTGGCTTTATAAGTATCGGCATTACGTTGGTAGGTTTGTGAATTTGCCGGATCGTATTTTATAAACGCATCACGAATATTATCGACGTAAATCAGAGCATTATCTGGCGACATCCAGGCATGGGGGTTAGGTTTGCCCTCATAGGGCCCTTCGGTGATCCCTACTGGCGTCACACCCGAAGAGACAATTACTTCTGGAACCCCATTGAGATGCTGGTAAAAGCGTTGGAACCACAATTCCAGATTCATACCATTGGCGAGAATCAGTTGTGCCCCCTGCGCACGTTTAATATCGCCAGGGGTAGGCTGATACTCATGAATTTCTGCACCAGGCTTGGTTATGGATGAGACTTCTGCAGCATCTCCCGCCACGTTTTTGGCCATATCCGCGATGATGGTAAATGTTGTAATGACCTTGAATTTTTCAGTTGCACTTGCCTGAAATGCGATCGAGCAGGTGAGTGCGAGGCCCCCCAAGAGCATGGTTACTTTTTTTATCGAGTGCATAATTTAGTACCTATAGTGAGCAAAATTAGAACAAACATAGCAACGGCTATGTTTTATAGCACAACCTATACAAAATGAAAATGATTATCATTAGCGGTTTTGAGGCCCAAAACAGGGATTAGGTTGTTTCCGGCTGGCGACGCGTTATTGAGGAAAAAAGTAAGGCAGCTAGTAGGCTTTGAAATAACGTTTTGCGGTTGGCTGATGCAATTTCGAGAGTGCATGTATTGAATGATTTCTAGCCGTTACTGATTTTCGTATTTTTTGTATGGGAGGATTTGCACCTCTCCCCACCGAGCCTCCATGACTTTACTCCACTGTCTCTAGGGCTGCTGTGTGCCAGGAGCGGAAGCAGGGGGGCCAGAGACTCCTTAAAAGTTGATAGCTCGTTTTGCAGGGAGACTTACACGGTAAGCGTTATTCCGAAGAGCTTAAAATTGAAGCAGTCAAACGGGTTGTTGAGCGTGTTTATGCGCTGCCATCTGATTAATCGACGGAAGCAGTTCCGTTTGGTCTATGATGCAGTTGTCCGGCAGGCGCTCTGTGACGCAAAAGAACGATAGGAGTAGCATTGAAGTGAACGAGGTTATGCTTGTCTTATATTATCCTCTATTTTAAAAACATCAGCTGGTTGTGTAAGAGTTTTTATTGTTTTATCTTGTTGACTTTGCTTTTATGAAAACAGAGTGATTGATACAATGAAAACCTTAAGTGGGAAAGAGTTTAGGAAATTATTTAATCGTTATGAGACAGGATTCTATCTAAGTGAGTTTGAATACTTAAAGGACTTTGATCCTTTGTTTCCTGAATGCGTAGGGAAAGAATTAAAGTTGGGTTATAAACGAAAAGTTGATGTATGGTGCGAAGAGGATGCTGCGCTATATGCAGAATTTATAGCTACAAAAGAAAGGCTGAAAAGAGGCCGGTTAATCCTAAAAATAAACCAAGTGTGGTCGCGTGTATATCCTGCTTATATTTATGCAATTGAAGAAAGAATAAATGTCAGGGCAAAGGGGAGAGAGTCATTTAAGTATGAAACTGTGCAAGAAAAACAATGTAAACTTTCCATAATGTTAGATGGTCTGAAAGACCTTGAATGTGAAATAGCTATGATTTCAAGTGAGTTTGAAATTGAAAAACACTCTATGCACTATTTTTATATGATTTTTGATATTGAACGCTATATAAATGACTGCAGTTACTTTGTTTTTTCTGCTGCTAAAGTTGTTAAAGGCGTGATTCAATGCATTGGTTACATTGACAAAAATAACAAAGCAAGTTGCGATGAATTTTATTCAGGCAGCTATGAATGCTTGGATGATGATCAGGAAACACTGAACTATTTAAATGAATCATGCGCAGAGGGTATAGACGCTGATAAAGATCTCATCAGGAAGAATGAGTTATTAGCCTTATCCCTGAAGGAATTGTATCAACTTCTCGTTTCAAAAAAATAACAAGTAATACGGCGAGCGATATGACGTGCCATGGGATATCCGCACCCAGCAGCATGTTGTCTCCACGATGTCCGCAGTTCGCTCATAATAGACATTCACTACAGTTATAGTAGAAGGTATGCATGCTGCTGAGTGGGGAAAGTGTGAAAGAAAAGAAGACAGCTGCTTTGTTTGTCGTCACGTTTATCTTCATTGGCTATGCAAGTCGTAATACAAGGCGGGACAAAACTGAGACACATAAGGCCTCGCAATGGCTTGCAAGGCCACACATGTATTGAGATGTTAATAAAATGTAGACTTGTAATTTTGATATAAATGGTAGAGAAAATCTTTCCCCAAAATAAAAACGAACGTCAATGAAATCAAACGGTTGAATAAAGTTGATTTTGGCTAATACAAAGACAAGAAAATAATATTTATGATTAAATATCAGCGAGTTGAATACATAATTTTTATATACTGCTGCGCCATATGGGCTGGACTGAAGCCGCAGACCTGATTGTTAAAGGTATGGAAGGTGCAATCAACGCGAAGACCGTAACCTATGACTTCGAACGTCTGATGGAAGGCGCTAAACTGCTGAAATGTTCAGAGTTTGGTGACGCGATCATCAAGAACATGTAATCTCTACATGTGTTAAATATTGAAACGGGCGTATAACACGCCCGTTGTTTTTATAAATATGTTAACCGTTATAAAATAACGTATCAAAAGTCAAGTGAACACATTTCAAATATCAATTTGATCGTATTGGTCTGGTGATTATTTATGGGGAGCAATAAAAAGACAGTATTAATCATCCATAGGGATAGTCTCTGCACTTTTATTTCCATTATGCTAATGCCTTACTGAATTATGAAGCATTTTTTAAGCTCCCAACTTTAGCTAGATTAATGGTTTATTATTTTCTACATCTTCAATATATAAAAGCGTATTATCAATGGCGTAGTAACTGCGTTTGTTATGATTAACATCAGTAACCCACCGGAAAACGCCAGCGCCTGCCAGTGTTGAACAGTATTCCCGAAATGTAGATTTTCCGCGAATATGAAGCAATGCGGCCTCTTTTATTTTAGCTGGGTTCTTGGTCGTACTAACTTTTAACAGGTTCCTGGTTCCTCTTAATAACAAAACCGTGTCATCGTGAGTAATAATTCTGATGTTATCCGTAGCCAGATAATAAATGTAATGTGCAATACGGTGATGTTTTAATTCTGAATAAAACCAGGAGAAGTTTTGCTCTTTTCTCACTTGCTCAAACATCTTTTGAAAAACAACGACCTGATCCATCAGGATAATAACCTCTTGTTAGGTGTGAGACTGCGTAGTGTGCACGATCGGTTTTACCACTTCAATCTGGTCTGTCCTTTGGCTGTGATATGTACAAAGTGTGAAAGGGGGATTACCTGAATTCTCCCGGTGGGCATTTTGCAACGGACCAGCTCCGCTACAAACGCTGGTGTGGGTTCAGATTATAACATTCTGTCTAAGGGGCGGGATAAAGGTGAATTTAGGGGGCATGAAAGATGACTTTATAACCTTGCTCACCCCAGTGTTGTAAAAGTTCGTTTTGCCTTCTCGTTGGTGCCATGCCTGTCCAGACAATCAATGTTTGCGTTGGGAACAGTTCCGGGCGCGGCGATTCAATGGGATCAGCAAGAACAGAAATGTGCCATCCTGACAATGATAAACGCCATGCTTCCAGCCACAATCGTGCTCTCTCTTCAACATTCCACGCCATCAGAATGGCCTCTTTACCGGGCTTACGGCGCATTTCGAAAAGTGAGGCCGCTGCGTATTCAATTAATGCGCCGTCAAACATACTGCTCATAATGCGGGAGGTGTTGTGATCAAGCACGAGACGCTGGCGAACAGGAAGGTAAACATGATTAATCAATTGATCTACTGGGTACTCTCGACCCAGTGAAATAATTCGCGCGCGTAGTTTGGCTGGATTAGCCATACGAAGAATTGACATCATCTCTTCTTGCAGGCGGTTCCAGTCATCTTGCGTATCCTGGCTGGTAGTTTCCAGTAATGCTTTAACTTTGCCTACAGGAACGCCATTACTTATCCAACGCTTAATCTCTTCGATGCGTTGTATGTCTTCTTCATCAAAGAGTCGGTGTCCGCCTTCACTGCGTTGTGGTTTTAACAAACCGTAGCGGCGTTGCCAGGCCCGGAGAGTGACAGGATTAATCCCGCAACGTTCAGCAACATCACCAATGCTGTAATAAGCCACAATTCCTCCTTGCGATCATAAATCTCCGTCGCCTCTACACGACCCAATAATACTTTGTACAATATATGCTAAAATTGTACAAAGTATAAATAAGATTTCAGCTAAATTGGATGAAACATTATTTTTAATGTGGATTAAATTAAAACATAACGTATTCATTTTCACGATGATTTCCAGAAATCATGCGAAATAATGTGCTGAAAATTATTTTTTCTCCGGCCACGCAACTGAAGGGATACCATTCAATTTAGCTTTGGAAAACAGATCTCCCTGAAACATCTCAATTCCTGCAGATTCAAGCCACATCCACTCTTCTGGTGTTGCCACGCCCATAGCAGAGACTTGAATTTCAAGTGATGTACAGCATTTCATGATCGCCTGAATAATTGCCTGCCGTGGTCCGCTTTTATGAACATTGGTAATCAATTCCTGACTGATTTTAATTCTGTCAGGCTGGAAGCGTGACAGGAGTAACAAACCAGCAAAACCTGCGCCAAAATGATCAATTGCTACACTGATACCGGCCGCCTTTAGCGATTTAACCGCTTCGGCAAACTCATCAAACCGAGATATGACTTCACTTTCAGTAAATTCAACGATGATTTGTTCAGGTACCAGAGCATTGGCCTTTATTTCATCAAGTAAAAAAGAGACTGCGTCAGGTTTGTTAACCAGGGTCATAGGTAATAGATTGATTGAAATCATTTTATCACCGAGCTTAAGTGCGTGTGCCATCGCAAATGCAAGCGCCTTACTTTTGAGATCCGCTGTGTAGATTTCCTCGTCTTTACGCTGCCCAACCGCTATAGCTGACGGGCTGTCTTCATTTTTTTGCACAATGGCTTCAAAAGCGATTATCCGCCGCGATAAAGGGTCGACAATAGGATGAAAGGCAAAGTGGTCGTTTATATTTGATGAAAGGGTACAAGAATCAAGTTCTTTATCAGATCCGTCAGCGATAAAAAGCCAGGAGTCTTCAGCAGGAATCTCGAAATAGGTTGATTGTTCAGTTGCAAGGACAAAAGTACGAAAAAATTGTAGCGCTCTGTCATCATAAGTTAGCTGAAATTTTGATGTGCCTTTGTCGAATACGGCCTGTAAAACGTCATCTCGCTCGTGCAGGCGTAAATCAAATAATTCCATTCCTGCTTTGCCAAAACGGCGAGCAGGCGCGTAATCGCACAACAGTTCAACAATATTATAGTGCCGTGGATCCTGGCATATGGCCCGATATATCATTTGAACCTGTTCTTCCGGACCTTCCAGAAGCTGGAAAAAATGAGAACCATTAAACAGTAAGATCCCTGTTACGTCAGACCGCATGTTCCTGCGATTTGCTATCGAAACCATTTCTTCAATTTTTTTGACAGGTTCGTCGCCACGTATATGGCTACGATAAATAAGGGTGGTAAGCATTAACAATCCAGGGTAATGGGCGAGGCGAGAGTAAGACGGTAACAGACATATCTTCTTGTGTCTTTCTTTTAATACCAAAACATAACCGTTTCTTTACATTGATAAAAAGTGGAAAAGGTTGAAGACGGTTTGGCGAAAAAACCTGTATAGGTTGTCATTTAAATGATGCAATATGTTTTATCGTAATGCATTGTTTTATATGAATTAGCACTAATTGCGAAAAATTAATTTATCATTCTGTACACATATTTCGTACAAGTTTGCTATTGTTACCTCACTTAACATTGATTAACATTTTTAACAGAGGCGTAGCATGCATCAAAATTCAGTGACTTCAGATTCTGCAGGAGCAATCACTCGTTACTTTGCAAAAGCTAACTTGCCTACTCAGCAGGAAACTCTCGGAGAAATTGTGACTGAGATTTTGAAAGATGGACGTAATCTGAGTCGAAAGTCGCTTTGTGCCAAACTTCTTTGCCGGCTGGAACAAGCGACAGGGGAAGAGGAACAGAAACATTATAATGCACTAATTGGGTTGCTTTTTGAATAATGCAACAGCCTGATTATTTAACAGGTTAGCTATGAAGTCGTTATGAAGACATCTGATAATGAAAGTATAAAATATGAAATTACTGGCCAGGCGGTGCTCCAGATACTGCGCATGAAGATAAATTTTTCGTTGCAGACTCTTATTAAGCAATTACTCGTAATGAAATCGGCTGAGGAAAATACTTTCCGACGAGATTTAATTGACAGCATAATTCGTGATTTTAGCAACAGTGATACAGGAGGGCCAAACCGAAGAACAGCGATAGCTGACAATAAAAGTATGTTCACTGGTAAGAAAATAAACAGAATACATTAAAATTTCATAAGTAAGATGAGAGGTTACCATGCTTGAAGATACTACTATTCATAATGCAATATCTGATAAAGCGTTATCAAGTTACTTTCGTAGTTCAGGTAATTTGTTAGAAGAAGAGTCTGCTGTGTTAGGGCAGGCTGTGACCAATTTAATGCTTTCAGGCGATAATGTTAATAATAAAAATATTATCTTAAGTCTGATACACTCCCTGGAAACAACAAGTGATATTCTCAAAGCTGATGTGATTAGAAAAACACTGGAAATCGTGTTGCGATACACAGCTGATGATATGTAACTTTTAATTATAAAGTATAAGTTTATAGAAAACTCATTCATCTTATTTTTGTCTGTCGCTTTAGACTATACACAGCATAATTTTATTGGATCACTATTCCTGCGAGGCTGACATGAATAATTCAATCCCAGAGAGATTTATTTTTCAATGTGCTTTGTTTAAAAATCTCGAGAGGGAGGTGTTCATGACACATGGATATGTTGATAGTCATATTATTGCTCAGGCTTTACGCTTGCGTTTAAAAGATGAGACCAGTGTTATTCTTTCTGATCTCTATCTGCAAATCTTGCAGTACATTGAAATGCATAAGACTACACTAACGGATATCATTATTAATGACAGGGAATCTGTGCTCTCTTAAAACTTGAGTAAGGTTTTTGAATAAACATCAGCTGTATCACTATGCTGATGCAAAGTGAGCATTTCAGGCGTTATGCTTTCTTAATATATCCGCAATATCAGAGGGCAAACAGGAATGGAGAGCGCTCGTTTTCCATTCTTGACGCCTGATATCCCGCCTAATTTGTTTAATTCTGCCTACATTGTGCTAAAAAATTAATAGGCTAGATGAAGTTGGAGAAAATTTTATCTTCGGCGTGGATATTTGTGATGCTCTCTACCATGCTCTCTGTAGACCCCAGCGCGAGCGAATGAACGTCTCTTTAGCTTCTACAGACTTATCGATAAAGGCTTTGGGATTTTGATATTTATTCTGTTAATCGCCTGCGCCGCTGCCTTCCTGCTTGATAGGTATTTCAATAAAAGCGCAACGCCTGAAGAGATCCTGCGACGGGCTATAAATAATGGGGAGATCGTCCCTTTTTACCAACCTGTGGTAAATGGTCGGGAAGGGACATTGCGGGGAGTTGAGGTGTTAGCCCGCTGGAAACAACCTCACGGTGGATATATATCACCCGCGGCATTTATTCCACTTGCTGAAAAATGCGGATTAATCGTTCCGCTTACGCAAAGCCTGATGAATCAGGTTGCCAGACAGATGAACGCTATCGCGAGTAAACTGCCGGAAGGTTTTCATATTGGGATTAATTTTAGCGCCTCGCATATTATTTCGCCGACGTTTGTCGACGAGTGCTTAAATTACCGTGACAGTTTTACCCGCCGCGATTTAAACCTTGTTCTGGAAGTCACCGAGCGTGAGCCATTAAATGTTGATGAAAGTCTGGTTCAGCGGTTGAACATTCTGCATGAAAATGGTTTTGTCATCGCGCTGGATGATTTCGGTACTGGTTACTCAGGGCTTTCTTATCTGCATGACTTGCATATTGATTATATCAAAATTGATCATAGTTTCGTTGGCCGCGTCAACGCAGACCCAGCATCAACCCGAATTCTGGATTGTGTATTGGATCTGGCGCGTAAACTTTCGATCAGTATCGTCGCTGAAGATGTCGAAACGAAAGAACAATTTGACTATCTGAACCAAAATAATATCACATTTCAGCAGGGTTATTATTTCTATAAACCTGTTACATACATCGACCTGGTCAAGATTATCCTTTCTAAACCGAAGGTGAAGATTGTGGTTGAGTGAAAATTGATCAGCAAGGCCATGGTGCGGTGTAATTATAGACAGCTAATTAGCTCGTTGCCTCTTGTTACTATTGTTCATTCTTTTGTTTGCTATAATTGTGTGAAAGTTTTGACTGGATTGCCATTAGTAGCATGAACAATAGTAATAATCTGGATTATTTCACTCTCTATATCATCTTTTCCATTGCATTTATGCTGATCACTCTCCTGGTCATCCTTATTGCAAAACCCAGCACCGGGCTGGGAGAAGTGCTTGTGACGATAAATTTGCTTAATGCCCTGGTTTGGCTGGCGATCAATCTGGTTAATCGATTAAGGGAAAGACTCGTCAGCCACAGGGATCAGCACTAATCTTTCAGTTTCTCACTGCCAGTATGCGGCTGAATGGGTTGCTGGCAGTGAACCCCTGGATCATTGAAGGAAAGGAATTATTGCACAAATAGTTGTCAACCCTGGTGTTATCACAGTTGTTTTATATATCAGTGAAATAATTTCCATGGCAACTGTTGATAATTTTGATGTCGAAGAGTTATTTGTTAAACAAAATAGTTACCCCAAAGTGATCAATGTCATGAAAATAAGCTAAAAATGATAATGCTGGCTTATTTATCATTTAAATATTGTCGCTGTTTATCTATTTAAATTTCTTGTGCTTTTGTTTTTATCTTTGCCTTCCGTTTTGGTAATCTGAACTCATAGGTTATTTGACCAGGAATGTTTGTTAATCCAATGAATGGATGGTTAATCTATGAAACTGAAAAAACTCCCCGGATTTAGTTTAGGACTTATTGCTCTGGCGGTGGGTAATGCATATGTAACGCAATTGTTGGATATTTATAGTATAATTTCCTATATAACCGATGAAGAATCACCGATTGAAATCAAAAATAATACTTCTACAAGTAATGGGGAGTATCTAATCACTTAAGACGAAAGCCATGCTGTGAAAGTGGATGACGGTGTAACTGGATATATACATAATGCCAGTGTGATGACTAGTGGTGATGGATCTTATGGTATTTCTGTTGATAGCCAAAACAAAGTATTATATATAAGCGATAGCAATATTAAGACGCTCTGAAAGCGTATCTGACAAAGAAAATGGAGGGATAACAGCCAGCGCAGTAGTCAGTGAATTTGGTGGCACCATCGTTATGAATGGTGATAATTCAGTCGAGACGAGGGGGCATATTCAGCGGGACTTTTAAGTCAGATTAATGATTCTGGGACTGTGGAAAATAACACCCGTCTTGAAACCACAGATAAAACGAACATTGTTACCTATGGGGAAAAATGCAGTAGGAGTTCTTGCATGTTCAAGTCCTGGAGAGTCTCGAACATGTGTCGATGCTGTAGATGATGAAGTTTGTGATTCTAACAGTTACGAAGTTATTAGCCGTGCTGATTTAAAAATGAATGGTGGTTCCATAACAACTAATGGTATTAATAGCTATGGTGCTTATGCTAATGGGAAAAAAGCATATATTAATTTAGATTATGTGGTACTTGAAACTGTGGCTGATGGAAGTTATGCAGTTGCTATTCGACAAGGTAACATTGATATAAAAAAGTTCTATTACAACAAATGGCACTAAAGCCCCCATTGCAAAAATATACAATGGTAGAGAGTTATTTTTTTCCAATGTCACTTCAGAATCAACAGAAACGCCTACCCCCGTCCTGCGACCCGAAGCTGGCAGTTACGTCGCCAACCTGGCAGCCGCTAACACTCTTTTTGTTATGCGTCTGAACGATCGTGCAGATGAAACGCGCTATATCGATCCTGTAACTGAACAGGAGCGTTCAAGCCGATTTTGGCTACGTCAAATTGGCGGGCATAATGCCTGGCGTGACAGCAACGGACAGTTGAGAACGACCTCGGCACAGGCCATCTGGATGGGCGTCGATCATAATGTGCACACGGAAGCCAATGGCTCACGTATTGAGAATGACGCAAATAACAATATCCAGACCCGACTTGGTTTCCACACCTTTATTCGTACTCAGGAGAAAAACAGCGGTCCGCACGGTGACGACTTTGAACCTTTTGTTGAAATGAACGGGATCCATAACAGTAAAGATTTTGCTGTCTCAATAAACGGTGTGAAAGTTGAACAAGCCGGGGCGCGTAATCTGGGGGAAATTAAACATGGCGTAAATGGCAATCTGAATCCTGCGGCCAGCGTCTGGGGTAATGTGGGCGTGCAGCTGGGTGATAATGGCTACAATGACAACGCAATGATGGTGGGCCTGAAATATAAGTTCTGATCCCGCCATTAGCTAAAAAACCGCGTCGAATTCATCGACGCGGTAACATATGAAATATTATTTTTTGCCGATAGCACGCATGGTGTCATCAATTGCCGTGATCAACAGCATTTGCGGATCTTTAGCGCAAACCTGATTCAGTTTTTCTACCACTTTGGCGCTCAGTTCCGGAGATTGCTCAATTTTTAAATCACGGCTGGCAACGCTGGCATTACCCATTACCGCAACAATTTCTGCAACCTGTGCGCTGTCAGTTTTTGCCATTTCGTTGGCTTCTGCGCAAGTAATATAGGTTTCTGATGGCAAACCGTTCTTAATATTGTAGTCCTGCGCCCAGGTCATTGGTGCGAAAACAAACAGACCCGCCAGTAAAGCAAATTTTTTCATCATCATTCCTTATTTCATTTTACCCAGAATTGCACCACCCGTACCGCCAATCACGGCACCTTTAATCGCCCCTTCGAGGCCATTGCCGGTCAGAACGCCAGTGACAGCACCAACGGCGGCACCCACTTTTGCACCTTTACGCGCATTTTTACCGTCGCGGCCTTTTTCTGTTACTGCACCAACACCAGCGCCAACAGCTGCACCTTTCAGTACGCCATTAACACCATTGCCAGTAAGTAAACCAACGCCTGCGCCTAGCAATGCACCTTTCGTGGTGCGATTCATATCCGCCATCGCTGGCGTGGAGCAGAACAATGCTGAGATAAGCCCGAAGGCAAGTATTTTTTTCTTCAACTTAGTTGTCCGGTATTAAGTAAGTTGCACACACAATAATTTCGTCTTCAATTAAGATCTGCTTAACTAAAGAACGCTCGCTATTATTCAGATAATTCAAAATGAGCGTGACTGTGATGATAGGAATTATGTTTTTTACGGGAATGAGAATAATCTCAAATGAGAAATAACTCATTGATTGACAATATTTTTATTCAAGAAGTGTCATTGACTGTTAACGCAATGTTGTAAAGGTAAGATAATCTGATTTATCAATATTATTGTGTGATTGTTATGTGAGCAGAAGATATTCATTAGCAACGATTACATTAGTCATTTTATTTTGTGGACGGCCTCATTGTCGAAAAATAAGCGTACGACAGTATTATCAGAAAAGAGTGATTTTTTATCCAACAACACTTCAGCGCACTGCGTTTAAAAAATACCTCTTTCTTATACGGGATATCATCATTTCATCATGATGTCTTTGATGAGCGGTGAACACAATACATTTGCGCTGTCTCTTCAGGATGAATCCCCTGGTCTGGTTCCTGCGGGCTGATGTTGCAGCAGAGCTAAGGTCACTTAGACGCTACTATCATTTATCCAATGCATGGAATCGAAATCAGTCGATACCCGCAGTATATATCGTGAACTGGGCGCAACGCTGAGTTACAACATGCGTCTGGGGAACGGTATGGAAATTGAACCCTGGCTGAAGGCGGCTGTGCGCAAAGAATTTGTCGATGATAATCGAGTGAAAGTGAATAGTGACGGTAATTTTATCAATGATTTGTCGGGTAGACGTGGAATATACCAGGCAGGTATTAAAGCCTCATTCAGCAGTACGTTAAGCGGGCATCTCGGGGTGGGGTATAGCCGTGGTGCCGGTGTGGAGTCCCCGTGGAATGCGGTGGTCGGTGTGAACTGGTCGTTCTGACCATCAACGATTAAACTGCGTTTCGGCGCTGTTTTTGTTTACCGGGTGCTAAAAGGGAAAATTCTGGGGCAAAAAAAAGCCCGTCAGTTACGGCGGGAAACCTCATCCTATGGGAGAACAATGAATAATGAAATTGCGGGGTTATCATCTCCCAGGATATCCACGCTAACAATAAGGTTATTTACTCAACCAGGCGTAAACATTTTGTTCTGTGCGTGGGAACAGCCTTAAGGTGTAAAGGGGGAGGGGGAAATAGCAATGAATAGTATCAGCAAGAATACTCGCCGCTTTACCACAACGTGGATGAGAGGGATGAAAAACTCAAGGCAGAGATGACTCTGCCTTGAAGATAAATGCGCTTTTACAGGGGGCTTATTTCAGCTCTTCTGCTTCCGGTAAGGTCACGTTCAGCTCAAGAATAGAAATATCGCCATCTTTTTGCTCAAGCTGTACGGTTACCATCTCAGGATCAATTTGTACATATTTACAAATGACCTCAAGAATATCTTTACGCAACTGCGGCAGATAATGCGGTTCTGCATCGCTGCGACGGCGTTCAGCAACAATAATCTGCAACCGTTCTTTTGCAATGTTGGCTGTGTTTTTCTTCCGCGAGAGAAAGAAATCGAGTAATGCCATAACTTATCCTCCGAACAAGCGTTTGAGGAAGCCTTTCTTCTCTTCTTCAATGAAGCGGAAAGGACGTTCTTCTCCCAACAGACGTTCTACGGTATCTGCGTAGGCTTTACCCGCATCGGCGTTAATGTCGAGAATGACCGGTTCACCCTGGTTAGAGGCGCGCAATACTGATTGATCCTCTGGGATCACGCCGACGAGTTTGATGCGCAGGATCTCCAGCACATCTTCCATGCTCAGCATGTCACCTCTGCTTACGCGGCCTGGGTTATAGCGCGTTAACAGCAGGTGCTCTTTAATCGGCTCTTCGCCATTTTCTGCGCGGCGTGATTTCGACGCCAGAATGCCTAAAATACGGTCAGAGTCGCGTACTGAGGAGACTTCCGGATTGGTGGTAATAATGGCTTCGTCTGCAAAATAGAGTGCCATTAACGCACCGGTTTCAATCCCTGCCGGGGAGTCACAAACGATAAATTCAAAATCCATCGCTTTCAGATCATCAAGAACTTTGGCGACCCCTTCACGGGTGAGGGCATCTTTATCGCGAGTTTGCGATGCCGGAAGAATATAGAGATTTTCAGTATGTTTATCTTTAATTAACGCCTGGTTTAGCGTTGCATCGCCCTGAATGACGTTGACGAAATCGTAAACGACCCGGCGTTCACAACCCATAATCAGGTCGAGATTACGCAGGCCGATATCAAAATCTATCACGACAGTTTTCTTTCCCTTCTGGGCCAAACCAGTGGCGATGGCCGCGCTGGAGGTTGTCTTACCAACACCTCCTTTGCCCGAAGTAACAACAATAATGCGTGCCATAGAAATTCCTTGTTAAAAAGGGATCAATTTAACGGTTGAACGGTCAAAGCGTTTTCGACTAACTGCAGTCGTGCCGCTTTGCCATAAAATTCTGCTGGGATTTGATCACTCAGCCAGTATTCACCTGCGATGGACACCAGTTCCGCCATCAGGTTCGTACAAAATATTTGCGTTTCCCGGTCACCACTTGCCCCTGCCAGCGCACGACCGCGCATCATGCCATAGACATGAATGTTACCATCGGCAATCAATTCGGCCCCTGCACTAACGTGGCTTGTAACAATCAGATCACATTGTGGAGCATAAATACGCTGACCGGAACGCACTGGGGTATCAATTAAACGCGTTTTTGTGACCGGCGTTGTATTTTGCGTTGGAGCCTGCGGTGCGGGAGCTGGACGCGGCGCTTTTTCCTTTCCTTCCGTCAGGATAGGCAGCCCCATCTTTTCAATTTCGGCTTTAAGTTGCGCATCTTTGCAGCCACTTACGCCAATAACCCGCAAACCAGTTGCCGAAACCGCCTTATGCATCGCTGACCAGTTTACCGGGTCTTCCAGTGCACTGACGTTGAGTACAACGGGGGCATGTTTTAAAAATGCGGGGGCCTGAGCGATTTTGTCTTCCAGCGCCTGATGGATAACCTTAGGTTCTGCCTCATGCAGATGAACCACAGATAAAGTGAAGCTACTGCCTTTAAGCTCGATTGGCGTGTTTGACATCCTGGCCTTACTCAATTAGCTATTAATCATCGCCAGCGCGCGATGATGTTCCGAAGACTATAAGGCATGTTATAGTCTGGATTATATTGAGGCAAGTCACCCTCCCATTTATTCAGAGTAAAAGTCTATTCTGTGATAAATGGCGCTGATTCATAGCTTAAAAAATACCCTTGTCAATCAACCCATTGCCGTCGTACTTTTGATTGTTCTTATTTACGCTTCCTTTTTCCGCACCCTAATCGTGACAGCATCTTCAGACCTGTTTAAATATCCAGTGTTGAGGCGAGTGTATTTTTTCACCACGCCAGGCTTTCTTAACTTTCCATTTTTTGCAGCATCATTAAAGAACAGATACCCGTTATCTTAATATCCGCCACAGAATTGCTCTATCATAGAAACCGCAGAAGACGTCTGATACTTCTGTCAGGTCATCGTAACTCGTCCAGGTCAGCGGTTTTGATTACGGATTGATGATGAAATGAGCATAAGTGTTGTACGGTTGGATTATCAGGATGTGCTATGAATATGATGCGTATTTTTTATATCGGATTGTCAGGTGTGGGGATGATGTTCTCATCAATGGCGTCTGGAAATGACGCTGGCGGGCTTCAATCTCCTGCGTGTGGCGTTGTTTGCGACCCGTATATTTGTGTGAGTTCAGATGGCATTTCCCCAGAGTTAACAAGGAAATATCTCGGCGAAAAAGCCGCTGAAAACTTACAATCATTACAAGGCTACGATCCCAGCGAATTTACATTCTCTAACGGTGTATTTTGCGATGTTAAAGAAAAATTATGTCGTGATGATCGTTATTCTGGTGTGGATGGTAAGCGGAGTGGAAAAATCAATCAAACCACCACAAAGATGTTATTTATGTGTCGTGAGTGATGTCTTGTTTACATTATGTTCTATTCGGCATTGTCTGCTATTCGTCATTAACCTCTTGAGCGACAGAGAGGAGTGGGGCGTTAACGTTTATGACGGGGAGAGTCCCCGTCGGTTGATATTTACTTAATTTGAATATCGACGTTATATTTTTTAGTTTTGTTTTTACGGGCGTCATTTCGGGTTTGCAGCACTCGCAGCTCATATTTGCCAGAAGCAGGGAGTGAGTATTGTCCGTGACTATCGAGTTCTGGGGAATATCTGGATAAATCAACAGAATCATCGATTCCTGGCCCGAAGAGGTAAGTATCAGCGCCTTCATTAGAGATACTCACGTGCACTTTCTGACCTTTTTTGGCATAGAAGGTATATGTATCGTAATCGTATCCCTTTATTTCGCCGGAGTACTGAGCGCTGCTATGGCCTTTTCTGAACTCAACATTGACATTCTTACCCGCAGCAAAGCTCGTGGAGGTTAGCAGTGCAAGCAACAATACAGCCTTACTGATGCCCTTAATTTTCATTGGTAGTCTCCTGTTCAGAATGAGTACGATGAACTGTTATAATATAACAATCCTTCACGGGAGAATTCCAGTGGCTTTCCTGTGTTCGGTTAAATCCCGGCGCGGCATTTTTGCCGGGGGGATTACTTATAAAGGGGGCATGGACTGAACAAACCGTAGAAATCTACAGCTGGCTGGCTTGTGGCGCGGGTTTCATTGATGTTAGCTTATGCCAAAACCTGGCATCTTAAAGAGTAAAAGTATGTTTTGTGTGATTTATCGAAGCAGCAAGCGTGACCAGACCTATTTATATGTCGAAAAAAAAGACGATTTTTCGCGTGTTCCTGAGGAACTGATGAAAGGTTTTGGTCAGCCTCAGTTAGCGATGATTCTTCCGCTGGATGGGCGGAAGAAACTGGTCAATGCCGATATTGAAAAGGTTAAACAGGCATTAACCGAGCAAGGTTACTATTTGCAGTTACCGCCACCACCCGAAGATTTGCTGAAGCAACATCTTTCCGTCATGGGGCAGAAAACAGACGACACGAACAAATAACCGATATCCGGCGGTGGCATTATCTTTGTCGGCGCGGGTTTTCATATCCACGATAAGGTGAGGGGAACGTTATGTATCAACATCACAACTGGCAAGGTGCGCTGCTGGATTATCCGGTGAGTAAAGTAGTCTGTGTTGGCAGTAACTATGCCAAACATATTAAAGAGATGGGCAGCGCAGTACCCGAAGAGCCAGTGCTGTTTATTAAACCAGAAACGGCACTGTGCGATCTGCGGCAGCCATTGGCGATCCCATCCGATTTCGGTTCAGTTCATCATGAAGTCGAACTGGCGGTGTTGATTGGCGCGACGCTGCGTCAGGCTACGGAAGAGCATGTCCGCAAAGCCATTGCCGGTTACGGCGTGGCGCTCGATCTGACATTGCGTGATGTTCAGGGAAAAATGAAGAAAGCCGGGCAGCCGTGGGAAAAGGCCAAAGCGTTTGATAACTCTTGTCCGCTTTCCGGGTTTATTCCCGCGGCGGAGTTTACCGGCGATCCGCAAAATACAACGCTGGGCCTGAGCGTAAACGGCGAGCAACGCCAGCAAGGTACGACTGCGGACATGATCCATAAAATCGTTCCGCTGATCGCTTATATGAGCAAGTTTTTTACCCTCAAGGCCGGTGACGTTGTGCTGACAGGCACGCCTGATGGTGTCGGCCCGTTGCAAAGCGGTGATGAGCTGACAGTCACTTTCGATGGGCATTCTTTGACAACTCGCGTTTTGTAATACTTTTTGCCGCCTGAAAGCGGCGGCAAAACTTGCATCGCTGTGCCAGACTGGTTATAAGGTGCGTTTTAACGTAATGGCGGAACACCTGATGAGCGATGTACCTTTCTGGCAAAGTAAAACCCTGGACGAAATGAGCGATGCGGAATGGGAGTCGTTGTGTGATGGTTGCGGTCAGTGTTGCCTGCATAAACTGATGGATGAAGACACCGACGAAATCTACTTCACTAACGTCGCCTGTCGCCAGCTCAATATTAAAACCTGTCAATGTCGGAACTACGAACGTCGTTTCGAGTTTGAACCCGACTGCATTAAATTAACCCGTGAAAATCTGCCAACATTCGAATGGCTGCCAATGACCTGCGCTTATCGTTTGCTGGCGGAAGGTAAAGGTTTACCTGCGTGGCATCCGCTACTTACTGGTTCGAAAGCGGCAATGCATGGTGAACGTATCTCTGTGCGTCATATCGCAGTAAAAGAATCAGAAGTGATTGACTGGCAGGATCATATCTTAAATAAACCTGACTGGGCGCAGTGATAAATTTAATAGATGTTGATGGGGGCTTTCTTAATATACGTCTGGATGCTCGCCATTTCGTAGCCCTGTTTTTGAAAGCGCTCTGTCATAATGAGAGTTACCCGATACCTTATTATCAACAGGTAACTCTCAATCTTTAAAAAACGTCTGTATTTTTAAATGTGATAAACTTTATACCTTGAGTACATAGAGAGAATAATCGCTTATCAGACTTCAGGTATCTCAAAGAGTGTCTTCTTACCGTGTCTTTTCTGATACTCATTACAGGTGTTAATCATTTTTTTGGCCGCTTACTTTTAGTAAAGAAAGCATTAAATCATCATAATCAACGTAGAATCTGGTTGTTTCAGTTTCCGTTTTTATCACCCCGATGGCGGCTATTTCGGTAGTTAATTTCAATTTGGCGGCATCGATATCTTTATTCGCTTGTTTAACCGTGTTAGACAGGGTGGTAAAGAAACTCTGCGCAGATTTTAACTTGTTCTTCAATTCTGGAATCAGTTTCCCTTCAACTACGCCCGCAGCAATAGAACACAGTTTCTTGATGCCGTCATCCAGTACCTTAATGAGAATGCCTTTCTGGGCGAATGCTTCGATTCTATTTTAAACCAGGTGATATTTTTCCTTTCTGCTGGATGGACGCTGTCGCCAGAAGGCCGCGTGAGCACGGGATAAGAGAACGAAAAATCAGCAGTCTATGCAGCGACAAATATTGATAGCCTGAATCAGTATTGATCTGCTGATAAGAACAGACTACTGTATATAAAAACAGTATAACTTCAGGCAGATTATTATGTTGTTTATCAAGCCTGCGGATCTCCGCGAAATTGTGACTTTTCCGCTATTTAGCGATCTTGTTCAGTGTGGCTTTCCTTCACCGGCCGCAGATTACGTTGAACAGCGCATCGATCTGAATCAACTGTTGATCCAGCATCCCAGCGCGACTTATTTCGTCAAAGCAAGTGGTGATTCTATGATTGATGGTGGGATTAGTGACGGTGATTTACTGATTGTCGATAGCGCTATTACCGCCAGCCATGGTGATATTGTCATCGCTGCTGTTGACGGTGAGTTTACGGTGAAAAAATTGCAACTACGCCCGACGGTACAGCTTACTCCTATGAACAGTGCGTACTCGCCCATTACCATCAGTAGCGAAGATACGCTGGATGTCTTTGGTGTGGTGATCCACGTCGTTAAGGCGATGCGCTGATGTTTGCCCTCTGTGATGTAAACGCGTTTTATGCCAGCTGTGAGACGGTGTTTCGCCCTGATTTATGGGGTAAACCGGTGGTTGTGCTATCGAATAATGACGGTTGCGTTATCGCCCGAAACGCTGAGGCAAAGGCGCTGGGCGTTAAAATGGGCGATCCCTGGTTCAAACAAAAAGATCTGTTTCGTCGCTGTGGCGTGGTTTGCTTTAGCAGCAATTATGAGCTTTACGCAGACATGAGTAATCGGGTGATGTCGACGCTGGAAGAACTATCGCCCCGCGTCGAGATTTACAGTATTGATGAGGCATTCTGCGATCTGACAGGTGTGCATAATTGTCGCGATCTGACTGATTTTGGCAGAGAAATTTGCGCAACGGTGCTACAACGTACCCATCTTACTGTTGGTGTGGGGATCGCCCAGACCAAAACGCTGGCTAAGCTTGCCAATCATGCGGCAAAAAAATGGCAGCGGCAGACGGGCGGGGTGGTGGATTTATCAAATCTGGAACGCCAGCGTAAATTAATGTCTGCTCTCCCCGTGGATGAAGTCTGGGGGATTGGACGGCGGATCAGCAAAAAACTGGACGCGATGGGGATCAAAACCGTTCTCGATTTGGCGGATTCAGATATCCGGTTTATCCGTAAACATTTTAATGTCGTGCTCGAAAGAACGGTGCGTGAACTGCGCGGTGAACCCTGTTTGCAACTGGAAGAGTTTGCACCGACGAAGCAGGAAATTATCTGTTCCCGCTCGTTTGGTGAACGCATCACGGATTATCCGTCGATGCGGCAGGCCATTTGTAGTTACGCTGCCCGGGCGGCGGAAAAACTTCGCAGCGAGCATCAATATTGTCGGTTTATCTCCACGTTTATTAAGACGTCACCATTTGCGTTCAATGAACCTTATTACGGCAATAGCGCATCGGTAAAACTGCTGACGCCCACTCAGGACAGCAGGGATATCATTAACGCCGCTACGCGATCTCTGGATGCCATCTGGCAAGCGGGCCATTGCTACCAAAAAGCGGGCGTGATGCTGGGGGATTTCTTCAGTCAGGGAGTCGCGCAGCTCAATTTATTCGATGACAACGCACCGCGCCCCGGGAGTGAGCAATTGATGGCGGTAATGGATACGCTGAATGCTAAAGAGGGCAGAGGAACACTCTATTTTGCCGGGCAGGGGATCCAGCAACAATGGCAGATGAAGCGTGCCATGCTTTCACCATGTTATACAACGCGAAGTTCTGATTTACTGCGGGTCAAATAAACATAGCGGCAGGAAAAAGCGCTCCCGCAGGAGCGCCGAATGGATTAGCGACCGAACAGGTCACGTTTTTTCGCTTTAAACGGCTGGGAAATCACCACCAGCACCGCGACAATCAGGTAAGCGATAAAAATACCGAGCAGCCACTGCGGCATTTCCAGACCTAAAAATTCCCACTGACGCTCGGCGCAATCGCCAGAGGCGACAAACACTTGCGGCACCCATTTATCCAGCGGCAGCCATTCCGGGAAACGAGCCATAAAATCACAGGTCGCAAACGGCGAAGGATAGAGCTGAAGCATGGTGTGCTCGTAAGTTAACTGCACACCGCGGAACGCACTATACAACCAGATAACCATCGCTACATAACGCAGCGGAGTTTTCGGGGCGATCGCGCCAATCAGCGCAGCACCCAGAACGCCGAATAACGCGCAGCGTTCATAAATACAGAGCACGCAAGGTTTCAGTAACATCACATGCTGGAACCACAGCGCCGTCAGTTCCAGTGCCAGAGCAGTAAACGCCATCAACAGCCATGCACCCCGGCCTTGTGAACATTGGTTCAAAAATCGCAACATAATCATTTCCCTGCAATATGCATAGAGTGCGCAGTTTAAACCAATTCATTCGCTGCGCCACCAGGAGGCAGCAAAAATAGGACGCAATTGGACAATTATCGGGCGAAAAGGCAAACCGGGCATTTATATGCCCGGTAAGTTGTTATCAAAGCGTTGCTATCCAGCCCATTTGCATAAACCATTCGGTTACAGGAGCAAGCGTAAACTCGACGCAGAGCAGCCCGACGAGTGTCAGGACGAGGGTGTAAGGCAGGGCCATCCACACCATGCGGCCATAAGAGAGACGAATCAATGGCGCGAGTGCAGAGGTCAGCAGGAACAGGAACGCAGCCTGACCGTTCGGCGTAGCGACGGAGGGCAGATTGGTACCGGTATTAATGGCGACCGCCAGCAGCTCATATTGCTTCAACGTGATAGCGCCACTTTTCATTGCCGCTTTCGCTTCGTTGATATAAATCGTCCCCACGAAGACGTTATCCGAAATGGATGACAGCAGACCGTTGAAAATATAGAACAACGACAGCTGAGCATGTTCAGATGCCTGCAACACAAACTGAATAATCGGCGAAAACAGTTGTTGGTCGATAATCACCGCGACTACTGAGAAAAACACCGTCAACAGTGCGGTGAATGGCAGAGATTCGGTGAAGGCTTTACCGATAGCATGTTCATCGGTAACACCGGTCAATGATGTCGCCAGAATAATGACCGACAAACCAATCAAACCGACTTCTGCCAGATGTAGTGCCAGCGCGGTGACCAGCCAGACGCCGATAATCGCCTGCACAATCAGACGAATTTTGTCCTGACGTGTACGCTGGAGACGGCTTTGATCGTCAAACTGTTGCAGCACTTCGCGGACTTTCTCCGGCAGCGTTTCACCGTAGCCAAACCAACGCAGCTTCTCTACCAGCAGGCAGGTTAACAGGCCACAAATCAGAACCGGGACGGTCACCGGCGACATGCGCAGGAAGAAATCGCCAAAATGCCAGCCAGCCGCTTTAGCGATGATCAGGTTTTGTGGTTCGCCCACCATGGTCATCACGCCGCCTAATGCGGTGCCGACACCGGCATGCATCATCAGACTACGCAGAAAGCCACGGAACTGTTCCAGAACCACTTTGTAATGCTTGTCGATATGACTATCGTCTTGCAGGTCGGTATCTTCAGTACGGGAAGAGGCTACGCGGTGATAAATACCATAAAAACCGACTGCAACGCTGATCACCACCGCCACGACGGTTAAGGCATCGAGGAACGCGGAGAGGAACGCCGCCGCCACGCAAAAAGAGAGCGACAGCAGCATTTTGGAGCGAATACTTAACAGCAAACGGGTAAATATGAACAACAACAGCTGTTTCATAAAATAGATACCCGCCACCATAAACATCAGTAACAGCAAGACTTCAAGATTTGCCGCCACTTCTTCACGAACATGTTCCGCGCTGGTCATGCCGATGAATACCGCTTCGATAGCCAACAGACCACCGGGGAGCAGCGGGTAGCATTTCAGGGCCATCGCCAGAGTGAAAATAAATTCCGCTACCAGCAACCAGCCAGCGACGAAAGGGCTGATGAGGAAAATTAACGGATTTACGATTAAGAAAATGATGAGGGCGAGTTTGTACCAGTCGGGGGACTGTCCCAAAAAATTGCGCCATAGTGCGCGGCCCCAGGAGATCTCCATGATGGTTTCCCTTACCTTAGAAATAATCAATGATGTTTTTATGTTTAAACGCAAAGCTTAACGGTCAGACAGGAGTGAGGCAAGTCTTGATAGTCAAGGGGAAAGAGATGCAGAAAATGAAGCCTTGATCCCTTTTTTCTTCTTTTTGTCTTCTATCAGCGTAGTTAGCCCTCTGGTATGATGAGTCCAACTTTGTTTTGCTGTGTTATGGAAATCTCACTATGGTCATTAAGGCGCAAAGCCCGGCGGGTTTCGCGGAAGAGTACATTATTGAAAGTATCTGGAATAACCGCTTCCCTCCCGGGACTATTTTGCCCGCAGAACGTGAACTTTCAGAATTAATTGGCGTAACGCGTACTACGTTACGTGAAGTGTTACAACGTCTGGCACGAGATGGCTGGTTGACCATTCAACACGGCAAGCCGACGAAGGTGAATAATTTCTGGGAAACCTCTGGTTTAAATATCCTTGAAACACTGGCGCGACTGGACCACGAAAGTGTGCCGCAACTTATTGATAATTTGCTGTCGGTGCGTACCAATATTTCAACTATTTTTATTCGCACCGCGTTTCGTCAACATCCCGATAAAGCGCAGGAAGTGCTGGCAACCGCTAATGAAGTGGCCGATCACGCCGACGCCTTTGCCGAGCTGGATTACAACATTTTCCGCGGCCTGGCGTTTGCTTCCGGCAACCCGATTTACGGTCTGATCCTTAACGGGATGAAAGGGCTGTATACGCGCATTGGTCGTCACTATTTCGCCAATCCGGAAGCGCGCAGTCTGGCGCTGGGCTTCTATCACAAACTGTCGGCGTTGTGCAGTGAAGGCGCACACGATCAGGTATATGAAACAGTGCGTCGCTATGGGCATGAGAGTGGCGAGATTTGGCACCGGATGCAGAAAAATCTGCCGGGTGATTTAGCCATTCAGGGACGATAATCCTTCCAGACGGATGACAAACGTATAATTGCCTGATGCGCTACGCTTATCAGGCCTACGTGTTTTTTTGCAATGTATTGAATTTGCGATACTTTGTAGGCCGGATAAGGCATTTACGCCGCATCCGGCAAAAATGAGTCCTCCTCAAACGAGGAGGACTATTTACAGATTTCCCATTCTCGGCGGGCAACGTTCCAGCAACTCGACGCTGCCGTCTTCGTTTTGCTGTTCCAGCATCACATCAAATCCCCACAGGCGATGCACATGCTTCAGCACTTCTTTGCGCCCCCGATCCAGCGGTGCGCGATTATGTGGAATGTAACGCAGCGTCAGCGAACGGTCGCCGCGCAAATCCACGTTCCAGATCTGAATATTCGGCTCCAGATTACTTAAGTTATATTGCGACGATAACCGGTTACGGATTTCCCGATAACCTTCTTCATTATGAATAGCGGAAATCTCCAGATAATTATGCCGATCATCATCCAGCACGGTGAAGAAGCGGAAATCACGCATCACTTTCGGTGACAGGAACTGGCTGATAAAACTCTCATCTTTGAAATCACGCATCGCGAAATGCAGCGTTTCCAGCCAGTCGGAACCGGCGATATCCGGGAACCAGTATTTGTCTTCTTCCGTTGGTGACTGACAAATCCGTTTAATATCCTGGAACATGGCAAACCCGAGGGCATACGGGTTGATGCCGCTGTACCACGGGCTGTTATAGGGCGGCTGGAAGACCACATTGGTGTGGCTGTGCAAAAACTCCAGCATAAAACGTTCCGTTACTTTCCCTTCATCATACAGATGGTTAAGGATGGTGTAGTGCCAGAAGGTCGCCCAGCCTTCGTTCATCACCTGAGTCTGTTTTTGCGGATAAAAATACTGGCTCACCTTACGCACAATACGCAGGATTTCACGCTGCCATGATTCCAGCAGTGGCGCATTTTTCTCCATAAAATAGAGCAGGTTTTCTTGTGGTTCGGACGGATAGCGGCGCGCTTCAGCAACCGTTTTCTCTTCCTCGCGCTTCGGCAGGGTACGCCAGAGCATATTGACCTGACTTTGCAGATACTCTTCGCGACTCTTCTGCCGGGCTTTCTCTTCTTGCAGCGAGATTTTTTGCGGGCGTTTGTACCGGTCCACGCCGTAGTTCATCAGCGCGTGGCACGAGTCCAGAAGCCGTTCTACTTCATCAACGCCATAACGCTCTTCGCACTCGGTAATATATTTACGGGCAAAAATCAGATAATCGACAATCGAACTGGCGTCGGTCCAGCTACGGAATAAGTAATTGTTTTTGAAGAAAGAGTTATGCCCATAGCAGGCATGAGCCATCACCAGCGCTTGCATGGTAATGGTGTTCTCTTCCATCAGGTAAGCGATACACGGGTTAGAGTTAATGACGATTTCATAGGCTAGTCCTTGCTGACCGTGCTTATACAGCCGTTCAGTCTCGATAAACTTTTTACCGAATGACCAGTGCGGATAGTTAATTGGCATGCCGACGCTGGAGTAGGCATCCATCATCTGTTCTGAGGTTATCACTTCAATCTGGTGCGGGTAGGTATCCAGCCGGTAGAGTTTCGCCACCCGGTCTATCTCTGCCAGATAAACATCCAGCAGGTCGAACGTCCAGTCGGGTCCATCGCTCAAACGTGTGGTGTCCTTATTCATAGAATCGATCGTCGCCATACGCGCACCTCATTGTTGTCGGCGCTCTCTGTGTGGAGCACCTCATTTCAAGCATAGAACACCTGTTAAAAACCGCGTCGCCGGAGAATTTTTTTCTTTGCGATTTCTTATTATCAGAGTGCCACTAATCCGCTTCTGAACGGAATTTTATGCTGGATAAAAAGGGCGTTCAGCAGGAGATACTAAAGACGCCATATTGCCGCAGAGTCAGGGAGATGTGAGCCAGCTCACCATAAAAAAGCTGTATGTTGAATAATATTTTCAACTGAGTTATCAAGATGTAATTAGATTATTGTTCTTTTACTGTATCTACCGTTATCGGAGTGGCTATGCGAGTTGTCATACTGGGAAGTGGTGTGGTAGGCGTTGCCAGCGCCTGGTACTTAAATCAGGCAGGACATGAGGTCACCGTCATTGATCGGGAGCCGGGGGCCGCCCTGGAAACCAGTGCCGCGAATGCAGGGCAAATCTCCCCCGGATATGCTGCACCGTGGGCGGCACCAGGTGTGCCTTTAAAAGCGATTAAATGGATGTTCCAGCGCCATGCGCCGCTGGCGGTTCGTCTCGACGGTACGCAGTTCCAGTTGAAATGGATGTGGCAAATGTTACGTAACTGCGACACCAGCCACTATATGGAAAACAAAGGGCGGATGGTGCGTCTGGCGGAATACAGCCGTGATTGCCTGAAAGCATTGCGCGCCGAAACCAATATTCAGTATGAAGGGCGTCAGGGTGGGACGCTGCAACTGTTCCGTACCGAACAACAGTATGAAAACGCGACCCGCGATATCGCCGTGCTGGAAGATGCCGGCGTACCGTATCAGCTGCTGGAATCCAGCCGCCTGGCGGAAGTGGAGCCCGCGCTGGCAGAAGTGGCGCACAAACTGACGGGCGGCCTGCAACTGCCCAATGATGAAACCGGAGACTGCCAGCTGTTTACCCAGAATCTGGCGCGGATGGCGGAGCAGGCGGGGGTTAAATTCCGCTTTAATACGCCCGTTGACCAACTGCTTTGCGACGGCGAGCAAATCTACGGCGTGAAGTGTGGTGATGAAGTGATTAAGGCCGATGCGTATGTGATGGCGTTTGGTTCTTACTCGACGGCGATGCTCAAAGGCATTGTTGATATTCCGGTGTATCCGCTGAAAGGCTACTCGCTGACTATTCCGATTGCGCAGGAAGATGGTGCGCCGGTGTCTACTATCCTTGATGAAACCTACAAAATCGCCATTACCCGTTTCGATAACCGCATTCGTGTTGGCGGAATGGCGGAAATTGTTGGCTTTAACACCGAGCTGTTGCAACCGCGTCGTGAAACGCTGGAGATGGTGGTTCGCGATCTCTATCCACGCGGCGGTCATGTTGAGCAGGCGACTTTCTGGACTGGCCTGCGCCCGATGACGCCAGACGGCACGCCGGTTGTCGGGCGTACACGCTTTAAAAATCTGTGGCTGAATACCGGTCACGGCACGCTCGGCTGGACGATGGCTTGCGGTTCCGGTCAGTTGTTAAGCGATCTGCTCTCGGGGCGCACGCCAGCGATCCCGTATGAAGATCTAAGCGTAGCGCGCTACAGCCGTGGATTTACGCCATTACGCCCGGGCCATTTACATGGCGCACACAGCTAAGGAAACGAGATGACCCGTCCGATACAGGCCAGCCTCGATCTGCAGGCATTAAAACAGAATCTGTCCATTGTCCGCCAGGCCGCGCCGCGCGCGCGCGTCTGGTCGGTGGTAAAAGCGAACGCTTACGGGCACGGTATTGAGCGTATCTGGAGCGCGATCGGGGCTACCGATGGCTTTGCATTGCTTAACCTGGAAGAGGCAATAACGTTACGTGAGCGCGGCTGGAAAGGACCGATCCTGATGCTGGAAGGATTTTTCCATGCTCAGGATCTGGAGATTTATGACCAGCACCGCCTGACCACCTGCGTACACAGCAACTGGCAGCTCAAAGCACTGCAAAATGCGCGGCTAAAAGCACCGTTGGATATTTATCTTAAAGTGAACAGTGGAATGAATCGGTTGGGCTTCCAGCCCGATCGCGTGCTTACCGTCTGGCAGCAGTTGCGGGCGATGGCGAATGTTGGCGAAATGACCCTGATGTCACATTTTGCCGAAGCGGAACATCCTGATGGAATTTCCGGCGCGATGGCGCGTATTGAGCAGGCGGCGGAAGGGCTGGAGTGTCGGCGTTCGTTGTCCAATTCGGCGGCGACTCTGTGGCACCCGGAAGCGCATTTTGACTGGGTTCGGCCTGGCATTATTTTGTATGGCGCTTCGCCGTCCGGTCAGTGGCGTGATATCGCCAATACCGGATTACGTCCGGTGATGACGCTAAGCAGTGAGATTATTGGTGTCCAGACGCTAAAAGCGGGCGAGCGTGTGGGCTACGGCGGTCGCTATACTGCGCGCGATGAACAGCGAATCGGCATTGTCGCCGCAGGATACGCCGACGGTTATCCGCGCCACGCGCCTACCGGTACCCCTGTTTTAGTGGACGGCGTTCGCACCATGACGGTGGGGACAGTCTCGATGGATATGCTGGCGGTCGATTTAACGCCTTGCCCGCAAGCGGGTATTGGTACGCCAGTTGAGCTGTGGGGCAAGGAGATCAAAATTGATGATGTCGCCGCCGCTGCCGGAACGGTAGGCTATGAGTTGATGTGCGCGCTGGCGTTACGCGTCCCGGTTGTGACGGTGTAACTTGTTATCGCTGGATGCGACCAGCGTCGTATCCAGCGTTACAAAACACATTAAACTTAAGATTCGGCTTCTTCCTCCGCTACCCGAACACCAATCTTCAACACTTCATTATCTTCTTTCTCGGCCACCGTCCAGATCATCCCGGCAAACTCTACCTGGTCACCGACAACCGGTGCTGCGCCTAACAACTGCTGGACGATTTCACCCAGCGTTTGCTGCTTATCGCGATATTCTCGCCCGTCTTCCAGGCCATATATCAGCGCCACATCAGCATATTTGGCGCTGGCTTCGAGAATGAAGTCACCAAAGAAGCGTTGATCCAGCGCGACCGGCGGCGACTGGCTGAACAGTTTACCGAGCGCCGGGAGATCGCGTTCCCGACCAATTACACACAACACATCGCCTTCGCGCAGTCGGGTGCTGCCGGTGGGATGAAGCAACTGGTTATCACGAAACAGTGCCGCAATACGCGTCTCTTTTGGCATATGCAAATCACGCAGTGCCGCGCCCACGCACCATTTATCGGCACTCAATTGATAAACAAACTGCTCCCACGGATTTTCCGGATGAATATCCAGGCCAACGCGTGACACCGGACGTCCCACTGGCGGAACGACCACTTTGGCTTTTTTCGCCGCCCACGAGAGTGATGTTCCCTGCAATAGCAGTGAAACCAGGACCACAAAGAAGGCGACATTAAAGAACAGTCGCGCATTCTCCAGCCCCGCCATCATCGGGAACACAGCCAGAATAATCGGCACCGCGCCGCGTAATCCTACCCAGCTGATAAACACGCGCTCACGCAGATTGAAGCCACGGAACGGTAGCAATCCGGCAAATACCGAAAGAGGACGGGCGAAGAAAATCATCCATGCGGACAAAATGAGCGCCGGAATGGCAATAGGCAGCAGATCGCTTGGGTTAACCAATAGCCCCAGCACCAGGAACATGGCGATTTGCGCCAGCCAGGCGAGGCCGTCGAAATTTTGCAGGATGCCGTAGCGGTTGCGAATCGGCCGATTACCCAGCAGAAAACCGCACAGATAAACAGCCAGAATACCGCTGCCTTCCAGCGCCGTGGTTAAAGCAAAAATTAAAATACCGCCGCTTAATGCCAGCAATGGATATAATCCGGCGGGCAGGGCGATGCGATTAATCATTTGCAGCAGTAAATAACCACCGCCAAGCCCGATGACAATCCCGAGGCCAAATTGCTGCAGAATATCGACCACGAACATCCAGCTGACACTGCTTTCATGCTGCTGGATCATCGCAATCAGGGTAATCGTCAGAAAGACCGCCATTGGATCATTACTGCCGGATTCAATTTCCAGCGTCGAGCCAACACGTTCGTTAAGCCCCTTACCACCCAGCAGAGAAAAGACCGCTGCAGCATCGGTGGAGCCGACGATAGCGCCGATTAATAATCCTTCAATCAAATCAAGATTAAACAGCCACGCCGCCATCATGCCGGTTAAACCAGAGGTGATAAGCACGCCCAGCGTCGCCAGCGACAGTGCCGGTCCTAACGCCACACGAAAGGAACTGGCCTGAGTGCGCATCCCGCCGTCGAGCAAAATAATCGCCAGCGCCAGGTTACTTACCATGTAGGCGAAGGGATAATTATCAAACGGGATACCGCCGACGCCATCAACCCCCGCCAGCATGCCGATCGCCAGAAAAATAACCAGAATGGGAATGCCAAGACGGGAAGAAAATGAACTAAGTAAAATACTGCTGGTGACAAGGATGGATCCTAAGATGAAAAGGCTAATTATTGTTGTGGCATCCAACGGTCGGTTACTCCTGATTACGCTGTCTCTTATATAAACCCTACCATATTAGCGGCAGAGACAGCGTTTTACTTAGCCCTGAAGCGTGATTTTTTTACATTTTAAGAACAGGATGACCGCTAATCGTCAACTGAGTGCCTTCCTGGGTGTTATTCAGAATGGCATGTGCGCCCAACGGCAGCGTAACCGTGCGTTGTTCATGACCAAAATCGAGGCCGGTAATGAGTGGAATCGACAGGCGGGAACGCAAAAACGCGTACACTGACTCCAGGTTGTAACCTGCGTCATAATCATTAGGCGTGCTGCCGCTAAAGCTACCGAGAATAATCGCCTTCTGACGTGGCAAAATTCCAGCATGATAGAGCTGCAACAGCATACGTTCGACGCGGAAAGGGTGCTCGTTAATATCTTCCAGCACCAGAATACCGTTCTCAATTTTTGGCATCCACGGTGTACCAATCAGTGAAATCAGCATCGCAAGATTGCCTCCCCACAGCGTGCCTTCGGTCTGACATGTCGGGCCTTCCCCTTGCCATTCAATGGTGAACGTTTTATTGCGTAACGCCAGCCAGAAGTGGTGCTCGGTAAAGGCATTTAGTTCATCCGCGCCAAAGTTTGCTACCAGCATGGGGCCGCTAAAGGTGATGACATTGCCTTGCGCCAGAAGACCGCACTGAATGGCGGTAAAATCGCTATGTCCGCAAATGAGTAACGGGTCATGTTGTTGGCGAGCCACCAGTGCCTGCCAGTCAATATCTGCCAGTAAACGACTGGCACCGTAACCGCCGCGTACAGACAGCACGATGGTGTTGGGGGTAGTCAGTCTGGCAAGAGAATTGAGATCTTCCAGACGCTCCGTTTCCGTACCCGCAAAACGCTCACAACGACGGGCAATAACCTCGACGTTATTGACCTGATGCCCCGCGTCGGTAAGGCGCTGGATACCACGCAGCGCGGCGTGCTGTTTAATGCAGTAACCCGATGGGGCAATTAAGTGAAACAGAGACATGGCAATTCCTTGCTGACAACAGAAACGAAATGTATATCATGCCGCTTAGGTGTGCCGTTGTCACCTCAACGGCGATTCCAGGCTATAAGGATAGAAGAAGTGAAATTGAGATGGTTTGCCTTTTTGATTGTGTTATTAGCGGGTTGTTCATCAAAGCATGACTATACGAACCCGCCGTGGAACGCGAAAGTTCCGGTGCAACGTGCGATGCAGTGGATGCCAATAAGCCAGAAAGCCGGTGCAGCCTGGGGCGTCGATCCACAATTGATCACGGCGATTATCGCTATCGAATCGGGTGGTAATCCGAACGCGGTGAGTAAATCGAATGCCATTGGTTTGATGCAGATAAAAGCTTCAACCTCCGGACGTGATGTATATCGTCGTATGGGCTGGAGTGGTGAGCCGACGACCAGCGAGCTGAAAAATCCGGAGCGTAATATTTCAATGGGGGCGGCTTACCTGAATATTCTGGAAACCGGCCCGCTGGCAGGCATTGAAGATCCGAAGGTACTGCAATATGCGCTGGTGGTGTCATACGCTAACGGGGCAGGTGCGCTGCTACGGACTTTCTCGTCAGATCGGAAAAAGGCGATCAGCAAAATCAACGATCTGGATGCTGATGAGTTCCTCGATCACGTAGCGCGAAATCATCCTGCGCCGCAGGCTCCGCGCTATATCTACAAACTTGAGCAGGCACTGGACGCGATGTAAATCAGTCGCGCACTTTGTCCGCTTTCTCCCGGGCTTCTCGCTCGAGAGAGAAAATAATCCGCTGTAATTGCCGCTCCACCGTCGGGCTGACGTTAAGAAAACGGAAGCTCAGACGGGGAGTGGTGATGGTTTCATTTTTGCCATCAATCACTTTGCGCTCGCTGATGGAGATTAACTGGGCGTCAAAGTGAAAAACACCCCATTGCCCCATGTTGACTTCAATCTGAGCGAAGCGCATGCCTTCGTGTAATTCGGCAGGCTTTGCTGTTTCCAGTAATGCGCCCATGCCGCCTAACGACAAATCATGCAGGCGGAAACGTAACGTACTGTTATCCGCCAGTTTGGTCTGGCAAAAATAAGGCGGATGGAGTGGGGCGGAGATGCGGAAATATCGGCGTCGTTGTACAAACCACAAGGTGGGAGGCGGTACGGTAATAAATGCCGGAAGCTGCAAGTATTCACTCTGCTGTAGTTGTTCAACAGTAAACTCGACTTTCGCGCCCTGGGTTTCGGCGGTAATGGTAATATGCTGCGCCTTTAACACAGCGTTGTTATCTTCGGCCTGACTGCCGAAATCCAGCACCAGTTTATCCGGGGTTATTACCAGTATTTTGCTGATCAGCTGCCCGCCATTCCAACTGATACGCAAAGGAATTGCGGCTTTGTGCAAATCGCGTAACACGCCCAGGACGGCTAACAGATTTTGTTTCAGGAACTGCTCATGGTAATGACTCACGCGGAAAAACTCCTGACTGACAAACTGTCTTTGGTTTATCGGTCACAGTTAACAAAACTTAATACAAATGCGCGAATATTTTTTACATGTTGTTCTTAAATCAGCCGACATACGCCCAGCATCGATTCCGCCCTTGCCTATACTTAGAGCGTTGACGTAAGCATTTCTTGCGTCCGATTCATCGAAACGAGGGCCTGAACATGGGAATTATTGCCTGGATTATTTTTGGCCTGATAGCCGGCATAATCGCCAAGCTAATCATGCCGGGACGTGATGGTGGTGGATTTTTCCTGACCTGTATTCTTGGGATAGTCGGTGCGGTGGTCGGCGGCTGGCTGGCGACCATGTTTGGCATTGGCGGCTCCATCAGCGGTTTTAATTTGCACAGCTTCCTGGTGGCGGTGGTGGGCGCTATCCTGGTGCTGGGCGTATTCCGCCTCCTGCGAAGAGAATAAGATTTTCATAAGGCGGATAGCGATACAGATGCCGCTATCCGCTTTCACATCAGAACGTATACTCGATACCAGCCCAGAAATTGCGACCTTCTTCAATAAACCCTTCACTGTAGGCATATTTGGTATCAAACAGGTTATTGACCGACGCATTAACGCTGAAGCCATGACCTAAGGTGTAATCGGCTCGAATGTGGGTCACCGCAAAACCGGCGGCTTTTTGTGAACCGTCACTGTTGCTGTAGCTGGAGGAACGCGCCTCTTCCGACAGCGTTACGCTTAACGGCTCCCACGGTTTGAGAGTCATCCATGCGGTCATTGTCTGCGTTGGCAGATCGGTTATCTTGCCGATGTCTTTACGTTTGGCATCAGCGTGGATCAGGGCGTAGCTCAATCCTACATCCAGTATATTGCTGATTTTCCCCTTAATACCGGCATCCAGACCGCTGTAATCCACCGTGCCGCTGTTCTGATTTTGAATGGTATCGGCATCGATATTGTGCGAGAGGATGGCATCACTCACCCGGTTATAGTAAACGCTGACCTCAAATCCCCAGTCGTGCGTGAAGGCACCATTCCAGGTTAAATCCACCCCGCGCGCGCGTTCCGGCTTGAGCTGCGGGTTAACAATCGCTATCTGGTTATACGCAGGTTTGGACGTGGTATAGCGTTCTTTCAGCGTCGGAAAGCGTGTGCGGTCATAGTACGAAAGCGCCAGCGTGTCTTCATTGGCAAAGTGGTATTTCCCCATCACCTGCCAGTTAAAAGCTGACTGATTGTTGTCGTCATAATGGGTGATACTGCCATCTTTCTCATGTTTTTTCGCTTCTACGCTATCGCGCCAGTCATAGCTGATTCCAGCCACGACATCGACATTATCGGCAGCAGCCCATTGATATTCACTGGCGAGCGACCAGGTACGATCTTCATAGCGATCGTAAGCGGCGTGCGGCGCACCTTTTTCCCGGTGTACGTCATCTTTCCAGTTAACGGCAAACGACAGCAGATCGTTTTCACGCACATCGGCTGCCAGTTGTAACCCGGCACCGTCGCTGTAATCGGAATAATGGCTGTAGCTGCCTTTTTTATTTTTCAAATCAGCCAGCGAGTTGTACATCATTAGCGTATTTTCAAAGGTGTCGCGATACAGCCGACTTTTCAGGGTAAAACGATCGTTTAGTTGGGTCGTTCCCTGATAATAAAAACTTTCTTTGTCATACTCTGGCCACTGCCAGTAGCGTGATTTCTGACCACTATTTCCACTGTATGGCGGGTTATCTTTTTCACCATCCTGCTTAATGTAAGTCAATGTGTATTCATCGTTTTCGCGTGGTGTAAAACCGAGCTTCACAATGCCGCGTTTATCATCAGCCGATGAATTAATCATCTTGCCGTGTTTGCCTGCAATATCATTATTTACACCATGCGGCAGGCCGAGAAAATCCTGCTTTAGCTGGCTACCGCTGACTTGCAAATACCCCAGATCGCTGCTGGCGGCAAATGAAGCATGCATATCGTAGGCATTGTCCTGGCTACGGCTCCATCCCTGACGATATCCCAGACTGGCTTCCAGCGGTTTAGTCGGCTTCTGGGTGGTGATATTAATGGCTCCGCCCATCTGATTAGGCCCCTGAAGCAGCGACGAATACCCTTTGGAAACTTCAACTGCCCCCAAATTGTTGGTCAGAATCCGCGCCAGATCGAGGTTGCCGTCATAGGGAACATAAATGGGCACACCGTCGAAATAGACCGGCACCTGACGACTATCAAAGCCACGAACTTTGACCTGTTCTTCGTTGCGGCTACCTGACTTTTGCAGCACCACGCCGGGGACGACACTTAATGCCTGAGCGACATTCTGTTTATCCAGGGCCTTCATGGTGGGTTGATCGAGAACGGTGGTCGTCGTTGATGATACCGGACTGGACCATACGGTCAGCGTGTCGCTCTCCTGAGCCGCTACGGCCTGCTGGGTAAAGGCAAGTGTTAATACTGTGCAGAGATAACGTTTTTTGAGTCTCATAGAATAAATTCCGTTTAACAAAGAATTAAATAGAGGCTGCGGGTTGCAGACTGACTTTAATGTCAGCAGGTGCCGCGTAATAAGGCGCGGAGGTAATAAAAAGGCGAATGCCGCAGTCGAGGTAATTTTTGAGTGTTGTCAGATTAATTCCGCCGGTCAGAGCCAGCGTGCAGTGGGGAGCCAGCGACGGTGCTATTTGCGCAATTTCAGTTGCCTGTTGCGGACTAAATTTGTCGAGCTGAAGTACGTCTGGTTGCGCGCGTAACGCGGCGATTGCCTCTTTCGGCGTGTCGGCTTCAACAACTATTTTCTTCTCGGGTGCGTGGCGACGTAACTGATTGATTGCGCCTGACCAGTCCTGATTGTCATGAAGAAAATGGCGGTGGTTGGCAAACAATAATATGGTTTCCGCACATCCGGCACGATGAATCAGTCCTCCGGCAGCCAGAATTGCCTGCGAGGCCAGTAAGCGGGTGCCCGGAATTGCTTTTCGGGTGCAGGCGATATTGCCATCAGGGTAACGTTCACGAAGTAACGCCAGCATTTGAGCGAGATAATCAGAAACACCGCAACTCCACTCCAGCACATTCTGGACTGCCTTCCATCCCTGATGAAGTGCTGCGGCATTACCTTGCGCACGGATTAGCCGCTGACCCGCGTTCGCTTGTGAACCGTCGCTGACCGCGTCATCAATAGTTAATCCCAGCGTAGTTAACATCTTACACGCGACAGAAATTCCGCTGACGCAGCCGCCCTGACGGAGAAAAAACTCTATATAGCCATGCTGGTGTCCAATATTTAATGCTCGCGTGGTCAGGTCACCGCCCTGGATATCTTCCAGAAGTAACGCATCGATTTGTGCCTGAGAAAGGAAAATCATCGCAGTGTCTCCTGCGGTACGCTATCCCACCAGATGAGCGCCCAGTCGCGGCTGGCAGGGGCGAGGGCACGAGCATCTTGTTGTTGATACCAGCGATATAACCGCTCACGCTCATCGTCGTTAAGCGCGCCCAGACTCCAGCTGACGTTCTGCTCAAAACGTTCCCAGGTGCTGTTATCCTGTTGGCAATTTTGTCCACGGATAAAATCAACGTGAGCATAAATTCCCATCTGATACAGGACGTTGAGTGCAAAGATATAGTTGGGTAATTCGATCACTTCCCGACCAGCCGCCCGCTGAATGGCTGGAGAGACGAACGAGGTGCTGACCAGATGAGTCGTATAGACGCGAAGCCGTGCCTGATTATTCAGTTTGCTCATTGCCTGGCGCATATCAGCCACCAGAGTGGAGCGGGAAGCCACGGCAATATCGCAGCGTGGCAGGTCACTCCAGTCCTCTTCCCAGGCGCGCTGGATCCAGTGGACATTGTCTGCCTTTAGCGCGGCGGCGCGACGGGCGGCAACGTTCAGCATCCCCTGACTGTAATCAACGCCATAAATCGTCGTGAGTTTGTCCGCCAGCGCCAGCGATACGGTACCCGGTCCGCAGCCCATATCGAATAAGGTTTGCGCGCCTTGCAGGTCAATTTTTGAGGTCAGTTGTTGCAGGTAGCTGTCCGTAGGCGAGGCGCAATTTTCCGCCATTTTTTCCGCCCGTTGATCCCAGTGATCCGGCGTTTTTTCTGTGCGATGGGCCAGCCTGAGTTGCTGAAGGTAAAGGTCTGCAAAATCAATATCGTCAATGAGCATGATTTTTCCTTAGTGCTTAATTGCAGAGAGGTGATGGTGAATCTGGTCGGCAGAAACCCGGTACAGGGCAGCCAGTTTTTTCGTTGTTAACTGTTCGGTCGGTAAGCCTTGTGTTACTCGTCCATCTGGCTCTACCTGGATAATGCTGTCGGCAATGGCGTTTGCATGGAGCGGATGATGAGTCGACATTAACATTGTCATGCCGTTATTTTTGAGCTGCGCCAGCGTGTCCAGAAGTTGGATCTGATGACCGAAATCGAGGCTGGAGGCAGGCTCATCCAGTAATAACAAGCGCGGTTGCTGGACGAGTGCACGGGCGATTAAAGCCAGCTGACGTTCACCGCCGCTAAGCGTATTCCAGCGTCGTGCCGCCAGATGCAAAATGCCCAGCTTTTCCAGTTGCTCCGTTGCTTTCAGGCGTTCTTGCTTACCGGGAACGGAAAAAGCGCCTATGGTGGGGGCCAGGCCCATCAACACCATATCCAGCACACTAAAAGCAAAAATGCCGTCGTGCGCCTGCGGCACCCAGGCAATAGCCTGCGCGCGCTGGCGATGGCTGAGTGTCTGCACAGGGAGGCTATCCAGTAAGATCTCGCCTTTTAATAACGGTATAACGCCAAGAATGGAGCGCATGAGTGTGGTTTTGCCGCAACCATTGGCTCCTAACAGACAACAAATTGTTCCTTGCGACAGGGTGAAGGACACGTCGCGTAGCACCGGATGGCGGGAGTAACCCAGAGACGCATGACGGACGGCAAGCAAAGTCACTGGCGACCTCCGCGTAACAACAAAAACAGGAAAAACGGTGCGCCAACAAAAGCGGTCAGAATGCCAAGTGGGATTTCTGTTGTTCCAATGCTGCGTGCCAGCGTATCGGTAAGCAGGAGCAGAATCGCGCCAGTACACATTGCCATGGGCAACAGCTGCTGATGGTTATGACCGGTCAACAAGCGGGCAATGTGCGGAACGACCAGGCCGACCCAACCAATTATGCCCGCTATTGCTACCGTGCTGGCGGTGATGAGTGTGGCACAGACAATCAATCCAAAGCGCAGACGTGTCACGTTCAGTCCCAGCGAACGGGCTTCGTCGTCGGAAAGCGTGAGTAAATTCATGCGCCAGCGGAGAAAAAACAGGGGCAAGGAGCCTATGAGAATGATCGGTGCAGCATAGCAGAGATCGCGTAAGGTCACGGTGGACAGCCCCCCCAGCAACCAGAAGGTAATTGACGGTAACTGGGTATAAGGATCGGCCAGCGTTTTTATTAGCGATATCCCCGCTCCGCACAACGTTCCTAACGCAATGCCTACCAGCACCAGGGTTAAGATCGGATCGTGGCGGGTCACCCGACGCGTAATCAACCAGACGCCCGCGACCACCATCAGCCCGCCGCAAAATGCGTACAGCTGGATGTAAACAATGGATAATCCCCACAGGATTGCCGCGCAGGCACCAAGTCCGGCACCGGCGGAGACGCCTAAAATATCCGGTGACACTAAGGGATTACGGAACATTCCCTGATAGGTGGTTCCGGCCCCTGCCAGCGCCGCGCCCAGAAACAGCGCAGCAAGAATACGCGGCACGCGGATTTGCCAGAAGACAATTTGTTCCTGCACAGGAACATTTTCTTGACGAAGAATGAGCGCCAGCAGTTGCTGCATATCGAGATGATAAGCCCCACTTACGGCGGCAAAAGTGATACTGATAGCTGCCAGCAGCAAAATACATCCGTTTACGGTTCTCATTAGCTCGCCACCAATTTTTGATAGTCGGCGTCACTGAGTGAACAATGCCAGAACAGTTGGGCGTAATGCTGTATGTCACTTTTAAACTGGCGATTGATGGCGGGATCCAGCCAGGCGTGAAGTCTGCGTAATCCCAGAAGACGGTTGATTCCCGGCGGGGCATCCAGCCAGCCAAAGGGCAGGCCACTTAAAAATAAGATGCGTTGTTCCGCAACCGCTTTCACGCCCTGCCAGAGAGGATCACGACGAATAAAATCTGCAGTAACGGCCTCCTGAACCAGAATAATATCCGGCTGCCAGCGCAGGAGATTTTCCATGGAAACCTGTGTCAGACCGTGGCGATCGGCTATTTGCGCGACGTTGTGCAAACCTAATAATTCCGCCGCCTCGGTATGCAACGAACCCTGTAAGCCCGTTTCCAGCCCTCGAGGACCGCGCGCAGCATAAAAGCTGAGATTAGCGGCGGGTGAGGTGGCGAATGCCTGAGCTTCACCAACGAAGCGGCTGGCGAGATTGGCTTGTTCTGCGGCGCGGTGCTCTTCGCCTAACGTTTTGCCAAGCGTTGTTAACTGTTCTGCTGATTGTTCCAGTTTCCCGTTAAGCAATAACCAGGGTATTTGTGTCTGTTCGCTAACCTGCCGTGCCTGGGAGATCCAGGTTTCATCCGTATTGCCGCAATCAACGACCAAATCGGGATGTAACGCCATAAGCCCTTCCAGCGAGAGTGTGCTGGCGCGCCCGGCGAGTCGTCCCAGCCTGGGGAACTGGCGAATGTGCTCTGGCAATGGAATTAATGCCTGACGGGCAAAATCAAAAGAGGAAAAACCGACCATTTTTTCTGGCGCGACAGCCAGCAATAGTAAATCGGCGGGCGCGCCTGCGCTGACGATGCGTGTAATGTTTTGGGCTTCGGGAAGCGTCCGTGAGGCCCAGAATTTGACTGATTGTGCGAAGGACGGCAGATGATGCAGGAACAATGTCGACGCAAGAATCTGTGTAAACCTCCGTCTGGTTAGTGACATAAGTAATATCCTGATAATTAAAACCGCTATATACTTACACATATAGCGAAAAAGATCATGTTTGATGTCAAAATTTGTCTAAAGAGACAGAATGATTTGCTTGTTTCTTAAATAACACTTTGTTCCACAAGAAAATTGTCAGGGAGAATGGGGAGTGGGGGAAAATATAAATAGAGGTGTAATGATTAACAAGTTGATAAAATAAAATTAAAATCTTCTCTAATAAAAGAAAATAAAGGCATAGACCGTAGAAAGAGTGGTATTTGGTATTTCGTGATGAAGAAAGAGCAATGCCAATTTTATGCACGTAATGGCATTGCTCGATATACAGTAAAGTTAAGGCGTAGGTTCCGCCTCTTTTTGTTTTAGCGGCTGTGTTGTTGATTCACTGAGTGGACGCGTCGCCGGAACATTGTCACACGGTTGCTCTTTCGGGCAGATCAAATCCAGCATTTTCAGCGTCACGCCATTGGTCCAGCCAAAGCCATCCTGTAATGGATATTCGCCACCGCCGCCCCCTGTTCCGGTGGTGCTGACATCATATTTTTCCACCAGCTTTTTCTCCCGGTCATAGGTGTGCTGAACATTGGTCAGGAAGTGCCAGCTAATGTCCATCGCTACCTCTTTTTGCCCGTAGTTTTGTAATCCTTCAGTCGCGACCCACTGCAACGGTGCCCAGCCGTTTGGCGCATCCCATTGTTGCCCACTTTTCACCGACGTGGTGTTCAGGCCGCCGGGTTGCAGCAGATGTGTTTTCGTCGCCGTCGCCATTTTGCTGGCGCGATCTTTCGCTGCCGCATTGACGTACAGCGGGAACAGGGCGGCCGCGGTTAACTGATTGCGCACTTTATGACTTTTCAGGTCGTAATCGGCATACCAGCCTTGTTGATCGTTCCACAGGTATTTTTCGATCCCTTTTTGACGGGCATTTGCCAGCGTTTCGTACTGGTTTGCCATCGCGTTATCTCCGATAGCTTTGCTGGCGCGGGCGAGGATTTTTTCCATTTTGAACATCAAGCTGTTCAGATCGACCGGTACGATGCTGGTGGTGCGTAAGGTGTTTAACTGCTGCGGATTGTCCATCCAGCGCGAGCTGAAATCCCAGCCAGACGCAGCGGCAGAGCGCAGGTCGCGGTAAATTTCAGTGGCAGGTCGATTCGGATTGCTTTTGGCAGTGGCAATATCTTCCACCCATGACTCTGGTCGTGGCGTATCGCGATCGTCCCAGTAGCGGTTGAGAAGGGTACCATCCTGAAGTTTTACAACGCGTTTTTCCTGTTGTCCGGCTTGCAGGTTTTCAACACCGTCCATCCAGTAAGCATATTCTTTTTGCATTTGCGGCAGGTATTGTTTCAACGCGGCGTCGCCTTCATGCTGCGCCAGTAACTCTACCATCAGGGCAAAGAAGGGCGGTTGCGAGCGGCTTAAATAGTAACTGCGGTTGCCGTTGGGAATATGACCGTAATTGTCTATTTCATGAGCAAAATTGGCCACCATATCCGCGACTTTATCCCAGTGACCGCTTTCGGCAAGTCCTAACATGGTGAAGTAACTGTCCCAGTAATATACCTCGCGAAAACGTCCGCCGGGCACGACATAAGGTTTTGGCAGCGGTAATAGAGAATCCCATTTTTCGGTGTTTTCGGTAGAACGCGTTAATACCGGCCAAAGTCCGTCAATATGTTCGCGCAGTGATTGCCCCTCTGGCGGAACATATTTCTCGCCCTCTTTCGGCAGGGTGAAATTGACGTTAACGAAATGGCGTAGATCAAATCCGCTCTGGTTTTGCTGCATCCGATAATCAGCAAGGATCATCAGCGGATCGCTGTTCGGCACGGCATCGGCAAAGGTTTTTTGGTCCGGAAAAAGTTTGGCGTTTTGCACATCATTAAACAGCGGCCCTAATAAAATATCAGGCGGTTGTGGTGTTACCGATGTTTCTTCTGCCTGCACCGATAGCGCAGCGAAACACAAAAAGATGCAGGCTGGAATTAACGCCATTTTTTGCGGGCGAGAAGGTGCGGGGGATTTCATCAGTCATTCTCCTTTGGCGAAACCGAATAAAACGGTATTCAAGTATCAGAAAACCTTAGTTCAGGATCGCACTAGCTGCATGATCGAAATCACATTCTGCGAACTGACAGACATTTTAGAAAAGGGAATTAAAGGGATAAATAACGGCGAAATAGAGTGATAAAATAACATCTGTTTATTAGTCAGCCAGCGACGTTGGGTTTGCGATTAGCGAAGAAAAATCATCATAATTTGGTGAAAAATATAACAGGTAGTTAAAAACATCAGTGCAGAGTAAATTGCCGGATGACATCAGAATGATGCCATCCGAACGGTGGTTTAACCCTGACGGTTGAAACGTTGCGTTTTAACGTCCAGCGTTAGCGTTTCTTCTGGTTGTATCGCATACAGTTTCTCACCCTGCTGGCAAATCCAGCCAATTCCCAGTTCACGGGCGATTAGGGCACTGTGGGATAGCGGACTTCCGGCGCTAAGGCAGATACCTTTTACAACCGCTGGATCCAGTTGCAGTACTGTGGAGGGATAAATGTTCTCCGCCAGTAGAATAGTTGGCGAGTTAAACTGCGGGAGTTCTTCTTTCGTTTGGGTCAGGTGGACCAGGGTGCGATGCAGAAGATCGTCCACATCGATATAGCGAGCCTGTAGATATTCATCATCCAGCTGTTGGTATTGCTGGCTAAGTTCTTTAAGAACTTGCTGCCAGGCATATTCCGCCGTGCAATGTTCATGCTGAAGGAGTTCGCTTGCCGCCGCCTGCAGTTCCGGATCATCTAACAGTGTATGGTGACCAGAAAAGATTGCGGCAATATCGTCAAGCCCGCAGGTTTCTGCTTTCGCTGTTAACGTCATCAGATCTAATAACGTGAAGTCAATGGCCTGGCGTAATCGTTCTTGTTCTTCTTCCACGGTCAGGGTTGATTTTGCCTGTACCGTACATAAAACAGGTTGATAATAAAAGGCTTTACCCGAAACAGGCGGAACGGGACGCAGAGTAGGTGGAGCAACTTCCTCCGTTTCACCAAAGTTATCTTCAGCCAGCTGACGGAAAGCGATCAGTGCCTCTTCAGCTTCTGGTCCTTTCGCAATCAGGCGCAGCGTATCGTTATAGCGAACTTGTAGTAACGCAATCTGGTTAATACTATCCGGTGTAACGCATTTGCCGTTTTTCTCCAGCAACATATCGGCATTAAATGTCGATAAGGTATAAACCAGCCGGGAGGCCGGACGTACATGCAGGCCGTTACGGTTTTTTATGACCACCGACAGAGAACGGGCTTCTTCATCGTACGGAGGACATGTGTCAGAGATTTCAGTGTCGGAGGACGGTAAACCCAGTTGTTCACGTTTGGCTTCCAGCGCATGCATGGCGTCAAAGATAACTTTGTCGATATCCGCCCCCGAGGCCGCGCTGACCGTTGCTGCCAGTGTACCTTCGACCAACGGCGCAGCACACAAACGTACTTTTGCGGCGATCTCGGGAGCCAGCAATTCCAGCGCAGTTTCAGCACTCAATAATGCGCTACCCATATCCATCATGACCAGCACATGGTCGGCATCGGCAACAGATTCGATGGCCTCCATCACTTTGACGGCATCGGTACCAATGGGATTATGTGGATCGTCAATTCCCGCGGCAATGGCGATTTTACAACTATCACTCATTAACATCTGACGGGCTAATTCACCGACACCTTCTCCCAGTCGGCTGCTATGTGAAACTATGACCAGGTTTACCATCACCAATTCCTTACTCTTTTGCGGCTAACGCCAACATTTGCATCATAAACATCACCGAGGTCGCGCCGGGATCCTGGTGACCAATACTGCGTTCACCGAGATAACTGGCGCGGCCTTTGCGGGCTTGCATCGTAATCGTACTTTGTGCAGCGGATTCGGCGATGCTACTGGCAGCGTCGAGCGCCGCCGGAACAGGGAGATTTTGCTCGCAGGACTGACGTAACGATTCCACCACCGGCACCCACACATCACACATGGTTTTATCGCCAGGTTCGGCTTTCCCGCGACTGATTACGCCGTCCGCGCCATCGCGGAACATCTGATAAAGCTCTTCCAGCGTCAGGCTTTGCCGTGCATGGGTTGTCTGTGCGGCGCGGATAAAGAAGGTACCGAACAGCGGACCACTGGCACCTCCGACGCTGGAAAGTAGTGTCATGCCGGTATTCTTGAGAATGAAACCGATATCTTTATCTGCGATAGCAGGGAGTTTTTCTACCACTTTGCTAAAGCCTCGATTCATATTTAGCCCGTGGTCAGCGTCGCCAATCTCGCGATCCAGTCCAGTAAGATACTCGCTCTCGGTGCTGAAAATATCGCCACAACGAGTGAGCCAGTTAACAATTTGAGTTCTGCTCAGTGACATTGCTTTCTCCTTATTTACCCCAGTTAAGGGCCGGGGTGTGGACAGGGGCGTCCCAGAATGCCAGCGTTTCGTCATCAACTTTCAGTAAGGTGATTGAGAAACCGGTCATATCCAGTGAGGTGCAGTACGCGCCAATTAAATTACGTTCGATAGTCAATCCCGCTTGCTGGCAACGTGTGGTCAGGCGGTTATAGACGCCGTACAGCTCAGAAAGCGGAGTTGCGCCAAGATTGTTAACCAGCGCAATCACCCGATCGCCAGACTGGAGCGGTTGTTTGGTTTGTGGTTCTTCCTGCCAGCTGCCTTGTTGATAATCCCAGAAACGCAAAGTGCGATGGTATGAGCCATTTTCCAGCAGGGTGTCGAACATTTCATCGACGGTTTGATCAAGGGAAGAGAAGGGGCGGCGGTCAATACCTGGCTCACCATGAATGCCGACGCCAAACTCCATCTCATTATCCGCCAGGGTAAAAGAAGGTTTGCCCGCGGCAGGAACGGTACAGGCACCGAGAGCGATACCTATTGAATGGCCTTGATTATTCAACTTACGCCCCAGTTCCGCACAGGCGTCCAGTGAGTCGCCACGCTCCGCCGCTGCACCTACGAGTTTTTCAATTAATACGGTGTTGGCAACGCCGCGCCGCCCGGCGGTATAAAGACTGTCTTTTACTGCAACGTCGTCATCAATGACCACAGTGGTCACTTTTACGCCGCTATCGTGCAGTAACTCGGTTGCTGTTTCGAAGTTAAGAATATCGCCGGTGTAATTTTTGATAATCAACAGTACACCTTCGCCGCCATCAATTTGCATGGCGCATTCAAAGATTTTATCGGGCGTCGGTGAGGTGAAAATTTCGCCCGGACAGGCCCCAGAAAGCATCCCCTGACCGATATAGCCACAGTGCATCGGCTCGTGTCCGCTGCCGCCACCCGACAGCAGGGCGACTTTCCCTGCAACGGGGGCATCAGCTCGGGTGACATACACCGGATCCTGATGCAGTGTCAGCGATGGATGCGCCTTCGCTAGTCCTGCCAGTTGTTCGTCCAGTACGTCTTGCACATCATTGATCAATTTTTTCATTATTTTGCTCCAGCAATTACGGTAGGGCATGGATGATGTTCAACGACACGGCGACCACTGACTGCCGATGAATCCATTGTGCATCAGGCAAGGGAAAAGAAAATTAGCCCAAATTATGTTTCATAGTGAAACATATGCTTTAATGAATGTTCCATATTGAAACTTTTACGTGTATTAATACTTAAAATTGCGAGCCGGAACACCTTTTGTCATAAGGGATGCGGGATATGAGTGGCGCTTTTAACAACGATGGTCGGGGCATATCTCCCTTAATTGCAACCTCCTGGGAGAGATGCAATAAGCTGATGAAACGGGAGACATGGAACGTACCACACCAGGCCCAGGGCGTGATATTTGCTTCTATTTATCGGCGTAAGAAAGCGATGCTGACGCTCGGGCAGGCTGCGCTGGAAGATGCCTGGGAATATATGGCATCGCGAGAGTGTGCGTTGCTTATCCTCGATGAAACCGCCTGCATTCTCAGCCGTAATGGCGATCCGCAAACCTTGCAGCAACTAAGTACACTGGGATTCAATGACGGCACGTATTGCGCCGAGGGAATTATTGGTACTTGTGCGCTATCGTTAGCGGCTATCTCTGGTCAGGCCGTGAAAACGATGGCCGATCAACATTTCAAACAGGCACTCTGGAACTGGGCCTTTTGCGCAACGCCGTTGTTTGACAGCAAGGGCCGATTGACGGGAACAATAGCGCTGGCGTGTCCGGTTGAGCAAACTACCGCAGCTGATTTGCCGTTGACGTTGGCAATCGCACGCGAGGTCGGAAATTTACTGCTGACGGACAGTTTGCTCGCTGAAACTAACCGTCATTTAAATCAACTTAATGCCCTGTTAGAAAGTATGGATGATGGCGTGATTAGCTGGGACGAGCAGGGTAATTTGCAATTTATCAATGCCCAGGCGGCGCGGGTCTTGCGCCTTGACGCGACGGCAAGTCAGGGACGAGCAATCACTGAACTCTTAACGTTACCCGCCGTATTGCAACAAGCAATAAAACAGTCACATCCGCTCAAACACGTAGAAGCCACCTTTGAAAGTCAGCATCAGTTTATTGATGCGGTGATAACCCTTAAACCGATAATAGAAACGCAGGGAACCAGCTTTATTTTATTGCTCCATCCTGTGGAACAGATGCGGCAGTTAATGACCAGTCAATTAGGAAAAGTCAGCCATACCTTCGCTCATATGCCACAGGACGATCCGCAAACCCGCCGCTTGATTCATTTTGGTCGCCAGGCGGCACGCAGTAGCTTTCCTGTCCTGCTTTGTGGAGAAGAGGGCGTGGGCAAGGCACTGCTAAGTCAGGCAATTCATAATGAAAGCGAGCGTGCAGCGGGGCCTTATATCGCCGTCAATTGTGAGTTATATGGTGATGCGGCGCTGGCGGAAGAATTTATTGGTGGCGATCGCACGGATAGTGAAAATGGCCGTCTGAGTCGGCTGGAACTGGCGCACGGCGGCACGCTGTTTCTTGAAAAGATTGAATATCTGGCGGTGGAGTTACAGTCTGCCTTGCTTCAGGTTATCAAGCAGGGGGTTATCACGCGACTGGATGCGCGGCGTTTAATACCCATTGATGTCAAAGTGATTGCCACAACGACCGCGGACCTCGCAATGCTGGTGGAACAAAATCGTTTTAGTCGCCAGCTGTATTACGCGCTGCATGCATTTGAAATTACCATCCCGCCACTGCGTATGCGGCGTGGCAGCATTCCGGCGCTGGTGAATAACAAATTACGCAGCCTTGAAAAACGCTTCTCTACGCGGCTGAAAATTGATGACGATGCCCTCGCTCGCCTGGTTTCCTGTGCATGGCCTGGCAACGATTTTGAACTTTACAGTGTCATCGAGAATCTTGCTCTGAGTAGTGATAATGGGCGCATTCGCGTCAGTGATTTGCCGGAACATCTGTTTACCGAGCAGGCGACAGATGATGTCAGCGCCACCCGCCTTTCCACCAGTCTGTCATTTGCGGAAGTTGAAAAAGAGGCAATTATTAACGCAGCCCAGGTCACAGGCGGTCGCATTCAGGAAATGTCGGCTTTACTTGGAATCGGCCGCACCACGCTGTGGCGGAAAATGAAGCAACATGGCATTGATGTGAGTCAGTTTAAGCGCCGTGGATAGCGGGAGAGTATGCACTCTCCCGCGTATGACTTGCTAATTAATAGCGACCATGACTGCCATGATTTGGCCCACCATTTGAAGGTGGCATTGGCTTACCGGAAGCCGCAGGACCACGCGGGCCATCGTTGTGGCGGTGATGATGGTGAGGAACACAAGCACTTAACAGGCTCGCGAAGACAATTGCTAACAGGCTGAAGATAAATGTTTTTTTCATGACAAACTCTTGAACGGTTAATGCACTGTGATTGTTATCACATAAAAGCCGCATTGTTAATATTGCCAGGAGTCTGATTATGACTTTCGGTAACTCAGAATTGAAAGAAGCAGCGTAGCAGGCGTAAAAAAGCCATTATGTGCGACTCACATAATGGCTCGTTATTAACCGCCAGGATATTACGCGGAATTAGACGTTGAACAGGAAGTTCATCACATCGCCATCTTTAACGATGTAATCTTTGCCTTCTGCACGCATTTTGCCTGCTTCTTTCGCGCCTTGTTCACCTTTGTAAGTGATGAAATCTTCAAACGAGATGGTTTGTGCACGGATAAAGCCTTTTTCAAAATCAGTATGGATTTTGCCCGCTGCCTGCGGCGCGGTTGCACCAACCGGAATGGTCCATGCACGCACTTCTTTCACCCCAGCGGTGAAGTAAGTTTGCAGGTTCAGCAGCTTATAACCGGCACGGATCACACGGTTCAGGCCCGGCTCTTCCAGCCCAAGCTCCTGCATAAACTCGTCACGCTCTTCGTCGTCCAGTTCGGCAATGTCTGCTTCAACAGCAGCACAAACCGGAACTACAACAGAACCTTCTTTCGCTGCGATTTCACGCACCTGGTCAAGATACGGGTTGTTTTCAAAACCGTCTTCGTTGACGTTGGCGATGTACATTGTTGGTTTTAGCGTCAGGAAGCTCAGGTAACGAACAGCCGCTTTCTCTTCAGCGCTTAAATCCAGCGCACGCAGCATACCTGCGTTTTCCAGCTGGGGCAGGCATTTTTCCAGTACCGCCAGCTCGGCTTTCGCGTCTTTATCGCCACCTTTGGCTTTCTTCTGTACGCGATGAATCGCACGTTCACAGGTGTCGAGATCCGCCAGCGCCAGTTCGGTGTTGATAACTTCAATATCATCCGCCGGGTTAACTTTGCCGGAAACGTGAATGATGTTGTCATTTTCAAAGCAGCGAACAACGTGACCGATCGCTTCGGTTTCACGGATGTTGGTCAGGAACTGGTTACCCAGACCTTCGCCTTTCGATGCGCCTTTTACCAGACCGGCGATATCGACAAATTCCATGGTCGTGGGAAGTGTACGCTGCGGTTTCACGATTTCAGCCAGTTGATCCAGGCGAGGGTCAGGCATTGGTACGACGCCAGTGTTCGGCTCGATGGTGCAGAATGGAAAGTTGGCCGCTTCAATACCGGCTTTGGTCAGCGCGTTGAACAGGGTAGATTTCCCGACGTTGGGCAAACCGACGATACCGCATTTGAATCCCATGATTTAAATCACCTTAATATCTTAATAATCAACCTGTTATTGCTAACAGATTGCAGAAATGGAAATAACTTTGCCTATTATACACGGCACTCGGCAAAAATGCCGCAGACAACGACTTATTGCGCTTTAAAGGCGTGCAATCGGTTCGTTGCTTTGGTCAAGCCATCTGTAAACCACATTTCAGTACAACGCGCCGCTTCGTCGATGGCTTCATCAATTAACTTCTGTTCACTAACAGGCGGTTTGCCTAACACAAAACCGACAACTTTATTTTTATCGCCCGGATGACCGATTCCGATGCGTAAACGGTGAAAGTTAGGGTTATTACCCAATTTACTGATGATGTCTTTCAGTCCATTGTGACCACCATGACCGCCACCCAACTTAAATTTGGCGACGCCAGGAGGCAGATCCAGTTCGTCGTGGGCCACCAGAATTTCGTCCGGATTAATGCGGAAAAAACTGGCCATCGCCGCAACGGCTTTGCCGCTGAGATTCATAAATGTAGTCGGGACTAACAGGCGGACATCTTCGCCTCCAAGGGTGACTCGCGAAGTATAACCAAAGAATTTAGCCTCTTCGCGCAGCGGAGCGCGCAATCGCTCTGCCAGTAAGTCAACGAACCAGGCACCAGCATTATGTCGCGTTGCGGCGTATTCAGCACCGGGGTTCGCCAGGCCGACAATCAATTTAATCGTCACGTTTTTTTGTCCTGAGTGTGTACATAACTGGCGCGTAGTTTACTGGTTGCGGCCCCGCTTGACAAAAAACTGCGTATCAAATGCAGATAATGCAATTATTGCCTGAGTGGACTATTAGAAAGTCAAGGTGTTCAGGCGTTTATTTGTAAAGTTTTGTTGAAATAAGGGTTGTAATTGTGATCACACCCGCACATAACCTACAGGGTGTTGTCTATACTTTACACATAAGGAAGAGGGGTATACCCTGTTACAACCCAGAAAGTTCCGGAGGTGACATATGAAACGCAAAAACGCTTCGTTACTCGGTAACGTGCTCATGGGGTTGGGTCTGGTGGTAATGGTGGTCGGCGTGGGGTATTCAATCCTCAACCAGTTACCACAGTTTAATATGCCCCAGTATTTCGCACATGGTGCAGTGCTAAGTATTTTCGTCGGTGCGATTCTCTGGCTGGCAGGTGCCCGTGTTGGCGGGCATGAACAGGTGTGCGACCGTTACTGGTGGGTTCGCCACTATGACAAACGTTGCCGCCGTAGCGATAATCGCCGTCATAGCTAACAAATAATGCAGTTTGCTGACCAGTCAGTTTGCGCTGACTGGTCAATCTCGTACTTATAAATCCGCCATCGCCGCGCGACGATTCGGGAAGAATGCGAGGCGTCCCGGGATCGGTTGAATGCCTGCGCGAGCCATAGTGCGCAGTGGCTGGAATTCCAGGTTGCACACGCGCAGTTCACATCCTTCGGGCAGACGCTTCACAAAACGCTGGAACGCATCAAGACCACCAGCATCAAGTACCGGAACGGCATCCCACTTCAGAATCACAATCCGTTTGCCTTCAAGACGTGACTCCAGGTCCGTGAATAAGCCTTCTGCGGCAGCAAAAAACAGCGGGCCAATAACGCGCAGAACCAGGACATCGTCTGGAACGTCTACGACTACCGGTGCCAGGCGAGTCATACGTGCGATACGACGCATAAACAGCAGCGATGCCAGCACGATCCCCACGCTGATGGCAATAACCATATCGAACAGCACGGTCAGCGACATGCACAGCAGCATGACGATGATGTCATCTTTCGGTGCATGACGCAGCAAGTCGACCACTTTGTGCGCTTCACTCATGTTCCACGCCACCATCAACAGCAGGGCTGCCATGGCGGAAAGCGGCAGCCAGGAGAGCAGCGGTGCCAGTACCAGCAGGGCAAGAATAACCAGAATAGAGTGGATCACCGCCGAGATAGGGGAAGTTGCCCCGGCACGGACGTTAGCGGCAGAACGCGCGATGGCAGCTGTAGCGGTAATACCACCAAAGAACGGAGCGATAATATTCCCCAGTCCCTGTCCAACCAGTTCGCTGTTCGCCTTGTGTTTCGTCCCGGTCATACCATCCAGCACCACGGCGCAGAGCAGAGATTCGATTGCGCCGAGCATTGCCATTGAGAATGCCGCAGGCAGCAGGGTGCGAATAGAATCCCAGGTTAGCGTGAATTCTGAATTAGGCAGATCCCACGGCAGCACCAGTTGCGGCAGCAGTTGCGGAATACCGTTACCCTGAGAACCATCGGCCAGGACGTAGTGGAATTGCGAACCGATGGTAGCAACATGTCCGCCGAGCAGGTTAACAATCCCCATCACCGCGCAACCAGCCAGCAAGGCCGGAAGGTGGCCGGGTAAACGTATGCCCAGACGCGGCCAGAAAACCAGAATGCCAAGCGTCACAATGCCAATGGCTGCATCACCCACATTAATGGTCGGCAGCGCCATAAATAATGCGCCGACTTTTTGTAGATAATGTTCCGGGACATGGGCCATTTGCAGACCGAGAAAATCTTTAATCTGCATGGTACCGATGGTGATCCCGATACCCGAGGTGAAACCTAAGGTGACGGAAACCGGAATATACTCAATCAGGCGCCCAAAGCGTGCCAGCCCCATCAGAATCAAAAAGATCCCCGACAGCAAGGTCGCAACCAGCAGTCCTGCCAGTCCAAACTGTTGCGAAACGGGATAGAGAATTACCACAAATGCCGCAGTCGGACCGGAAACGCTAAAGCGTGACCCCCCCGTCAGAGCAATGACAATCCCCGCAACAGCTGCGGTATATAAACCGTACTGGGGGGCCACACCACTACCAATAGCCAACGCCATCGCCAGCGGGATAGCAATAATCCCGACGGTTATCCCGGCAATCAGGTCACGGGTAAACCGTGCGGCAGTATATTTTTCTTTCCAGCAAGCGTCGATCAGAGCGCGGAAAGGCATCACATGTGAGGAAAATATTTTGTTCACAATAATGTTTCATCCGTGAGCGCATCATCTGTCAACTAAATGGCAGGTGAAGGAGGCATAGGTCATACAAATGGATATTACAGACAAAAAAACCCGCCGCAGCGGGTCTTTGAGCCGGGTTCGATTAGTGTTCGAACATGGCAGAGATCGATTCTTCGTTGCTGATACGACGAATCGCTTCGGCCAGCATACCTGACAGGGTCAGAGTACGCACGTTCGGCAGTGATTTGATTTCATCGCTCAGCGGAATGGTATCGCAGACAACGACTTCATCAATTACAGAGTTACGCAGGTTGTTCGCCGCGTTGCCAGAGAAGATCGGGTGAGTCGCGTACGCAAATACACGTTTAGCACCACGTTCTTTCAGAGCTTCAGCAGCTTTACACAGCGTACCGCCAGTGTCGATCATATCATCGACCAGTACGCAGTCACGACCTGCAACGTCACCGATGATATGCATCACCTGGGAAACGTTCGCACGCGGACGACGTTTGTCGATGATTGCCATATCGGTATCGTTCAGCAGCTTAGCGATAGCGCGGGCACGCACAACGCCGCCGATGTCCGGAGAAACCACAATTGGGTTATCCAGATTCAGCTGCAGCATGTCTTCCAGCAGGATCGGGCTACCAAATACGTTATCAACCGGAACGTCGAAGAAACCCTGAATCTGTTCAGCGTGCAGATCCACTGTCAGCACACGGTCAACACCGACGCTGGAGAGGAAGTCTGCAACCACTTTCGCAGTGATTGGTACACGAGCGGAACGGACGCGACGGTCCTGGCGCGCATAGCCAAAGTAGGGGATAACAGCGGTGATACGACCTGCGGAAGCACGACGCAGGGCATCAACCATAACGACTAATTCCATCAGGTTGTCGTTAGTAGGGGCACAAGTGGACTGGATGATGAAAATATCACCACCGCGTACATTTTCATTAATTTGTACACTGACTTCGCCGTCGCTAAAGCGACCTACAGCGGCGTCGCCGAGTGAAGTGTACAGGCGGTTGGCAATACGTTGTGCTAGTTCCGGGGTGGCGTTACCAGCAAAAAGCTTCATATCAGGCACGAGAAGAACCTCAGGCATGCGTCCATTGGTGGAAAGAATCTGCCGAAAACTGTGCGGGCCAGGCATGATTCTTTCCAGGCGGTGTATTAAAGAGCGCGATGCAACGTCTGGAACAAGGTGACGTTGTCACCGAAACTCAGCTTGCCCGGCTTAAAGCATGGCTCTGTGCAATGGGGAAAGATTAACGCCTTTCGCCACAAAGCCATTGAGCCATTCCGGGGCTTGCTCTAGCACCTGGCGGGCTTCAGACTCTGTATCAAATTCAGCAAAGACACAGGCCCCTGTCCCAGTCAGGCGCGACGGGGCGTATTCTAACAGCCAGGAAAGCACCGCATCAACCTCGCGAAAACGTTTTCTTGCGATAACCTCGCAATCATTGCTGAATTCACATTTTAGCAACGTTTCTATTGACCTTTTTGGCGTATTGCGCGGGAGTTCAGGATCTTTAAAAATCACCGGCGTCGGAATACTCACGCCAGGGTGTGCGACCAGATACCATTTCTCTGGCGGGTCTACCGGCGTTAATATTTCGCCAACACCTTCGGCAAAGGCGGCATGACCACGGACAAAGACAGGAACATCTGCGCCCAGCGTCAGCCCCATTTCCGCCAGCTCATCCATGCTTAGTCCGCATTGCCAGAGATGATTTAACGCCACCAGAACCGTCGCGGCATTGGATGAACCACCGCCGAGACCGCCGCCCATCGGCAAACGCTTGTCAATGCTGATATTCGCACCGCTTCCCGTCGAAAGACGCCCGCTGTCTGCCGCAGTTTTCATCAACAACCTCGCTGCGCGAACGATCAGGTTATCTTCATGTTCCACGCCTTCAACGGGCGTTAACAGACGAATATCCCCATCGTCACGAAGCTCAATGCTGATGGTGTCGCCGTAATCAAGAAACTGAAACAGCGTTTGCAGCGTGTGGTAACCATCCGCACGCTGACCGGTAATGTATAAAAACAGATTAAGTTTTGCCGGAGAGGGCCACTGTGTCCGCATTATTTCACTATCCAGTTATCCATTTTTAACTTGATGCGTTGACCACCGTCGGTGAGTTCCATATTGGCTGGCATCGCAGGTTGAGTTTTTGTGTCATAACCACCGTAAACAACTTTCCAGTTTTTGCCATTCTGGCTGTAGGTGATTTCACTCAGGCGGTACTGGTCGTCAAGTTTGTAGTCAGTCGCATCACCCGGTAAACCTAAAATCCACTGGCGCAAGCTGTTGAGCGGAATTGGCATTCCGGTCAATTTGCCAATCATCTCTTCGGCGTCATCGGAGGTATAACGCTGACCTTTATTGTCGACTAACTGCACGTTACCCGGTTGAGCATTCAGCTCCAGTTCTGTGCTGCCCAATGGGTTAGTCAGCAGCAGACGGTAGCGATCCTGGCCAGTTTGTTGCCAGAAGAAACGGGCGTACACTTTTTGTTGGTCAGAAATATAAGCGAACGCGCCGCGAGTTTGATACTGATTAAGATTGCGCACGTCTTGCTGATGCTGACGCCATTGTGGCGAATCCGGGCTTTTGCCAGGACCTTTGGGCGTGGTAACGGAACAGGCAGTGAGCACAAGAGCAGCCAGCGGTAGCAGGCGGATAAGACGAAAATCGGGCAGGGGCATAATAATGACAAGTCCTTGAGATACGTTGCAGTTATAACCCTTAATGCTAGCGTTACCGTTAGCCATCGTCTATGTTCACGTTGTCTTAATTGCCAGAATCTAACGGCTTTCGGCAATTACTCCAAAAGGGGGCGCTCTCTTTTATTGATCTTACGCATCCTGTATGATGCAAGCAGACTAACCCTATCAACGTTGGTATTATTTCCCGCAGACATGACCCTTTTAGCACTCGGTATCAACCATAAAACGGCACCTGTATCGCTGCGAGAACGTGTATCGTTTTCGCCGGATAAGCTCGATCAGGCGCTTGACAGCCTGCTTGCGCAGCCGATGGTGCAGGGCGGTGTGGTGCTGTCGACGTGTAACCGCACAGAACTTTATCTCAGCGTTGAAGAACGGGATGACCTGCAAGAGGCGCTCATTCGCTGGTTGTGTGATTACCATAATCTCAACGAAGACGATCTGCGTAATAGCCTCTACTGGCATCAGGATAACGATGCGGTCAGTCATTTAATGCGCGTTGCCAGTGGGCTTGATTCTCTCGTCCTTGGCGAGCCGCAGATCCTCGGTCAGGTTAAAAAAGCGTTTGCCGATTCGCAAAAAGGTCATATGAAGGCCAGCGAACTGGAACGCATGTTTCAGAAATCTTTCTCTGTGGCGAAACGCGTTCGCACTGAAACAGATATCGGTGCCAGTGCTGTGTCTGTCGCTTTTGCGGCTTGTACGCTGGCGCGGCAGATCTTTGAATCGCTCTCTACGGTGACGGTACTGCTGGTTGGCGCGGGCGAAACCATCGAGCTGGTGGCACGTCATCTGCGCGAACACAAAGTACAGAAGATGATTATCGCCAATCGCACTCGCGAACGTGCCCAAATTCTGGCAGATGAGGTTGGCGCGGAAGTGATTGCCCTGAGTGATATCGACGAACGTCTGCGCGAAGCCGATATCATCATCAGTTCCACCGCCAGCCCGTTGCCGATTATCGGTAAAGGCATGGTGGAGCGCGCATTAAAAAGCCGTCGCAATCAACCAATGCTGCTGGTGGATATTGCCGTTCCGCGCGATGTTGAGCCGGAAGTTGGTAAACTGGCGAATGCTTATCTTTATAGCGTTGACGATCTGCAAAGCATTATTTCGCACAACCTGGCGCAACGGAAAGCTGCTGCTGTGGAGGCGGAAACTATCGTCGCCCAGGAGGCCAGTGAATTTATGGCATGGCTTCGAGCACAAAGCGCCAGCGAAACTATTCGCGATTATCGTAGCCAGGCAGAGCAGGTTCGTGATGAGTTAACTGCTAAAGCGTTAGCGGCCCTTGAACAGGGCGGCGATGCGCAAACCATTATGCAGGATCTGGCATGGAAACTGACTAACCGCCTGATCCATGCACCAACAAAATCACTTCAACAGGCCGCCCGTGACGGGGATAACGAACGCCTGAATATTCTGCGCGACAGCCTCGGGCTGGAGTAGCAGTACATCATTTTCTTTTTTTACAGGGTGCATTTACGCCTATGAAGCCTTCTATCGTTGCCAAACTGGAAGCCCTGCATGAACGCCATGAAGAAGTTCAGGCGCTGCTGGGTGATGCGCAAACCATCGCTGACCAGGAACGTTTTCGCGCATTATCTCGTGAATATGCGCAGTTAAGTGATGTTTCGCGCTGTTTTACCGACTGGCAACAGGTTCAGGAAGATATCGAAACCGCACAGATGATGCTCGACGATCCTGAAATGCGTGAGATGGCGCAGGATGAACTGCGCGAAGCTAAAGAAAAAAGCGAGCAACTGGAACAGCAATTACAGGTTCTGTTACTACCAAAAGATCCTGATGACGAACGTAACGCCTTCCTCGAAGTCCGTGCCGGAACCGGCGGCGACGAAGCGGCGCTGTTCGCTGGCGATCTGTTCCGTATGTACAGCCGTTACGCCGAAGCCCGCCGCTGGCGTGTAGAAATCATGAGCGCCAGCGAAGGTGAACATGGTGGTTATAAAGAGATCATCGCCAAAATTAGCGGTGATGGTGTATATGGTCGTTTGAAATTCGAATCTGGCGGTCATCGCGTGCAGCGTGTTCCTGCTACGGAATCGCAGGGTCGTATTCATACTTCTGCTTGTACCGTTGCGGTAATGCCAGAACTGCCTGATGCAGAACTGCCGGACATCAACCCAGCAGATTTACGCATTGATACTTTCCGCTCGTCAGGGGCGGGTGGTCAGCACGTTAACACCACCGATTCGGCAATTCGTATTACTCACTTGCCGACCGGGATTGTTGTTGAATGTCAGGACGAACGTTCACAACATAAAAACAAAGCTAAAGCACTTTCTGTACTCGGTGCTCGCATCCACGCTGCTGAAATGGCAAAACGGCAACAGGCCGAAGCGTCTACCCGTCGTAACCTGCTGGGGAGTGGCGATCGCAGCGACCGTAACCGTACTTACAACTTCCCGCAGGGGCGCGTTACCGATCACCGCATCAACCTGACGCTCTACCGCCTGGATGAAGTGATGGAAGGTAAGCTGGATATGCTGATTGAACCGATTATCCAGGAACATCAGGCCGACCAACTGGCGGCGTTGTCCGAGCAGGAATAATGGAATATCAACACTGGTTACGTGAAGCAATAAGCCAACTTCAGGCGAGCGAAAGCCCGCGGCGTGATGCTGAAATCCTGCTGGAGCATGTTACCGGCAGAGGGCGTACTTTTATTCTCGCCTTTGGTGAAACGCAGCTGACTGACGAACAATGTCAGCAACTTGATGCGCTACTGACGCGTCGTCGCGATGGTGAACCCATTGCTCATTTAACCGGGGTGCGAGAATTCTGGTCGTTGCCGTTATTTGTTTCGCCAGCGACCTTAATTCCGCGCCCGGATACGGAGTGTCTGGTGGAGCAGGCACTGGCGCGGTTGCCTGAACAACCTTGCCGTATTCTCGATCTCGGGACGGGTACCGGGGCGATTGCGCTGGCGCTGGCCAGCGAGCGTCCGGACTGCGAAATTACCGCTGTAGATCGTATGCCAGATGCTGTCTCTCTGGCGCAACGTAATGCCCAGCATCTGGCTATCAAAAATATCCACATTCTGCAAAGCGACTGGTTTAGCGCGCTAGCCGGGCAGCAGTTTGCGATGATTGTCAGCAATCCGCCGTATATTGACGAGCAGGACCCACATCTTCAACAAGGCGATGTCCGCTTTGAGCCGCTCACTGCGCTGGTTGCGGCAGACAGTGGAATGGCAGACATCGTGCATATCATCGAACAGTCGCGTAACGCGCTGGTATCCGGCGGCTTTCTGCTTCTGGAGCATGGCTGGCAGCAGGGTGAAGCGGTGCGACAGGCATTTATCTTCGCGGGGTATCATGACGTCGAAACCTGCCGTGACTATGGGGATAACGAGCGCGTAACGCTCGGCCGCTATTATCAATGACAAGTTTTTCTACGTTGCTTAGCGTTCATCTCATTAGTATCGCGCTTTCTGTTGGGCTATTGACCTTACGTTTCTGGCTACGTTATCAGAAGCATCCACAGGCATTTGCTCGCTGGACGCGCATTGTGCCGCCGGTTGTCGATACGCTGTTATTGTTAAGCGGCATTGCGTTGATGGCTAAAGCGCACATCCAGCCATTTTCCGGGCAGGCACAGTGGCTGACTGAAAAGCTGTTTGGAGTTATCATTTATATTGTTTTGGGTTTTATTGCACTCGATTATCGTCGTATGCACAGTCAGCAGGCGCGCATTATTGCCTTCCCGCTGGCGTTGGTGGTGCTGTACATCATCATTAAACTCGCCACCACAAAAGTACCGTTACTGGGGTAAGTCATGAGATCGTTAGCTGATTTCGAATTTAATAAAGCGCCATTGTGCGAAGGCATGATCCTGGCTTGCGAAGCAATCCGCCGCGATTTTCCCTCGCAAGATGTTTACGACGAACTGGAGCGTCTCGTTAGTCTGGCGAAGGAAGAAATTAGCCAGCTTCTGCCATTAGAAGAGCAGCTAGAAAAATTAATCGCGCTGTTTTACGGCGAATGGGGGTTTAAAGCCTCACGCGGCGTTTATCGTCTTTCCGATGCATTATGGCTGGACCAGGTGTTAAAGAATCGACAGGGCAGTGCGGTATCATTAGGTGCGGTTTTATTATGGGTCGCGAATCGTCTCGATTTGCCGCTGCTGCCGGTGATTTTCCCTACGCAGCTGATATTGCGCATTGAATGTCCGGATGGCGAAATTTGGCTGATTAATCCTTTTAACGGTGAATCGTTAAGCGAACATATGCTGGATGTGTGGTTAAAGGGAAATATCAGCCCGTCGGCGGAACTGTTTTATGAAGACCTTGATGAAGCTGATAACATTGAGGTAATCCGTAAATTGCTGGATACACTCAAAGCTTCGTTGATGGAAGAAAATCAGATGGAGCTGGCGTTACGCACCAGCGAAGCTTTATTACAATTCAACCCGGAAGATCCCTATGAAATTCGCGATCGCGGGTTGATTTATGCGCAACTGGATTGCGAACACGTTGCGTTGAACGATTTAAGTTATTTCGTTGAACAGTGTCCGGAAGACCCGATCAGCGAAATGATCCGTGCGCAAATAAATAACATCGCGCATAAACATATTGTGCTGCATTAATTAATCGACATTTTACTCAAGATTAAGGCGATCCTATGAAACAAAAAGTGGTTAGCATTGGCGACATCAACGTAGCAAATGACCTGCCGTTCGTACTGTTTGGCGGTATGAACGTGTTGGAATCTCGCGATCTGGCGATGCGCATTTGCGAGCACTACGTAACCGTGACCCAGAAACTGGGTATCCCTTACGTGTTCAAAGCCTCTTTTGACAAAGCCAACCGCTCCTCCATCCACTCTTATCGGGGACCGGGCCTGGAAGAAGGGATGAAAATCTTCCAGGAGTTGAAGCAGACTTTTGGCGTGAAAATTATCACCGACGTTCACGAACCAAGCCAGGCACAGCCCGTTGCTGATGTTGTAGATGTGATTCAGTTGCCGGCGTTTCTTGCTCGCCAGACTGACCTGGTTGAAGCCATGGCGAAAACCGGTGCGGTAATTAACGTCAAGAAACCGCAGTTTGTCAGCCCGGGACAGATGGGTAATATCGTTGATAAATTCAAAGAAGGCGGCAACGAAAAAGTGATTCTTTGCGATCGCGGTGCTAACTTCGGCTATGACAACCTGGTTGTTGATATGCTGGGCTTCAGCATCATGAAGAAAGTGTCTGGTAATTCGCCGGTGATTTTCGACGTTACCCACGCACTGCAATGTCGCGATCCATTTGGCGCAGCTTCCGGCGGTCGCCGTGCTCAGGTGGCTGAGCTGGCAAGAGCCGGTATGGCGGTAGGTCTGGCGGGGCTGTTTATTGAAGCGCATCCGGATCCGGAACATGCGAAATGTGATGGTCCATCCGCGCTGCCGCTGGCTAAACTGGAACCGTTCCTCAAGCAAATGAAAGCGATTGATGATCTGGTGAAAGGTTTCGAAGAACTGGATACCAGCAAGTAATCTTTTTGTTTGAAAAATAAAGTCTTAGCGTTCTGCGTTAAGACTTTTTTTATGGGTGCCGGATACAAAAAAGGCCGCAGGCTGTTACCCCTGCGGCCGGTTTCGGGCGCATATTGCCATCACGGCAGCCTGACGCCCGTTTTCACCTTACTTCCGGTTACGCCACCAGCCGACAATCGCTGCGGTAATAATTCCCGCCAGGATCGGTGCTGCCAGGTCGTGCCAGAAAATCATGGCAAACTGCGCGAGCGTCATATAGCCGCCTTGTTGTAATGACAACATTTTGCGGCTATTCTTGAATTGTTGATGGTTCAAGATTAGCCCCCGTTCTGTTGTCAGGTTTTACCTCTCAACGTGCGGGGGTTTTCTCTTTCCAGCAACCAATGCCACCAGGGATAAAGCCCCCGCAACATTGCGCCTCACCGGATAACGCCGGCTTGGTGTGGATACTACGTCGCAATTCATCTTCACTTCATCCCTGAAATGTTTGCATTGAAGAGTACATTCCGGCTTTTCAACAGCTGTTGCAGTGGTTTCGTGCAGGTTGTGGTACAGGCTCGCAATTCTGATTAACGACCTGTCCAGGTAGTATGAAGAAATACAATAAGCAGGAATTTATATTATCTCCCCCGATTTCCGTCATCGGAGGAGATATAACTGTCAGGCAAATATCGTCATCAAATAGGCGGCAAACAGTGCCAGATGCGCTGCGCCATTGAGCACGTTAGTACGTCCGGTGGAGAAGGAGATATGGCACAGCACTAAAGAGGCCACCATCACCACCATTTCTGGCGCACCAAGTGCAAACTGCAATTCGTTACCCGTCATAAAGGCAATTAGCGTGACGACAGGTACGGTAAGCGAAATGGTTGCTAACACTGAACCAAAGAACAGATTCATCGCGCGCTGGACCTGGTTGTTCAACACTGCTTTTAACGCACCTAAACCTTCCGGCGACAGAATCAACAGAGCCACCAGGAAGCCAGTAAAGGCGACAGGGGCATTCATGCTGTCGAGCAATGTCTCCAGCGGGCTGGCGTTCATTTTGGTCACCGCAATAACGGCAATCAGATGGACAATCAACCAGATAGCATGCCACAGGCTGCTATGGGCAGACGGTTTACCGTGGTGCGGGTCGTCATCATCACTGTCATCTTCGTGCTCGTAGACAAATAAACTTTGATGCGTTTTGGTCTGGATCAGCAAAAATACGCCATACATTGCCGCAGAAATTAATGCTACCAGTAACGCCTGACCTGTTGAAAAATTCGCCGCAGGCAGAGCCATTGGAAATACCAGTACGATTATCGCCAGGGGGAACAGCGCAATTAAATACTGCTTGATACCAAACAGATTCATATATTGGGTGGCAAACTTGCGTCCGCCCAACAATAATGAAAAGCCAACCAGCCCACCGGTAACAATCATAATGATTGAATAGAGCGTATCACGCATTAGCGTTGGCGCGGCGTCGCCGGTTGCCATTAAAGCTGAAATCAAACTGACTTCAAGAATAACCACTGAAAGGCTAAGAATAAGCGAACCGTAAGGTTCTCCCAGGCGATGGGCTAATACGTCCGCATGACGGACAACACTAAAGGCGCTACTTAAAATACCAATAAGCGCAAGAAGATTGATGGCAATGACCACTGGTAGTGTCTGGCTGCCTCCCCACAGGAACAGCACTACCAGCGCCAGAACCGGGAAAATAAGCGAAGTCTCCTTGTGGCGGGTTTTTACCGCCTCTTGAGCATTTGACATTATGGTTATCCCTTTACAGATGAATTTATCGAAAATGTAAAAAATAGGTAGGAAAAATAACAGAAATTGTCTGGATATCGGTAACATTTTACGAGTTTTTACCCCGCTGTCGATTTTTTACTCATTTGGGCATAAAAATAAGTAATACGTTTAGACAATGTTTGTTTTAGCACTTCTTAAGAAGAGTCTGACATGAAAATTCTTATGTTTTGGCAAGAGTAGATATTGTTGACCACACTTAATGTTCAACTTTGTAAAAGGAGTCAACGATGCCGTATAAAACGAAAAGCGATCTGCCGGAAAGCGTAAAGCACGTGCTTCCGTCTCATGCCCAGGATATCTATAAAGAAGCGTTCAACAGCGCATGGGATCAATATAAAGATAAAGAAGATCGGCGTGATGACGCCAGTCGCGAAGAAACAGCGCATAAAGTGGCCTGGGCTGCTGTGAAGCATGAATATGCCAAAGGGGATGATGATAAATGGCATAAAAAATCGTAAAACTGGTAGCTTAGTTAAAGCTATTCGTGCGGTGTTGCCTTGCAAGTGGTCCGTGGATTGCATATTGTCCCGTTAGTGGTTTCAAAATGAGCAGTAAAAATGTCCGGAAGACACCAAAAAGTTGTCGCAGGGAAGTATGCAGTGGCGGAGGTGTAAGGTGATAACGCGTGATTTCTTGATGAATGCCGATTGTAAAACGGCATTTGGTGCCATTGAAGAATCACTCTTATGGTCAGCAGAACAACGGGCGGCTTCGCTGGCGGCGACGCTGGCTTGTCGACCTGATGAGGGACCGGTGTGGATCTTCGGTTATGGATCGTTGATGTGGAATCCGGCACTGGAGTTTACCGAGTCGTGCACCGGTACACTGGTTGGATGGCATCGCGCGTTTTGCCTGCGCCTGACCGCCGGGCGCGGGACTGCGCACCAGCCGGGACGAATGCTTGCACTGAAAGAGGGCGGACGCACCACAGGCGTCGCCTATCGACTGCCAGAAGAGACGCTGGAGCAGGAACTAACCCTGCTGTGGAAGCGCGAGATGATTACCGGCTGTTATCTGCCAACCTGGTGTCAGCTTGATCTTGATGATGGACGCACAGTAAACGCCATTGTGTTTATTATGGACCCGCGACATCCAGAATATGAATCTGACACTCGCGCTCAGGTCATAGCGCCGTTGATTGCGGCGGCGAGCGGTCCGCTGGGAACCAATGCACAATACCTGTTTTCACTGGAACAGGAGCTTATCAAACTGGGAATGCAGGACGATGGGCTGAATGAATTGCTGGTATCGGTAAAAAAACTGCTGGCGGAGAATTATCCGGATGGTGTGTTACGGCCGGGATTCGCCTGAGTAAACTTTCCTCATAGTGGGGCGTCAGACGCCCCCTCAAACATTAAAATGTGAGCACTTTATCGGCTGACAGCGTCCATTGCGCCAGTTCAACAAGAGTACCGATTTCCACCCCATCAATCAGAGGAAGTGTACTAATCCCGCGCCCGTCGGTACAGATTTTGCACAATTTCACCGGTACATTCTGAGCGGTAAGGATCTCCAGCATTTGCTGAATGTTGTAGCCTTCCCCTGGTTTTTGCCCGCGCAACCCGGCTGTGACCGCATCAGACATCAGGAACAGACGCAGATCCAGATTGTTCTCCTGCTCTCGTAACGCAATGGCCAGCCGCAAGCTGTTAAACAAGGATTCGCTCCCGTAAGGTGCGCCATTGGCAACGATCACGATTTTTTGCATTATTTACTCCTGTATTCAGGGAATTAGACACTCATCTTCTATCTTACTGCTTCTGCAGCGTCTGACCAATCGGTCACATTTTTAAGGATTTTCCTGAAAGCGCGAGAAAATACGACAAAAGGTGCCAGTAATCGTTATTCTTTAAGGCTATGGTTTTTCATTTTTACCGGAAGTTACCGACGTTTTGAGCCGTTTCGTTCCTCGCATTATTCCGTTTTATTTACTCTTGCTGGCGGCAGGCGGTACAGCTAACGCACAATCTACCTTCGAGCAAAAAGCGGCAAATCCCTTTGATAATAACAATGATGGTCTGCCGGATTTAGGCATGGCACCTGAAAATCATGATGGGGAAAAACACTTTGCTGAAATTGTGAAAGATTTCGGCGAAACCAGTATGAATGATAACGGGCTGGATACTGGCGAGCAGGCAAAAGCTTTCGCATTGGGAAAGGTCCGCGACGCGCTTAGTCAACAGGTTAATCAGCACGTAGAGTCCTGGCTATCACCGTGGGGAAATGCCAGTGTTGACGTCAAAGTGGATAACGAAGGACATTTCACCGGCAGTCGTGGAAGCTGGTTTGTGCCGTTACAAGATAATGATCGTTATCTCACCTGGAGCCAGCTTGGTCTTACTCAGCAGGATGATGGGCTGGTGAGCAATGTGGGCGTTGGGCAACGCTGGGCGCGCGGCAGCTGGCTGGTGGGTTATAACACTTTTTATGACAACTTGCTGGACGAAAATCTTCAGCGAGCGGGCTTTGGCGCTGAAGCGTGGGGCGAATATTTGCGACTATCGGCAAACTTTTATCAGCCGTTTGCTGCATGGCATGAACAGACAGCCACGCAGGAACAACGGATGGCGCGCGGGTACGACCTGACAGCCCGGATGCGCATGCCGTTCTATCAACACCTCAATACCAGTGTCAGCGTAGAACAGTATTTTGGTGATCGTGTCGATTTGTTTAACTCTGGTACGGGTTATCACAATCCCGTCGCGTTGAGTCTGGGATTAAATTACACCCCTGTGCCCTTAGTCACTGTGACGGCCCAGCATAAACAGGGTGAAAGTGGCGAGAATCAAAATAACCTCGGGCTGAATCTTAACTACCGCTTTGGTGTACCGCTCAAAAAACAACTTTCTGCGGGCGAGGTTGCCGAAAGTCAGTCGTTACGTGGTAGTCGCTATGACAATCCGCAGCGAAATAATCTGCCGACTCTTGAGTACCGACAGCGAAAAACGTTAACGGTGTTTCTGGCGACACCTCCGTGGGATCTAAAACCTGGCGAAACAGTGCCGCTGAAATTACAAATCCGCAGTCGTTACGGTATTCGGCAACTGATTTGGCAGGGCGATACGCAGATATTAAGTTTGACGCCGGGCGCACAAGCCAACAGTGAGGAGGGCTGGACGCTGATCATGCCTGACTGGCAAAACGGGGAAGGCGCAAGCAATCACTGGCGATTGTCAGTGGTGGTGGAAGATAACCAGGGGCAGCGTGTCTCCTCCAATGAGATCACGCTAACGCTTGTCGAACCGTTCGACGCATTGTCAAACGACGAACTGCGCTGGGAACCGTAATCAGAAAATGCGCTCCTGATGCACCCATACCGCAGCTTCCACGCGAGACTTTAGCTTCATTTTCTTCAGCATGTGCTTGACGTGAACTTTTACTGTGCTTTCGGTGATGTCCAGGCGGCGGGCAATCATCTTGTTCGGCAAACCCTGGGCAATTAGCTTGAGAATATCGCGCTCGCGTGGGGTTAACTGGTTAACATCGCGCTCAGTAGTGGCACGGTTAGCGCGCAAGCTGGCGGCCAGAACAGGCGTTAATGCTTCGCTTAATACCATTTCGCCAGCAGCTGCCTGATGTAACGCTTTCAGCAGATCTTCCGGTTCCATATCTTTTAACAGATAGCCATCCGCGCCGCGTTTCAGTGCGGTGACCACATCTTCTTCATGGTTAGAGACGCTGAATACCACAATGCGCCCGGAGAGGGACTTTTCGCGCAGTTTATCCAGCGTTTCCAGACCGTTCATGCCGGGCATATTGAGATCTAACAGGATCAGATCGGGATCAAGAGACTCCGCCAGTTCAATACCCTGTTCGCCATTACTCGCTTCGCCAACCACGGTGATATCTGGTGCCATACTGATAAGCTGTTTTACGCCAGTTCGCAACATCGGGTGATCGTCGATCAGCAGGATAGTAGCCGGTTCCTGATTACTCATGGGTATCTCCTTGGACGTCTGTGAAAGTTTTTTCGGGAATAAAGGTGACCACCACTTCGGTGCCACCTGATTCACGACGGCGGACGCGGCAATCGCCTCGTAAACTTTGCGCACGGTCGCGCATTATTATCATGCCGTAGTGATTGCTGCGGATGGCATTTTCAGGCACGCCGCAGCCGTTATCCTGGACGGTCAGTTTGACCTGATTATCGTTTTGCGCCACCGTCACCACGACCTCACTCGCTTGCGAATGTTTGAGGGCGTTACTTAATGCCTCACGGGCAATTTGCAACAAGTGGATTGCCTGATGCGAAGGCACCAGACGAGGCGGCAATTGATAATCCAGCTTCACCGGGAAGCCAAATTTGGCGCTGTACTCTTCGCAACTCGCCTCCAGCGCCGGACGTAATCCAGGCTCGGTGAGCTGCAAACGGAATGTGGTGAGCAATTCACGCAACTGCACCCAGGATGCATTCAGTTCGTTACGGATCTGACTTAACAGTTCGCGGCTGCTTTCTGGCAGCGCATCGCCCTGCATCTGTAAGCAACTCACCTGCATCTTCATGCAAGAGAGAGATTGGGCAATAGAATCATGCAGTTCGCGCGCAATGGTGGCACGCTCTTCCATCACGATCAACTGTTGCTGACGTTCCTGATGGCGATCCAGCGCCAGCGTGGCGGTGAGTTGTTCAACCAGGGTATCCACCAGTTGTTGTTGATCATGGCTAAGATGACGCCCCTGCGGCAGGGTCGCCAGCAAAATACCGTACTGCGTATGAGTGTCAGCCAGCCGCCACTTCAGGGTTGTGCCGCGATCGCCAACGGGTAATACGCCGCGCGGGCAGAGCTGGCAGCCTTTATCATCACAAGTCATATCTGGCTGGCAGGTAAACTCCTGATGATTCTCTTCATCATCAGTGTCATACACCCGCAGTTCGATATCACGTAGCAGGGTTAAATTCTGTAATCCGTTGAGTACAGGTGACAGGCGTTCACACAGCGGGGCGCGGGAATGCAATCGGCGGTTGGCCTGCCATAAAAAAGAGAGGATCTGATTTTTATGCTCCAGCCCGGCGGTTTTCTCCTGAACCCGCTGCTCAAGTACGGCATAACTTTCGGCCAGTTCTGCAGACATATTGTTCAACGCAGTTCCAAGCATCGCCATTTCGTTGCGCCCGCTGATGTTTGCGCGTTGGGTAAAATCGCGATGGCTGACGGCACTCGCCATTGCCAGCAGTTGCCGCCACGGTTGTAGCAATCTCGCCCGCAACCAGATAATAGTGAATACCAGTAAAAGTGCCATAAATACCGCCATTACCCGATGGACCAGCACCACTGTCTCAATGCGCATTTCCGTGGTGCGATCAAAACCAGATACCAGCTGATCAAGCCCGGCAACAAACTGGCTGACATCCGCTGACACCGTTTCGCGGTTTTGTGCACGCATCAGTGCAGGGATCAGTTCATTACGCCAGTAATCTTGTAAACCCTGTAATTGCGCCAGTTGCCCGTCTCGTTCTGCTGCTCGAGTCAACTCGGCGCTAAATGCTGTTTGTTCCATCTCTTTAATTAAGGGCTTGTCTTTCTCGCTTAATGGCACTGCTGCCAACAGACGGTAACTTTGCATGCGCAGCGATCCCGCTTTGTTGATCGCATGGGCGCTGCCCTGAACGCCTTGCACCAGCCAGCCAGAAACCGCCATCCCTGCCAGTCCAATAGCAGTAGAAAGCAACACAATAAGCGCAACCTGATTAACCAGGGTGAGCGGAGAGAGACAACGTTTAAGCATGTAAACCTCTTCCTTCAGGCTTTAAATGAGCAATAACCTTAATGAATGTGATGATACATTCTGGAATGGCAGTATTCTCGGCTATTGGCTGAAGTATACCCATACCCGGAAAGAGTTACTCCTTATTTGCCGTGTGGTTAGTCGCTTTACATCGGTAAGGGTAGGGATTTTACAGCACCGTGAAAAATCTCATAATTTTTATGAAATCACTGTACTCACTATGGATAATGATAAATATCAATGATAGATAAAGTTATCTTATCGTTTGATTTACATCAAATTGCCTTTAGCTACAGACACTAAGGTGGCAGACATCGAAACGAGTATCAGAGGTGTCTATGAGTCACTCATCCGCCCCCGAAAGGGCTACTGGAGCTGTCATTACAGATTGGCGACCGGAAGATCCTGCGTTCTGGCAACAACGCGGTCAACGTATTGCCAGCCGCAACCTGTGGATTTCCGTTCCCTGTCTGCTGCTGGCGTTTTGCGTATGGATGTTGTTCAGCGCTGTTGCGGTGAACTTACCGAAAGTCGGTTTTAATTTTACGACCGATCAGCTATTTATGTTGACTGCGCTGCCTTCGGTTTCTGGCGCGTTATTACGTGTTCCATACTCCTTTATGGTTCCTATCTTCGGTGGTCGTCGCTGGACGGCGTTCAGCACCGGTATTCTGATTATTCCTTGCGTCTGGCTGGGTTTTGCCGTGCAGGATACCTCCACGCCTTATAGCGTCTTCATCATCATTTCTCTGCTGTGCGGCTTTGCTGGCGCGAACTTCGCATCCAGTATGGCAAACATCAGCTTCTTCTTTCCGAAACAGAAGCAGGGTGGCGCGCTGGGTCTGAATGGTGGTCTGGGCAACATGGGCGTCAGCGTCATGCAGTTGGTTGCTCCGCTGGTGGTATCACTGTCGATTTTCGCAGTATTTGGTAGCCAGGGCGTCAAACAGCCGGATGGGACTGAGCTGTATCTGGCGAATGCGTCCTGGATATGGGTGCCGTTCCTTGCCATCTTCACCATTGCGGCGTGGTTTGGCATGAACGATCTTGCTACCTCGAAAGCCTCCATCAAGGAGCAGTTGCCGGTACTCAAACGGGGTCATCTGTGGATTATGAGCCTGCTGTATCTGGCAACCTTCGGCTCCTTCATCGGCTTCTCCGCGGGCTTTGCGATGCTGTCAAAAACGCAGTTCCCGGATGTTCAGATTCTGCAATACGCTTTCTTCGGGCCGTTTATTGGTGCGCTGGCGCGTTCTGCAGGTGGTGCATTATCTGACCGTCTGGGCGGAACTCGTGTCACTCTGGTGAACTTTATCCTGATGGCGATTTTCAGCGGCCTGCTGTTCCTGACCTTACCGACTGACGGACAGGGCGGAAGCTTCATGGCGTTCTTCGCAGTCTTCCTGGCGCTGTTCCTGACCGCTGGGCTGGGTAGTGGTTCCACTTTCCAGATGATTTCCGTGATCTTCCGTAAACTGACAATGGATCGTGTGAAAGCAGAAGGGGGTTCTGACGAACGTGCGATGCGTGAAGCGGCAACCGACACGGCGGCGGCGCTGGGTTTCATCTCTGCGATTGGCGCGATTGGTGGCTTCTTTATCCCGAAAGCGTTTGGTAGCTCGCTGGCATTAACGGGTTCGCCAGTCGGCGCAATGAAAGTATTTTTGATTTTCTATATCGCCTGCGTGGTGATTACCTGGGCGGTATATGGTCGGCATTCTAAAAAATAAATCGTAATATTTGATTATCCTTTGCGCGGCATGATGTCGCGCTTTTTTTATGCGTCATTTAGTTACAACATACTAATGTTGTATGGCTTATTTCGCTGGATTTCATTAAGAGTCATTAATATGTTACCCATGGGGAATACTCCTTAATACCCATCTGCATAAAAATCTTAATGGTTTAAATAACTACAGGTGTAAAATGTCTTAATTTACAGTCTGTTATGCTATAAATGTTAATTATCCTAAAGGGGTATTCCAGGAATTTACTTTATTTTTCATCCCCATCACTCTTGATCGTTATCAATTCCCACGCTGTTTCAGAGCGTTACCTTGCCCTTAAACATTAGCAATGTCGATTTATCAGAGGGCCGACAGGCTCCCACAGGAGAAAACCGATGAGTAAATTCCTGGACCGGTTTCGCTACTTCAAACAGAAGGGTGAAACCTTTGCCGATGGGCATGGCCAGCTTCTCAATACCAACCGTGACTGGGAGGATGGATATCGCCAGCGTTGGCAGCATGACAAAATCGTCCGCTCTACCCACGGGGTAAACTGCACCGGCTCCTGCAGCTGGAAAATCTACGTCAAAAACGGTCTGGTCACCTGGGAAACCCAGCAGACTGACTATCCGCGAACTCGCCCGGACCTGCCAAACCATGAACCTCGCGGCTGCCCGCGCGGTGCCAGCTACTCCTGGTATCTTTACAGCGCTAACCGCCTGAAATACCCGATGATGCGCAAACGCCTGATGAAAATGTGGCGTGAAGCGAAGGCGCTGCATAGCGATCCGGTTGAGGCATGGGCTTCTATCATTGAAGACGCCGATAAAGCGAAAAGCTTTAAGCAGGCGCGTGGACGCGGTGGTTTTGTTCGTTCTTCCTGGCAGGAAGTGAACGAACTGATCGCCGCATCTAACGTTTACACCATCAAAAATTACGGCCCGGACCGTGTCGCTGGCTTCTCGCCAATTCCGGCAATGTCGATGGTTTCTTACGCATCGGGTGCGCGCTATCTCTCGCTGATTGGCGGTACTTGCTTAAGCTTCTACGACTGGTACTGCGACCTGCCTCCTGCGTCTCCGCAAACCTGGGGTGAGCAAACTGACGTACCGGAATCTGCTGACTGGTACAACTCCAGCTACATCATCGCCTGGGGTTCAAACGTGCCGCAGACGCGTACCCCGGATGCTCACTTCTTTACTGAAGTGCGTTACAAAGGGACCAAAACTGTTGCCGTCACACCAGACTACGCTGAAATCGCCAAACTGTGCGATCTGTGGCTGGCACCGAAACAGGGCACCGATGCGGCAATGGCGCTGGCAATGGGTCACGTAATGCTGCGTGAATTCCACCTCGACAACCCAAGCCAGTATTTCACCGACTATGTGCGCCGCTACACCGACATGCCGATGCTGGTGATGCTGGAAGAGCGCGACGGTTACTACGCTGCGGGTCGTATGCTGCGCGCTGCTGATCTGGTGGATGCACTGGGCCAGGAAAACAATCCGGAATGGAAAACTGTCGCCTTTAATACCAATGGTGAAATGGTTGCGCCGAACGGTTCTATTGGCTTCCGCTGGGGCGAGAAGGGCAAATGGAATCTTGAGCAGCGCGACGGCAAAACTGGCGAAGAAACCGAGCTGCAACTGAGCCTGCTGGGTAGCCAGGATGAGATCGCTGAGGTGGGCTTCCCGTACTTTGGTGGCGATGGCACGGAACACTTCAACAAAGTGGAACTGGAAAACGTGCTGCTGCATAAGCTGCCGGTGAAACGCCTGCAACTGGCTGATGGCAGCACCGCCCTGGTGACCACCGTTTATGATCTGACGCTGGCAAACTACGGTCTGGAACGTGGCCTGAACGACGTTAACTGTGCAACCAGCTATGACGATGTGAAAGCTTACACCCCTGCCTGGGCCGAGCAGATTACCGGCGTTTCTCGCAGCCAGATTATTCGCATCGCCCGTGAATTTGCCGATAACGCTGATAAAACGCACGGTCGTTCGATGATTATCGTCGGCGCTGGGCTGAACCACTGGTATCACCTGGACATGAACTATCGTGGTCTGATCAACATGCTGATTTTCTGCGGCTGTGTCGGTCAGAGCGGCGGTGGCTGGGCGCACTATGTAGGTCAGGAAAAACTGCGTCCGCAAACCGGCTGGCAGCCGCTGGCGTTTGCCCTCGACTGGCAGCGTCCGGCGCGTCACATGAACAGTACCTCTTATTTCTATAACCACTCCAGCCAGTGGCGTTATGAAACCGTGACTGCGGAAGAACTGCTGTCGCCGATGGCGGATAAATCTCGCTATACTGGACACCTGATCGACTTTAACGTCCGTGCAGAACGCATGGGCTGGCTGCCGTCTGCGCCGCAGTTAGGCACTAACCCGCTGACTATCGCTCGCGAAGCAGAAAAAGCTGGGATGAATCCGGTGGACTATACGGTTAAATCCCTGAAAGAGGGTTCTATCCGTTTCGCTGCGGAACAGCCGGAAAACGGTAAAAACCACCCGCGTAATCTGTTCATCTGGCGTTCTAACCTGCTCGGTTCTTCCGGTAAAGGTCATGAGTTTATGCTCAAGTACCTGCTGGGGACGGAGCACGGTATCCAGGGCAAAGACCTGGGGCAGCAGGGCGGCGTGAAGCCGGAAGAAGTGGACTGGCAGGACAACGGTCTGGAAGGCAAGCTGGATCTGGTGGTGACGCTGGACTTCCGTCTGTCGAGCACCTGTCTCTATTCCGACATCATTTTGCCGACGGCGACCTGGTACGAAAAAGACGACATGAATACTTCGGATATGCATCCGTTTATTCACCCGCTGTCTGCGGCGGTCGATCCGGCCTGGGAAGCGAAAAGCGACTGGGAAATCTACAAAGCCATCGCGAAGAAATTCTCCGAAGTGTGCGCTGGTCATCTGGGTAAAGAAACTGACATCGTCACGCTGCCTATCCAGCACGACTCTGCCGCTGAACTGGCGCAACCGCTGGATGTGAAAGACTGGAAAAAAGGCGAATGCGACCTGATCCCAGGTAAAACTGCACCGCACATTATGGTCGTAGAGCGCGATTATCCAGCAACTTACGAACGCTTTACCTCTATCGGCCCGCTGATGGAGAAAATCGGTAACGGCGGTAAAGGGATTGCCTGGAACACCCAGAGCGAGATGGATCTGCTGCGTAAGCTCAACTACACCAAAGCGGAAGGTCCGGCAAAAGGCCAGCCGATGCTCAATACCGCAATTGATGCGGCAGAGATGATCCTGACGCTGGCACCGGAAACCAATGGTCAGGTAGCTGTAAAAGCCTGGGCTGCCCTGAGCGAGTTTACCGGCCGTGACCATACGCATCTGGCGCTGAATAAAGAAGACGAGAAGATTCGCTTCCGCGATATTCAGGCACAGCCGCGCAAAATCATCTCCAGCCCGACATGGTCTGGCCTTGAAGATGAACACGTTTCTTACAACGCCGGTTACACCAACGTTCACGAGCTGATCCCGTGGCGTACGCTCTCTGGTCGTCAGCAACTGTATCAGGATCACCAGTGGATGCGTGATTTCGGTGAAAGCCTGCTGGTTTATCGTCCGCCGATCGACACCCGTTCGGTGAAAGAAGTGATGGGGCAGAAATCCAACGGCAACCCGGAAAAAGCGCTCAACTTCCTGACGCCGCACCAGAAGTGGGGTATCCACTCCACCTACAGCGACAACCTGCTGATGCTGACTTTAGGTCGCGGTGGTCCGGTGGTCTGGCTGAGTGAAGCCGATGCCAAAGAGCTGGGTATCGCCGATAACGACTGGATTGAAGTCTTCAACAGCAACGGTGCACTGACTGCCCGTGCGGTTGTCAGCCAGCGTGTTCCGGCAGGGATGACCATGATGTACCACGCGCAGGAACGTATCGTTAACCTGCCTGGTTCGGAAATTACCCAACAGCGTGGTGGTATCCATAACTCGGTCACCCGTATCACGCCGAAACCGACGCATATGATCGGCGGCTATGCCCATCTGGCATATGGCTTTAACTACTACGGCACCGTAGGTTCTAACCGCGATGAGTTTGTTGTAGTGCGTAAGATGAAGAACATTGACTGGTTAGATGGCGAAGGCAATGACCAGGTACAGGAGAGCGTAAAATGAAAATTCGTTCACAAGTCGGCATGGTGCTGAATCTCGATAAGTGCATCGGCTGCCACACCTGTTCAGTGACCTGTAAAAACGTCTGGACCAGCCGTGAAGGCGTGGAATACGCGTGGTTCAACAACGTGGAAACCAAGCCGGGCCAGGGCTTCCCGACTGACTGGGAAAACCAGGAAAAATACAAAGGCGGCTGGATCCGTAAAATCAACGGCAAACTTCAGCCGCGCATGGGTAACCGTGCCATGCTGCTGGGTAAAATCTTCGCTAACCCGCATCTGCCGGGGATCGACGATTATTACGAGCCATTCGATTTTGATTATCAGAACCTGCATACCGCGCCGGAAGGCAGCAAATCACAGCCGATTGCCCGTCCGCGTTCACTGATTACCGGCGAACGGATGGCGAAAATCGAAAAAGGGCCGAACTGGGAAGATGACCTGGGCGGTGAGTTTGACAAGCTGGCGAAAGACAAGAACTTCGACAACATCCAGAAGGCGATGTATAGCCAGTTCGAAAACACCTTCATGATGTATTTGCCGCGCCTGTGCGAACACTGTCTGAACCCGGCATGTGTGGCGACCTGCCCGAGCGGTGCGATTTACAAGCGTGAAGAAGATGGCATCGTCCTGATCGACCAGGATAAATGCCGTGGCTGGCGTATGTGCATCACCGGATGCCCGTACAAAAAAATCTACTTCAACTGGAAGAGCGGTAAGTCTGAGAAGTGCATCTTCTGCTATCCGCGTATTGAAGCCGGCCAGCCGACAATATGTTCAGAAACCTGTGTCGGTCGTATCCGTTATCTTGGCGTGCTGCTGTACGATGCCGACGCGATTGAACGTGCGGCAAGTACCGAGAACGAGAAAGATCTCTACCAGCGTCAGCTGGATGTGTTCCTCGATCCGAACGATCCGAAAGTCATCGAGCAGGCGATTAAAGACGGTATTCCGCTGAGCGTTATTGAGGCTGCACAGCAGTCGCCAGTTTATAAAATGGCGATGGAATGGAAACTGGCGCTGCCGCTGCATCCGGAATATCGCACACTGCCGATGGTCTGGTACGTGCCGCCTCTGTCGCCGATTCAGTCTGCGGCAGACGCGGGTGAACTGGGCAGCAACGGCATTCTGCCAGACGTCGAAAGCCTGCGTATTCCGGTACAGTATCTGGCGAATCTGCTGACCGCCGGTGATACCAAACCGGTACTGCGCGCGCTGAAACGTATGCTGGCGATGCGTCATTACAAACGTGCTGAAACCGTTGACGGTAAAGTCGATACCCGTGCGCTGGAAGAGGTCGGTCTGACCGAAGCCCAGGCACAGGAGATGTATCGTTATCTGGCTATTGCCAACTACGAAGATCGCTTTGTGGTGCCGAGCAGTCATCGTGAACTGGCGCGGGAAGCCTTCCCGGAGAAAAATGGCTGCGGCTTTACCTTTGGTGATGGCTGCCACGGTTCAGATACCAAATTCAATCTGTTCAACAGCCGCCGTATCGATGCCATCGACGTAACCAGCAAAACGGAGCCGCACCCATGATCGAACTCGTGATTGTATCGCGTCTCCTTGAATATCCGGATGCTGCCTTATGGCAGCATCAACAAGAGATGTTTGAGGCGATTGCCGCGTCGAAAAATCTGCCAAAAGAGGATGCCCATGCGCTGGGCATTTTCCTGCGCGATTTAACGACGATGGATCCGCTCGATGCCCAGGCGCAGTACAGCGAACTGTTCGACCGTGGCCGCGCCACGTCACTGTTGCTATTTGAACATGTTCACGGTGAATCCCGTGACCGCGGCCAGGCGATGGTGGATCTGCTGGCGCAGTACGAGCAGCACGGCTTGCAGTTAAACAGCCGCGAATTGCCCGACCATCTGCCGCTGTATCTGGAGTACCTGGCGCAGCTGCCGCAAAGCGAAGCCGTGGAGGGTTTGAAAGATATTGCGCCGATTCTGGCATTGCTGAGCGCGCGTCTGCAACAGCGTGAAAGCCGTTATGCCGTGCTGTTTGATCTGCTGCTGAAACTGGCGAATACCGCAATCGACAGCGACAAAGTGGCGGAAAAAATTGCCGACGAAGCGCGCGACGATACGCCGCAGGCGCTGGATGCAGTCTGGGAAGAAGAGCAGGTTAAATTCTTTGCTGACAAAGGCTGCGGTGATTCAGCAATCACTGCTCATCAGCGTCGCTTTGCCGGTGCCGTCGCGCCGCAATATCTGAATATCACCACCGGAGGACAGCACTAATGCAATTCCTGAATATGTTCTTCTTTGATATCTACCCGTACATAGCCGGGGCGGTCTTCCTGATTGGTAGCTGGCTGCGTTATGACTACGGGCAGTACACATGGCGTGCGGCGTCCAGCCAGATGCTGGATCGCAAAGGGATGAACCTCGCGTCGAACCTGTTCCATATCGGTATTCTGGGGATTTTTGTCGGTCACTTCTTCGGTATGCTGACGCCGCACTGGATGTATGAAGCCTGGCTGCCGATTGAAGTGAAACAGAAAATGGCGATGTTTGCTGGTGGTGCCAGCGGCGTACTGTGTCTGATTGGTGGCGTGCTGTTGCTGAAGCGTCGTCTGTTCAGCCCACGCGTGCGTGCAACCACTACCGGAGCGGATATCCTGATCCTGTCGCTGCTCGTTATCCAGTGCGCGCTGGGCTTGCTGACCATTCCGTTCTCAGCCCAGCATATGGACGGTAGCGAGATGATGAAACTGGTTGGCTGGGCGCAGTCGGTAGTGACCTTCCACGGTGGTGCTTCTCAACACCTTGATGGTGTGGCGTTTATCTTCCGTCTGCACCTGGTGTTGGGGATGACGTTATTCCTGCTGTTCCCGTTCTCGCGTCTGGTGCACATCTGGAGCGTCCCGGTGGAGTATCTGACGCGTAAGTATCAGCTGGTGCGCGCTCGTCACTAAGCGAATTTTAGTTCACATAGACCCTGCTTCGGCGCTGAGGGATCCCCATAAATCAGCGATAATAAACCAACACCATATTCTGGTAGGTTCTGGTGAGGTGATTAAGAATGGTGCTTAGCACCGTTCGTTTTAAAATTAGCGGGGAGTGTCGTAAGACATTCTCCGCTAACGTCAGATACGAGATTACCCGCCGCGTTTTAATGCTGTTGGCCTGATATCTAAGATGTAACCCTTGATTTTCAGCGTGATAGCCAATAAGCCACAGCACTATTGTGCTCAGTGTTGCCAGCAGGCTCAGTACCAGCATTCTTCCTGCCGAACAGCTGTAACTGGCTCGCAGACCGAACCCAAAACGCTCACTTTTTTCATCCCTGAAGTTTTGCTCAATCTGCATTCGGCGGCTGTATAACTTCATGATTTCTCGCGGTTTAAAGTCATCTGTGCTGCTGAATATTAACCATGGTTCTTTTGCCGCCGACCTGGCATCTTTTATCTGTGATGGTCTGGCTATACCACAACGCGAACGTTTATTTCTCCGGCCTTTCGGCTCTTTTTTGTGCAAATAAAAATGACCATCGCAACGGGCGTATTCCGCCCGGGAAAGCGTCCCCGGCCCCAGATATTCAGGTTTGTTACTGGCCTGTAATTCCTGACGCCTGAACCAGCATTCCCCTTTTCTCGCCAGATGCAGTTGTTTATTGCCTCGTATCCGGCCAATAAAATCCCAGCCGAGTGATTTTATGTGCCGAAACCAGGCATTCTGGAACCCTGCATCCGTGACGATGATTACCCTTGCTTTTGGGTTTACCGCTTCGGAAAGAGTATTAAGAAAGGCTTGCTGTATCTTTGCATTTTGCTGTTTTTCCGAAGGAACTATCCAACTCAGCAATGGAATCGAATGTCCATAGCAAATCAGGCTGGCGCGGAGTACGTGATACTCCTGAGAGGGGTATCCACTCCAGTCAACGGCGATGACACACAGTGACAGCTTGCTCGTCAGCATGGAAATAATGTTTCTGAAAATCAGGGGGATGTCGTGATGAAGAGACTCATTACCGAGCAGACGATCAACACGTTTTATTTTATTTTTGACCTGAGCATTACCGGGTAAATAACGTCCGATGCTGGTCAGCGTCAGAGATGCGCCATTGATTAGTGCGATAGTGGCATCCAACAAAGCATTTTGTCGGTATTTGTGAAATGGTGCTAAAGCACCGCGGAAAAAATTCTGACATACTTGGCGAGCAGGCATAGAGGAGATCTCATTGAATTGGTTGCACAAGTCAGTAGATCACAAAACTCTATGCCTGTCTTTTTTTACCCGCCCATTACTGGGGATTCCTCAGCGCTCCGGCGGGTTTTTTTTATGGGCACGGTGCGGGGGGAGTTGTCGGATGCGCTTCGCTTATCCGACCTACAGGGGAGGATATTTTAGGTCCGGTAAACGCGGTGCCATTGGGCAGAATTAGCTCGGAGTAACAGGTTTTGAGTATTTCAGGAAGAAATGGTGGTGGGGGAAGGATTACTCAGCGCTGCGCGCTTCGCCCTACGGGTCGTTGCCTGCGGCAACGCTCTCTCGCTGGCCTCGAGTCGAACCTTGGTCGAAGCTTCTCATCCTTCCCCGCATGGGCAGAATATTTAATTGCGGATTCGTTTGAGAATTCAGGGGCTTTTGTAAGCGATGGTGGTGGGGGAAGGATTCGAACCTTCGAAGTCGATGACGGCAGATTTACAGTCTGCTCCCTTTGGCCGCTCGGGAACCCCACCAGGGGTAATTCATATTGTAGGTAATGCTTGAGATGGTGGTGGGGGAAGGATTCGAACCTTCGAAGTCGATGACGGCAGATTTACAGTCTGCTCCCTTTGGCCGCTCGGGAACCCCACCACGGGGTAATGCTTTTTACTGGCCTGCTCCCTTATCGGGAAGCGGGGCGCATCATATCAAATGACGCGCCGCTGTAAAGTGTTACGTTGAGAAAAATGAACTGGTTGCGTGATTTTCATCCGTAACGGATTAAAGCTAACCAGTTATTTTGGCTGACGATTAAAGAATAATCGTCCGATTACCGTAAACAAAGACGCGCTGCGCCAGTACTTTGTATAGCGCACGACTTAAGACGTTTTTCTCGACGTCACGACCTGCGCGCATCATATCTTCAGCTGTGTAGGTATGATCGACATGAATAACGTCCTGCATGATGATTGGGCCTTCGTCCAGATTGTCATTCACATAGTGAGCGGTTGCGCCAATAATCTTCACGCCACGCTCATAGGCCTGGTGATAAGGACGTGCGCCGATAAACGCTGGCAGGAATGAATGGTGAATATTGATGATCTTATTCGGGAAGCGTGCCACAAATTCCGGCGTTAATACCCGCATATACTTCGCCAGCACCACATAGTCAGGTTGATAAGCATCAATGGCATCCGCCATCTTTTGATCGTGCTCGTTGCGGCTTAACCCTTCATGGCTTACCAGCTCAAACGGAATATCAAACCGCTCAACCAGAGAACGTAAAGTATCGTGGTTACCAATAACTGCCGCGATTTCGACATCCAGGCCGCCGTAATTGGCTTTCATCAACAAATCGCCAAGGCAATGCGCTTCTTTAGTGACCAGAATTACTATCCGGCGACGACCGGCAGGATTCAGCTCACGCACGGAGCCTTCTGGCAATGCGCTATCGAGATCCGCCAGCAGGGTGGAATCATTAAAAATCCCTTCCAGTTCCGTGCGCATAAAAAAGCGCCCGGTACGATGATCTACAAATTCATTGTTCTGCACGATATTTAACTCGTGCTTGTAGCAAATATTGGTAATACGTGCGATCAGACCTTTTTGGTCCGGACAAATAGTACGCAGAACTTTACGTTGGAGTGAATGCATTGCTGGAAAAACCTTGTTGAGAGTGTTTGCTAAACCGTACCGTCAACCATTATTGGCCGCAGCACTTTTTAAATTTTTTACCTGAACCACAAGGGCAGGGATCGTTGCGGCCAAACTGCGGACGTGTACCGTCAATATAGTACCATTGACCGTTTTCTTTCAAAAATCGCGAACGTTCAATTATTGCACCTGTTTTGCCACCCTCGGTAAATCGAGCAACAAAACTGACAAATCCGATATTGCCGCCGTCCTGCCAGCAATGTTCAAATACGGTCAATCCCAACCATTCAGTATGCGCAAATCCGGCAATCAATTCGGCTCGTAACGCCGCTGCTCCACAAGATGGATGCCAGGTCTTTATTAAATAATCTGCGTCTTGCATCACAAAAGCGCAGTAACGCGAACGCATGAGATGTTCTGGATCAGGTGCAACCTTTTCACCAGACACATAAGGGTGGCAACATAGGCTATACTCGACAGCACTACCACAGGGACAAAGCTGAGACACAAATAATCTCCCTGGAAACAATAACGGCGTATTAACCGCCTGAGTAGCACTATGTTAACCGAGCAGTAGCGATGTGGCTACGATTGCATTCCAGGGGAATCTTGCGGGAATAATGAGAAAGATAAAAATAGGGCTGGCGCTGGGATCTGGCGCGGCAAGAGGTTGGTCGCATATTGGCGTAATTAATGCGCTAAAAAAAGTGGGTATTGAAATTGATATCGTTGCAGGATGTTCAATTGGTTCGCTGGTGGGCGCTGCCTATGCATGCGATCGATTATCTGCGCTGGAAGATTGGGTGACCTCTTTCAGTTATTGGGATGTTTTACGCCTGATGGATCTCTCCTGGCAGCGCGGTGGGTTACTGCGCGGCGAGCGTGTCTTCAATCAATATCGCGAAATAATGCCGGAAACAGAGATCGAAAATTGTTCCCGTCGCTTCGCGGCTGTTGCCACCAATTTAAGTACTGGGCGTGAATTATGGTTTACTGAAGGCGATCTCCATCTTGCTATTCGTGCATCATGCAGTATTCCAGGACTAATGGCACCCGTTGCGCATAACGGCTACTGGCTGGTTGATGGCGCTGTAGTTAACCCAATTCCTATTTCCCTCACGCGTGCATTGGGGGCTGATATTGTGATAGCGGTCGACCTGCAGCACGATGCTCATTTGATGCAACAAGATTTGCTCTCCTTTAATGTCAGTGAAGAAAATAGCGAGAATGGTGATTCTCTGCCGTGGCATGCGCGTCTGAAAGAAAGGTTAGGCAGCATAACGACACGTCGGGCGGTGACAGCGCCAACGGCAACAGAGATTATGACCACTTCTATCCAGGTGCTGGAGAACCGCCTTAAAAGGAACCGCATGGCAGGTGATCCGCCCGATATTCTGATTCAACCTGTTTGCCCGCAAATATCTACGCTTGATTTCCATCGCGCGCACGCTGCCATTGCGGCCGGGCAGCTGGCAGTGGAAAAGAAAATGGACGAACTTTTGCCGTTGGTACGCACCAACATTTGACCAGAATTTTTATCTACACTTAAGTTAATTCTGACAGGCGCAGGTGGCAATAGCATGCCACTATTGAGTAAAGCCAGTCAGGGGAGAGAACATGACGCAGCCATTGGTCGGAAAACAGATTCTCATTGTTGAAGATGAGCAGGTATTTCGCTCGCTTCTGGATTCGTGGTTTTCCTCATTGGGAGCGACAACGGTACTGGCGGCTGATGGGGTGGATGCCCTTGAGTTGCTGGGAGGTTTCACTCCAGACCTGATGATATGTGATATCGCGATGCCACGAATGAACGGGCTTAAACTGCTGGAACATATACGCAACAGTGGTGACCAGACACCGGTTCTGGTGATATCTGCCACTGAAAATATGGCAGATATTGCCAAAGCGTTACGTCTGGGCGTTGAAGATGTTTTGCTGAAACCGGTTAAAGATCTGAATCGCTTGCGCGAGATGGTTTTTGCCTGTCTCTATCCCAGCATGTTTAATTCCCGCGTTGAGGAAGAGGAAAGGCTTTTTCGCGACTGGGATGCAATGGTTGATAACCCTGCTGCAGCGGCGAAATTATTACAGGAACTACAACCGCCAGTTCAGCAGGTGATTTCCCAATGCCGGGTTAATTATCGTCAATTAGTTGCCGCGGACAAACCCGGCCTGGTGCTTGATATTGCCGCACTTTCGGAAAACGATCTGGCATTTTATTGCCTTGATGTCACCCGAGCTGGACATAATGGCGTACTTGCTGCCTTGTTATTACGCGCATTGTTTAACGGATTATTACAGGAACAGCTTGCACACCAAAATCAACGGTTGCCAGAGTTGGGCGCGTTATTGAAGCAGGTAAACCATTTACTCCGTCAGGCCAATCTGCCGGGGCAGTTTCCGCTATTAGTTGGCTATTATCATCGCGAACTGAAAAATCTCATTCTGGTTTCTGCGGGTCTGAATGCGACGTTAAATACCGGCGAACATCAGGTGCAAATCAGTAATGGTGTTCCGTTAGGCACTTTAGGTAACGCTTATTTGAATCAATTGAGCCAGCGATGCGATGCCTGGCAATGCCAAATATGGGGAACCGGTGGTCGGCTGCGCTTGATGTTGTCTGCAGAATGAGCAAACGATAACACGGGCTAAATTTGCATTACCTGCTAATGTCGGCTGGTGGTACTATCGTCGCTATTCGTATAAGTAATTGTCTTAATTATGCTAACTCGCCTCCTTTTCAGAACTTAGCCCCTTCGGGGTGCTGATATACTGGGATGCGATACAGAAATATGAACACGTTCAAAACACGAACAGTCCAGGAGAATTTAAATGGCTGCCATTAATACGAAAGTCAAAAAAGCCGTTATCCCCGTAGCGGGATTAGGAACCAGGATGTTGCCGGCGACGAAAGCCATCCCGAAAGAGATGCTGCCACTTGTCGATAAGCCATTAATTCAATACGTCGTGAATGAATGTATTGCGGCTGGCATTACTGAAATTGTGCTGGTTACTCACTCATCTAAAAACTCTATTGAAAACCACTTTGATACCAGTTTTGAACTGGAAGCAATGCTGGAAAAACGTGTAAAACGTCAACTGCTTGATGAAGTGCAGTCTATTTGTCCGCCACACGTGACTATTATGCAAGTTCGTCAGGGGCTGGCGAAAGGCCTGGGACACGCGGTATTGTGTGCTCACCCGGTAGTGGGTGATGAACCGGTAGCTGTTATTTTGCCTGACGTTATTCTGGATGAATATGAATCCGATTTATCACAGGATAACCTGGCAGAGATGATCCGCCGCTTTGATGAAACGGGTCATAGCCAGATCATGGTTGAACCGGTTGCTGATGTGACCGCATATGGCGTTGTGGATTGCAAAGGCGTTGAATTAGCGCCGGGTGAAAGCGTACCGATGGTTGGCGTGGTTGAAAAACCAAAAGCGGATGTTGCGCCGTCTAATCTCGCTATTGTGGGTCGTTACGTACTTAGCGCGGATATTTGGCCGTTGCTGGCAAAAACCCCTCCTGGAGCTGGTGATGAAATTCAGCTCACTGACGCAATTGATATGCTGATCGAAAAAGAAACGGTTGAAGCCTATCATATGAAAGGGAAGAGCCATGACTGCGGTAATAAATTAGGTTACATGCAGGCCTTCGTTGAATACGGTATTCGTCATAACACCCTTGGCACGGAATTTAAAGCCTGGCTTGAAGAAGAGATGGGCATTAAGAAGTAACATCCGTATCGGTGTTTTCCACGAAACGGCGTTGAGCAATCGACGCCGTTTTTTTATAGCTTATTCTTATTATATTGTCTTAAACCGGACAATAAAAAATCCCGCCGATGGCGGGATTTTTAGCATGTGCAATCTACAAAAGATTATTGCTTGATCAGGAAATCGTCGAGGGATTTACCTTGCTCATCCATTGCTTTTTTGATTACAGCTGGAGTACGGCCCTGGCCAGTCCAGGTTTTAGTTTCGCCGTTTTCGTCAACGTAGCTATATTTTGCCGGACGCTGAGCACGCTTAGCTTTGGTGCCAGATTTAACGGCAGCAAGGCTATTCAGCAGTTCGTTCGGGTCAATACCGTCAGCGATCAGCATTTCGCGATATTGCTGCAGTTTACGAGTGCGCTCTTCAACTTCAGCAGCAGCCGCGCTTTCTTCTTCGCGACGTTCGTTAACAACAACTTCTAATTTTTCCAGCATTTCTTCCAGCGTTTCAAGTGTACATTCTCTTGCCTGCGCACGAAGAGTACGGATGTTGTTCAGAATTTTAAGTGCTTCGCTCATTGTAGTAATCTCAAACTTATATTGGGGTGGTTTGTTGAGGTAATAATAGAGCCTTAAATTCAGTTGTGCAATAGCCAGGAATGTAAGGAATTCAAAATTGTTCTTTATTTTGTGCCGCCAATAAATATCTTTTCATAAAATTAGCCAGAAAAGACGCGGCATATAGCCCTATTTGCACCGATGATTTCGCAGCACGTGAGGTTAAAACTTCCTGATTCATGTCACATTTTATGGGGAGATAATCGTAGGCTGACGACCTTTCAGTCTTCTGTATTAGCCGTGTTTACGAGAATTCCCTATTAAGCGAATGATGAAAAGTAGAACAGTCGCAATAAGAGCAGGGACTTAGTATTGCACTATCTCCTGGAGGTCAACAGAGGGCTATTACATGCGCAACAGGTTAAAGATTGTGAATAGTTACCGGCAGTCATTTACCCGCTTATAACAAGCGAGGCAGTTGTAATGATAGCTCAGAAGGATTATGCAAGGCTTCGTAAGGGAGAACGCATATACCACTTCTGTGCATACTGTTGAGCTGAAAAACTGACGAATTATGATAAACTCCAGCCAACTTTATTTCATATCATTGAGGGCCTGTGGCTGATGGCACAGCTATATTTCTACTATTCCGCAATGAATGCGGGTAAGTCTACAGCATTGTTGCAATCTTCATACAATTACCAGGAACGCGGCATGCGCACTGTCGTATATACGGCAGAAATTGATGATCGCTTTGGTGCCGGGAAAGTCAGTTCGCGTATAGGTTTGTCATCACCTGCAAAATTATTTAACCAAAATTCATCATTATTTGATGAGATTCGTGCGGAACATGAACAGCAGGCAATTCATTGCGTACTGGTTGATGAATGCCAGTTTTTAACCAGACAACAAGTATATGAATTATCGGAGGTTGTCGATCAACTCGATATACCCGTACTTTGTTATGGTTTACGTACCGATTTTCGAGGTGAATTATTTATTGGCAGTCAATACTTACTGGCATGGTCCGACAAACTGGTTGAATTAAAAACCATCTGTTTTTGTGGCCGTAAAGCAAGCATGGTGCTGCGTCTTGATCAAGCAGGCAGACCTTATAACGAAGGTGAGCAGGTGGTTATTGGTGGTAATGAACGCTACGTTTCTGTATGCCGTAAACACTATAAAGAAGCGTTAGAAGTCGGCTCATTAACGGCTATTCAGGAAAGGCATCGCCACGATTAATAAGAATTTCTTTACTGACAGGGTGAGCAGGGCGCTTTTATCCTGTCAGTTCGTTTTACGCACTTCTTCCGGGCTATACACCCTTCTCGGCAGTTTTTTAACGCCGCTATACGCCTCACAGAGCGCTTATACACCGACATTGACTTGTAACCTGTAAAGTACAATATCGCTGTGTGTAGGCGTTATACATCGTCGCAAATATGATGAAGGACAATGCTGCCGGTTTATGGAAAAGTTGTTTTGGGAAAACAAAAAACGGCCCCAGAAGGGGTAATGCCAGTCAGTTAAGCAACTGACTGGCTCTTTTTCGGGGCTGTGGGGTATTTCCAGGGCCTCTCCTTTACCACTCTCGGGAAGGCCCTTTCCCTTCTTGTCGGTAATTTCACTGGTTGTCCCATACTTGCAAGATCGCGCATCAGCTCCGGTATACGTCCCGGTGAAGCGTATGGCGTCCGTCATCGACGTCAGCAGATGGCAGACTTTTCCTTTGCGCGTCACGGTCAGCAGGCGGGCTGTCACCTCATTTCCCAGTCCCGGCCACTTTTTTCGTGCCTGCGGGCTGATGTTCAGCTTCACCAGATGATCGCCTTTACCCAGTTTTCTGATCTCTTCATATTGCGCTCCCTTTCTGAGAGGGATCATCCAGTGGCGGTGTTCTCCCGCCAGGCTCCAGGCATTTAACAGTCCTGGTGAGTAATAACCTTTATCCATTAACGTCAGAGTGTTATCGCCGGTTTGTTCTATAAGTTGCTCAGCAAGCTCATTTTCGCTGTTCTTCATCGTGCCGAAGGCTGCAGTCGTCAGCAGATGGCTGGTCAGTTCCATCTGGCAGACCATTTTGACCTGCGGGTAGAGCGCCGGGTTCCCGGCATGTGTCTGGCGGGGGAAGGCTGCATCGTTCTCTGGTGTATCCGGTGTGCGCCAGAACACACCATCGATGGCCAGCAGGGTCAGGCCGCACCAGTGCGGATGCGGCGTGGCGTTATGCCAGAGCTGCGCTGTTTTCGTGAACACGCGGCGGACAGCCTCAATTCCCAGACGCTGGCGGGTCTGAATAACGGCACTGGGGGCAACGAAGGGGCGATTGCCCGGCAGCATGATGTCCAGGCGATTCACAATCTGGTGAAGAGGTTCTTTACGCTCAAGCGCCATGCCAACAATACACCAGACCATCATTTCGAGGGGAAGACGGCGCTTGCGTAGCGTTACAGTACCTGATTCGGCAAGGCAACGAGAGATGAGTTTGGGGGCGAGGTAATCCCCCAGAGAAGTCAGTGGGTTACGCAGAGAATCGTAACGGGATACCAAATCAAGGGCCTGCCCAATGAGCATACAAAAATCCGGAAACGAGTGAGCGTTTCCGGATTCTTACACAGCCACTGGATCGGTCAACTGATCCTTAACTGACTGGCATTACCCCAGAAGGGGCCGTTTATGTTGCCAGACAGCGCTACTGATTAAGCGGATTTTTTCGCTTTTTTCTCAGCTTTAGCCGGAGCGGCTTCTTTCTTCGCTGCAGTTTCGCCTTCTACATAATCACGACCGTAGTAAGTATCCAGCAGAATCTGTTTCAGCTCGGAGATCAGCGGGTAACGCGGGTTAGCGCCGGTGCACTGGTCATCGAATGCATCTTCAGACAGTTTATCCACGTTCGCCAGGAAGTCTGCTTCCTGAACGCCAGCTTCACGGATAGATTTCGGAATATCCAGTTCTGCTTTCAGCGTTTCCAGCCATGCCAGCAGTTTCTCGATCTTAGCTGCAGTACGGTCGCCCGGTGCGCTCAGACCCAGGTGGTCGGCAATTTCAGCATAACGACGGCGAGCCTGCGGACGGTCATACTGGCTGAATGCAGTCTGCTTGGTCGGGTTGTCATTCGCGTTGTAGCGAATAACGTTACAAATCAGCAGGGCGTTTGCCAGACCGTGCGGAATATGGAACTGGGAACCCAGTTTGTGCGCCATTGAGTGACATACACCCAGGAAGGCGTTCGCAAACGCGATACCCGCGATAGTCGCTGCACTGTGAACACGTTCACGCGCTACCGGATTTTTAGACCCTTCGTGGTAGGACGCTGGCAGATATTCTTTCAGTAGTTTCAGTGCCTGCAGAGCCTGACCATCAGAGAACTCAGATGCCAGTACAGAAACATAAGCTTCCATGGCGTGAGTTACTGCGTCCAGACCACCGAAAGCACACAGGGACTTCGGCATGTCCATAACAAGGTTGGCGTCGACAATCGCCATATCCGGGGTCAGTGCATAGTCTGCCAGCGGATATTTCTGACCAGTAGTGTCGTCAGTTACAACCGCAAACGGAGTGACTTCAGAACCTGTACCAGAAGTGGTGGTGACAGCGATCATTTTCGCTTTCACACCCATTTTCGGGAACTTGTAGATACGTTTACGGATATCCATAAAGCGCAGCGCCAGTTCTTCGAAGTGAGTTTCCGGATGTTCGTACATAACCCACATGATCTTCGCAGCGTCCATCGGGGAACCACCACCCAGCGCGATAATCACGTCTGGTTTGAAGGAGTTTGCCAGTTCTGCACCTTTACGAACGATGCTCAGGGTCGGGTCAGCTTCTACTTCGAAGAAGACTTCAGTTTCAACGCCTGCTGCTTTCAATACGGAAGTGATCTGATCAGCATAGCCATTGTTGAACAGGAAGCGGTCAGTCACGATGAGCGCACGTTTGTGGCCATCAGTAATCACTTCATCCAGCGCGATTGGCAGGGAGCCACGGCGGAAGTAGATAGATTTCGGAAGTTTGTGCCACAACATGTTTTCAGCTCGCTTAGCAACGGTTTTCTTGTTGATCAGGTGTTTCGGACCAACGTTTTCAGAGATGGAGTTACCACCCCAGGAACCACAACCCAGAGTCAGGGAAGGTGCGAGTTTGAAGTTATACAGGTCACCGATACCACCCTGAGAAGCCGGGGTGTTAATCAGGATACGAGCCGTTTTCATTTTCTGACCGAAGTAAGAAACGCGAGCCGGTTGGTTATCCTGGTCAGTGTACAGGCAAGAGGTATGACCGATACCGCCCATAGCAACCAGTTTCTCTGCTTTTTCTACCGCGTCTTCGAAATCTTTAGCACGGTACATTGCCAGAGTCGGGGACAGTTTTTCATGTGCGAACGGTTCGCTTTCATCAACAACGGTCACTTCACCGATCAGAATCTTGGTGTTTTCTGGTACAGAGAAGCCTGCCAGTTCAGCAATTTTATAGGCTGGCTGACCAACGATAGCCGCGTTCAGCGCACCGTTTTTCAGGATAACGTCCTGAACAGCTTTCAGCTCTTTACCCTGCAACAGATAGCCGCCGTGGGTTGCGAAACGTTCACGTACTGCGTCATAAACAGAGTCAACAACAACAACAGACTGTTCAGAAGCACAGATTACACCGTTGTCGAAGGTTTTGGACATCAGTACAGATGCAACTGCACGTTTGATATCAGCAGTTTCATCGATAACAACCGGAGTGTTGCCCGCGCCTACGCCGATAGCTGGTTTACCGGAGCTGTATGCGGCTTTAACCATGCCCGGACCACCAGTCGCGAGGATCAGGTTGATGTCTGGGTGGTGCATCAGTGCGTTAGACAGCTCAACAGAAGGTTGATCGATCCAGCCGATCAGATCTTTCGGAGCACCGGCAGCGATAGCAGCCTGTAGAACGATATCAGCCGCTTTGTTGGTTGCATCTTTTGCACGCGGGTGCGGGGAGAAGATAATGGCGTTACGGGTCTTCAGGCTGATCAGCGATTTGAAGATAGCAGTTGAAGTCGGGTTAGTGGTCGGAACGATACCGCAAATAATACCGATGGGTTCAGCGATAGTGATGGTACCAAAAGTGTCGTCTTCAGACAGAACACCACAGGTTTTTTCATCTTTATAGGCGTTGTAAATATATTCAGAAGCAAAGTGGTTTTTGATCACTTTATCTTCGACGATACCCATGCCGGATTCGGCAACGGCCATTTTCGCGAGTGGGATTCGAGCATCTGCAGCAGCCAGAGCGGCGGCGCGGAAGATTTTGTCTACTTGCTCTTGAGTGAAACTGGCATATTCACGCTGGGCTTTTTTTACACGCTCTACGAGTGCGTTAAGTTCAGCGACATTAGTAACAGCCATAATGCTCTCCTGATAATGTTAAACTTTTTTAGTAAATCATCTGCTCGAATACGAGAGTATAGTCAGTGCGGTGATGATTTGCTTAACCGATGGAAATCAAAAGCTTACTCGCGCTCACACTCACTGTGATTTACTAAAAGAGTTTAAACATTAGAGTTATTATCTCTAATGCGTCACTTCCAGGTGGCGTAAGCAAGATTACTCACTTCTGGGTACTGATTACGTGATCCAAATCAAAATTTTGCAAAGCTGACACCTTTCAGCATGGCTTTTCGCCATTATAGCTAACAGTTAATAAATTGTAGTATGATTTGTTGGCTACATTAGCATGTTTTGCACAACTAGGTAACAATAACGAATGATAGCAATTTTAAGTAGTTAGGAGGTGAAAAATGCTGTCAAAAGGCGTATTGTCAGCGCGTCTTTTCAACCTTATTTATGGCTAACATTATCCGGCTTTTGCTTCGGAGCTAACCGTGATTCAGACCCTTTTTGATTTTCCCGTTTACTTCAAATTTTTCATCGGGTTATTTGCGCTGGTCAACCCGGTAGGGATTATTCCCGTCTTTATCAGCATGACCAGTTATCAGACAGCGGCAGCGCGAAACAAAACTAACCTTACAGCCAACCTGTCTGTGGCCATTATCTTGTGGATCTCGCTTTTTCTCGGCGACACGATTCTACAACTTTTTGGTATATCAATTGATTCATTCCGTATCGCCGGTGGCATCCTGGTGGTGACAATAGCGATGTCGATGATCAGCGGCAAGCTTGGTGAGGATAAACAGAACAAGCAAGAAAAATCAGAAACCGCGGTACGTGAAAGCATTGGTGTGGTGCCATTGGCGTTGCCGTTGATGGCGGGGCCAGGGGCGATCAGTTCTACCATCGTCTGGGGTACGCGTTATCACAGCATTAGCTATCTGTTTGGTTTCTTTGTGGCTATTGCATTGTTCGCTTTATGTTGCTGGGGATTGTTCCGCATGGCACCGTGGCTGGTACGAGTTTTACGCCAGACCGGCATCAACGTGATTACGCGTATTATGGGGCTATTGCTGATGGCGTTGGGGATTGAATTTATCGTTACTGGTATTAAGGGGATTTTCCCCGGCCTGCTTAATTAATTCCTTTCAAATGAAACGGAGCTGCCATGCTCCGTTTACTTCGTCATTATTTTTACTTTGTTCCTGCGCAGTTATCAAAAGCAAAAGGAATAGGTAAAAATATTCTTCTCAAATTACAGTTAGTTATAGGGATTTCCTTAACTGCTTCTCCTCACCATCATGTTATTTTCGCCACATCATAATCCTGGGCTTGCTGAAGAATAATTGAAATGATATTAGTAATTCCACTGCCTTTGGTAGAGGAAAGTGCTAAATAATAATCAATTGTTAAATTATTGTGCATTTCACTACTGGAACTGTAATCAGAAAAGAGAGACATGCTTAACCAACCTCTATTTGATTGAATTGAAAGATGTTTGTTAAGGCATGGATGCAAGCTATAGATTCTGATACGGTCAATAAAAGAGAATTGCTTAACAATTTTGCAAAATGTATTGGCGAGTAAGAACCGCATTTGGTACTTTCCGGGCAACCGCCAGGCGATTCTTTATTGGTAATGAGAATAATTAACAATTAAAGATCGTCGCGAAAGAATAATGTGTCTCGACAGGGGAGACACAGTACGAATCGACATAAGGTGATCGTCTGAATCACCAGAATAAATAAAGTCGGTGATAGTAATACGTAACGATAAAGTAACCTGACAGCAGAAAGTCTCCGAGCCTGTGCAGGGTCCCAATCCGGGATTACACATGCTGGTTAATACCAGTAATTATAATGAGGGAGTCCAAAAAACAATGACCAACATCACCAAGAGAAGTTTAGTAGCAGCTGGCGTTTTGGCTGCGCTTATGGCAGGGAATGTCGCGCTGGCAGCTGATGTACCCGCAGGTGTCACACTGGCGGAAAAACAAACGCTGGTACGTAACAATGGTTCAGAAGTTCAGTCATTAGATCCGCACAAAATTGAAGGTGTTCCGGAGTCTAATATCAGCCGAGACCTGTTTGAAGGCTTACTGGTCAGCGATCTTGACGGTCATCCGGCACCTGGCGTCGCTGAATCATGGGATAATAAAGACGCGAAAGTCTGGACCTTCCATTTGCGTAAAGATGCGAAATGGTCTGATGGCACGCCAGTTACAGCACAAGACTTTGTGTATAGCTGGCAACGTTCTGTTGATCCAAACACTGCTTCTCCGTATGCCAGTTATCTGCAATATGGGCATATCGCCGGTATTGATGAAATTCTTGAAGGGAAAAAACCGATTACCGATCTCGGCGTGAAAGCTATTGATGATCACACATTAGAAGTCACCTTAAGTGAACCTGTTCCGTACTTCTATAAATTACTTGTTCACCCATCAACTTCACCGGTGCCAAAAGCCGCTATCGAGAAATTCGGCGAAAAATGGACCCAGCCTGGTAATATCGTCACCAACGGTGCCTATACCTTAAAAGATTGGGTCGTAAACGAACGAATCGTTCTTGAACGCAGCCCGACCTACTGGAACAACGCGAAAACCGTTATTAACCAGGTAACCTATTTGCCTATTGCTTCTGAAGTTACCGATGTCAACCGCTACCGTAGTGGTGAAATCGACATGACTTATAACAACATGCCGATCGAATTGTTCCAGAAGCTGAAAAAAGAGATCCCGGACGAAGTTCACGTTGATCCATACCTGTGCACTTACTATTACGAAATTAACAACCAGAAACCGCCATTTAATGACGTGCGTGTGCGTACCGCACTGAAATTGGGTATGGACCGCGATATCATTGTTAATAAAGTGAAAGCGCAGGGCGACATGCCCGCCTATGGTTACACTCCACCATATACTGATGGCGCAAAATTGACTCAGCCGGAATGGTTTGGCTGGAGCCAGGAAAAACGTAACGAAGAAGCGAAAAAACTGCTGGCTGAAGCGGGTTATACCGCAGACAAACCGTTGACCATCAACCTGTTGTATAACACCTCCGATCTGCATAAAAAGCTGGCGATTGCTGCCTCTTCATTGTGGAAGAAAAACATTGGTGTAAACGTCAAACTGGTTAACCAGGAGTGGAAAACGTTCCTCGACACCCGTCACCAGGGCACTTTTGATGTGGCCCGTGCAGGCTGGTGTGCAGACTACAACGAACCAACTTCCTTCCTGAACACCATGCTGTCGAACAGCTCAATGAATACCGCGCATTATAAGAGCCCGGCCTTTGACAGCATTATGGCGGAAACGCTGAAAGTGACTGACGAGGCGCAGCGTACAGCTCTGTACACTAAAGCAGAACAACAGCTGGATAAGGATTCGGCCATTGTTCCTGTTTATTACTACGTGAATGCGCGTTTGGTGAAACCGTGGGTTGGTGGCTATACCGGCAAAGATCCGCTGGATAATACCTACACCCGGAATATGTACATTGTGAAGCACTAATGGCAATACGTGGGGCAGGAGTGTCCTGCTCCACGGTGTCTGATTTTTATCGCATTACAGAAGGCACAGGCCAGAAGGTAGGGCAATGTTAAAATTTATTCTACGTCGCTGTCTGGAAGCGATTCCGACGCTATTTATTCTTATTACTATTTCGTTCTTTATGATGCGCCTCGCTCCGGGCAGTCCTTTTACCGGCGAACGTACTTTACCACCGGAAGTGATGGCCAATATCGAAGCGAAATATCATCTTAATGATCCGATCATGACACAGTATTTCAGCTACCTGAAACAACTGGCGCATGGCGATTTCGGTCCATCGTTTAAATATAAAGATTATTCGGTCAATGACCTGGTTGCATCCAGTTTTCCCGTTTCTGCCAAACTGGGAGCCGCAGCATTTTTTCTTGCGGTAATACTGGGTGTTAGTGCTGGCGTTATTGCCGCATTAAAGCAAAACACCAAATGGGACTATACCGTGATGGGGCTGGCAATGACCGGGGTTGTTATCCCCAGTTTTGTGGTTGCGCCATTATTAGTCATGATATTTGCGATCATTTTGCATTGGCTGCCGGGCGGTGGCTGGAATGGTGGAGCGCTTAAATTCATGATATTGCCAATGGTGGCGTTATCACTCGCCTATATCGCCAGTATTGCGCGTATTTCCCGTGGCTCTATGATTGAGGTTTTACACTCCAACTTTATTCGTACTGCCCGGGCGAAAGGGTTACCTATGCGGCGGATCATTTTACGCCACGCATTAAAACCTGCTCTGTTACCCGTGCTCTCCTATATGGGGCCCGCATTTGTCGGCATTATTACCGGTTCGATGGTCATCGAAACCATTTATGGTTTACCGGGGATTGGGCAATTGTTCGTTAATGGCGCATTGAACCGTGACTATTCCTTAGTGTTAAGTCTGACCATTCTGGTTGGCGCGTTAACCATTTTGTTTAATGCCATTGTCGATGTGCTATATGCGGTTATCGACCCGAAAATCCGTTACTGATACTGGAGCTCGCGATGATGTTAAGTAAGAAAAACAGCGAGACGCTGGAAAATTTCAGTGAAAAGCTGGAGGTCGAAGGGCGCAGCTTGTGGCAGGACGCACGTCGACGTTTTATGCATAACCGTGCGGCGGTTGCCAGTCTGATAGTGCTGGTGCTGATCGCGTTATTTGTAATCCTGGCACCGATGCTTTCGCAGTTTGCCTATGACGATACTGACTGGGCGATGATGTCCAGCGCCCCGGATATGGAGTCCGGTCACTACTTTGGTACTGACTCATCCGGTCGCGACCTGCTTGTGCGCGTTGCGATTGGCGGGCGTATCTCACTCATGGTCGGTGTTGCTGCGGCACTGGTGGCAGTGGTCGTGGGGACACTTTATGGTTCGCTTTCCGGTTATCTGGGCGGTAAAGTGGATTCGGTAATGATGCGTCTGCTGGAAATCCTCAACTCCTTCCCATTCATGTTCTTCGTCATTTTGCTGGTGACCTTTTTCGGTCAAAACATCCTGCTGATTTTCGTGGCGATTGGCATGGTTTCCTGGCTGGATATGGCTCGTATTGTGCGTGGGCAAACCCTGAGTCTGAAGCGCAAAGAGTTTATTGAGGCGGCACAAGTTGGCGGTGTATCGACGCCGGGCATTGTTATTCGCCACATTGTGCCGAACGTACTCGGTGTGGTGGTGGTCTATGCGTCGCTTCTGGTGCCCAGCATGATCCTCTTTGAATCTTTCCTTAGCTTCCTGGGATTAGGTACGCAAGAGCCGTTAAGCAGCTGGGGTGCATTGCTGAGTGATGGCGCGAACTCGATGGAAGTCTCTCCATGGTTACTGTTGTTCCCTGCGGGATTCCTCGTGGTAACGCTGTTTTGTTTCAACTTTATCGGCGATGGCTTGCGTGATGCCCTCGACCCGAAAGATCGTTAAGGAGTGCAGCCATGAGCGTAATTGAAACTGCAACTGTGCCGCTCGCACAACAACAGGCTGACGCACTGCTGAACGTGAAAGATTTGCGTGTCACCTTTAGTACCCCGGATGGCGACGTCACGGCGGTCAATGATTTGAATTTTTCGCTACGTGCCGGAGAAACGCTGGGCATCGTAGGTGAGTCTGGTTCGGGCAAATCGCAAACCGCATTTGCGTTGATGGGCCTGCTGGCTGCCAACGGACGTATTGGCGGATCGGCAACCTTCAATGGGCGTGAAATCCTCAATTTGCCAGAGCGTGAACTCAATAAACTGCGAGCTGAACAAATCTCAATGATTTTTCAGGACCCAATGACTTCGTTGAATCCCTATATGCGCGTCGGTGAGCAGTTGATGGAAGTGCTGATGCTGCATAAGAACATGAGCAAAGCTGAGGCGTTTGAAGAATCGGTGCGGATGCTCGATGCGGTAAAAATGCCGGAAGCGCGTAAACGCATGAAAATGTACCCGCACGAATTTTCTGGCGGCATGCGTCAGCGAGTCATGATTGCGATGGCATTGCTATGTCGACCTAAGCTGCTGATTGCGGATGAACCCACTACTGCGCTGGACGTCACCGTACAGGCGCAGATCATGACGCTATTGAATGAACTGAAGCGGGAATTTAATACCGCCATCATTATGATTACCCACGATCTTGGCGTGGTAGCGGGGATCTGCGACAAAGTGCTGGTAATGTACGCCGGGCGCACGATGGAATATGGCAACGCGCGCGATGTCTTTTATCAACCCGTACATCCTTATTCTATCGGTTTGCTCAACGCGGTGCCGCGTCTCGATGCGGAAGGTGAAACAATGTTGACTATTCCGGGTAATCCGCCAAACCTGCTGCGATTACCGAAAGGTTGCCCGTTCCAGCCACGTTGTCCGCATGCGATGGACATTTGTAGTAGCGCACCGCCGCTGGAAGAGTTTACGCCTGGCCGTCTGCGTGCTTGCTTTAAACCAGTGGAGGAACTGTTATGAATGCTGTAACCGAAGGAAGAAAAGTCCTCCTCGAAATCGCCGATCTGAAAGTGCACTTTGAAATCAAAGATGGCAAACAGTGGTTCTGGCAACCGCCGAAAACGCTCAAAGCCGTCGATGGTGTAACTCTTCGCCTGTATGAAGGGGAAACATTAGGTGTGGTAGGGGAATCGGGATGCGGGAAGTCCACCTTTGCTCGCGCCATCATTGGCTTGGTTAAAGCGACCGACGGTCATGTGGCCTGGTTAGGTAAAGAGTTGCTGGGCATGAAGCCCGATGAATGGCGTGCCGTACGCAGTGATATTCAGATGATTTTCCAGGATCCGTTGGCATCACTGAACCCGCGTATGACCATCGGCGAGATCATCGCTGAACCACTGCGTATTTATCATCCGAAAATGTCACGCCAGGAAGTTCGCGAGCGCGTGAAGGCGATGATGCTGAAAGTCGGTTTGTTGCCTAACCTGATTAACCGCTATCCGCATGAGTTCTCCGGTGGGCAGTGCCAGCGTATCGGGATTGCTCGTGCTCTTATTCTTGAACCGAAGCTGATTATCTGTGATGAGCCGGTGTCGGCGCTGGACGTGTCAATTCAGGCGCAGGTGGTCAACCTGCTCCAGCAGTTGCAACGTGAGATGGGATTGTCATTAATTTTTATCGCTCACGACCTGGCCGTGGTAAAACACATTTCCGATCGTGTGCTGGTGATGTATCTCGGCCATGCGGTAGAACTGGGGACCTATGATGAGGTCTACCACAATCCGCTACATCCTTACACCAGGGCATTGATGTCGGCAGTCCCCATACCTGATCCGGATCTGGAGAAGAACAAAACCATCCAGTTACTGGAAGGGGAATTACCGTCGCCGATCAACCCGCCTTCCGGTTGTGTTTTCCGTACCCGTTGTCCGATTGCAGGTCCGGAGTGCGCCAAAACACGTCCTGTGCTGGAAGGGAGTTTCAGACACGCCGTTTCTTGCCTGAAAGTCGATCCGCTTTAAAAGCAATAAGGGCTGACAGTTGTCAGCCCTTTTTCACGCCAAAAGCGATTATTTATTCCCGCCAGATGATATGGCAAAGTTTGTGATCTTTTTCGCGGCATAACAGAATGCGCGCGAAAACATCGTTGATTTCACCATCTTCACTGTCCGCCAGACCAATCACCACTTCGGCAAAAAAGTCCGGGTTCAAATCGAAATCAACATGTTCCAGCCAGTCTTCCGCCGGATCGAATAACTCCGCGCCGCCGCGCTCTTCAAACTGAAGATTGAACAGCAGAACATCAGCTGGATCGAGATTGTCGGCAGCCAGTTCGAGAAAAATATCGTAGGCCTGCTCAAGCGTTTCATCTTCAGTCAGGCGATTGTTTAGATCCATATCCATAGTCACTACCTGTTTAACCTCTGTTGGCGACGTTTTACAGCAACGGGCTGAAGAAGTAAAACAGTCGCTCGGCGACACGTTGCCATAATGGACGTTTTAGCCATAAACGGGCATCGAGCAGACGAGAACGCGAAATATAATCGTCCTGAACGGCGGCGAGGTCTGCACCAAAACCTTTATCGTCGATTGCCAGGGTAATCTCGAAATTTAGCCACAGACTACGCATATCAAGGTTAACGGTGCCAACCAGACTTAGTTCACCATCGACCAGCACGCTCTTGGTATGCAGTAACCCGCCTTCAAACTGATAAATTTTAACCCCAGCAGCCAGCAGTTCTGTAAAGAATGCGCGACTGGCCCAGCCGACCAGCATCGAGTCATTTTTTCGCGGAAGGATAATACTGACATCCACCCCGCGCTGCGCCGCCGTGCAAATCGCATGAAGTAAATCATCGCTTGGCACAAAATAGGGCGTTGTCATGATCAAATATTCACGAGCCGAATAAGCAGCAGTCAATAATGCCTGGTGAATGAGATCTTCCGGAAAGCCGGGGCCAGAAGCAATTGTGTGAATAGTGTGACCGCTGGCCTGCTCAAACGGCATAATATTGACATCTGGTGGCGGCGGCAGAATACGTTTCCCGGTTTCAATCTCCCAGTCGCAGGAATAAATAATCCCCATCGCGGTGGCGATGGGGCCTTCCATACGCGCCATCAGATCAATCCATTGCCCTACGCCCGCATCTTGTTTGAAGTAGCGAGGGTCGACCATATTCATGCTGCCGGTGTACGCGATGTAATTATCAATCATGATCATCTTGCGATGTTGGCGCAGGTCCATACGGCGTAAAAACACACGCATCAGATTGACCTTTAAGGCTTCGACAACTTCAATACCGGCATTACGCATTAGCTCGGGCCACGGGCTGCGGAAAAAAGCCACACTCCCGGCGGAGTCGAGCATCAATCGGCAATGAATACCGCGCCGTGCAGCGGCCATTAATGATTCAGCCACCTGGTCCGCCATGCCGCCGGGCTGCCAGATATAAAACACCATCTCAATATTATGGCGCGCGAGCTGGATGTCGCGGATTAACGCCTGCATCACATCATCTGACTCGGTCATCAGTTGTAGCTGATTCCCTTTGACCCCAGCGATCCCCTGACGACGCTCGCAAAGCTTGAATAATGGCGCAGCGACACTGCTATTTTCTTCGGCGAAGATATGCTTACAGGCTTTAAGGTCGTTAAGCCATTTTGCGGTGGAAGGCCACATCGCTCTGGCGCGCTCAGCGCGGCGTTTGCCTAAATGGAGCTCGCCAACGGCAAGATAGGCAATAATTCCGACTAACGGCAGAATGTAAATAATCAACAGCCAGGCCATCGCGGAGGGAACTGCGCGTCGTTTCATTAGAATGCGTAAAGTTACGCCTGCAATGAGCAACCAGTATCCCAGAATGGCCAACCAACTCACCAACGTATAAACGGTTGTCATAGATTAGAAATCCTTTTGAAAGCGCATTGTTATGAGTTTACGCATATGGATTCATCTGGCAAATAAAAACGCGGGAAAAGCACTGGTCAGCGTCAGGGGCGGGGGTATAATGACCATTCTGTTGTTGCATAGAGTAGTTAACATGAAGCGGAGTAGAACGGAAGTGGGGCGCTGGCGCATGCAGCGTCAGGCTAGCCGACGTAAATCGCGTTGGCTTGAGGGGCAGTCGCGCCGAAATATGCGTATCCACAGCATCAGGAAGTGCATTCTAAACAAACAGCGTAACTCGTTATTGTTTGCGATCTACAATATCTAAATGTACTGGGCACCATTGCGGTGCCCAATAAGTTTACTCTTCCGTCTTTAAACTCTATTTTTGCGCCGATTCTTTACTGTCAGCTTTCGTTTCTTGTTCATCGTTATCGCTGAAAATGCCATGACCGGAGTTCAACAACATTGAAACGAGCATATCATTATTAATCTCTTCACCATTTAAAACTCGCGCCAGAATTTCGCTGCCAAACAGTTGTGGTGAGAGAATGATATCCGGATGTACCATCTTAATCTTATTCAGGTTTTTGCTATCACTGACGGCGAGAACTGTTTTGACATCACTGCTCATATCTTTTGCCGAGAGTACAACAAACGCGTTATCTGCATCGTTATCACTCAGCGCCAGAATGGCCCGGCAACGATCGATTCCCGCTTTCTTTAACACTGAACTGTCATTACTGTCACCGGGGATAACATCGGCGTTATCGCCTAAGCGTTGCTCAAGTTGCTTGATATCATCTTCAGGCAAGTTGCTGATAACCGTTACGTTTTGTCCGCGTTGATTCAGTTGCAGAATCGTATTGATGGCGAGAATCGAATGTCCGCAAACAATAAAATGATCTTTACGATGCATTGTATGATTGTTTCCTTTTACAAGTTTGTTGAATCCCCCGCGGATAAGCGGACCAAAAATTGAGGTCATAGATGTGGCAAAAACGGTAATGCCGGAAATAATGACCGAAATAGTGAACAATCGTGCTGATTCAGAAACAGGGACAATATCGCCATAGCCGACGGTTGACATGGTTTCTATCGAAAAATAGAACGCGGTCATCAAACTTTCTATTCGCGGATTAAAACCTTCGCTTAAATAAAGCGCACCGTAAGTGGAGTAAAATAGTAACGTCGTGAAACTAATAAATGCGAAAATTGTCCCGGCTGCTGCGCTACTGTGGGAGAAGTCTTTGCGCAGTATCAGCAAAAACACCAGCGTAAAAATGCAAAATCCAATACTAAATTTCAGCCAGGGATAAAAATGCAGAGTGTAAATTAGCGCTATCAACAACAAAATGATACTGATTGCCCATGCGAGCTTTGCCCGGAACAGTAAGCCAATGGAGTTCAGGACAAGAAATACGCCGAGCATAAAGAGTGGGGCGTTTGCCAGCAAGGAGAGATCCAGCTCTGAAAATGCTTTGATATGGAAAATATCAAGCAAATTGACCGACATACCATAGATTGTTTTAAAAATAAGCAATCCATTTAAAAAGACGGCCAGCGCGAGAATGTCGTGCCGTAGGGTCACCCATAACTTTGTTGCTGTTTGTTTGAATGTAGTCCAGTGACTCACTGATACCTCTGTAACCACAATTTTGTTTAATTATCTCAACGTGCACATTTTCTGAACATACATGCAGCGCGTGAATGTGTTAAACAATAGTAGATGACTTTATCCGCAGTAATCAAAGGTTTTGAGTGAGCAACTCTGCGTCAGGAAAGGGCATTTTCCTGAATATGTTCACATCATATAAAGAAATACAGATAAAGTTATTATCTGCTTGTGGTGGTGAATGCACTGACCGACCTATAAGGAAAGGCCAAACAAGAACACGGTTGCAAAAACCGTGCCCTTAAATATTGAATTTCTATTCAGAACACTTTCTTAAATGGTTTCACTGAAACGTGTTCATAGACTCCTGCCGCTACGTACGGGTCAGCATCGGCCCAGGCCTGAGCTGCTTCCAGCGACTCAAATTCAGCAATAACGGTTGAGCCAGTAAATCCCGCAGCCCCTGGATCGTTACTGTCTACCGCTGGCATTGGACCGGCGGTCAACAAACGACCTTCATCATGCAGTAACTGTAAACGTGCCAAATGTGCCGGACGAACGGAAAGGCGTTTTTCGAGGCTATCAGCTTTGTCTTGAGCGTAAATAACATACAACACAGGCACAACTCCTTGTTCGGGAAAGTTGTAAAGTACGTTATTTGAAAGGGCGAAGATCTGCAACGGAAAGATGATGTCTTTGTTAAGACCATGCATAAAGTAAGGTCAATTACGCCAAAAATGACATTTTCACTGATCCTGATCGTCTTGCCTTATTGAATATGATTGCTATTTGCATTTAAAATCGGGACCTGGTTTTTCTACTGAAATGATTATGACTTCAATGACCCTTGATTTACCTCGCCGCTTCCCCTGGCCGACGTTACTTTCGGTCTGCATTCATGGTGCTGTTGTGGCGGGTTTGCTCTATACCTCGGTACATCAGGTTATTGAACTACCTGCGCCTGCGCAGCCGATTTCTGTCACGATGGTTGCGCCTGCTGATCTTGAACCGCCACAAGCCGTTCAGCCACCACCGGAGCCGGTGGTAGAGCCAGAACCGGAACCTGAGCCGATCCCTGAACCGCCAAAAGAAGCTCCGGTGGTCATTGAAAAGCCGAAGCCGAAACCTAAGCCAAAACCGAAGCCGGTGAAAAAGGTGGAGCAGCCAAAACGCGATGTCAAACCCGTAGAGTCGCGTCCGGCATCACCGTTTGAAAATACGGCACCCGCGCGCCCGACATCAAGTACGGCAACGGCTGCAACCAGCAAGCCGGTTACCAGTGTGGCTTCAGGACCACGCGCATTAAGCCGTAATCAGCCGCAGTATCCGGCACGAGCACAGGCATTGCGCATTGAAGGGCAGGTTAAAGTTAAATTTGATGTCACGCCAGATGGTCGCGTGGATAACGTACAAATCCTCTCAGCCAAGCCTGCAAACATGTTTGAGCGTGAGGTGAAAAATGCGATGCGCAGATGGCGTTATGAGCCGGGTAAGCCAGGCAGTGGGATTGTGGTGAATATCCTGTTTAAAATTAACGGCACTACCGAAATTCAGTAAGCATAAAGTCAAAAGCCTCCGACCGGAGGCTTTTGATTATTACTCAACGGGTAAGGCGCGAGGTTTTCCTTCGGGATCAACCGCGACATACTTAAATAATGCTTCTGTTGCTTTATAGCGTTGCCCGATTGGTTCAGACGCCACTTTTTTCACCCACACTTCAATATTAATGCTGACTGATGTCGTCCCTTTCTGGACACAGCGTGCATAGCAGCACACCACATCGCCGACCGCAACCGGCCGTAAGAAAGTCATTCCTTCAACCCGCACGGTCACTACACGACCATGGGCAATTTCTTTCGCCAGAATAGCGCCGCCAATATCCATTTGTGACATTAACCAACCACCAAAGATGTCACCATTGGCATTGGTATCGGCGGGCATGGCTAAAGTACGTAAAACAAGATCGCCCTGAGGGACGTTATGTGTTGTAGACATGGTAAAACCGACTTAAAAGGAAAATCACAGGCGCGATGCTACTATGATTTTCCTGAGGAGAACAGAGGAGATACAGCGCCAGCCCCTGAAGGACTGGCAGTCTGGTTAGGATTTATCTTCCTGAAGAATACGTTTTTGCTTTGTTTCAGTTAACGGTGTTTTATTGCAGTTTATTTTTACCACCTCTGAACCGCATCACGTCTGCCTTTCTTATTTATAATGTTTGAACGTGTTTTATTTAGGGTGATTGCAATTTATCAGATTTGTGTACACTAGTGCGTACATTGCTTAGGAGTGTACACGGTGCTCACTGATACCAAATTGCGAAAGGCGCTTGGAAAGCGCAGGGAGAAGGTCGAAGTTCTCTCAGACTCAAACGGCCTCAATGTAAGGTTAAGCATAACGGGTGGCGTAACTTTCTTCTACCGTTATCGGTGGCAAAGTAAACCAGTGCAGTTGAGTATTGGTGATTACCCGGCTGTTTCTCTTTCTCAGGCGCGAGACCGTAGGCAGCAATTCCGAACCTGGCTAAGTGAAGGTTTTGACCCTCGCCAGAAAGTGCTGGTCGAAAAAAACGAAAGACTTGAAGCATTGACCGTTGATGATGCATATGAGTACTGGGTTAACCATTACTGTATCCCTGAAGGGATAATCAAGATTGATGCGAATGGTAAAAGCTTTAACAAACACATCAGCCCGCGCATCGGTAAGGCCATTGTTGATCAAACCTCGAAAGCGAACTGGCTGGAGGTGTTCGACAAAATGGGCAGGACAGTTATTGCCGGTGAAATGCTTTCCCTTACCAAGCGAGCTCTTCGGTTCTGCCACAACAGGGGCGTAATTAAAAACAACCCTCTGGAGTCGCTCAGACGTTCCGATGTGGGGATGGCTTCCAAAATGAAAGAGAGGAGACTGGCAGACAATGAGATAAAAATTGTCTGGGATGCCTTATTCTCAATGCCACCGTCACAGCAACTTGTTATCCGGTTTATGCTTCTTACTGGCTGCCGCGCCGCAGAGATCAGAAAATCAAAGTGGGAATGGTTTGATTTGAACGATAAGACATGGACCGTACCGGCTGAAGATTATAAGACCGGACGTACCATAAGGCGCGCTCTTCCCGACGTGGCGATCCGTTTATTGAAAGAGCATAAGAGGGGATCCGCAACTAAGCATGTTTTAACACCTGCTCAGTTCAGGGATAAAGAGGATGTACCACCAGGCCAGACGCTGGTATCAACGTATTCAGCCCAGGTGATAAGAAAGACGGGAATGAAGGAGTGGTCACTGCATGACCTGCGTAGGACCGTGGCAACCCGATTATCAGAACTTGGTGCGCCACCGCATGTCATTGAAAAACTGCTGGGTCATCAAATGTCAGGAGTGATGGCCAGATACAACCTTCATGACTATATGGGCGATCAGCATGAGTGGTTAACTATCTGGCAGCATCACCTGCAGGACATTATTGGTTATCCGCTTTAGAAGCATTGACCTGATCTTCCCATGATGCGATCTCAGATTCCCGCCAGCGCTTAGGGTTGCCGGGAATCGTTGGTTTAGGGAAGGGGCAGGTGAAGCTCGAAGGCATGCGCGCCGGTGTACTCCAAAAGTACAGCGTACTCCGGGAAATTTTGTATCGAGCCAGGATGTCACTGGTAAACAAGATGCCGTCATTCATTATTCTTTACTCCAGGCAAAAAAATGCCCTCGCAATGGAGGGCAAATGGGGGATAACGTGGCAGTGCATTCGCACCCAATAGCCAGCTCATAACTGGCTATCAGTTACGTCATGATGTTGGTGGTTTCGGTAGAGGTATCCAGTGCGTTACATTAATCGGATACCATTCGATGCCGTAGTTTTGCTCATACACCTGAGCGTACCAGCCGTCGCCTTTGGGATGGCATTCGCAGTACTGACCAATATGCAATTCAACGCCAAATTCTGGGCGTGGCCAGATATAGACAAAGTCATCGTCCTCCGGTAATCGCTCACTACAAGGCACCCATTCCATAATATCTCCTCATGCCGCCCGCATAGCGCGGAGGCGTTTTAAGTGTTCTGCTGTTTCGATTTCTTCGGCGATCCGCTCAGCCTGTGCTTTGGTAAGCGGCTCGAATTCATGCTGAAAGCGGCCCATGCTGGCGATACAGGTGCGACCGTTTCTGATGTAGTGGATGACTTCGTTGGTAGCGCGGAGGATTTTGCAGGGCGCCCCGTGGGGATCTGCGTACCAGGTATTAGGCTGGATTATCCTGAACATTGGGCACCACCTTAAATTCGATAACCCAAACCCATGGGTTAGCTTCCCAGTTGTCGGCACCGTAGATGCTCATCCAAAGGTCACGGAAGTTAATGCGATATTCCCATCCGGGAAGAACCCCGCCGGAAGGCGGCGTAATGCCTTCTGACTTTGCATCGTCCTCACTCAGATCTCTAAGTCGCTCAACACGCACGCCGGTAATCTCCAGAGTTAGACGACTGGCCCAGCGCGGCATGTGAATCGAAGGCGTCCAGCGTATTTCATCAGCCGGCGGCACATTCTCGTAATGAGTTGGAAGGTGCTCAGGATAATCCGCGCGATAAAGTTTCAGGTCCGGCGCGCCAGCACCAGCTTCAGCCCACGTTTCGCGCACCCAGATGCGATCGCCGACGGCACCGAACGGGCAGGTGTAGCCTTCATTCTCATCTGCAACGCCAAACACATCTTTCTTTGCAGGCTGCAGGTATCCGTTTTTATCGACCACGCCAGGCGTGTACCAGTGTGCGTTTAAATCCAGATCGTAACCGTTATGCGTTGGGTGGAAGCCATCAGACGGCTGAATTTTCATGATGCGCCGCGTCTGCGTCTTCCGGCCGTCGAGGATGGCGCGCACCATCTCGCCGTTAAAAATCATTCCGCGCTCTTTCACTGGATTCCCCTCTGCTTATTCTTCAGCTCGATGACGGATTGGCAATCCGCGCACGTCTGGCAACCGGGAACGGCAGAGCGCCGCGGCTCGGGAATTGGTTCGTCGCATTCTTCACAACGCTCAGCTGATACGGCGTTACGGTTGAGGCGGTGAGCGGAAAGGGCAGCGTTACGCTGAAGCTCTTCAATCTCTGCTGCGGTGTCTATGATGTCGGCCATGGTCAATGCTCCCGGAACTGTCGGTTAATTCGGTTGAAGGTGAACGCCAGCAATAAAAAAGGCCGACTAAGCGACCTAGTGATTAGTGCCTTCATGCTGCACCGCCTTCATTCTTCTCGGCTTCGACCGCCATCTGCTCAAGCCGTCGCGATAGCTCGGCGGCCAGTTTCTGGAATTCTTCTTCGGTCGCCACCGGGATCGGCACAAAGCGAATCCCTATGTGCGCCAGGTGGTTGGCGATTTCGAGGCTTTTCCTCAAATCAACTGGTGAGGCTCTGTTCATGCGGCGCGATCCTCTTCCTGGAAGATAATTTCCATTTCAAGCTTCTCGGCCAACGCATTCTCCGCTCGGGCACCAGCGGAGTGCTCCCAGCCTTCAAGCATGTAGATAGCATCAGCACAGCGAAGCATAGACAGGCAGATGTCCATGTACTCGGCCTGGGTTAATCCATCTGGTAGACGGGCGGGATTCAGAACAATATGGCCTTTCGACCAGAGATGAAAATGCGCATGGTTAAAAGCGGCGCGGTTAAAATTAGGTAGGCCGCTCATGGGCCCGGCAATATAAACTTTCACGATTCCACTCCGAAGCGGCGATTAAGCCGCCCTGTGTATACGACGAACTCCAGGAGGCTAACTCCCATAGCTTCAATTTTCTTATGATGCTTGTTGATGATGGGAGGCACCGTTTCGTTCCAGTTAGGCTTTGGCTTCTTGCGCATGGCCTGCTGGATTTCTTCGGTGCAGCGGCGGCAGGCGGAGCGGATGGCGTTGTCAGTTTCTGGCGTCATGCAGCCTCCCGGCGGGCGAGAAGTTTCGCCCCGAAAGCCATCAGCTCGTCCCGGTCCACAGTTGCGAAGTGGCAATGCGTTCGGGGGTATGGCCGCCAAATAATCAGGATGGATCCTTTGCTATTTCCCGATACCGGCTTACCGGTGACCGGGTTAATAAATGCCAGCCGCCCGGCGGTGATGAAGCGAACATCGCTGGCGGTCTGGATTGCCTCCTTGAACCAGCCAACCGAAGTGTCAGCTGGGACAAGCATGACCGTGCCGATCTGATTGGCGCTCTCGGCGGCGGCCTTCTTAACAAACGGTGTAATGTCGCTGTATGGCGGGTTCAGCCAGACGTAGCCGGGAATGTTCAGGTAATCAGCCCAGGGCGTTTCCAGCGTGTTCTGCTCGGCGGTGATGAACTTGCGGCAAAGGGCGTTATGCGGGGCCGCGGCGGCATCCAGTTGGAAGCAGAACTCAGCATCAAGGGAGGCGAAGAGGGCGGGTGGAGTGCGCCATAGGTCACGCTGATCCGCTGGGGTGTTGCTGCCGGTGTAATCAGTCATGCCGCCTCCTGCCTTTCCCGATATTCCTCAGCGAGCCGCTGCGCCTTTAATGGATTGCTTACCACTTCACCCCATGGCATTAGCCAGCCGTTACCAATGAAGGGAAGGCACACAGTGCCAACCCTGATGTCGTCGTGAGCGTGAGTCATAGGATGGACTCCATTTCGTCGATGTAGAGGCCCTGAGCAATCAGGCGACTACGGCGGGCGGCACGTTCAATGCACTCCTGCCGTCTACCTTCCTGCGATTGTTCAATGGCGCGCCGGGTGAACAGCCGCGATTTACCCTGTGGCGTAATGACCTTTGGCTTCGTGACCAGGTCGAAAGTCCGGTCGCAGATTCCGTCCTCGTTGATCCATTTCTCAGACTCAACTATCTGCGCTATCTGTCCGGTGCCGCGGGTGATGCCGTTGGCGACCCGGTTAAACTCAATGAGCGTTACGCCAAACTTCTCAGCGATTTCACTACCGGTTACCGGGCGGCCGCGCGTCTGAATCATCCAGATAACGCGCTCACGGAGACCGGAGAATTGCCCGGTTCGCCCGGGCCGACGGTAGAAGGGTGTGCGTTTCATTTCCACTGCTCCCCGAACGTGAAGCCGATCTCCGCCAGCGCCTCGTCCATCTTCTCGATGAACTCCGGCACCATTTCTTTGAAATCGGTCATGTACTGTGGATCCCGCTCAACGACGACGTGGTGAATACCTTCGCGCTTCATGCGCGGGTCGTAGTTGGCAAAGAACCAGGCGTCTTTTCCGGTAACCCACATGCTGTACTGCACCTGGGCCATGTACGCAGACTTGATGGCTTCGAAACCGCCAAGGCGGAACTTCATGAAGTCGCGAGAGGTGAAAGGGCATTTAAGCTCAAGGCCGAACCCGTTACTGCACAGGCCGTCAGGGGAGCACGTGGTGCGCATGCTCTCGTCACGGAACAGGATCGGCGACTCCGTGACTTTCACGTCGGTGGTGAACTCGAAGAGGGTACGAGCGTCTTCCTCGTACTGCTTACCCCAGGCCAGCGCCTTAGCGTTAACCTCTGGCGCTACGCCTGTGCATACCTCGGCGAGCAGCGTGTGGAAGTAGGACATTTTCATATCTGTCCACTTCTTCCCCGATCTTGGCTTGGATATGACGTTGTGTACTTCTGAGGCAGTAATGACACCGAGGCGCAGCCGGTGCCACGCCTCATCGCCCTGTTGGATAGTGGTTACGTCAATGCCGGTCCGAGCTAGGATAATTTTCGGTGTCATAGTTTTACCCTGTATACGTTCTGCTTATTTGAACGGGTGCCATCGTGAAACCATATTGCGCACCTGGTGACTTCTATCCATTTACGCCGCTCAAGCTCGGCGATGAACCATGAAACGCGAGACCTTGAAATGCCTAAAATCTTTGCCATGTCGCGAATGCTGTGCTTTCCGCTTCGCAACAGTGAAAGCAGGGAGGGTGTCATGCTGCCGCCTTAGCTTTTTTCTGAAGGAAGTTGAACCCTTTCTGTGCCTCTTCTTCAGTGAGGTCGGACGCCTCAAGAATTGGCCGTTTGAAGATGTCGCTGCACACTGGGAGGAAGTCTTCCTCCCAGTCTTTATTCAGCGATGTTAAGAGATCGGTGATCGCCTGAAGCGTTTCTTCGCTTGCTGCTGGTGGAAGTGCTTCTGTGGTGCTGCGCGGCGTGACGTCACGGATATCAACGTCCAGTGATTTGCCTTCCATTTCTTCGGCGGTAGGCTGCTGTCCAATCTCAGGCCATGCCTTACGCAACGCCTGAGCTTCCGCGCATTTCGCCAGCTGTCCGTATGGGCGCTTTTTCCACATCGCATTCGGCGCCGTTGTTTCGCGGCCGCCGGTGGCATAGTTTTCAATCCAGTATTCTTTGGCGCTGAACTCGACGATCTCGCCGCTGGGCATGCGCTTGAAAACGGTGTATTTGCACCACTGAGGGAAGGTCACCTCGACACCAGTAAGCGTCTGAGTTACATCGGGCCCGAACTCAGGCTCCCGTGCCCCGGCATAATCGCCAGAGCGGTCTGCCTGAATGCGGTAAAGCCCGATTCCTGGCATGACCACGTCGCGCCAGTCACCTTTACCTGTTTTCGAGTCTTTGACGTACATCGGAACGAGGTGGACAGGTTTGAGCAACGGATCCAGCTGGCGGGCGCGGCAGTAGTCAAGCGCCATCATTACCGATTCGTCTTTGGCGCCAGGGTAGATGCTGTTCTTCAGTGCACTCCAGGTGGAGACGTCGACGCCTATCTCCTGAAGCGACTTCGCTGTGATTGTTAATTCGTTTGCCATCGTTAATCCCCTCAAAAATTAAAACGGGCAGCCGGTACGGTGTTCCCAGTCGTATTCCGCCTGGGCGTAAGCAACTACCGAAATGAAATCGTTGTAGGCCTCGCCAGCTTTATCGCTGCGAAGCCCTTCGTATGGGCTGGAGTCTATCGGGATCGTGAAGTGGAAGAGGCCGGACGGCTCTTTAGGCATCATGTCGATGATTTTCTGCGCCCGGTCGTCGATCCACTTCTCTTTCTCGTCGGTGATCTGCTGCTCAGCCCAGCGCCGATCTTCGATGCGGTCGTAAGTGAGGTATGCGTTCATGGTTGCCTCAGTAATGAATTTTCGCGCAGGGGATCAGGTCATCTTTCAGAGCGGTAAGCACTTCGATAGCCTGCTCGCGGGTTAAGCTGGTTTGGCTGGTGAGCGCGTTAACGATGTTGGTGCCGACCGTCTTGCGGTGCTTAACGTCAGCTTCACGCTTTGCCTGCTCATCGGCGAGGCGCTTCTCTTCGGCCAGGCGGGCATCTTCGGCCTGTTTGGCCTTCAGGCGCTCGGCTTCAACCGCCGCGGCTTTTTCGCGTTCCGCCCGGGCTTCCGCTTCCTGCTTCTCGCGAGCTGCACGCTGTTCCGCTTCGACGCGCTGGCGCTCCGCCAGTTCAGCGCGGGCTTTCTCTTCGGCTTCACGGCGCGCTGCGGCTTCAATCTCCGCTTTGTGCTTCGCTTCGGCATCGCGGCGGGCTTGTTCTGCTGCTTCCTGTTTCAGCCGCTCATCACGTTCACGCTGAGCCTGTTCCGCCAGACGGCGCTGCTCTTCGCGGTCACGGTCAAAATCCTTGTTCATCAGTAGAGCCATTTCGTGGTCCGCTTCGAACTTGGCAGCCAGCTCCTGATCGAACCTGATGTTCATCTCCAGCGCTTCGGCGTGCATCGCGTTCATGGCTTCTTCAGCCTTAATGCGTTCCTGCTCGGCTTCCCATTCGGTGAGTGGGCGGCGGGTCGCATCGCGCAGCTCGTCGCAGGCATCAACGAATCGCTTAATTTCGGCCTCAGCCGGACGCACAGCCTCTTTCAGGCGCTTCAGGTACTCACGGCCCGGCTTTTCGATTGCCGTCTTGCTGCGGGACACCTGCGCTGCCAGAGAGGCAACACGGTCACGGCCTTTCTTCGTGGACAGGTCCGGCACTTCGTTTACAGCCTGGCGGATTTGCTCAAGGTACGCGTCAAGGCCGCCCGCTACGTAAAGCACTGGGGCCTGTTCCGGCTTGATTTCGATGACAGTTAAGTCCGTTACTTCGCTCATGGTTTCTCCTGAAATTTGGATGTGCAGATCCCGCCCGCAGAAGCCAGGCCGATCGGTTTAATAGGATGGTTAGTGCTGGATAGGGTTGCCGTGACCGTCCAGAAGGACGTCAATCACGCAGTCACTGAGGCGGATAATTTCTGCATCGGTGTGCAGGTACACCCATTTGCGCTCCTGAATGACTGCTGAGACGCGATAGGTTCGGCCTTCATGCATTGCCATCATTCCGGGCGTGACGCACTGGCGAATGAGCGGGGTGGTACCGTAGTGGTGCATCATACCTTCACCTCAACCTGTTCCAGGAGGCCAGCCATATGCATCTGCCAGCGGTTAAGCGTCAGCTTTTCACGCGGTGCCGATACGGACGTCAGCTGCCACTCGTTATCGTTGAGCTTTTTGTCGGTGTACTGCTTGCCGTTGTGGGTGACTGTCATGATGCCTCCCGAGCTTTGGCGTTTGCCGCATTGATGGCGTCAATGTTCATCAGGCAGTAGATAGCGCATTCAGCGTCGTAATCACTCAACCCGCCGCTTGCCAGCTTATTAAGTGCGGTGCCAGTTAAACCGATCTTGAAGCAGATAGAGCCGTGTTTAGGGCCATATCCATAGCGATGGTCTTCACGCTGATCGCTCCATTGGGCGTAGTTTTTTGTGCCAAAATAACGCTCGCTCAGACGGTTGAACCCCGACGCAATGTCGTTAATCGCGTCTTCAACACACCCGCGCCGTTCCGTGCTTTGTTTCGGGTCTCCGAAGTTAATGATCGTCATGCCATGCCGAACCATCTCAACCGTTAGGCCTTTATTGGCATAGTTGATACCTTCAGCCACGGCAATCAACTCCTTGCCGATGCGTGAGGTGTCATCAACAAACTTCGCCTTCAACTGAGCCAGCTCGGCTTCAATTGCCATTTTCTTCTTGGTCAATTCGATAAGAGTCATAATTGTCTCCGCGCTTAAGGCCGCGCCGCCGAACGGTTAATACAAGACTTCAACGCATTTATTCAGTGTTTCAATGGGCGGTGGATGGCCGCCGGTTGTCATAACTTGAGCCACTCGTAAATGACCCCAGGTATGAAAAAAGCCGCTGGTTAGGCGGCTCTGTTAATCCATTCTCGTGCGTTGCGTCGGCACATCCATGCCAGCTTTACCCAAAGGTCATGAAACCCATCACCACGCACTGATGCTCGACATTTTTTGCGGTACTGCCTGTAATCTTCACTGCACTCGGCAGCATATTTATCAGTTGTGCTTTGCATGCTCTTACCCTCTGTCGTTACCCGCTGATGCGGGAGAAATTCTTTATCTATCAGCTGCTACAACTCATCACGAATCTGTGAGAGTGTGCTGATCGCCTGGTAATGACCGCGACGCTGCTCTTCTGTTTTGAACGCGCGCATATCGTCTTTTATCGATGCGATTGCCTTATTCAGAACTTCCACTTGCGCTTCTTTAATCGCCTGTTTGCGTGGCTTCTGACGCTTCTTAGGAAGGTCTCTTAAACACGCCGGAATGTATGTCTGAGTCATAAAAAATCCTCTTGTGATTCAGCACAGCCCACTCAGCTTCGAATGGACTGGAATAAATCTTTTTTTCGCTTTGCCATAATTGCCGCTCTCCCTGAGCCCGCCTATGGTCCGACGCATGGTTTACTGTCGCGCCGTTCGACTGACCGAATCTCCACTTCGCCGCTGGCTAACTTCGCTCAGCTGTCGATGTTTCGTTTCGATGGGCTAACAATAGCTAAAGCGATTATTTCAGTCAATCGCCAAAACGATATTTATCATCGATAAAGTGATAATTCATTGAATGTTAAAGCGATATTTTTTTTAAATGAAGTGGAAAAAAGTGATGTTGAAGGCGGTTTGATGGGAGCGAATTGGAGGTAGTAGATGGAGGTATAAAAAAACCGGCTTTCGCCGGTTGGTTAATCAGTTGCAGTTAACTTTCCTGCCTACGAAGATCAAGTCTCCGTACTCGTCATTGGTATTCTTAAACCTAAGAACCTGTCCATTACGGATAAAGGCCCAGTAGAGTTGCTTACCTGTGTATCCGCCATAAGAATTTTTTGCGTTCACGAAAACACACGTTGAGTAACCGTAAACAAAGTTCCTGTTCTCAACCATAACCTCTTTGCGGAGTGGAGAGAAGTCGCTGAATTTCGCGGAATCAGGATCCTTTAAGGCATCCTTGATTGTTTCCTGAACCAGCTCTTTATAGTTCTTTGGCTTTTCACCGACATCGGCTGTTTCAAGATTGATATTTCTAACCTTCTCGGCAAACTCGGCATCATGTTTTTTAGCCTCAGCCATCTTCTGATCGTAATCAGAAGCAATACGGGCATAAGGTGGTTGCGCACACGCGCTGAGCAATGCAGAGGCGATAACTACAGCTGCTAATTTTTTCATCTTCCCATCCCAGAGTAATTACTGTGTAAATTTTGTTATGCGAATCTTTTATAATCGACTGACTGTCTCAGCAGTACTTTAGCCATGACGTAGAACGCGTCCTCATCTTCAGGCTCGACGTACCATTTTTCGTAAATCGGGTTATCGGATATTACTGCCAGCCTGTCTCGCTGCATCTGCAGGCGCTTAACGTGCAGTGTCTTCCCAAATACAAAGACGTATACACCGTCACCATCAAAGTGCGTAACACCGGTATCAACGAAGATCTGATCACCTGGTGAAATAGTGCCGTCCATGCTGTCACCATTAACTGTGATCACTTTGACATGCGCAGCTGGACGATTGCCGAACAAGGCTCGCGCCTGCTCAGTCGTGTATTCAATGGCTCGGATAGTTTCAATGAAATCGCTGGTGACAATGCTGCCCGGCCCAGCGCTGGCTTTAACGTCGAGTACATCCACGCGGTAAATCCCATTCAGTGACGGCTTAACCTGGTATAGCGCAGACGGTTCTCTTGCGCTACTTGAAGCCATTTCCCCTTCACCAGTAGACAGCCACTCCGGCCGCACACCCAGAACAGAGGCAATCTCAACAGTTTTACGGGAGCCGTTCGCTTCCTTGAGTAGCTTATTGACGCTGGACTGAGCCATGCCGACATCTTTGGCTAACCGGCCCTGTGTATATCCAGCATATTTCATTGCCTGCGCCAGGCGCTCCGAGAATCCCATATTCACCTCTGTTAATGACTCCTTTAACTCTATCGCTCAAGCGATTATTTAGCAAAAAATCGCCTATGCGATTGACATTCGCTAAAGTGATAACCATAATCGCTTTAAACTGATAGCTGAGGTGATTATGAAGACCCCAACAGTAGAGAAGAACTCCGCAGTAGAGAAAGCGATTGCCATCGCTGGCAGCCAGAAAGAACTGGCAAAACGTTGCGGTAAAGCCCAGTCCACTATCTGCGACTGGCTTAACGGAAAGAAACGCATCTCCCCAGTTCACGTTCCTGAGCTGGTGAAAGCGGTTGGTGGTGAAATCCAGGCTCATGAATTCCGCCCGGACCTGCCTTCCATCTTTCCACACCCTGACAACCATGCCGCTTAACGGCGGCCCTAACCACGAAAGGGAAAGCAATGCATTCACTTGCGTATCAACAGAGTACCGGACTTGAACAACGTCCGTTGATTTCGATTTATCAAAGTGTTCCGCGTAATAACCGTAAGCTAACTCGAATACGGGAGGCAGTTAAGGCCTGGCAAAAAGCTACGCCGGGCCAGTCTCAGGTTCACATTTCTCAGCTGGTTGCGAAAGAGTGGCTGGCGCGCGGCGGGAAGGGGTTGTTACTGGCAGGTTCTGAACACAACACGAAGCAGAACTTCTTCCGGATGATTAACGATCCGGGCCCGAAGAACGACAAGGGGTTGATGCTACTGATCCCCGTCATTATCGACGTGATGGCGCGGGATAACGAGAAAGTGGCGAGAGAGTTCGGTCTGGTCGCAAAGACTGAGGCCGAACTGATAGCCGAGGCCATGAAAGAGTGCACTGAAGCGCATCAGGCGAAGTTACTTGGTCAGCCGATACAACGCCTTGAGAAAGAGGTGAGAGAAGCTGCTGAAGCACTTCTGCGCTTTCTGCCCACTGAATCAATCGCCGCGGTGGTGACAAGTCTGGCCGCTATGGCGCCGGGAGTTATGTGATGGGAAGTATCAAAAACGGCGAAAGCCAGTCTGCTCGAACAGAACTGGCCTTCAGATGCAAATCGTGTGCACTCATTGCAGGAGGAATAATGGCAAAAAATCCACGCTATTACCATACCGCTGTACATAAAAACATAACCCGCGACCGCTTCATCCGCTCGGTTAACCCGATTGTGGCAGAGAAGATGCGCGCCATCCTGGAAGAACTGAAACGTAAGGAGAGTGGCCGTGGGTAACGTATCCAATTTAGCCGAAGCCAGAGAGGCCAGAAGGCTCCAGAAACCGCGCACGAATGACGGTAAGGGGTTTGCCTTGCTGCACCGTAAAATTATGGATGTGCCGTTCTACAAGGACGCTGAGGCGGCTCATTTATGGGTTCACCTGCTCCTGCGCGCTAATCATGAACAGACACTGGTATCGACTGATGTCGGCGATGTGATCTGCGAGCGCGGAGAGTTCATTACCGGGCGAAACACGCTGGCAATGGAAACGGGTTTGACCGCTGATCGCGTTAAATCACTGCTCCGTAAATTCCAGAACCTGGGCATGATCACCACCAAATCGAACAACCGTTTTACTGTTCTAAAAGTGGTCAAATATGACGAATATCAGTCAAATTTTTGTCCAGCCGATGTCCAGCCAGTGTCCAGCGCAAACGCAGCTATATCAATGCCTGCGGAGGCGGAGTGTCCAGCCGATGTCCAGCCAGTGTCCACAGATAACAATATATTAAATAACTTACTACCTAACGGTAGTAAGTATGTCGCAAATGACCAGAAACCCGCTGAAGAGAAAAAGTCCCGTTTGTCATGCGATGAAGTATGGCAATGCCTGAAAGACGAACTGCCTGAAGCCCGGGGATGGAGATGCCTCACTGATGAGCGACGCAATCTGATCCGCACCTTCTGGGGTAAGGCTAACAAAATTGCCCGCAACCTGGACGGCAAGCCGATGGATATGGACGGTTTCAGAAGCTATCTGCGCTACATCGCTCAGAACTGCCGCTGGATGCTTGAAGACCGACCAGACCAGAAATCCGGGAAGACCTGGCGCCGCATGAAATTCGATAAGTTCCTGACCGAAAAGCTCTACATCGAAGTGCGCGAAGGGGATCGTGATGACCGCTGATTTCATGGCTGTACCACAAAACCTCGAAGCAGAGCAGAGCGTTATCGGTGGCCTGCTGCTGGATGATGACAACAGCGAGCGAGTCCAGAAGGTTCTGGCGATGCTCAAGCCTGAATCGTTCTACAGCCGACCTCACCAGCTGATCTTTGCCGAGATGCGCCAGATGTTCCGCGACAACAAGCCAGTCGATGGTCTGACATTGTTCGACGCGCTCGAAGGCAAAGGGCTCGCGGAGCAGGTAGGTGGCTTTGCTTACCTGGCGGAGATCGCCAAGAACACTCCCAGCGCTGCAAACATCGTGGCATACGCTGCGTCAGTCCGGGAAGCCGCAATGGAGCGCTACGGTATCAGCCGCCTGACCGAAGCTACTGAGCTGCTGTATTCCCGCAATGGCATGAGCGCCACGCAGAAGTACGAGGCCATTCAGGGTATTTTCACCCAGCTCGCAGACCATTCAAAAACCGGTAGTCGCCGTGGGTTGCGGTCGTTCGGCGAGGTTATGGATGACTGGGTAGCAGATCTGGAGAAACGCTTTGACCCTTCAGGCGAACAGCGCGGCATGAGCACCGGCATCCCGTCACTCGACCGGCTGCTGGCGCCGAAAGGTCTGGTTAAAGGCTCTCTGTTCGTGATTGGCGCAAGGCCAAAGATGGGCAAGACAACCCTGTACGGTCAGATGGCGATCAACTGCGCGGTTCGTGAGAAAAAGCCAGCGCTGATGTTCAGCCTCGAAATGCCGGGCGACCAGATCCTCGAAAAACTGGTTGGTCAGAGGTCTGGAGTTAACCCGAGCATTTTTTACATGCCAGCCACGGATGACGCCGATGACCAGTACCAGGGCGATTACGACGGCGACTTTAAGAAGGCGATCGCCACCGCCGGGCGATTGAGTGAAATCGACATGCTGTACATCGACGATACTCCTGGCCTGTCACTGGCGCACATCGTTAGCGAAAGCCGCCGAATCAAGCGCGAGAAGGGCTGCGTAGGAATGATTCTGGTTGACTACCTGACTCTAATGACCGCCGAAAAAGCCGACCGTAATGACCTGGCCTACGGGATGATCACCAAAGGTCTGAAGAATCTCGCCAAAGAGCTTGGCTGCGTCGTCGTGCTGCTGACCCAGCTCAACCGCGAACTGGAGAAGCGAGTGAATAAACGCCCGTTGCCGAGCGATTCCCGCGACACAGGGCAGATTGAGCAGGACTGCGACTACTGGGTTGGTATCCACCGGGAAGGTGCTTTCGATGACAGCGTGCCGCCGGGAGAAACCGAGTTAATCCTGAGACTCAACCGCCACGGCAGCACCGGAACGGTTTATTGCAATCAGATCAACGGGGCAATTTACGACACAGACCAGCAGGCCGCCGCCGCAGAACGCCGCGGGCGCGAGCAGCAGCCGAAAAAGAAAGGGGGCTTCTGATGAAAGGCAAACAGGCAATTCTTCGTTATCTCGAAACGCACCGGACCTTCACTGCGAAGGATGTGGCCACAGAGTGTGGCATGACCATCAACTGCATCACGAAGAACGCTATCGATCTGGAGCGGGCCCGGAAGATTGTGCGCGTGAGCAAGGTCTGGCGAACGGTGACTTATCGCCAGGCGACGCCGGAAGAGCAGGACGGCACCGCGCGCAGCTGCACCAACGGAATATTTCAGGGGTGCCGGAACAGTCCTGCGATGAAGCGAGTATTGATGGTTTGGGGGAGGGAAGGGGTATGAAAATCGAAGATATCAAAAACGTTGCGGTGTTCTTCAATTTTAACGGTAAAACGGTGGCTTTGCGCATGGATCCTGAGCAGAAGCGAATCGTCGCATTAATGGCGCTTAACACGGCTGATGCCCGGGCAGAACTGATTGAGGTGCCGCACATGACTTTACCAGCAGACCCAGCCATGCAGGAGGCCGCCCAATGAGCAACATCAACAAACAGGAGCTGCGTGAAGCGGCGGAGAGAGCAGAATCCGATAGTTGGGGTTATGATCGCGATGAATTCAATGAGGCTCTAACCCCGTCCACCGTGCTGGCACTGCTAGATGAGTTGGAAGCCAAAGATTCCATGATAGCAGCACAACAACATGAGATCCGTACGTTACTGAATGCGCTTGAGGGCAGACCATGCCCTAAATGCAACGACACAGGCATGGCTGATAGTGGCGGTACGCAACCCTGGGGCGAGCCAATAAGCGTTCCATGTGATTGCGCCGCCCCGCCATCGCCGGTAGCTGTGCCTGAAGGATACAGGTTGCAGCCAATTTCTGAATATGACGCAATGTGCGCCGCCATGCTTCAGGGTGCCGAAAACGCCGAGTCGCGCTGCACCATCAAGACCGCGCCAGCACTGGATTCTTTGACAAAAAATGCCGAGTCGCGCTGCGGCAACTCTCCGGTGATTCAGGATGGTTGGGTGCTGGTGCCAGAAGAACCCACCCATGAAATGCTTGAGGCTGGTGATGAACAATTCGGAACTTACGATGTGTATCGCCGGATGATAGCAGCATCACCGCAGCAGAAGTGATCTATAATCCCCTCAAATAACCGAGGGGGTTTTATGTCTAACGAAGAAATGACTCCAGCAGAAAAATATAAAGCTTCAATGAAAAGACATAAAAAGTTCTGGAGTAAATCACAAATTGCAAATGCGAAACGGTTTGATGCTGGAGAGGTTGAATCTGTTGATGGTTTTAGATCTCCTTATGAGACCAGAAAGAAGAGAGGGAGGACTGCTGACTAATGTCTGACTGGAACATTGCAGCAAAGCCGCAGGAAGAACGCGACAAGGTTAATGTTGACCTGGCAGCCTCCGGCGTGGCCTACAAAGAGCGCCTGAATATGCCGGTTATCGCCGAGCAGGTAGCTCGTGAGCAACCAGAGCATCTACGAGAGTATTTCATGGATCGCGTGCGGCACTATCGCGAGCAGAGCGTTGCATTGCCTAAGGCATCTGATCCTCGCTACATTGAAATGACTGAGCAAAATGCAAAATAAATTTTAGGAGATTCAAATGGAAAATAGCATGAGCATCACAACGATTCTTGAAAGAGAAAGGGAGCTTGATGATCTTGTTAAGGTGTGCCTCGATGAGCTTGAGGTGATTGACATCCATGGACAGGTTTACTCAATTCCTCTTTCCCACCTAACGAACGCAGAGCAGGTGGTACATTGGGTCTGGAAGATTGCTGAGAGAGGTGATTTCGCCATGGATGTTGTTCGTAAATTTACTGAAGTTGCGTCCCATCATGTGGGGTTTGACGCTAAAAAATAAATCGCCAAGGACCGATTTAATAGCTATACACATGTTTTACATTCCGCTCGCATCTTAACCAAATCTTTCTTGGTATAATGATTTTTTACAGGCGAATGACGTGTGAGGTCCGGGATTTATGACTTGTGAAGTATGTAACAAACAACCCCTTGGACGAAGGGACCCGCCTCTTCCATGCATGGTCTTGCAAGGCGATAAATCCGTTAACTTCAGCCATCACGGACGCGAAGCAAACGAGCGTTATTACAAATGCTCGGAATGCGGTCATGAGTGGATGAGAGAGACAGGAAATTGCGGCGAAGGCTGGATTCCTTAACTATATATTGTCGCTATTCGCAAATTGATTTTCTCAAATCATCCCGCCATAATTAAGTCGCAGTCGGCCTGAACACCCGATTGTGACTTCTGCGCATTTAAGGGGACTTAAATGCGACCACAATCTGAAATCCTCACCTTGTCACAGATGCAGAAATGCACCTGCGATTTTCTGCATTCTGCGGTTTCCGTTAAGGAGGCCGTATGACTCTTCCAGTAGACGGCATCAAGCTCCATCGCGGCAACTTCGCAGCCATCGGTCAGCAGATTCAGCCCTTGCTTGATGCCGGGCAATGCTTTCGCCTTCAGGTTAAGCCGTGGCGCGAGAAGCGCAGCCTGTCGCAGAACGCTCTCAGCCACATGTGGTACACGGAAATCAGCGAATGCCTCATCACCCGCGGCAAGACCTTCGCTACGCCTGAATGGGTCAAAGACGCGATGAAGCACACCTATCTCGGCTACGAAAGCAAGGACAGGGTAGACGTCGTGTCCGGAGAGGTAACCACGGTCCAATCCCTCCGCCATACGTCAGAGCTGGAAACCGGCGAGATGTACATCTTCCTGTGCAAAGTCGAAGCCTGGGCGATGAATATTGGATGCCACCTGACCATTCCGCAGAGCTGCGAGTACCAGCAGCTGCGCGATAAGCAGGAGGCCTGATGTCTACTCCACTTTCCCGCGTCATCACCAACGAAATCTTCCGCGTTCCGGCGCGCCGCAAGCGTAAGCCAGCGGTTAAGCCGTCCGACATCCCGACTTTCAAGGACTACACCGCCCGCCTGGTCGATCAGAAATGGCTGCGTCTCGCGGCGAGGAGAGCGCATGGCTAATTTATGCAAAGCCGCACGCGGCCGCGAATGTCAGGTGCGGATCCCCGGCGTCTGTAATGGAAATCCTGAAACAACTGTACTGGCGCATATTCGGCTTGCTGGTCTGTGTGGTACGGGAATCAAGCCGCCTGACCTGATCGCCACAATCGCATGCAGCAGCTGCCACGACGAGATTGATCGACGCACCCGTCTGGTCGATGCGGAATATGCAAAGGAGTGCGCGCTGGAGGGCATGGCCCGCACGCAGGTTATCTGGCTGAAAGAGGGGCTCGTGAAATCATGAACCAATACCGTATCTCATTGCCATGGCCGCCGAGCAACAACCGCTACTACCGGCATAACCGCGGGCGCACGCATATCAGCGTAGAAGGGCAGGCGTACCGCGACAGTGTCGCCAGAATCATCAAAGACTCAATGCTGGATATCGGCCTGTCCACGCCGGTGAAAATTCGCATCGAGTGCCACATGCCGGATCGCCGCCGCCGTGACCTGGACAACCTGCAAAAGGCAGCGTTCGACGCGCTGACTAAATCAGGGTTCTGGCTCGATGACCAGCAGGTTGATTACTACAGCGTGAAGAGAATGCCTGTCGTCAAAGGCGGAAAGCTTGAACTGACAATCACTGAACTGGAGGCAGCATGAAGCCAGAAGCGCTCGAGATAATCCGCACTCGTTGGCAGCGACTCCGTATTTACCGCCGCCCTGGATCCGTGCTGGTTGACTACCGAATCCTTCGAAACTTCGTCCGCATTTATCATCAAGCAGGAGCCACACAATGAACAGTCAGCAACTGGAATACGTACGTCAGCAGCTCATTGTGGCGACCGCCGATCTGAGCGGGGCGACGAAAGGCCAACTGGTAGCTTTCGCCGAGAACGCGCAATTCACCGCTACAGCGCGTAGCCGGGGCCGGAAGAAAGTTTATGATGTGCAGAAAAAGCGCATGGTTAACCCTGATAGTCCGCCGATGAGCGGCAGCCAGTCCCGCGCCAAGGGATCGTCAATCGCTCTGGTGTGCCCGGTAGAGTTCATGACAGCATCATGGCGCCGCGCTGTCTTGTCTCTTGACGACCATCAGAAAGCGTGGCTGCTGTGGAACTACAGTGAGAACATCCGCTTCGAGTACCAGGTGGCGATCACCCATTGGGCGTGGTCAGAATTCCGGGAGCAACTTGGCGCGAAGAAGGTGGCTGGCAAGACGATGGAGCGCCTGAAGAAGCTTATATGGCTGGCGGCGCAGGACGTTAAAGCGGAGCTGGCGGGGCGCGAGACGTACGAATATCAGGCGCTGGCGGAACTAGCGGGTGTTGCAAAATCAACCTGGACAGAGACGTATCTGCCTCACTGGCTGGCAATGCGTAACAGCTTTAAGCGACTCGATAGCGGTGCGCTTATCTCAGTAACGCGATCACGTTCACAACAAAAGGCGACAAATTTGGATGTAAGTCTTGCAAAACCGAACTGAAACGCATATATTTCATGTAAATATGATATCGTCGCCATAGCTTTGATTGTCGACTGAATATAAAAACCTCGCCACCGTGCGGGGTTTTGTCGTTTCTGGAGCCAACATGTCCGAGAAAATCACAGAGCAATTGGTCTTTCGCCCTGCCAGTGAAAAACTGACAAAGGATCTGGATGGTGAGTGGGTGATTCTGCTCAATCCATGCGATGGCTGGCATATTGCCCATGTGGTGGCGCTGGAAGAGGATGGCGAGGTCTACCATGTCGGAGCATATCAATTTGCAGGCGGCGAGTTCGAGCCGCACGAATTTTATGTTGCCTGGGCTTTGCTTCCAGACTCAATAAAACTGTCTGATCGCTTTGAAGATCAGAGGATGAGTCAAGAAATTAGAGACGCTCGCTGGCGTGAATGGACAGCCAGCATCAATAAGTGATTTCAAACCAAATTCGCCGGTCTAGTTCAGTGGCAGAACGGCAGCCTTGTAAGCTGCGCGTCAGAGGTTCGATTCCTTTGCCCGGCACCAGAACCCACTGCCTGGGACCCTTCGGCCATAGAGCCGGCATTGCCTTACCCTCACATTGCCAGCCTGTCGCTGGCTTTTTTATTTTCAGGCTCCGGGAACCATCATCGACACGCCTACTTGTTAAATCGTCCCGAGGGCCTGAACCAACTACACACGGAATAAATATGTCTGAGACCTTCACTATCGTAGGCGTTGGTCTTACATCGTCATCAGTCGGTGTAACCTTTGCCACGCTGTTTCCGGAGGCGACTCCAGCAGTGATGCTCGGATCACTCGCCGGAACTGCGCTATACGTTCTGACCTCAGATCCCCATCAACTCTGGAAGCAGGCTATCTTTGCGCTGATATCGTTTATCAGTGGCGTGTTCTTCTCCGTACCCATGGCGAAAATCATGGCCGGAATCATCAACACGCCGTTAAGCCTGATGAAGCCACCAGCCAGCATTGAGGTATCGCCAGCTGTCGGTGCAATTGTCACTGCTTCCATTTCCGTGGCAGTCCTGCTGCGTATTCTCCGCAAATCCAAAAGCGGGAAGATGCCGGGGCTGGGGGAGGAAGATAAATGACATGGCAGCTTCTTCTGATGGATGCAAACGCCATAGTTTGCCTGTTAATCATGGTCAGGCTGATGTTTTTCCGGAAAGAGGGAAAGCGTCATCGCCTGAGTGTCGCGGTGCTGGCCTACCTGGTCATACTTGCCGCCGGATTCAACGCCTTCAACATTCTGCTCGGCCACTACGTTCAGGTTAACCTTGGCGACCTGCTGCTGAACTCCGTCATATGCATGGCGGTGTGGCTGGCGCGTGGGAACCTGGCGAAGGTCGTTATAACGGAGTAGTCCATGCAAACCAGCGAAAAGGGCATTGCCCTAATCAAAGAATTCGAAGGCTGTAGACTCACTGCTTACCAGGACAGCGTGGGCGTATGGACGATCGGCTATGGCTGGACTCAACCTGTGGATGGAAAACCAATCCGCGCCGGGATGACTATCAAGCAGGAAACAGCAGAACGTCTGCTGAAGACCGGGCTGGTCAGCTATGAAAACGACGTGTCCCGCCTGGTTAAAGTCGGCTTGACTCAGGGGCAATTCGACGCCCTGGTGTCGTTCACGTATAACCTCGGCGCTCGGTCATTGTCGACATCGACACTCCTGCGAAAACTCAATGCCGGTGATTACGCTGGTGCTGCTGATGAGTTCCCGCGCTGGAACAAAGCAGGTGGCAAAGTCCTGAACGGGCTAACCCGTCGGCGTGAGGCGGAGCGCGCTCTGTTTCTGTCGTGATTAGCGCACTGGTTAAGCGTTACTGGCTGCAACTGATTGTGGTGGCGGTAATCGGCGTGCTGGCGTTCTTCGTGAACCACTACCGCGACAACGCCATTACCTACAAAGACCAGCGCGACAAGGCGACGGTCAGGGCAGATACATCGGAGGCGATCACCAGCAACGTGATCACCACGATGAACCTCATCCGTGACATTTCACAGGCTACCCAGAATGCAAAGAACGAACTGGCCCATAAAGGCGAAACGCGCATTGTCTACATCAGGCAGGCGCTTGAAGGCGATCCGTGCGCTAACCAGCTTGTTCCTTCTGCCGCTGCTGACAGCCTGCGGGAATACGCAGACAGTTTACGTTCCGGCCCCGGTGGTTCCGATAAGCGCTGACCTGACAGCTGACACGCCGATCCCCGGAATTACGGTTCCGTTCACGTGGCAGGCAAGTCTGGAGTTAAACGCTCAGCTCTACACGGCGCTGGGGCAGTGCAATCTGGATAAGGCTGCGATCAGGAAAATTGAAGAAGCGAGAAAAAAATAAATTGAATTCGAGAAATGAAAGTAGTAAAAGTCAGTCATGCTGTGAGCAGACCAGCTGAAGAGAAATCACCAAGTATCAAAAACAAAATTCTGAGCCTCGGCAATCGCCGGGGCTTTTTTGTATCCGCATTTCACCGCGCACCGCAGCGCATTCAACCCACGTCGAACCATACCCTTTGAAATGAGCCTTTGAGGAAGTCAGTTAGTGCTGGCGAGCCTCGACGGGCTGATTTCCTATGCGGCAAAGGTTCATCTCAAAGAAAGGTACACGCTATGACATATCCAACTGTGATCGTGAATGGTGTCTCTGTCCGAGTGGACGAGAAGGGGCGCTATAGCCTGAATGATCTTCATGCCGCCGCTGTCCTGAAAGGTGAGGCTACTGAGTCACAAAAGCCGGGCAAGTTTATTCGTAGTGCATCAGTAAAGCGTTTCGTTCAGGCGCTGGCAGGCAAAGGACAAAAATGTCCTTTGGAAGATAACCAGGCACTTAGAGTAATTCGCGGTGGTGACGAGCCCGGCGTATGGGCTGCAGAGCTACTCGCTATTAGATATGCCGCCTGGATTAAGCCGGAGTTTGAAATCCGCGTTTATGAAACCTTCCGCGAGGCTGTGCTCAACGGTCTTAGCAATATGAACCGACTCAACCGACTTGACCTGCTGATCGCCAATGAGACCAAAGAGGTCAGCGCATGTGCCCGGGCAATGAATAAGTGGGGCGTCGGTGGTCGCAAGAAGCTTCTCAATTGCGCTCGTGAGCGGATCGTCAGCCAGATGGACCCTGACATGGTCACGCTTATGGAAGCGAAAGCAGGGTAGCCAACGCAGAATTGCGTCGGCAAATAGCGGCATTACAGAAGCTCTTCACTGAGGGGCTTCGATAATGACAAGCAGAGGTAAATTATGATTGGCACCCTAACCTATAAAATGACACTTCGCCCATACATGAAGCCCTTGCTGTTTGTCGCGGCAATGACTAACTGGCACTGGTTAACCGATATCTGCTTCAAGAAAGAGATTGTCGCAGAAGGCGCGAAGGTGGAGCTAAATGGCTGACATCTACCAAATCACGCTAACCACCCAAACAGGCGAAACCTTCACGGGCAAGATGTCACGACGTCAGCCTGAGCTGGTTAACGGCTTTGTGCCGCTGGCGACCGAAACGGGGCAGTGGCTGTACTTCGCTCCTGCTGATGTAAAGCGTGTGGAGTTCACGCCAGTACCTGAAGAGCAGACCGAACAGCCAGAAGAACAAACAACGGAGTAACTCATGGCAAGCGACGAAGAGAAAAGGCCACTGCCGAGTTCAGCATTCGTCGAAGAGTTCGCGCCATACACAAGACTGATTCCAGCTGATGGCGTGTGGCAGTGGGTACAAGCGAACATCATTGCCGAATCAGGCCACCTGCATAACCCCGACCATATTCATCTGGCAGATGCTGATATCGGCTTCCTTTGGGCTGCTAATGCTTTCTCAAAGAAAGGGCGCACTGTTCTCGGGCAGGCCGAAGAAGTTATGTTTCGCGCTGGCGGGTGGCAAAAAGCCCGCATGGAGCAGCAGATGTATGAATGGTTCGGGCATAAGCCGGATTACATCATTACCCTTGCTGGCGACTTCTGCCTTAAGTGCTCTGATCTGGAATTCTGCGCCCTGATTGAACATGAGCTTTACCACATCGCCCAAGAGGTTGATGAGTTCAGCGCTCCCAAGTTCTACAGAGACAGTGGTTTGCCAAAACTTTGCATGCGTGGTCATGACGTCGAAGAGTTTATCGGCGTGGTTCGCAGATACGGCGCAAGCTCTGATGTGCAGGAATTGGTAGACGCTGCAAACAACCCCGCCGAAGTGGCGAAAATTAACATAGCCAGAGCATGCGGAACGTGCATGCTGAAGCTGGCTTAAATTTGTAATGCTTTGGAAGGATGGTGATTCATGGCTGCACTAAAACCAGAGGTGAAAGCCGCCATCGTTCAAATGCTTGCGTGCTATGACACCCTGTCGATTGTGGTCGACTCCGTCCAAAAAGATTACGGGATAAAAGTCACCCCGCAGCAAGTCGAATCGCACGACCCGACTAAGGCCAGCGGGAAAGGGCTGGCGCAGAAATGGGTAGAACTATTCAACGAAACCCGCAAGCGCTTCCAGACAGAAATCAGCGACATCCCGATCGCTAACAAAGCCTATCGTCTGCGCGCGCTCGACCGGATGATGACCAACGCCGAGAAGATGCGAAACATGGCTCTTGCCGCATCGCTAATGGAGCAGGCGGCGAAAGAGGTTGGCGATGCGTACAGCAACAAACAGAAGGTCGAGCACACCAGTCCGGACGGAAGCATGACGCCGAAGCCGACCATTATCCAGTTACTACCCGTTGAGCCTAAAGCATGAGTGAAGCCGTTCAACTGCCGATCCCAGCGAAGCTTGCACCGCTGTTCACTGCTGTGAATAAGCGCTACCGGTGCTCGCACGGAGGACGTGGTAGCGCCAAGACGAGAACATTCGCCTTGATGACTGCCGTAAAGGCGTATCAGGCGATGATGAACGGTGAAAGCGGTGTGGTGCTCTGCGCTCGCGAATTTATGAACTCGCTGGAAGAGTCGAGTATGCAGGAGGTGAAACAGGCGATCCTGTCTGTTCCGTGGCTGGCTTCCAACTTTGATATCGGCGAGAAGTACATCCGCACCATCGACAAGAGCGTTAACTACGTGTTCTGCGGTCTGCGGCATAACCTCGACAGCATCAAGTCGAAAGCGCGCATCCTGCTGTGCTGGGTTGATGAAGCGGAATCAGTCAGCGAAATTGCCTGGCAGAAGCTGAGCCCGACCGTTCGTGAAGAGGGGGCAGAGATTTGGGTGACGTGGAACCCGGAGCGAGACGGTAGCGCCACGGATAAGCGTTTCCGCAAAGAGGCAGGCGACGACTGCATCACCGTTGAAATGAACTATACGGATAACCCGTGGTTCCCTGATGTGCTGGAAGGCGAGCGACAGAACGATCAGCGCCGCCTCGACCCGGCAACATACGCATGGGTGTGGGAAGGGGCTTATCTCGAAAACTCCGATAAGCAGGTACTGGCCGGGAAATACCGGATTGCTGAGTTCTCGGACCAACTATGGAAAGAGGCCGAACGTCTGTTCTTCGGTGCTGACTTCGGTTTCGCCAAAGACCCTAACACGTTGGTGCGTTCGTTCATCCTGCATAACCGGCTGTACATCGAATACGAGGCATACGGTCAGCAAACTGAGCTCGACCACATGCCAAAGCTGTACGACACGATTCCAGGTGCGCGTGACTGGCCCATTAAAGCCGACTCCGCTCGACCCGAGACGATCAGCTATCTAAAGCGGCAGGGCTTCAACATCTCAGCCGCTGAGAAATGGCAAGGAAGCGTTGAGGACGGGATCGCACACCTTCGCGGATTCGACGAAATCATTATCCATCCGCGCTGCAAGAATGTGGCGCGAGAGGCCCGCATGTGGTCGTACAAAACAGACCGCATTACTGGCGAGGTGCTGCCGAAACTGGCCGACGGCTATGAACACTGCTGGGACGGTATCCGCTACAGCCTAGACGGGCACATTAAGCGTAAAGGCCAGATGGCCGGGATGATGATCCCAAAACGGCTGCGATAATTTGTACGAATACCAAGCGAAGTCATAATTAAACTCCCGCCATATGATTCGGAGGTTTTATGCATAGCTTTGAGCACTTGGTTGCAGAAATAAGAGAAGAGTTAAGGCTTAGAGGGCTTGAGCATTCATCGCTAATTTTTACTAAGCTTGCTCAGCAATACGCCCCTTACTATCAATCATTCGAACCTGAAAGAAAAGAGGCGTTACTGCTAAAGCTTAAGGCGCTTGAGAGAAGCGTGGGGCTACAGAAACCATTTGATTGGGAATCAGCCCTCTCAACGAAAAAAGAATAGGTCGCTCAGGCGGCCTTTTTTATTGCCATAAATCCACCACCGGACAATCCATGAATGACAAATTAACTCTCGCCGTCAACCATGCGTTGAACGATGCGCGGATGGCTCGCGCCCGTATGGGGCTGATGGCGCCTACAATGGGGCTGGACAACAAGCGCCACTCTGCATGGTGCGAGTATGGATTCCCTGAGCAGGTAACCTACGAAAACCTTTATGCCCTGTACCGACGCGGTGGTATTGCCCACGGCGCAGTAGAGAAACTGGTGGGCAAGTGCTGGCAGACTAACCCGGAAATCATCGAGGGTGATCAGGCAGACAAAAAGCGCAAAGAAACCGCCTGGGAGAAAAAGGCCAAACAGGTATTCACCAACCGATTCTGGCGCTCATTCTCTGAGGCCGATCGCCGTCGTCTGGTGGGCCGTTATGCTGGCATCCTTCTGCACGTCCGCGATGAAAAAGACTGGAACCTTCCGGTAACCAAAGGGCGAGGTCTTCAGAAAATATCGGTGGCGTGGGCAGGATCGCTTACGGTGAGCGAGTGGGACACTGGCCTGAACTCGAAGACGTACGGCCAGCCTCAGATGTGGCAGTACGCCGAACGCTTGCCGAATGGTTCAAGTCGCCGCGTCAATATCCACCCCGATCGCGTTTTCATCCTTGGTGATTACTCAGACGATGCTATTGGCTTCCTTGAGCCAGCTTATAACGCCTTTGTAAGCCTGGAGAAGGTAGAGGGTGGATCCGGCGAGTCATTCCTGAAGAACGCCGCGCGCCAGCTTAATGTCAACTTTGAGAAGGAAATCGACTTCAACAATCTTGCGTCACTTTATGGCGTGAGCATTGACGAGTTGCAGGATAAGTTTAACGAAGTTGCCGGGGAAATGAACCGTGGCAACGATGTTTTGATGACAACCCAAGGGGCCACGGTCACACCGCTGGTGACTGCTGTAGCTGATCCTTCAGCGACCTATAACGTCAACCTGCAAACGGCTGCCGCCGGTGTTGATATCCCGACGCGCATTCTGGTTGGTAATCAGCAGGCCGAGCGCTCCAGCACCGAAGACCAGAAATACTTTAATGCTCGTTGTCAGTCGCGACGCGTAGACCTCTCTTTCGAAATAGAGGACTTCTGCGACAAGCTTATCGATCTACAAATCGTAGACTCAGTCAGTCAGAAGGCTGTTATCTGGGATGACCTTAACGAACAGACCGGTACTGAGAAGCTCACTAACGCCAAGACCATGGGCGAAATTAACCAGACCATGCAGGGCAGCGGCGAAGAGCCAGCGTTCAGCCGTGAAGAGATTCGTACAGCTGCGGGTTATGACAATGACGACGAAGAGCCGTTAGGAGAAGAGGATGGCGACGAACAAGACGAAGCCACCAATTCTACCGCGTAACTATCAGGATCCTACCGGAGCCGATGCGCTGGAACGACGGACAATGAAAGACTTCGCCAGGCGGATGAAAAAGATTGGCAAGGCGTACAAATCAGCACTCGACAAAATACCTTCCTCCCTCGCAGTAAACGCCAGATACGAATACCAGTTAAACCCAACGCTACTCTCCATCATCCTGAACGATGCCAGTTACCTGGTGGATCAGGTGCTGCTTGAAGGTGGCGATTATGACCTGTGGTTTTACGAGTACATCGATCTGGCTTCGGAGAAGGGGACCGGGCAGTCATTCTACAACCTCAGCCAGCAGTCGCCGGTGTACGCCGCCGGTCGTGAGTCGCTGGCCTCCATCCTCGCAAGCGACCCTTACCAGCAACGCATGGCGCTGGTGCATGCCCGTGTGTTTGAGGAAATGAAGGGGCTGACGGCTGACGTTAAGCGCGACATGGCGCGCGTGCTGACTGATGGTGTGGGGCGCGGTCTCAATCCGCTGGACATTGCCCGCAACCTCACAGAACAGACCGGCATCGAGAAGCGCCGGGCGAACCGGATAGCGCGCACTGAAGTGACTACCGCGCTGCGCCGGGCCAAGTGGGATGAAGACCAGGAGGCGAATGACCTCTTCGGCCTGAAAACTCTGCTGGTTCACATCTCGGCTCTGTCGCCGACAACGCGACATACCCACGCAGTGCGCCATGCCCACCTCTACACCAACGAAGAGGTGCGTGACTGGTACAGCAAAGATGGCAACTCCATCAACTGCAAATGCAGCCAGCAGTCGGTGCTGGTGGATGCGGACGGCAAGCCGGAATACCCGGACACCATCACGAAACTCAAACAGGAATATAAATCGATGCAGGCGAGCGGTTACGCCTGGGCGGAGAAATAACTCATGAAATTCCAGGTAAACCACGAAGCACAGCGTCCAATCCAGGCACCGAAACATGGTGAGCATATTCAGGTCAACATCACCACAAAGGTGAACAGCCAGTCTATCCGGCGCGAAACATACAACGGGCGTGAGCACCTGGTGCTGCCGAGCTACACACTTCCAGCTAACGTCGTCATGAATGGCGGCTTGTACACGCAAGAGCAAATCGACGCCCACTATAAGGGGCTGGAAGGTACCCTGGCGCCGCTGGGTCACCCTCAGGTTAACGGTCAGTTCGTGTCTGCTTTCTCTCCTGAGGGGATTAACGCAGGCCATATCGGCGCGTGGAACCGCAACGTTAAGAAGTCCGGTAATCGTATCTACCTCGAAAAGTGGGTTGATGTGGCCCGTGCCAGCGAGTCGGAAGGTGGCAGGGAACTGCTTGAGCGTGTCGCTGCCATTGAGCGCGGTGAAAACGTTCCGCCGATTCACACCAGCGTCGCTGCTTTCCTCGACCAGCTTGAACCAAACGAACAGCAACGGGCCACTGGCGCTGAGTGGGTTGCGAAGATTTACAGCATGGATCACGACGCGATCCTGCTGCACGAAGTCGGAGCCGCCACCCCTGAGCAGGGCGTTGGCCTGATGGTAAACGCCGATCTGGCGCAGCCGCTTAAAGCGAACTCCGGCGCGCTGGTGGGTGAATCCTACCGGGAGCGCGAACAGCGTCTTGATCGCGCAGCCAAAGCGAAGTTTGCGGCGGGCGCGGATGAATATGCCTGGGTTGCTGACTTCACTGATTCGCAGGTAGTTATCGTGCGAAATGGCGGCGATGCGCAGGTTTACGGCTATTCCGCTGATGGCGGGAAGATCGCTATCGACGATACCGGCACCGCAGTAGCGCGCCAGGAGTCGTGGGTGGCAGTCGTCGCTAACAAATTCAAAGCTCTATTCACACCGCAGGAACAGCCTGCACCAAACCACAAAACGGAGGGCGACATGCCTTTAACCAAAGAAGAACTGGAACAAATCGGCAGCATGATCGGCCAGGCTGTTGCGACCAATACTGAAGCGGCTATTAAGCCTCTCGCGGAAAAGGTTGATGCGCTGCAGGCCAATCAGAAGCAACTCGCGGAAACCCTGACCGCGAACTCCCGTGCCGAAGAGAAAGCAAAGCGCGAAGCGGTTGCGAAGGCCCATGGCGATATCGTCGCGAACGCTCTGTCAGGCGAAGCTCTGGACGCGATGTTCAAGTCGCTGGGCGAAGCTGCGCCGCTGGGCACCAACAATGCTCAGCAGCACAAAGAAACCGGCGCACCAGCCGCAGACGAACACTTCAAGTAAGGAGCCGGAATAATGCCACGTTATCGTCGCGTTAATATCGACGGTCAGTCTCTGTACAAGACCGAAACCCGCACTACGGCCGCCGCGCTGCTTCCCGGTACTGCGGCAACTATCAACTCATCCGATAAATTCGCTCAGGCCACCGCGCTAACCGGTCGCCTGTACATCATCGATGTTGGTTACCACCAGGGCCTGACCATCACTGAATCAATCCCTGCCGGTGATTCTGCTGTCGGCAACTACGTCGAAGAAGGTCGTGAGCTGGCGCTGCGCTGCCTGCCTGGTGCGTATAAGAAAGACAGTCCGATCAAGCTGGGTACTGCCGGTCAGTTTACCCTGGCAACCGATGATACTGATTCAGTGATCGGCTACAGCCAGGATGAATACACCATCGCGGCCAGCACCACTGACTTCATTCGCGTGCGTATGCGCGTTGGCACTGTCGCCGCAGCTGGCGCGTAACAAAAGGACAAACACATATGTACTTCTCTAAAGAGACGCTGGCGACTAACTCCCGCCTCGGCGGGCACTGGAGCGAACTGTGGGCAAACCGCAACATGTGGAACCTTCAGAACGATTCCATCATCGCGGCTAACCGCGCAATCATGACGCCTGACATGCTGGCATGTAACGCCGTTGGCGGTTTCTCCCGTGACTTCTGGGCTGAGATTGACAATCAGGTGCTGCAACTGCGCGATCAGGAAGTTGGCATGGAAATCGTGAACGACCTGATCGGCGTTCAGACCGTGCTGCCGGTCGGTAAAACCGCCAAGCTGTATAACGTCGTTGGCGACATCGCTGACGACGTGTCAGTAAGCATCGATGGTCAGGCGCCGTTCTCCTTCGATCACACCGACTACGCGAGCGACGGTGACCCGATTCCGGTGTTCACTGCTGGTTACGGTGTTAACTGGCGTCATGCTGCTGGTCTGAACTCTGTTGGCATTGACTTGGTGCTGGACTCGCAGATGGCGAAGATGCGCAAGTTCAACCAGAAGCGCGTTAACTACTACCTGAACGGCGATTCAAAAATTCAGGTTCAGTCCTACCCGGCGCAGGGCATCAAGAACCACCGCAACACCAAGAAGATTAACCTCGGTTCTGGTGCTGGTGGTGCGAACATCGACCTGACAACCGCTGACATGACCGCGATCTTTGCATTCTTCGGTAAAGGCGCATTCGGCACCACCGCACGCACGAACAAAGTCGCCGCCTACGATGTGATGTGGGTTTCCCCGGAAATCTGGGCAAACCTGGCGCAGCCGTACGTGGTGAATGGCGTCGTAAGCGGCACTGTGTTGCAGGCTGTTCTGCCTTTCGCGCCGGTGAAAGAAATCCGCATGAGCTTCGCACTGAGTGGTAACGAGTTTATCGCGTACGTTCGTCGTCGTGACGTGATCTCCCCACTGGTTGGTATGGCTGTCGGCGTTGTTCCGCTGCCGCGCCCACTGCCTAACGTTAACTACAACTTCCAGATTATGTCTGCTGAAGGTCTGCAAATAACCGCAGACGATCAGGGCCTGTCTGGCGTTGTCTACGGCGCTAACCTGGCGTAAGGAAACAGCATGGCTAAATACGAAGTTGTGCGCCCATGGTTCGGCGTGAAGATTGGCGACGTGGTGGAGTTGAAAGAGCTTCACCCGGCGCTGAAGTCTAACGTCCGGCTGATGAAAGGCGAGGCTGGTGGCGAGCTGAAACCTGCAACACCTGATGCCGGTACCGGTGAGAAATCACGCAAAGAGGCTATCCAGGCTCGTTTGACTGAGCTGGGCATCGAGTTCAAAGGCAATCTGGGCGAAGAAAAGCTCAGTGAGCTGTTGCCTGACGGTGAGCTCGAAAAGCTTTTCCCTGCTGAATAACAGCCGCCGCTAAGGCGGTTTTTTTATGCCCCGCTCCGGCGGGGTATTTCACGGAGTCGATAATGGTAACTCTCGAACAGGCGAAGGAGTATCTGGAGAGCCAGGGAATTACCATTCCCGATTTTGTTCTTCAGGCTCTCGTCGACCAGGCCAACAGCATTCAGGAGTGTCTCGATGCGCATTATCCGGCATCGACCTCGCTGTTGATTCAGCTCTATCTGCTGGCGCTTATGGGGCTCGGGCAGGGGGACAAATACATCTCCAGCCAGACGGCTCCAAGCGGGGCGTCCCGCTCTTTCCGGTACCAGTCGTTCACCGACCGCTGGAAAGCATCAGTGAACCTGTTGCGGGGGCTGGATAAGTACGGTTGTGCAACCTCCCTTATTCCTGCCGACCCTACCGCCACCCCGGCATTCGCTGGTATCTGGATCGGTAAGGGCGGCTGCATGTGCGGGGATAAGTGATGACGTATAAATCAGTGACGGAAGGCAAGCCGAAGCCGCTCACTCGCGTATGGGTTGAAACCGACACCCGGCGGGAGACTACCGCCTACGTGAAATCGGACGGCGAGTGGCATATAAACTGCCCGCGCATACGGGCTACTGGCGCGAAGGTGTTGAGGTGGAAAGATGGCTGAACGATACGATGCGCATGCCTTTAAGTGCGAAGACAACTGGTCGCTGTTCATCTGGATGAACGACTCCGGAGTTAAGTTTATTGGCCGCCATGCTGAAACTTACGAGAAAGCCAAAGCTGACTTTCTGGAGCAGGCTGATGCTAAGCGCCTCGCCAGTCAATCAGGCTCGATGCGGCCTCTTGATGATTTCAGAATCGTTGAGAAGGTGGAGGTATTCACTCTATGAGCAGCGTGGCCAACTGGTCTTACACCGCCACGGCGACAATCTGGCGAAAGCTGGAAGGCAATGACGAATACGGCGATCCGCTGGGTTATGCCGAACCTGAGCAAATCCTCTGTGATTACGAGGGCGGGCTCAGCAAGAAGTTAGCCAGCCTGGGCGCTGAAATCGTCGTGAAAAATACCGTCTGGACGGAGTTCGCGCTGGCGGCCGCGGGGGATTACCTGCTGATTGGTGTATCGACTGAAGAAGACCCGGTTGTGGCCGGTGCCGACGAGGTGAGGCAAGTTATTCGCTATGCCGACACGTTCGAGCGCCTGGCGGATGATTACGCCATCCTGACGGGAGTGTAGCCATGGGCATAAAAGTGAAGGGCATCAGCCAGGCGAAGAAGCACCTGAACGATGTCATCAACGACGTTAAGGGCCGTAAGGTAATTCGCGCGTTGCAGTCAGCGATGATGCTTATCGGTACCCGGGCGGCATATTACACCCCGATCGACACCTCTACCTTGGTTAACAGCCAGTTCCGTGAAATCGACGCTGGCGGGGTGCTCATCACCGGGCGCATCGGTTACTCAGCCAACTATGCCGCGTACGTGCACGAGGCGTCAGGCAAGCTGAAAGGCCAGCCGCGCGCGCATTTTGGTGTGACCAGTAACCGGTCTGAGTTCGGCCCGCAGAAACCGAAAGAATTCGGTGGCGGGACAGGAAAGGGCAACTACTGGGATCCGCATGGTGAGCCGCAATTCCTGACCAAAGGCGCAAATGACGAGCGCGATAACGTTGACGCGGTGATGCGCAAGGAGCTTTCGCTATGACACCCATGATGCACGAGCGGGTGCGCAACATGTTCGGCGACGCCGGGCTAACGACCGGCTTCACGGTGCAGCAGTTGATGTACGACGACCCGGGCGACCAGTCGAAGGCGATCATGGTGTTCAGGCCAAACGGTGGTTCGAATATCCGCACTGATCTTGGCTCTGAGTACCACGTCTTGGTCGACGTTGTCGGCGCGAAAGATAAGCGCAGAGACGCGCTCAATGCAGTGCAGCGTATCGTCGATTATGTCCAGGCTAACCCAATGGCTGACGAATGCGTCGGCTACATCCAGAACATGGGCGCAATTCCCGCGCCGGTGCTCACAGAAGAAGGGCGAATAGTCTTCCGACTCCAGTTCGCCTGCACTTACGGCGAATAGCCATCCCAACCAAATAACCCGCTCCGGCGGGTTTTCTTTTATACGTCAAAGAGGAGTTTCACATGGCTAATTGCCAGAACTCGAACGAGCGCCTGTTCGGCGGTGCGGTCGTGCTGGAAGTCGCCGATGGCTGCCCTGACGTCAAGCCACTTGAATCTGAGTGGATGGCGCTGGCGGCTGGTACGTCGAAGGGCTTCGACTTCAACCCGAACTCGGTTACCTCTGATGCAGATGACGGCGGCGGCTATGTCGAGACCATCATCACCAACAGTGACTTCACCCTGAGCTTTGAAGGCGAAGTGCGCAAGAAGGACAAGCTGGATCAGTACGGTGTCGGTAAGTTCATCAAGTATTTTGCTGATGAACTGAAGGCCAAGCGCCAGCCCGGTATCTGGGTGCGCATGGACTACGGCCCGGTCGAATTCATCGGCTACATGAATATCACGGCGCTGAGCTCTGACGGTGGCACGAACGATATCGTCACGTTCTCCACTGAGTTCAAAGTCGGCGACGCTAGCACCATCGAAGTGAACGAAATCACTGCGGTAGCGGTGACTGGCGTGACGGTAACACCGGCAACCAGCACTGGCGCGGCGGGTGGTACCAGCACCTTCACGGTGAATATCGCACCAACCGGCGCAACAAACACAGGCTTCACCGTTGCATCAACTGATCCAGCCAAAGCCACTGCCACAGCATCCGGTACCACCGTCACGGTGAACCGCGTCGCCACCGGCAGCGCGCAGATCATCATCAATACCGAAGACGGCAACTTTGTGGCCGTGCATACGGTTACCGTTACCTAACGGACATTCCAAAGGGCGGCGTGCTGCCCTTGATAATGACCGTTTACTGGAAGGCATATGACCGCTTTAACCGATATTGGCGAACTCTCTATCAGCGACAGCCGCGCAGGCGGTAAAGACTACCTGCTCAGGCCCTCATTCGAGGCTATGACGAGGATCGGCGCTCCAGAGGAGATTGTGCAGGCGTATGCCACCATCCACGGCAAAGACGTCGCACAGCTGGTTGAGGTGTGCGCTGGCATGCTGGGGCGCTTTCCTGAATGGCTATCACCTTCATTCAACCGTGCAGCCGAGAAGCTGTTATCGACGTGCATGCTTGTGCTACAGGCGTGCTGTGAGGACGACCTGACGCCAATGATCGGCGAATGGAAAGGATGGCGGCATTGTGTCGTCTACCGCCCGGGCCAGATGCCTAAGAACGACATTATCGTACTGGCGCAGCACCTCATGCAGCACGGCATCGTCGGAAAGGCAAAGGTTCGCCAGTTGCAGCGCCACGAGACTGGCGAGCGCACTACGGAGTTCAAAGCCTTCGACTACATCAGCGCAGCACGTAGTCACTTTGGAATGAACCGCGCCGAAGCCTCTCAGTTAACGATGACCGAATTTCAGATGCTGCTGGCGGCGAAATACCCCGATCAGAAAGGTTTCACTCGCGATGAGTATGACAGCATCGCCGACGAATACCTGGCTAAACAGGCTGCACGTAGAAAGAAAGCCCAATAAATTGGGCTCTATTTTAGAAAACCAACGTCAAATGCTCTCTACCAATCCGGGCTAAATCACTGACGTTCATTGGTACTCGGCCCCTAACGTCGATTTTAATGTGACCACCGGCATTAGCTACGGTTCTTATTAAGTCAGAAATATTCATTGGAATTGCACAATCGGCAGTAATTTCTATATGAACTCCAGTTCTGGCTATATCACTAATATTCATTGGTAACGGCATAAATCCTCCATTGTTTTAAAAACAGCAATCATTTCAGCACGTTCATTACTTTTCTATTGTGATGAGCCTTAAGATTCAGCGAAATACCATCGTCAGTACTATTTGGAGAATGACATGGCTGGTGAGAAGAACGCCGGTAGCATCGTTTATGAAATCAGCGCTGACGTTGAGCCGCTGCTGCAGGGCGGGAAGCAGGCCATTGATGCTCTGGATAAATTGGATGCGGCAGCTCAGCAGTCCGGCAAGGGAATGGATAACCTCGATCAAAGCACGTCTCAAACCGGATCCGCGTTTACTGAACTGGCTGGTTATGCCAACTCGATGGATAACCAACTGCGCAAGCTTAACACCAATGTGAGCGGGATCGCCCGCGCAATGGAAGAGGCCCGCAGCGGGACCGGTGGCGCCAACAGTGAGTTCAATCGCGCTGAATCCATCATCGAGGCGCTGGGTAACCAACTCGCTGTGCTGGACGAAGCACAGGAGAATGGCGCTCGCAGTGCTGCCGTTCTGGCTGCCCAGTTGCGCGCCGGGTCAAAAGCGACCGATGAAGAGAAGCAGAAGATCGGCGAATTGACCGGCCGACTGTATGACATGAAAACAGGCGTGGAAACCGGAGCGAAAGGAACTGGAGCCTGGAAAAACAGCATGCAACAGGCTGGGTACCAGGTTCAGGACTTTATCATTCAGGTTCAGGGCGGCCAGTCCGCGCTGGTAGCGTTTGCACAGCAGGGCTCTCAACTTGCCGGTGCATTCGGGCCGGGTGGTGCGGTAATTGGTTCTGTTATCGCACTGAGTTCTGTCCTGGCCGGTGTGCTCATCACTTCTCTGAATGGCGGCAAGAACGCCATGGATGCGCTGAAAGACGCAGCCGAGGCGATGGACAAGGTCATTACCATTTCCCAAAATGGCGTGGCCGCTCTGTCTGATAAATACGCATTGCTCGCGAAAACGAATACCGAAGTAGCAACGCTGATGCGTAACCAGGCACTGCTGGAATACAACGAGGCTATCAACAAGATACCGAAGGCGATTAGCGATGCTTCGAGCTCGTTACTTTCCTTCGGCGATAAGGCACTTTCTGCATTTTCCGGTGGTTATGCGTCAGTCGATGGCTTTAACGATCGTCTGGCTACTCTTGAAATCACCACGGATAACTATTCCGAGGCGATGAAGCAGGCATACGGTGCCGGGCAGGCATTCCAGGCGACCGCAAACAGCATTGGCAACACCGTCGGAGCCGTTGCCGACAAGTTCGGGATATCAGAGCAGAAAGCCTTCGAGTTCAGCAAGCAACTTTCCGATATTGCCAAAAACCCAACACCGGAAGCCCTGCAGCGACTTGCTACTGAACTGCAGAACACTCAGAGCTCAACCGAGAAAGGGCAGACTGCGCTCACGGCATTTGTTGGGAAACTGGTTGAGTTATCACGTGAAGCCGTCATTGCTAAAGGTAATGTTGCTGCTCTGAAGCAGGAAACGGATAACCTTACCGCCGGGCAGAAGAACCTTATCAAGCAGTCAGAGCGTAACCTTGCGCTGTCAAAACTGCAGGGTGAGGCTCGCGCCCGACTTCAGGCGCAATATGCCGCTGAAGATGCGGGGTTTGCAAAAGATGATCCGCACGCCAAACAAATGGAAAATGACGCTGCCGCTACGTACAAAAATACGCAGGCGCAGAAGACACTTCAGTCCGAGCAGAAGAAAGGTGCTTCCCAGGCTGATTCTATTGCTCAGAAACTGGCGAACCTGAAACAGCAATCAGAGCTCGCTGCCGACTCAACAAGCAAGCTGAGCCGGGAACAAGCGATCCTGAATGCTCAGCAGTCACTTGGTAAAGGCGCAACGAAGGAGCAGATCGCGCTGGCTGGGCAGTACGCCGCAACAAAATGGGACACTGCTAACGCCATTAAAGCGCAAGCGGCAGCTGAGAAGCTTCTCCCTGAGGCGCGTGAGAATGCCAGTTACAAGCAGGATGTAGAGGATCTGAACACCGCTCTGGCTGCGAAGAAAATCAGTCAGGAGCAGTTCAATCAGACTTCCGAGCGACTGGAGGCAACTCACCAGGCAAACCTCGCCAAAATCCGCGCCCAGCAGGCTGTGACGCCACAGCAGGATGCAGTCGGTGGAGTTGACCCTGTTCAGCAACTTGCTAACGAGAACGCTCGCAAGCTAGCGCTCATTCAGGCATTCGAACAGCAGGGGCTTATCACTCACCAGAATGCGCTCATGCTGCGCGCTACAGCTGACAAGGAGTATGAGCAGGCTCGCATCGCTGCCCAATGGGAGATCTTCCGCAATCAGAGCGCAGGTAATGAAGCACTGGCGGCGTCCTTCGATGCACTGGCCGGTAATGCGTCCAACGCCTTAACCGGCATCATTACCGGGAGCATGTCAGCGTCTGATGCCCTGCGCTCGATCGGGAATACCGTACTGAACAGCCTCATCAACACCTTCGTTCAGATGGGCGTTGAGTGGGTGAAGTCAGCCATCATGGGGCAGACGGCCACCACTGCTGCAGTTGCAGCATCGACCACTGCTCAGGCGGCAGGCATTGCCACTACCACGGCGACGTCTACCGCGGCGGCGGCGGCTACGACAGCGGCCTGGACTCCGGCAGCCATTATGTCATCCATCGCCTCATTCGGTGGTGCGGTGGCGATCGGCATCGGAGCTATGGCTGGCATCCTGGCGCTGTCTGGCAAGCGAAAGAACGGCGGGCCCGTTTCGGCTGGCGGAATGTACCAGGTCGGCGAAGGCGGGATGCCTGAGATTTACCAGGCCAGCACCGGAAAGCAGTACATGATACCGGGCGACAACGGTCGAGTGATCAGCAATAAGGACATGGCTTCAGGAGGTGGTGGCGGGGTGGTAATCAACATCCAGAACTACACGTCATCCTCGGTCGATGCGCAAGCTGGCACGGATGCCAATGGGGGCGTGACCGTCGATGTCATCGTCGCTGACCTGAATAATGGCGGGCCGATTAGCAGCGGTATTAACAACAACATAGTTCGGGCT
>OAUY01000035.1_pt1 | contig 122283 bp, 106 predicted proteins | sample 1476321 | NCBI WGS metagenome assembly OAUY01 (sample SAMEA2580067, study PRJEB22360) | human gut metagenome | biome: human gut; feature: human-associated habitat; material: faeces | place: Denmark | collected 2008/2010
ACACGAACCGATCTCCATCGATGTTACTCACCGATCTCCTTCACGGTAATACGCATGCGCGTCTGCCGGGGATGAATGATAAGGAGCTGAAAAAGTTTGCCGCCCGTATCTCATCGCAGCTTTTCATGATGTATGAGGAAATCAGCGATGCCTGGGGGGATGCGCATGGCGAAAAAGAATCACTGTTTACGGATGAGGCTCAGGCTCACCTGTATGGTCATGTTGCTGGCGCTGCACGTGCTTTCAATATTTCCCCGCTTTACTGGAAAAAATACCGTAAAGGACAGATGACCACGAGGCAGGCATATTCTGCCATTGCCCGCCTGTTTAACGATGAGTGGTGGACTCATCAGCTTAAAGGTCAGCGTATGCGCTGGCATGAAGCGTTACTGATTGCTGTCGGGGAGGTCAATAAAGACCGTTCTCCTTATGCCAGTAAACATGCCATTCGTGATGTGCGTGCGCGCCGCCAGGCAAATCTGGAATTTCTTAAATCGTGTGACCTTGAAAACAGGGAAACCGGCGAGCGCATCGACCTTATCAGTAAGGTGATGGGAAGTATTTCTAATCCTGAAATTCGCCGGATGGAGCTGATGAACACCATTGCCGGTATTGAGCGTTACGCCGCCGCAGAGGGTGATGTGGGGATGTTTATCACGCTGACCGCGCCGTCAAAGTATCACCCGACACGTCAGGTCGGAAAAGGCGAAAGTAAAACCGTCCAGCTAAATCACGGCTGGAACGATGAGGCATTTAATCCAAAGGATGCGCAGCGTTATCTCTGCCGCATCTGGAGCCTGATGCGCACGGCATTCAAGGATAATGATTTACAGGTCTACGGTTTGCGTGTCGTCGAGCCACACCACGACGGAACGCCGCACTGGCATATGATGCTTTTTTGTAATCCACGCCAGCGTAATCAGATTATCGAAATCATGCGTCGCTATGCGCTCAAAGAGGATGGTGACGAAAGAGGAGCCGCGCGAAACCGTTTTCAGGCAAAGCACCTTAACCGGGGCGGTGCTGCGGGATATATCGCGAAATACATTTCAAAAAATATCGACGGCTATGCACTGGATGGTCAGCTCGATAACGATACCGGCAGACCTCTGAAAGATACTGCCGCGGCTGTTACTGCATGGGCGTCAACGTGGCGCATCCCGCAATTTAAAACGGTTGGTCTGCCGACAATGGGGGCTTACCGTGAACTACGCAAATTGCCTCGCGGCGTCAGCATTGCTGATGAGTTTGACGAACGCGTCGAGGCTGCACGCGCTGCCGCAGACAGTGGCGATTTTGCGTTGTATATCAGTGCGCAGGGTGGGGCAAATGTTCCGCGCGATTGCCAGACTGTCAGAGTCGCCCGTAGCCCGTCGGATGAAGTTAACGAGTACGAGGAAGAAGTCGAGAGAGTGGTCGGCATTTACGCGCCGCATCTCGGCGCGCGTCATATTCATATCACCAGAACGACGGACTGGCGCATTGTTCCGAAAGTTCCGGTCGTGGAGCCTTTGACTTTAAAAAGCGGCATCGCCGCGCCTCGGAGTCCTGTCAATAACTGTGGAAAGCTCACCAGTGGTGATACTTCGTTACCGGCTCCCACACCTTCTGAACACGCCGCAGCAGTGCTTAATCTGGTTGATGACGGTGTTATCGAATGGAATGACCCGGAGGTCGTGAGGGCGCTCAGGGGCGCATTAAAACACGACCTGATAACACCAAACCGTCAGCAAAGAAACGGAAGCCCGTTAAAACCGCATGAAATAGCGCCATCGGCCAGACTGACCCGGTCGGAAAGAATGCAAATTACCCGTATCCGCGTTGACCTTGCTCAGAACGGTATCAGGCCGCAGCGATGGGAGCTTGAGGCGCTGGCGCGTGGTGCGACCGTAGATTACAACGGGAAAAAATTTACGTATCCGGTCGCTGATGAGTGGAGTTGGTTTTATTGTTATTCAGAGCAATAAACATCTGATTTAATTTGTTGCATAATAGTAAAATTGCTGTTTATCTACATGTGTTAACTATTGATAATTATGTTGCTAATAATGTGTGCAAATTTATACTGAAAAAGGTGAAAACGATGAATGATATCTTTGTTCTTACAAGGGAAGAGCTTGAAACACTAGATTATAGTGTTTTTATGCATATACCAGTTACATTTCATGCACATAAAATAAAAAAATATCTGGATGGGATTGCTGAATCATCAGGAAACCCCAAAGAGAAAAAATTAGCATCTCTTTTTGGTATGCTATATAGTTTCAATTTGCAAGTTGTTAACAACACTCCATCATTTGAACCCCAAATGATTTGGGGTAATAAAAGATCAATATTGCCTGAAGATTTTGATGAGCAGGTGAATGACTGTCTTTTATATGTTTCTCAAAAAATAACCAATCCATTTTTGTTATCAAGAATATATGATGTTGTTTGGTGTAATAACCGGAAAAACAAAGACGTGGCAATTAAAGCAATTGATTCCTATGCTGAAATGCTAAATATAGCAATTGAAAAACTAATAATAAAAAACGAAAGCATGGATGAAAGTGATTTAAATTGCTTTATTTTTGCTCGTGATTATATTGCTAGGGCTTTGCACATTAATAAAATGGTCTACCCTAGAAAATCAGAAGGAAACATGGCGATTAAAAATGCCATTCATTCTCTTTATAGTATTCAAAATGAAAGATTAATCTTTGAAGGTTTCAATAATTTGACTTGGTTTATGGTGCGTGATTTTGATGGGTATAATCTGCAGTATGCGGAAAATGCTGAGAAGATGGCTGAGCAGCATAAAGATAAAAAATATTATGATGCTGTAAAATCACTTTATATGACAAGTGCAGTTATTTATGAAAAAAATGGTGAGTATGAACGTGCCAAGAGATGTAAACTGGCATCTGCAAATATTACTATTAAAGTTGCAACAGATCGACCTGATAATATGGGTAAGATCTCTTGGTTAAGAACAGCTATCTCTGAATTAAGACAGTATGGTGGTGATAGCCAACAGATAGAAGATTTAAAGGAACAACTTGCTAATTTGAGAGAAGAAGTAAGGAGTGAATATGTCACTTTAAGCCATTCTATTGATATTAGTGACTTGGTTGCTGAAAGTGAAAAAAAACTGACGGGGCGTTCTTTGCCCGATATATTCAAAGTTTTAATGCGTGAAACACCGATTGAAAATATTGAAAGCATGAGGGAGCAAGTTTTAAGATTATCAGAAAAAAGTTTATTCTCTAGTTTTGTTGGAACAGAAATTAATGATGAGAGTGGGCGTAAGGTATATACAATCCCGCCGTTGAATAATAAAAAAGATATGAGTGATGATGTTGTTATTGATCAATATCTAAGAAATTTCGAGATTACTCATAAGATTTTTGTAAACGGTGTCTTTGAACCTGCTCGCTATGTACTTTCTCAAGAACATGGCTTGACGTTGTCAACATTCGTTAAATTAGTTACAACTAGTCCAATTGTCAAGCCGGAGTTTAGGGAGATTTTTAATTTGGGCTTTTACAAATTATGGCAGGGAGATTACATCAGTGCAGCTTATCTTTTAATACCACAAATGGAAGGTATGGTTCGTTATTATTATGAGCTTAGTGGAAAGGATGCTACTAGATATTTGGATAAGGGATTAGAGGAGTCAACAAGTATTTCTCAGCTTCTAGATAAATGCAGAGATGATTTGGAAAGTATCTTTTCTAAGAATCTTGTTTTAACTATCGATGTTCTTTTTAATAGAAAGAGTGGGGCAACCTTAAGACATAAATTAGCACATGGTAATTTATATACTAATGCTTGTTACGATGAAACAACGACATATGCATGCATCCTGATTTTCTTTCTGTGTGCTTATCCTCTCCTACCATATTTTGATACTGTATTTGAACAGGGCTCTGTTTGATAACGTATACGTTGAGGCATAAAACCTATGCATACTTAGCTGCATCAATTTGCACGAGGTATTTCAGTATGCATTTTCTGCGTAATAGTAGGGATTGCTTGGTTTGGTAGTTGTAATTCAACTGCATTCAAACCGACCCATGAAGCGGGCGGGCGAGGCGGGGAAAGCACTGCGCGCTGGCGGTGGTGCTGATTTTATTTTTTCAGCGTCTGAGCGCGTCGTGATGGCGTTTAGATTGTGCGTCGGGGCGTTGGTGTGTCTAAGGGGTGTTTTGTGCGGTGGTGAGCGTGTGAGGGCGTGATGACGGGATGTAAAAAAGCCGCCCGCAGGCGGCGATGTTCAGTCGTTGTCAGTGTCCAGTGAGTAGTTTTTAAAGCGGATGACCTCCTGACCGAGCCAGCCGTTTATCTCGCGGATCCTGTCCTGTAGCGGGATAAGCTCATTGCGGACAAAGACCTTTGCCACTTTCTCAATATCACCCAGCGACCCGACGTTCTCCGGCTTGCCGCCCATCAACTGAAAGGGGATGCGGTGTGCGTCCAGCAGGTCAGCGGCGCTGGCTTTTTTGATATTAAAAAAATCGTCCTTCGTCGCCACTTCACTGAGCGGGATAATTTTAATGCCGTCGGCTTTCCCCTGCGGGGCATAGAGAAACAGATTTTTAAAGTTATTGCGGCCTTTCGACTTAACCATGTTTTCGCGAAGCATTTCGATATCGTTGCGATCCTGCACGGCATCGGTGACGTACATGATGTATCCGGCATGTGCGCCATTTTCGTAATACTTGCGGCGGAACAGCGTGGCCGACTCATTCAGCCAGGCAGAGTTAAGGGCGCTGAGATATTCTGGCAGGCCGTACAACTCCTGATTAATATCCGGCTCCAGCAGGTGAAACACGGAGCCGGGTGCGAAGGCTGTCGGCTCGTTGAAGGACGGCACCCACCAGTAAACATCCTCTTCCACACCACGGCGGGTATATTTTGCCGGTGAGGTTTCCAGTCTGATGACCTTACCGGTGGTGCTGTAACGCTTTTCCAGAAACGCATTACCGAACACCAGAAAATCCAGCACAAAGCGGCTGAAATCCTGCTGGGAAAGCCACGGGTGCGGGATAAACGTTGAAGCCAGAATATTACGTTTGACGTAAATCGGTGAGCTGTGATGCACGGCAGCACGCAGGCTTTTTGCCAGACCGGTAAAGCTGACCGGCGGCTCATACCATCTGCCGTTACTGATGCATTCGACATAATCCAGAATGTCACGGCGGTCGAGTACCGGTACCGGCTCACCAAAGGTGAATGCCTCCATTTTCGGGGCGCTGGCAGTCATTGTTTTTGCCGCAGGTTGCGGTGTTTTCCCTTTTTTCTTGCTCATCAGTAAAACTCCAGAATGGTGGATGTCAGCGGGGTGCTGATACCTGCGGTGAGTGGCTCATTTAACAGGGCGTGCATGGTCGCCCAGGCGAGGTCGGCGTGGCTGGCTTCCTCGCTGCGGCTGGCCTCATAGGTGGCGCTGCGTCCGCTGCTGGTCATGGTCTTGCGGATAGCCATAAACGAGCTGGTGATGTCGGTGGCGCTGACGTCATATTCCAGACAGCCACGGCGGATAACGTCTTTGGCCTTGAGCACCATTGCGGTTTTCATTTCCGGCGTGTAGCGGATGTCGCGCGCGGCGGGATAGAACGAGCGCACGAGCTGGAACACGCCGACACCGAGGCCGGTGGCATCAATACCGATGTATTCGACGTTGTATTTTTCGGTGAGTTTGCGGATGGATTCCGCCTGAGTGGCAAAGTCCATGCCTTTCCACTGGTGACGCTCAAGTATTCTGAATTTGCCACCGGCCACCACCGGCGGTGCCAGTACCACGCATCCGGCGCTGTCGCCACGGTGTGACGGGTCGTAACCAATCCATACCGGGCGGGAGCCGAACGGATTCGCGGCAAACGGCGCATAGTCTTCCCATTCTTCCAGCGTGTCGACCATGCAGCGTTGCAGCTCCTCGAACGGGAACACCGACGCCTTGTCGTCAACAAATTCACACATGAACAGGTTTTTAAAATCGTCGGCGCTGTTTTCACGTTTGAGCTGCTCAATGTCGAACAGCGTGCAGCCGCCTTTCAGGGCGTCCTCAATGGTGACAATCTGCCGCCACTGGCCGTCCGCACAGAGAAGACCTCCGGCAAGGGCGTTATGACTGACGTCGATTTCCACGCGTTCGGCGGCGCTGGCGCGTCCCCGGTTGAACAGTTCACCCGACCAGAACGGGTAGGCGTCGTGCGCCAGCGTGGACGGGGTGGAGAAATAGGTCGAGCGCAGGTGACTCTGTGAGGCCATACCTGATGCCACCTTACGCAGTACCTGAAAATTCGGGATCCAGAAAATCTCGTCGACGTACAGGTCGCCGTTATGGCTCTGTGCGGTGTTGGAGTTGGTGCCGAGAAAAATCAGTTTTGCGCCGTTATTGCCCAGGACAATCGGGTCACCGGTCAGGTCAACGTCAACCAGCCGGGCAAAGGCGATGATGTATTCGCGGAACACATACGCCTGCGTTTTACTGGCCGACAGAAAAATCTGGTTATGACCGGTTTTCAGGGCGCGCAGCAGCGCCTCGCGGGAAAAATAAAACGTCGCGCCAATCTGGCGGGATTTCAGGATATCGCGGATGCGGTGCTCAAGCCCGGCGCGATACCAGTGCAACTGATATTCGAAAGACTGCTCAAAGAAAATCTGCTCCAGCTTTTCGATGGCCTCGTCACTGAAAAAATTCTTTTTCGGTTTGCGACGCCCGCCTTTGTTGCGGTTAGCGACGTTCGGATTAAGGTCTGCCTCGTTGCCGGTCTGACTGTAGCGGTTTACCCGTGCCAGTCGTTCAATCTGGCGTCCCAGCAGGTCAATTTCCTTGAAGTCACCACCGGTTTTCTGCGGTTTGATGATGAGCTGGGTCAGCCGCGCTTCCAGACTCATTTCGACACGGCTGATGGGAGCAACGCTGTCCCAGCCGTCGCGCTGTTTCCAGCTCTGCACCGTCGGGCGTTTCATCTGCAACATGGCGGCAATCTGCGGCACGGAAAATCCCTGCCAGTACAGCAGCGCCGCCTGACGACGCGGGTCGTGTAAAAGAGTGGTGTCTGTGGTGATGGTCATGAATACCTCGCCGTGATGAATACACGGCAAGGCTACTGAGTCGCGCCCCGCGATTCGCTAAGGTGCTGTTGTGTCAGTGATAAGCCATCCGGGACTGATGGCGGAGGATGCGCATCGTCGGGAAACTGATGCCGACATGTGACTCCTCTAATCACTATTCAGGACTCCTGACAATGGCAAAAAAAGTCTCAAAATTCTTTCGTATCGGCGTTGAGGGTGACACCTGTGACGGGCGTGTCATCAGTGCGCAGGATATTCAGGAAATGGCGGAAACCTTTGACCCGCGTGTCTATGGTTGCCGCATTAACCTGGAACATCTGCGCGGCATCCTGCCTGACGGTATTTTTAAACGTTATGGCGATGTGGCCGAACTGAAGGCCGAAAAGATTGATGACGATTCGGCGCTGAAAGGCAAATGGGCGCTGTTTGCGAAAATCACCCCGACCGATGACCTTATCGCGATGAACAAGGCCGCGCAGAAGGTCTACACCTCAATGGAAATTCAGCCGAACTTTGCCAACACCGGCAAATGTTATCTGGTGGGGCTGGCCGTCACCGATGACCCGGCAAGCCTCGGCACGGAATACCTGGAATTCTGCCGCACGGCAAAACACAACCCCCTGAACCGCTTCAAATTAAGCCCTGAAAACCTGATTTCAGTGGCAACGCCTGTTGAGCTGGAATTTGAAGACCTGCCTGAAACCGTGTTCACCGCCCTGACCGAAAAGGTGAAATCCATTTTTGGCCGCAAACAGGCCAGCGATGACGCCCGTCTGAATGACGTGCATGAAGCGGTGACCGCTGTTGCTGAACATGTGCAGGAAAAGCTGAGTGCCACTGAGCAGCGCCTCGCTGAGATGGAAACCGCCTTTTCCGCACTTAAGCAGGAGGTGACTGACAGGGCGGATGAAACCAGCCAGGCATTCACCCGCCTGAAAAACAGTCTCGACCACACCGAAAGTCTGACCCAGCAGCGCCGCAGCAAGGCCACCGGCGGTGGCGGTGACGCCCTGATGACGAACTGCTGACCGGCGTCAGTCAGTCCGGGAAAACCTTCACGATTAACCCTTAATTTCAGGAAAAACTATGCGCCAGGAAACCCGCTTTAAATTTAATGCCTACCTGTCCCGTGTTGCCGAGCTGAACGGCATCGACGCCGGTGATGTGTCGAAAAAATTCACCGTTGAACCGTCGGTCACCCAGACCCTGATGAACACCATGCAGGAGTCCTCTGACTTTCTGACCCGCATCAACATTGTGCCGGTCAGCGAAATGAAAGGGGAAAAAATTGGTATTGGTGTCACCGGCTCCATCGCCAGCACCACCGACACCGCCGGTGGCACCGAGCGTCAGCCGAAGGACTTCTCGAAGCTGGCGTCCAGTAAGTACGAATGCGACCAGATTAACTTCGATTTTTATATCCGCTACAAAACGCTTGACCTGTGGGCGCGTTATCAGGATTTCCAGCTCCGTGTCCGTAACGCCATTATCAAACGCCAGTCCCTTGATTTAATCATGGCCGGTTTTAACGGCGTGAAGCGTGCCGAAACCTCTGACCGCAGCAGCAATCCGATGTTGCAGGATGTGGCGGTCGGCTGGCTGCAGAAATACCGCAATGAAGCCCCGGCGCGCGTGATGAGCAAGGTCACTGACGAGGAAGGCCGCACCACCTCTGAGGTTATCCGCGTGGGTAAGGGCGGTGATTATGCCAGCCTTGATGCACTGGTGATGGATGCGACCAACAACCTGATTGAACCGTGGTATCAGGAAGACCCTGACCTTGTGGTGATTGTGGGGCGTCAGCTACTGGCGGACAAGTATTTCCCCATCGTCAACAAGGAGCAGGACAACAGCGAGATGCTGGCCGCTGACGTCATCATCAGCCAGAAACGCATCGGCAACCTGCCAGCGGTACGCGTCCCGTACTTCCCGGCGGATGCGATGCTCATCACGAAGCTGGAAAACCTGTCCATCTACTACATGGATGACAGCCATCGCCGCGTGATTGTGGAAAACCCGAAACTCGACCGCGTGGAGAACTACGAGTCAATGAATATTGATTACGTGGTGGAAGACTACGCCGCCGGTTGCCTGGTGGAAAAAATTAAGGTCGGTGATTTCTCCACACCGGCCAGGGCGACCGCAGAGCCGGGAGCGTAACTGATGACGAGTCCCGCACAGCGCCACATGATGCGGGTCTCGGCAGCGATGACCGCGCAGCGGGAAGCCGCCCCGCTGCGACATGCAACTGTCTATGAGCAGATGCTGGTTAAGCTCGCCGCAGACCAGCGCACACTGAAAGCGATTTACTCAAAAGAGCTTAAGGCCGCGAAAAAACGCGAACTGCTGCCGTTCTGGTTGCCGTGGGTGAACGGCGTGCTGGAGCAGGGCAAAGGTGCACAGGATGACATTCTGATGACGGTCATGCTGTGGCGTCTGGATACCGGCGATATTGCCGGTGCGCTGGAGATTGCCCGTTATGCCCTGAAGTACGGTCTGACCATGCCGGGTAAACACCGCCGCACCCCGCCGTACATGTTCACCGAGGAGGTGGCGCTCGCGGCCATGCGCGCCCACGCTGCCGGTGAGTCTGTGGATCCCCGCCTGCTGACGGACACCCTCGAACTGATCGCCACGGCTGACATGCCTGATGAAGTGCGCGCAAAGCTGCACAAAATCACCGGTCTGTTTCTGCGTGACGCTGGTGATGCCGCAGGTGCGCTGGCGCACCTGCAACGTGCGACACAGCTCGACTGTCAGGCAGGCGTCAAAAAAGAGATTGAACGACTGGAGCGGGAACTGAAACCGAAGCCGGAGCCACAGCCAAAAGCGGCCACCTGCGCCCCGCGTAAGACCCGGAGTGCGACACCGGCAAAACGTGGACGCCCGAAAAAGAAAGCCAGTTAACAACCGAATGCGCCCCGCGCCAGGGCGGCACGCCGGTCAGTGAGGGTGAATCACCTGACACTGCACCGGCGTCCACCGCCCGACTTTTCAGAGGTAGTCATGATGACGCTGATTATTCCGCGAAAGGAGGCTCCCGTGTCCGGTGAGGGTACGGTGGTCATCCCGCAACCGGCAGGCGACGAGCCGGTGATTAAAAACACGTTCTTTTTTCCCGATATCGACCCGAAGCGCGTCCGGGAACGTATGCGCCTTGAGCAGACCGTCGCCCCCGCCCGTCTGCGTGAGGCCATCAAGTCAGGCATGGCGGAGACGAATGCGGAGCTGTACGAGTACCGCGAACAGAAAATAGCCGCCGGTTTTACGCGTCTGGCGGACGTTCCGGCGGACGACATCGACGGTGAAAGTATCAAAGTTTTTTACTACGAGCGCGCCGTGTGTGCGATGGCGACCGCGTCGCTTTATGAGCGTTACCGCGGCGTGGATGCCAGTGCGAAAGGCGACAAGAAGGCCGACAGCATTGACAGCACCATTGATGAACTGTGGCGGGATATGCGCTGGGCAGTGGCGCGTATCCAGGACAAGCCGCGCTGCATCGTGAGTCAAATCTGATGAAGACCTTTGCGCTACAGGGCGACACGCTCGACGCCATTTGTGTCCGGTATTACGGGCGCACTGAGGGCGTGGTTGAGACCGTGCTCGCCGCAAATCCGGGACTGGCTGAACTGGGGGCGGTGCTGCCACATGGCACCGCCGTCGAACTGCCCGACGTTCAGACCGCGCCCGTGGCTGAAACTGTCAATCTGTGGGAGTAACGCATGACAGCAGAAGAAAAAAGCGTCCTGTCGCTTTTCATGATTGGGGTGCTGATTGTTGTCGGCAAGGTGCTTGCCGGTGGTGAACCCATCACCCCGCGTCTGTTTATCGGGCGCATGTTGCTCGGTGGTTTTGTCTCGATGGTTGCCGGTGTTGTTCTGGTGCAGTTTCCTGACCTGTCACTGCCTGCGGTGTGCGGCATCGGCTCCATGCTGGGTATCGCCGGTTATCAGGTGATTGAGATTGCCATTCAGCGCCGTTTTAAGGGCAGGGGGAAACCGTAATGCCGGTAATTAACACGCATCAGAATATCGCCGCCTTTCTCGACATGCTGGCCGTGTCGGAAGGGACGGCGAATCATCCGCTGACGAAAAACCGGGGCTATGACGTGATAGTCACCGGACTGGACGGAAAGCCGGAAATTTTCACCGACTACAGTGACCACCCGTTCGCGCATGGCCGACCGGCGAAGGTGTTTAACCGTCGCGGTGAAAAATCCACGGCCTCCGGTCGCTATCAGCAGCTTTACCTGTTCTGGCCGCACTACCGCAAACAGCTTGCCCTGCCGGATTTCAGTCCGTTGTCACAGGACAGGCTCTCCATTCAGTTGATCCGCGAACGCGGTGCACTGGATGACATCCGGGCGGGACGCATTGAGCGCGCCATTTCACGCTGTCGCAATATCTGGGCGTCCCTGCCGGGTGCCGGTTACGGTCAGCGTGAGCATTCACTGGAAAAACTGGTCACCGTCTGGCGTACCGCCGGCGGCGTACCGGCTTAAACGGAGTAAACACCATGAAGAAATTATCCCTTTCACTGATGCTGAACGTGTCGCTGGCGCTGATGCTGGCACTGTCCCTGATTTACCCGCAGAGCGTGGCCGTCAGTTTTGTCGCCACCTGGGCGATTCTGGCGACGGTTATCTGTGTGGTTGCCGGTGGTGTCGGCGTGTATGCCACGGAGTATGTGCTGGAACGCTACGGGCGGGAGCTGCCGCCGGAATCGCTGGCCGTGAAGATTGTCACGTCGCTGTTTTTGCAGCCGGTGCCGTGGCGCAGACGGGCGGCGGCTCTGGTGGTGATGGTGGCGACGTTTATCTCGCTGGTCGCTGCCGGGTGGATTTTTACCGCGCTGATTTATCTTGTGGCGTCGCTGTTTTTCCGGCTGATACGTAAAGCCTGTCGTCAGCGTCTTGAGGGGCGGGAACTATGTCAAAGCTGATGATTGTGCTGGTCGTGTTGTTATCGCTGGCGGTGGCCGGTCTGTTTCTGGTGAAACATAAAAATGCCAGCCTGCGCGCCTCGCTGGACAGGGCGAACAATGTCGCCAGCGGGCAGCAGACGACCATCACCATGCTGAAAAACCAGCTTCATGTTGCCCTTACCAGGGCAGACAAAAACGAGCTGGCGCAGGTGGCACTGCGTCAGGAACTGGAAAACGCCGCGAAGCGTGAAGCTCAGCGCGAGAAAACCATCACGAGGTTACTCAATGAAAACGAAGATTTTCGCCGCTGGTACGGTGCTGACCTGCCTGATGCTGTGCGCCGGTTGCACCAGCGCCCGGCCTGCGCCGACGCCAGTGATTGTCGCCAACGCCTGCCCGAAAGTGAGCCTTTGCCCGATGCCGGGCAGTGACCCGCAGACGAACGGCGATTTAAGTGCCGATATCCGGCTGCTTGAGAACGCGCTGGCACGCTGTGCCAGCCAGGTAAAAATGATTAAACACTGTCAGGACGAAAACGATGCTCAAACCCGACAGCCTGCGCAGGGCGCTGACTGATGCCGTCACGGTGCTGAAAACCAGTCCCGAGATGCTGCGGATATTCGTGGATAACGGGAGTATTGCCTCCACGCTGGCGACGTCGCTGTCATTCGAAAAGCGTTACACGCTCAATGTCATTGTGACCGACTTTACCGGTGATTTTGACCTGCTCATCGTGCCGGTGCTGGCGTGGCTGCGGGAAAATCAGCCCGACATCATGACCACCGACGAAGGCCAGAAAAAGGGCTTCACGTTTTATGCGGACATCAACAATGACAGCAGCTTTGATATCAGCATCAGCCTGATGCTGACCGAGCGCACGCTGGTCAGTGAGGTGGACGGCGCACTGCATGTGAAGAATATCCCGGAACCTCCGCCGCCGGAGCCGGTCACCCGCCCGATGGAGCTTTATATCAATGGCGAACTGGTGAGCAAGTGGGATGAATGAGTTTAAGCGTTTTGAAGACCGGCTGACCGGGCTGATTGAATCACTGTCACCATCAGGGCGTCGGCGACTGAGCACCGAACTGGCGAAACATCTGCGGCAGAGTCAGCAGCGCCGGGTGATGGCACAGAAAGCCCCGGACGGCACACCCTACGCACCACGCCAGCAGCAGAGCGCCAGAAAAAAGACCGGTCGTGTTAAGCGAAAAATGTTTGCGAAACTTATCACCAGTCGTTTTTTGCATATCCGCGCCAGCCCGGAACAGGCATCAATGGAGTTTTACGGCGGAAAGTCACCGAAAATCGCCAGTGTGCATCAGTTCGGTCTGTCGGAAGAAACCCGGAAAGACGGTAAGAAAATTGATTATCCGGCGCGTCCTCTGCTCGGCTTTACCGGTGAGGATGTGCAGATGATTGAAGAGATTATCCTGGCTCACCTTGAGCGTTAGTTGTGCCATTCCCGACACCTCATCGCTGCTGCCGGTGCTTACCGGCAGCAGTCTTCTGTTAGAATACGTTAAAACTAAAGCTAAGGTTGTGTGCTTATGTTTTCTCTTATATTCGAGAAAAAATCGGAGATATTGCTGTTTTTCAGATTTAAACCTGCTTTGTTATTAAATTCAGATTCTAACGAAGGTGAGTTTTGAAACGCAACGATAATTTGACATAAATAACTCAAAAGAGCTTCTTTTGGCATGGGGGTTTCTCTGCAATAATTAATAAATGGTTCTCCGAAGCAGAATATTCTATCTACGATCTGCTTTTTCATTTGTGAGAGTTTTTGATTGAGTTGTTCTATTGTAGTTATGTTGGCTAGGTTTAAACCATTTAGTAGGTATCCCAAATCTTTATCCTTGTATCGGCCATGTACTGTGATTCCTGTTTTTTCTTTTATCTCTTCTGAAAGTTCACTCATAATTCGACTTGTGTTTAAGAATTCATCCAAAGTGAAAATATCTAAAACTGAATCACTAGTTCCTTGCTCTAGTTCTTTTGCAACCTCTTTCTGCCGTTCAGAAATCTTTTTTCTGATTTTAATAAATTCATCATCGGCCATTTCTAAAAGACCAGCTAAGCGTGAAAAGTATCTTCTTATTTCATTAGGCAGTCCTGTGGCCGACTTATAACCAATGTCGTGTTCAATCTCCGCCCAGGCATGCTGAAGGATTGATCGTATTTGTAATTCGGCTTTGATGTTTTTATATACTTCATATTCTTTTAAGTTTGTTCTGGTTGAGTTTAAAGTTACTATATAATGAAGTGATAGGTAACCAAATTTATCAGGCGCAATTGAGGTTCTTTTATCAATAGAGTTCTCTTGGTCAATGGTGAACTCCTTTTCAACTATAGCAGCTATCTTATCAACATCATCAGCATAATGTGTGATGATCCTGATACCAACGATATCAGTAATATCATCTATAGACTTGTATTTTCCCTTTTTATTAATCTTACCTTCAAGGCTTTTTTTTGTTTTAACTCTTGATTCAAGTGAGTGAATTGAAATTTTTTCATTGCGAATTAACGTGGTTAATAACGATTTAAGAGTAAGGGCATAGGACTCAAATTTATCTTTCCGTTCATCATAAGTAATTAGAATGTCTGACATGCGTGTATCCATTGGCTCCAATTAGTGAGGATGTTTTTTTGCCAGTTAAGTAATCATTATATTCACTTCAAATGGAGTGTTGTGTCAACCTTAGAAAAACACTCTTTTATTGTTCTCATCAGTTCTCAGCAGCATGCTAGATCTTATGAAAACACTCGCAAATATCCAGGAACTCGCGCGCGCACTGCGCAACATGATACGCCCCGGCATTATCGTCGAAACCGACCTTAACGCCGGTCGCTGCCGTGTGCAGACCGGCGGCATGTGCACCGACTGGCTTCAGTGGCTGACCCATCGTGCCGGACGTTCACGCACATGGTGGGCACCTTCCGTGGGGGAACAGGTGCTGATTCTGGCCGTGGGCGGTGAACTCGACACGGCGTTCGTTCTGCCGGGGATTTATTCCGGCGATAACCCTCCGCCGTCTGCGTCGGCGGATGCCCTGCACATACGTTTCCCTGACGGGGCGGTGATTGAGTATGAACCTGAAACCAGTGCACTGATGGTAAGCGGAATTAAAACGGCCAGCGTGACGGCTTCTGATTCTGTTACCGCCACGGTGCCGGTAGTCATGGTGAAAGCGTCAACCCGCATCACCCTGGACACCCCGGAGGTGGTCTGCACCAACAGACTGATTACCGGCACGCTGGAAGTACAGAAGGGCGGGACGATGCGCGGCAACATTGAACACACCGGCGGTGAACTCTCATCAAACGGTAAGGTACTGCATACCCATAAACACCCCGGCGACAGCGGCGGCACAACCGGGGGACCTCTATGACTGCGCGTTATCTCGGAATGAATCGCAGTGATGGCCTGACTGTCACTGACCTTGAGCATATCAGCCAGAGTATCGGCGATATCCTGCGCACACCGGTCGGCTCGCGGGTGATGCGTCGTGATTACGGCTCGTTGCTGGCGTCAATGATTGACCAGCCGCAGACTCCGGCGCTTGAGTTGCAGATTAAGGTCGCCTGTTACATGGCGGTGCTGAAATGGGAACCCCGCGTCACCCTGTCATCCGTCACCACTGAGCGCAGTTTTGACGGGCGAATGACGGTCACGTTAACCGGTCAGCACAACGACACCGGCCAGCCACTTTCGTTAACCATCCCTGTGAGTTGAAACCATGCCGATTATCGACCTGAACCAGCTACCCGCACCGGATGTGGTCGAGGAGCTGGACTTTGAAACCATTCTTGCCGAACGCAAGGCGACACTGATTTCCCTTTACCCGGAAGACCAGCAGGAGGCGGTCGCCCGTACCCTGACGCTGGAATCCGAACCTCTCGTCAAACTGCTGGAGGAAAATGCTTATCGTGAGCTTATCTGGCGTCAGCGTGTGAATGAGGCCGCACGGGCGGTGATGCTGGCCAGTGCCGCCGGTAATGACCTTGATGTGATTGGTGCCAATTACAATACCACGCGCCTGATTATCACCCCGGCAGATGATTCGACCATCCCGCCGACACCGGCAGTAATGGAATCTGACACTGATTATCGTCTGCGTATTCAGCAGGCGTTTGAAGGTTTAAGCGTCGCCGGGTCGGTGGGTGCCTATCAGTATCATGGCCGCAGTGCCGACGGGCGTGTCGCGGATATCTCTGTCACCAGTCCGTCTCCGGCCTGTGTCACCATCTCTGTGCTGTCACGTGAAAATAACGGTGTCGCTTCCGAAGACCTGCTGGCGGTGGTGCGTAACGCCCTTAATGGCGAGGACGTCAGACCGGTGGCCGACCGCGTGACCGTGCAGTCTGCCGCCATCGTTGAATACCAGATAAACGCCACGCTTTACCTTTACCCTGGTCCCGAAAGTGAACCAATTCGCGCTGCTGCAGTGAAAAAACTGGAAGCGTACATCACGGCACAGCACCGGCTGGGGCGCGACATCCGTCTGTCTGCCATTTATGCCGCTTTGCATGTGGAAGGCGTGCAGCGTGTCGAACTGGCTGCACCGCTGGCCGATATCGTGCTTAACAGCACGCAGGCGTCTTTCTGTACCGAATACCGCGTCGTGACCGGAGGCTCGGATGAGTGATTCGCGACTGCTGCCGACCGGCTCATCACCGCTTGAAGTCGCCGCTGCAAAAGCCTGTGCGGAAATTGAAAAAACGCCGGTCAGTATTCGTGAGCTGTGGAACCCGGACACCTGTCCGGCAAATCTGCTGCCGTGGCTGGCGTGGGCGTTTTCGGTCGACAGGTGGGATGAAAAGTGGCCGGAAGCGACAAAACGCGCCGTTATCCGCGATGCCTATTTCATCCACTGTCATAAAGGCACTGTCGGCGCAATCCGGCGTGTGGTGGAGCCGCTCGGCTATCTCATCAATGTGACGGAGTGGTGGGAAAACAATGACCCGCCCGGCACCTTCCGGCTCGATATTGGTGTACTGGAAAGCGGCATCACAGAGGAAATGTATCTGGAAATGGAGCGACTGATTGCTGATGCCAAACCCGCAAGCCGTCACCTTATTGGTCTGAACATTACCCAGGACATTCCCGGCTACCTGTATACAGGCGGTGTGGTCTGTGATGGTGATGTTATTACTGTTTATCCCGGATAAGTGAGAAACAATGAGCACGAAATTTAAAACCGTTATCACTACTGCCGGAGCCGCAAAGCTGGCAGCCGCCACTGTCCCCGGCGGGAAAAAAGTAAACCTGTCTGCAATGGCCGTGGGTGACGGTAATGGCAAATTACCGGTGCCGGATGCCGGTCAGACGAAACTGGTGCATGAGGTCTGGCGTCACGCTCTGAATAAAGTCAGTGTGGATAATAAGAATAAAAACTATATTGTGGCTGAACTGGTTGTACCGCCCGAAGTGGGCGGCTTCTGGATGCGTGAGCTTGGTCTGTATGACGATGCCGGAACACTGATTGCGGTATCCAACATGGCTGAAAGCTATAAGCCAGAACTGGCTGAAGGCTCCGGACGTGCGCAGACCTGCCGCATGGTTATTATTCTCAGCAACGTGGCGTCCGTTGAGCTGAGTATTGATGCCAGCACAGTGATGGCGACGCAGGATTACGTCGATGACAAAATCGCAGAGCATGAGCAGTCCCGCCGCCATCCTGACGCCACGCTGACAGAAAAAGGTTTTACTCAGTTAAGCAGTGCAACAAACAGCACCAGTGAAGAGCTGGCGGCAACGCCAAAAGCGGTCAAGGCAGCAAATGACAACGCAAATTCACGTCTGGCGAAAAATCAGAACGGTGCAGATATCCAGGATAAATCAGCTTTTCTGGACAATATTGGTGTTACCAGCCTGACGTTTATGAAAAACAACGGCGAAATGCCGGTTGATGCTGATCTCAATACATTTGGTCCAGTTAAGGCTTATGTGGGTGTCTGGTATAAATCCACATCCTCCAACGCAACACTGGAGAAAAATTTCCCTGAAGACGGTGCAGTCGGTGTTCTTGAGGTATTCAATGGCGGTAATTTTTCCGGAATGCAGCGTTATACCACCAGAACTGGCAATGTTTATATGCGTAATCTTTCTGGCACCTGGAATGGCTCAGACGGTCCGTGGATCTACTGGCGTCAGATTCAGTCTGCAACACGCCCCCTGAGCACAACTATTGACCTGAACACGCTAGGAGGCGCAGAGCATCTTGGTTTATGGCGAAACAGTAGTGGCTCTATCGCTTCATTTGACCGCAACTATCCGGAAGAAGGAAGTTATGGTCAGGGATTCCTTGAAGTTCTTGAGGGTGGTGGGTACTCACGCACGCAACGCTATACGACCCGCCGTGGGAACGTATATGTTCGCTGCCTTTCTGCTATATGGAATGCACAGAACCCACAGTGGGAGCCGTGGTCAAGAGTAGGCCATCAGTCAGAATGTCGTTATTACGAAGGTGATTTGAATGATCTGACTTCGCCAGGCATTTACAGCGTTACAGGGAAGGCGTCAAACGGTCCAATGCAGGATACCGCTGGAGCGACACTGCTTGGAATACTGGAAGTAATCAGGCGTTTTGATGGTGTATCTGTCTGGCAGCGTTACACAACCACAGGGAAATCAGAAACCACACAGGGGCGCACTTTTGAGCGCGTCTATGCCGGGAGCAAATGGACCGAATGGCGAGAAGTATATAACTCCTTTTCGTTGCCTCTGAATCTGGGCATCGGTGGCGCAGTGGCAAAACTATCCAGTCTGGACTGGCAGACCTACGATTTTGTGCCGGGCAGTCTGATAACCGTTCGGCTTGATAACATGACCAATATTCCCGACGGTATGGACTGGGGCGTCATTGATGGCAACCTGATAAACATCTCAGTCGGTCCGAGTGATGATTCTGGTTCGGGACGCTCAATGCATGTATGGCGCAGCACTGTAAGTAAAGCCAACTACCGCTTTTTTATGGTGCGCATTTCAGGAAATCCGGGAAGCCGCACGATCACAACAAGACGAGTACCAATCATTGACGAAGCCCAGACATGGGGCGCGAAACAGACATTCAGTGCTGGCCTTTCTGGTGAACTGTCCGGCAATGCGGCGACAGCAACAAAGCTGAAAACAGCCCGTAAAATTAATAACGTTTCGTTTGATGGAACATCAGATATTAACCTGACGCCGAAAAATATTGGTGCATTTGCTTCAGGAAAAACAGGAGACACCGTTGCGAATGATAAAGCCGTTGGATGGAACTGGAGTAGCGGAGCCTATAACGCAACTATTGGTGGGGCATCAACGTTAATTCTTCATTTTAATATCGGGGAAGGAAGTTGTCCCGCCGCCCAGTTTCGCGTTAATTATAAGAACGGTGGTATTTTTTATCGTTCTGCTCGTGACGGTTACGGATTCGAGGCTGACTGGTCTGAGTTTTATACCACAACGCGAAAACCTACAGCGGGAGATGTCGGTGCACTGCCGTTATCTGGTGGTCAATTGAATGGTGCTCTGGGTATAGGAACATCCAGTGCTCTTGGCGGTAATTCGATTGTTTTGGGTGATAATGACACGGGCTTTAAACAAAATGGTGATGGTAATCTGGATGTTTATGCTAATAGCGTCCATGTTATGCGCTTTGTCTCCGGAAGCGTTCAAAGTAATAAAACCATAAATATTACGGGGCGTGTTAATCCCTCGGATTACGGTAACTTTGATTCCCGCTATGTGAGAGATGTCAGACTTGGCACACGTGTTGTCCAGACCATGCAGAAAGGGGTGATGTATGAGAAAGCAGGGCACGTAATTACCGGGCTTGGTATTGTCGGTGAAGTCGATGGTGATGACCCCGCAGTATTCAGACCAATACAAAAATACATCAATGGCACATGGTATAACGTCGCACAGGTGTAATTTATGCAGCATTTAAAAAATATTACTGCGGGTAATCCAAAAACTGTTGCCCAATATCAACTGACAAAAAATTTTGATGTTATCTGGTTATGGTCCGAAGAGGGAAAAAACTGGTATGAGGAAGTAAGTAATTTTCAGGAAGACACGATAAAGATTGTTTACGATGAGAATAATATAATTGTCGGCATCACCAGAGATGCTTCAACGCTCAACCCTGAAGGTTTTAGCGTTGTCGAGGTTCCTGATATTACCGCCAACCGACGTGCTGATGACTCAGGTAAATGGATGTTTAAGGATGGTGCCGTGATTAAGCGGATTTATACGGCAGACGAACAGCTGCAACTGGCGGAATTACAGAAGTCAGCTTTGCTTTCCGAAGCTGAAACTATCATTCAGCCACTGGAACGCTCTGTCAGACTGAATATGGCAACAGATGATGAGCGTAGCCGACTGGAAGCATGGGAACGCTACAGTGTTCTGGTCAGCCGTGTGGATCCTGCAAATCCTGAATGGCCGGAAATGCCGCAATAAGTTGTATGATCTCTGGAGTGAGCTAACGTATCTATAGCACAGAGTAAAGCCTAATCTGACAGTCTGCTCTGTGCTAGGAGCGGACTGACCTGCTTCCCGATGATTAATACACAGCTATGCTAGTAATGTCCGTAGATCGCTGTGTGTTGCATCCATCGGTTGAACTCACAGTCCAAACCAGACTGTCAGCTTTGATTAGATTCTACCTACTCAACCTGTCAGATAAGGTCTGAGCTAATACATCTAATATATGGCTTCGTGCAGGGGACGGCTATCGCGAACGTTAGGCCAGGTATCTGAATACGCACAGTTCACTTGGTTGTACTTCTTGCACTGATCTGCTATCCCGCACAGCTATTTATAGGTAATCTTCAGTGTATAATCTGCCAACTTATGGAAGCTTGTACAACAGGAGAAATATATGAAAAAAGAATTGTTTGGACGTTGCCCGTTTGATCTTGACGAAGATGTAAAAAAAATAGCCGCGATAAATAAATATATCCATGCAAAATTTGAGGAGCATAAAAATAAAATAGACAACCTAAAGGGTGTGGAACAAAAATTGATGGTCTTACAGTACTTTAATGTACTGAATGAACTTAGTAATCAGGCTATCTCTTCTTTGAATATAGGAGCCTTTTCAGCATCGGAAGTATTAGCTAGGGTTATAATAGAACAGGCTGCCAATCAATTTTATATAGCAATAGATGATGGCGAAAATGCACAAGCATTACTCAAGGCTAGTAAGAAATTAGTTCATAGTAATGGAAAACGGTGGCTGGAGTGTTTAAAATCCAAAGGAATGACTAATCCAGCAGCAAATGAAAGGATTCGCATGGGAAAAGAACTAACTGATCTATTTAATAGATTGTGGCCAAATACACCTGAATATCCAGGAACCAGAAAACTTTTTGAATTAATTGGCTGGGAAACACACTATCATGCCCATTACGTTCCTCTTTGTGATTCAATACATACATTCTCTGATGATATGGTAAATATAGTATCTCTATATAATGCAATCCAAAGTGATGAAAATACTGCTATCGAATTCATTCTTGCAGTTAAACAAGAAAATAAACGGCTGGCAATTTATAATTTTGTAATTGCTACGGCCCTTCGGTGTGAGGCCTTAGTAAATGTATTTAACTCTTTAGGTTATCAGGATATTATAACAGAAATGACACCAACAATAGATACAGTCAACCAGACTATAATTCGATATGATGATTTTGATCATTCCAGAATTGATGATTGTCAATAATTAATTGACAGAATACGTACATGCGCAACAACTAGTGATAGTTGACTTATTTTCGCTCTTGAGAGACAACCATACTCAAATCTCCCACATTGCAGGAGATTTGAATATGAAAACGTCACCGTGGAATAAAGACCGTACCATCGGTCAAAAAAGGCCACTTCAGATATCTCATATCTGGGGGATCCGGATTAGACTTGAGTTGGAAGGTAAAACACGCGATCTAGCTCTGTTCAACATGGCTTTGGACACTAAGCTACGGGGCTGTGATTTGGTCAAACTCAAAGTATCAGATGCTGCATATGGCAGTTCTGTCTCAAGCAGAGCAACGGTGTTGCAACAGAAAACCGGCAGCCCTGTCCAATTTGAGATAACCAAAGGGACAAGGGAAGCGGTTACTGCATTGATAAAGCTCGGCAACTGGCATAGTAAAGGCTTCCTGTTCCGCTCTCGGGTCGGAACTAACCACCATATATCAACCCGGCAATACAACCGAATTTTTCATGGGTGGGTAGAAAAGCTTGGTCTCGAAGATTCGCTGTACAGCACACATTCCATGAGAAGAACAAAACCTTACTTAATCTACAAGAAAACCAAGAGTCTCCGGGGGATCCAACTTCTGTTGGGCCATAAGAAACTGGAAAGCACAGTCCGTTATTTGGGCATTGAAGTCGATATAGAAGGTCTCTTTTAAGTTATGGGGGCTGATTTTATATTCAATAGCGTATGCTCATCGAAGAAATAAACTCATAAAATGTAAAGACAGCCAGCAAAAACATACAGATAAAGATAAGGGAAATAGCACACTTAACTAAGGGCTGAACCCCCCGAGGTGTTCCCCATGGTTTAGACATTTGGGTTATAACCCAAATAAATAAGGCCACAAAACAGCAAACACCAGCCAATCCGAGCAGAGATATTATGACAACTCCAAACAGATTTCCAACATCTAGTTTATCTGTTTTTGCAACTAGGGTTAACAAACCAGCAATAATAGTTGCAATCGATATTCCCGCAATGGTTGTGAGATCGGCGATAACAGCCAGTTTTTCTTTAGTATTTCCTTGAGTAAAAACCTCTAAAATTGATTTCATGGAAATAACCACCTACTATCGATTATATTCAGGAGCTTTTTATCATAACGATATCAGATAGATAAGGACATTGTAATATTTTGGATGATTTAAACTTGCTTTTGTAACTCTAATGTCCACTTTTCGCTCAAAGCAGACTGTCAGATTTGATAGCATTTGGGCTATGTAAATTGTCAGGCGGAAAATGAGTGAGTACAAATCAGGACAGGCGGGCGAATTGCCCGCCTTTTCTTTATCTGTTGTTTCATCCACTGACCAGCCAGGTCAAATAGCGTCTTATGCTCTGCACAACAGAAAATAGTTGCACCCATTAACCACGGAGTTAAACGGATGAGTGACTATCATCATGGCGTGCAGGTGCTGGAGATTAACGACGGCACCCGCGTCATTTCCACCGTATCCACTGCCATTGTCGGCATGGTCTGCACGGCCAGCGATGCGGATGCGGAAACCTTCCCCCTCAATAAACCGGTGCTGATTACCAATGTGCAAAGCGCAATTGCAAAGGCCGGTAAAAAAGGCACGCTGGCGGCATCGTTGCAGGCCATCGCTGACCAGTCAAAACCGGTCACCGTTGTCGTGCGCGTGGAAGACGGCACCGGTGATGACGAGGAAACGAAACTCGCGCAGACCGTTTCCAATATCATCGGCACCACCGACGAAAACGGTCAGTACACCGGACTAAAAGCCCTGCTGGCGGCGGAGTCGGTAACCGGTGTTAAACCGCGTATTCTCGGTGTGCCGGGACTGGATACCAAAGAGGTGGCTGTTGCACTGGCATCCGTCTGTCAGAAGCTGCGCGCTTTCGGATATATCAGCGCATGGGGCTGTAAGACCATTTCCGAGGTGAAAGCCTACCGCCAGAATTTCAGCCAGCGTGAGCTGATGGTCATCTGGCCGGATTTCCTCGCATGGGATACGGTCACCAGTACCACCGCCACCGCGTATGCCACCGCCCGTGCGCTGGGTCTGCGCGCTAAAATCGACCAGGAGCAGGGCTGGCATAAAACGCTGTCCAACGTCGGGGTAAACGGTGTTACCGGCATCAGCGCATCTGTATTCTGGGATTTGCAGGAGTCCGGCACCGATGCTGACCTGCTTAACGAGTCAGGCGTCACTACGCTGATTCGCCGCGACGGTTTCCGATTCTGGGGTAACCGTACCTGCTCTGATGACCCGCTGTTCCTCTTTGAAAACTACACCCGCACCGCGCAGGTGATGGCCGACACGATGGCTGAGGCGCACATGTGGGCGGTGGACAAGCCCATCACCGCAACGCTGATTCGCGACATCGTTGACGGCATCAATGCCAAATTCCGTGAGCTGAAAACAAACGGCTATATCGTGGATGCGACCTGCTGGTTCAGCGAAGAATCCAACGATGCGGAAACCCTCAAGGCCGGAAAACTGTATATCGACTACGACTATACACCGGTGCCTCCTCTTGAAAACCTGACCCTGCGCCAGCGTATTACCGATAAATACCTGGCAAATCTGGTCACCTCGGTTAACAGCAATTAAGGAGCCTGACCGATGGCAATGCCGCGCAAACTCAAGTTAATGAACGTCTTTCTGAACGGCTACAGCTATCAGGGCGTCGCGAAGTCCGTCACGCTACCAAAACTGACCCGTAAGCTCGAAAACTATCGCGGTGCGGGGATGAACGGCAGCGCACCGGTAGACCTCGGCCTTGATGACGATGCGCTGTCAATGGAGTGGTCGCTCGGTGGCTTCCCGGATTCGGTTATCTGGGAGCTTTACGCCGCAACCGGTGTGGATTCCGTACCGATTCGTTTTGCAGGCTCTTACCAGCGCGACGATACCGGCGAAACGGTGGCCGTCGAGGTGGTCATGCGTGGACGTCAGAAAGAAATCGACACCGGCGAGGGCAAACAGGGAGAAGACACCGAGTCGAAAATCTCCGTGGTCTGCACCTATTTCCGGCTGACGATGGACGGTAAGGAGCTGGTCGAAATCGACACCATCAACATGATTGAGAAGGTGAACGGCGTCGACCGGCTGGAGCAACACCGCCGCAATATCGGCCTGTGATTTTCATCCGGTCAGCCTGGCTGACCGGTTAACCCCGATTCAGAAGTGAGAAAACCATGAACAAAGAAAATGTGATTACCCTGGACAATCCGGTCAAGCGTGGTGAGCAGGTTATCGAACAGGTCACGCTGATGAAACCTAATGCCGGGACGCTGCGCGGTGTCAGTCTGGCTGCGGTCGCGAACTCCGAAGTCGATGCACTGATTAAGGTGCTGCCGCGCATGACGGCACCGATGCTGACCGAGCAGGAAGTCGCCGCGCTGGAACTGCCTGACCTTGTGGCGCTGGCCGGTAAGGTGGTCGGTTTTTTGTCGCCGAACTCGGTGCAGTAACGTTCCCGAAAAATCTCTCGGTCGATGACCTGATGGCGGATGTGGCAGTGATATTTCACTGGCCGCCATCAGAACTGTATCCCATGAGCCTGATCGAACTCATCACATGGCGCGAAAAGGCGCTCCGGCGAAGCGGAAACACGAATGAGTAACAATGTAAAATTACAGGTATTGCTCAGGGCTGTTGACCAGGCATCCCGCCCGTTTAAATCCATCCGCACAGCGAGTAAGTCGCTGTCGGGGGATATCCGGGAAACACAAAAATCACTGCGCGAGCTGAACGGTCACGCATCCCGTATTGAGGGATTTCGCAAGACCAGCGCACAGCTTGCCGTGACTGGTCATGCACTTGAAAAGGCACGGCAGGAAGCCGAAGCCCTTGCCACACAGTTTAAAAACACTGAACGTCCGACCCGTGCTCAGGCGAAAGTGCTGGAATCCGCAAAGCGTGCGGCGGAGGACTTACAGGCGAAATATAACCGCCTGACAGATTCCATTAAACGCCAGCAGCGGGAACTGGCCGCTGTGGGAATTAATACCCGCAATCTTGCACATGATGAGCAGGGACTGAAAAACCGTATCAGTGAAACCACCGCACAGCTTAACCGTCAGCGTGACGCGCTGGCGCGTGTCAGTGCACAACAGGCAAAACTTAACGCAGTAAAACAGCGTTATCAGGCCGGAAAGGAACTGGCCGGAAATATGGCCTCAGTGGGCGCTGCCGGTGTGGGGATTGCTGCTGCGGGAACGATGGCCGGAGTTAAGTTGCTGATGCCCGGTTATGAGTTTGCGCAGAAAAACTCAGAATTGCAGGCTGTGCTCGGTGTGGCAAAAGACTCCGCCGAAATGGCTGCACTACGCAAGCAGGCGCGCCAGCTCGGCGACAATACCGCAGCCTCGGCAGATGATGCAGCCGGTGCGCAGATTATTATTGCGAAAGCCGGTGGGGATGTTGATGCCATTCAGGCGGCAACGCCGGTCACGCTGAATATGGCGCTGGCGAACCGTCGCACGATGGAAGAAAACGCCGCCCTGCTGATGGGGATGAAATCCGCCTTTCAGCTTTCAAACGATAAGGTCGCTCATATCGGGGATGTTCTCTCCATGACGATGAACAAAACCGCCGCCGATTTTGATGGCATGAGCGATGCGCTGACCTATGCCGCACCTGTGGCAAAAAATGCTGGTGTCAGCATTGAAGAAACCGCCGCAATGGTCGGGGCGCTGCATGATGCAAAAATTACCGGTTCAATGGCGGGGACGGGAAGCCGTGCCGTGTTAAGCCGCCTGCAGGCACCGACGGGAAAAGCATGGGATGCACTGAAAGAGCTTGGCGTGAAAACCTCAGACAGTAAAGGGAATACTCGACCAGTATTTACCATTCTGAAAGAAATGCAGGCCAGTTTTGAGAAAAACCGGCTCGGTACTGCCCAGCAGGCTGAATACATGAAAACTATTTTCGGGGAGGAGGCCAGCTCAGCCGCCGCCGTGCTGATGACTGCCGCCTCAACTGGAAAGCTGGACAAACTGACCGCTGCGTTTAAAGCCTCAGACGGGAAGACCGCCGAGCTGGTAAATATCATGCAGGACAACCTCGGCGGTGACTTTAAGGAGTTTCAGTCCGCTTATGAGGCGGTGGGGACTGACCTGTTTGACCAGCAGGAAGGCGCACTGCGTAAGCTCACGCAGACGGCCACAAAGTATGTGTTAAAACTCGACGGCTGGATCCAGAAAAACAAATCACTGGCGTCAACCATCGGCCTCATTGTCGGTGGTGCACTGGCGCTGACTGCTGTCATCGGTGCCATTGGCCTCGTAGCCTGGCCGGTTATCACTGGCATCAATGCCATCATCGCGGCAGCAGGCGCAATGGGGGCAATCTTCACGACGGTTGGCAGTGCTGTTATGACGGCCATCGGGGCGATTAGCTGGCCGGTTGTGGCCGTGGTGGCCGCCATTGTCGCCGGTGCGTTGCTTATCCGTAAATACTGGGAGCCTGTCAGCGCATTCTTTGGCGGTGTGGTGGAAGGGCTGAAAGCGGCATTTGCGCCGGTGGGGGAACTGTTCACGCCACTTAAGCCGGTGTTTGACTGGCTGGGCGAAAAGTTACAGGCCGCGTGGCAGTGGTTTAAAAACCTGATTGCCCCGGTCAAAGCCACACAGGACACCCTGAACCGTTGCCGTGACACGGGCGTCATGTTCGGGCAGGCACTGGCTGACGCGCTGATGCTGCCGCTTAATGCGTTCAACAAACTGCGCAGCGGCATTGACTGGGTACTGGAAAAGCTCGGGGTCATCAACAAAGAGTCAGACACACTTGACCAGACCGCCGCCAGAACTCATGCCGCCACGTATGGCACCGGTGGTTATATTCCGGCGACCAGCTCTTATGCAGGCTATCAAGCTTATCAGCCGGTCACGGCACCGGCTGGCCGCTCTTATGTGGACCAGAGTAAAAACGAATATCACATCAGCCTGACGGGTGGTACTGCGCCGGGGACACAGCTTGACCGCCAGTTACAGGATGCGCTCGAAAAATACGAGCGGGATAAACGTGCGCGCGCCCGTGCCAGCATGATGCATGACGGTTAAGGAGGTGACGAAAAATGATGCTCGCGTTAGGTATGTTTGTTTTTATGCGCCAGACGCTGCCACACCAGACCATGCAGCGTGAATCAGATTATCGCTGGCCGTCAAATTCCCGTATCGGCAAACGGGATGCCTACCAGTTTCTCGGTGTGGGTGAGGAAAACATTACGCTTGCCGGTGTGCTTTATCCAGAACTGACCGGCGGAAAGCTGACGATGACCACGCTCAGACTGATGGCAGAGGAAGGCCGGGCGTGGCCGTTGCTGGATGGCACCGGCATGATTTACGGCATGTATGTCATCAGCAGGGTGAGTGAAACAGGGAGTATTTTCTTTGCAGACGGCACACCCCGAAAAATTGATTTTACGCTGTCGCTCACCCGCGTTGATGAATCACTGGCCGCGCTTTATGGCGATATCGGTAAACAGGCGGAATCGCTCATCGGTAAGGCTGGCAGTATGGCGACTAAATTCACGGGTATGACGGGGGCGGGATAATGCTGGATGCGCTGACATTTGATGCAGGCAGTACGCTGACGCCGGATTACATGCTGATGCTCGACAGCAGGGATATTACCGGCAATATCAGCGACCGTCTGATGAGCATGACCCTGACGGATAACCGGGGCTTTGAGGCTGACCAGCTTGATATTGAACTGAACGATGCCGACGGGCAGGTCGGGCTGCCGGTTCGTGGCGCTGTCCTGACGGTGTATATCGGCTGGAAAGGTTTTGCCCTGGTATGCAAAGGGAAATTTACCGTTGATGAGGTTGAACACCGGGGCGCGCCGGATGTGGTCACCATCCGCGCCCGGAGTGCAGATTTTCGCGGGACGCTCAATTCCCGCCGGGAAGGCTCCTGGCATGACACCACGCTCGGTGCGATTGTTGAGGCGATTGCCTCCCGTAACAGGCTGGAAGCCAGTATCGCTCCGTCACTGGCCGGAATTAAAATTCCGCACATCGACCAGTCGCAGGAGTCTGATGCGAAATTCCTGACCCGTCTTGCAGAACGCAACGGCGGTGAGGTGTCGGTAAAAATGGGAAAACTGCTGTTTCTCAAAGCGGGGCAGGGGGTGACGGCCAGCGGTAAAAAAATCCCGCAGGTCACCATCACCCGCAGCGACGGCGACCGCCATCATTTTGCGATTGCTGACCGTGGAGCCTATACCGGCGTAACGGCAAAGTGGTTACACACCAAAGACCCGAAGCCGCAAAAGCAGAAGGTAAAACTGAAACGCAAAAAGAAAGAAAAACACCTGCGCGCACTGGAGCACCCGAAAGCAAAACCGGTCAGGCAGAAGAAAGCGCCAAGAGTACCGGAAGCGCGCGAAGGTGAATACATGGCCGGTGAGGCTGACAACGTTTTTGCCCTGACCACGGTATATGCCACGAAAGCACAGGCCATGCGTGCCGCTCAGGCGAAGTGGGATAAACTGCAACGGGGCGTTGCGGAGTTCTCCATCAGCCTGGCTACCGGTCGTGCTGATATTTACACGGAAACACCGGTTAAAGTATCAGGCTTTAAGCGCGTCATAGACGAGCAGGACTGGACAATCACTAAGGTGACACATTTTCTGAATAATAGCGGCTTCACGACGTCCTTAGAGCTTGAGGTCAGGCTTTCTGATGTGGAGTACGAAACAGAAGATGATGAGTGATGTAATTTATTTATCTGTTTGTTTTATAAGGATAAATTAACTAAAATGGCACCATCAACAAAACCGGAAGAGGTGCTCGCGATGTTTCATTGTCCTTTATGCCAGCATGCCGCACATGCGCGTACAAGCCGCTATATCACTGACACGACAAAAGAGCGTTATCACCAGTGTCAGAACGTGAATTGCAGCGCCACATTCATCACTTATGAGTCGGTACAGCGATACATCGTGAAGCCGGGAGAAGTCCACGCCGTAAGACCGCACCCGTTGCCGTCAGGGCAGCAAATTATGTGGATGTAATTACAAACAGGAAGCCCCTCAGTCGAGGGGCTTTTTTGTCGATGTGGTCAATGTGTGGACGTGACCAGAAATAAATCCTTTTATTTCATTGTGTTACGCGTAAAAAATAAGCCCGTGTAAGGGAGATTACACAGGCTAAGGAGGTGGTTCCTGGTACAGCTAGCATTTTATGGGTTATGTTTTTCAGCGAAACGGATGATAACCTTAATAAATGCAGCTGTATGTGATCGGTTTCTAAGAATTTTCCATCCGGGAAAAATAATCGAAATTAATCACTTACCGTGGGGGTTACGCGTGGTTTCCCCGGAGAAATTACGCATCAGCAGCGCGTAATTTAGCTCAAGATCCTGCGGCACCGGGAGCCACACAGTATAACCATCGCCTGGTGCGACCGGCATCGCTTCACCTTTGGCGTTTTCCATATGCTCAAGGGTAAAGTTAATGTTGCCTTGCGGCGTCATCAGCTCAAGGCTGTCGCCAACGGAGAATTTATTTTTCACCGCTACCGCCGCGAGCTCCCCCTTGCGCTCACCGGTAAACTCACCAACAAACTGCTGGCGGTCAGAAACCGAATAACCGTATTCGTAGTTCTGATAATCGTCGTGGGTATGACGACGCAGGAAACCTTCGGTATAGCCACGATGCGCCAGACCTTCCAGCGTTTCCAGCAGGCTGGTATCGAACGGTTTGCCCGCAGCGGCGTCATCGATAGCTTTACGGTAAACCTGCGCGGTGCGTGCGCAATAGTAGAAAGATTTGGTACGGCCTTCGATTTTCAGCGAATGCACGCCCATTTTGGTCAGGCGTTCAACATGGGCGATGGCGCGCAGATCTTTCGAGTTCATGATGTAAGTGCCGTGCTCATCTTCAAACGCGGTCATATACTCGCCCGGACGCTGGGCTTCTTCGATCATAAACACTTTGTCGGTTGGCGCGCCGATACCCAGCGTCGGCTCAACATTTTGCACCGGAATCGGCTCGTACTTGTGTACGATGTTGCCGACGTCATCTTCTTTCCCTTCCTGGACATTGTACTCCCAGCGGCAGGCGTTGGTGCAGGTGCCCTGGTTCGGGTCGCGCTTGTTGATATAGCCAGAGAGCAGGCAGCGACCGGAGTAGGCCATGCACAGCGCGCCGTGAACGAAGATTTCGATCTCCATATCCGGCACCTGATTGCGGATCTCTTCAATCTCTTCCAGTGACAGTTCGCGAGAGAGGATCACGCGGGTCAGACCCATTTGCTGCCAGAATTTCACCGTCGCCCAGTTTACGGCGTTAGCCTGTACCGAGAGGTGGATTGGCATTTCCGGGAAGTGTTCACGCACCAGCATAATCAGCCCTGGATCGGACATAATCAGCGCATCCGGCCCCATTTCCACCACCGGTTTCAGGTCACGGATAAAGGTTTTCAGCTTGGCGTTGTGCGGTGCAATGTTGACCACGACATAAAACTTTTTCCCCAGCGCGTGGGCTTCATTGATGCCGAGCTGAAGATTTTCGTGGTTGAATTCGTTGTTGCGTACACGCAGGGAGTAACGCGGCTGGCCCGCATAAACAGCATCTGCGCCATAAGCGAAAGCGTAACGCATATTTTTCAGCGTTCCCGCCGGGGAAAGGAGTTCCGGTTTAAACATAATTCTCTCGTTCTGATGACAGGTCAGAGCCGCTTCACCTGATGAAGCGGTTAGGGGAGTGCCCCCACTTTAAGGGCGGGCATTGTAGCGCAATCGGCGGGTTTAGCTCCAGTGTAAATGTGAGGGGAGAAGTGGCAGAGATGGGAGTATCTACACGAAATCTTCATGTAGTGATAAAAGAAAAAGTTGACGATACTGACTACTTTCCTGAATGTTCATCCCCTGATAATTATGAATGTATTTGCCGTCCTCTTACAGCCTGAATTATTGAGGATGTAAAATAATGTCATTTATCTCAATTATTCACTAAAATAAACTGCAAATATAAGACATAATTTCCAAAGTTTGTGACGCTGCCACTATTGAGTTTACGTTATTTTCTTGAGTGGCTTACTTGAGTATGTACCTGCAACCATGCTGATTTAGATAAAAAATCTATAGTCAACAATTATTGCTTTGAGTGATATAATAAACACGGGCGGATGTTATGACTGGAAATATTCACCAGAATTATAATGCAAGGGATGTAATTAATGCCCCGGAAGTAAAAACAGCAATTTTGCAAAGAAGTCTGTTTCGCCAGGATAATGAGACCATCCAAAAATGGTTACTCAACCATTTTTATCGATGGCTAATTAGTGACTTTCCAATGGTGCAACAAATTAACTCGCTTGCAGAATATTCACTGTTTAATAAAAATGATGATGTAATCCCGGAATGGCTGGTATCGAAGTTTAATACTGCCTCAGTATCAACTGCGACACTTTATTATATCGAAACCGATCATCAACAAATATTAACCAAAGAACGGGAGTTGGTGGAATTTCTTTCCAGGAAATGTGGTACCCGTCTGGAATCAAAACTACAGCGCATAACCTGCTACGTTGCGTTCAGAATGCGTGAAGAAGAGCATGAAAAGATGCTTCAACGACGCGAGAAAGGGTGGCAGCCGAGTGAACAAAATACTGTAAAGTCAATACTTGATGTGCCAGACGGAAAAATTGTTGAGTTTGATGCCAGTCATTCGAACCTTCGTCGTGAAATGGCTTATGAATCATGGCATATGCAACATTGCGTAGGCCAGTTTGATGATCGAAAAAATCTTACCGGTGGTTATGGTGAGTATTATGCAAATCAAATTGAGCAACATAAATTACGGTTATTCAGTTTGCGTGATAATAATAATATTCCTCATGTTACTATTGCTCTCAATGTTGTTGGTGATTCACTTGAAATTGATCAAATAAAAGGTAAGCAAAATCGTCATCCAGTTAAAAAATATGCGGACGATGTTTTGTCTCTTTTGCAACTATTATCACCACAAGCAGTTCGACATAGTGATTGTGAAGGTATGGGTATTGTTTATGAAAATACACCTGAATATCAGGGGTGGAAATATGTAACGGAAGTATACGAAACCAGTTTTTTACTAAGCGTACTACATAATAACTTTCATTTATTAGAACATTTTACAAATCCTTCAGTGGAGTTGCAGTGGTTACTGTTACACAGCGCACCTGATAAGTTACATTATCTTAATGCTATTGACCCTATAGTTGCTACTTCTGCGGAAATGTTATTCCCTGGCGCTGAGTGGCATCCGCAATTTGCAGGTCAAAATATCAGCAACATTTCCTTTGAGATAGAGAGTTTGACATTACAGACATCTCATTACTTACCCCTGTCAGAGGTTGAAAAATAATGAGTCTTATCATTGTTCTCCTGGTCGCAATATTTATTTTTATCTATAGATACAAAAAAAACAAACCACAAATCGATGCTTTTATTGCTAAAGAAAAAGAAAAGGATCTAATCAAGGACAAAAGACGAGCAACAAAGAGACGTAAGTGGGCATTAGCAATTGGTGATATAGTTGCTCGTCGTAATGGACTGTCAGTAAATGGCTTCACGTTAGATTTAAAGTTGACTGATGATAAGCGTCAACAACTTGCACTACAGGTTAAACAAGAGCTAGGAACAGAAACTTACCAAAGCAACGAAGATTTCCGTCAACAAATTGGCGTTATATTACAGCGCTGGGCTACAGGGCTTGGTAATTCTCCACATGATTTTTACGAACAACTGGCAGCACAAGGCCAGGTTCTGGATGGGCTGGCGTTTGACTGTATGCGCACTGCTTTTTTAACTCGTTGCATCGCCGGTTTAGGCTGGTGCGATGAAAACCAGGCCTGGATAGTGTTATTACTGAATGCTCAAAGAGCACAAGATTGTTTCGCTTCATGGGAAGATTATGCCAGTGCTTATGTTCGCGCCCGACAAAAATGGTTAATGATATACGATACCCCCGTCGCCACTGCGAACCGTGATTTAAAGGAAGTCACTGCATGGTTGAAAGATCCATCCAGTAACTGGAAAAAATTGCCGTGGAATGAATTTAAAATTTTTGAACCTAATTAAAAGGATATCTATGGAACAGGATGCTCGTTTACTCAGTGCAATGCAAAAGATGTGTGACCAAAAAATGCCACTTAATACTCTTGAGAGAAAATGGCAAATCGCAAATATTCCTTATATGTTACAAGAAAAACGTTATCAGGAACTAGATGAAATTTATAACCAGGTATTACAGGAGAGTTTCACTTCTCGTCAGGCTGAAAAGCGCTATTTTTTATCCTGGACCCAAATGTGCAACTATTTTTATGATATGAACACGCTAGTTGATGCCGGAACAGAAGGTTTAAGACTCATTAAAACCTGGCAGCAAGCAAGACCTCATTCTACACATGCCTGGCTTGCCGAAGCACAATACTGGAATCACCGTGCATGGTTATATCGCAGTTATGGCTGGGCAAATGATACCACACATGCAATGTGGCTTTGTGCTGGTGCATGTAATGAACAAATGGTCATCGCTACACTTAAAGCAATTGATTGTGACCCACGACAATGGATGGCTGCATTACTTACCAGCACCAACTCAAAAGTATTTGGTCAGCCAGCCTGGCTGGCGGCACACCTTAACGGTGATAGTGTCGCAGGAATACCATTAATGATCGCACTGAAAAATTATCACCGCCGCTCCCCGCAAGAAGTGGAAGCGTTGATGGCGTATTCCGGACTTTCGTTTGAGCATGCAATATGCCCCGTTTTGCCTCGCCCCAATATACTTCCTGAGTATGATGATGATGGTGGGCAAAAATATTGGCTTTCTGTTTGCCTGACTATTTTTCCTCACACTTTTTATCCTTTTGTTGAATATATACCATTTCGAATGCCACGCTGGGGAGGGTCGCATAAAGAAATTTCCGAATTGCTGGATTCAGTAACCTGTAAGCACTTATCTACCGAAGAACATGACTATATGGATCTCTTACTTTGGTGGGATGATTACCGAGATGTCAGCATTGAGGACATTGCGCCCGAGGAGCAACAATATGCAATCGACTTAGCAGAGAATATTGCTCAGTACGCACAATTTCAGGAATGTCGCCATAATGCCCTAGAGTGGTTACTTGCCTGCTATAACAAGCAGAACGATCACGATAAGTTGTGGTGCTGTATACAGCGAGCGGTGATGGAAGACATGAAGCTCAATAATTATTACACTGCGTACGCGATAAAATTTGCATTAAGTTATTATCCAGATTCATTCTGGATATATAATTTTATCTGCCAAAATTCACAGAATACAACTTATGCTACACCTGTTATTTATAGGGGGTTTTTCCAGCGAGAGGGTATTTTGGGTTTTGAAAAAGATGAAGGGCAGGGCGATGCTTGGCTGGAAAAAGCTAGTGACATTAAATACAATCATAATTGGCGGTCGGCAATAAAAGATTTGAGTTGGTTTGACCTTTCTGATTATTTCATTCCGCTTGCGACAATTGGTAAGCAAAGAAATATTCCTGCCGCATTAAATTTAGTTGCTCTTGAATATTTGGATAAGGAAGACAATACAAAATTACCTTATGAACCATCTACAGCTTTGGAGTATTTTCGACGGGCACTTAAAATACTTCAAGATGACCTAAATTTCCATAGCTCGGTATCTTATCCACTGGTAAAAAATTATGGTTATAGCGAACATCAACAAGATCTACAAAATATTTATTTTAGCATTGCTATCTGCTACCAGGCACTAAATAAACAAGAAATTTCTAAAGAAACACGGGCTATTTATGAAAAAAATCTCCTTGACAATTTATTTCTGGCTCATGAAGCTGGACATGAAAAAGCATGGGGGCTTTTTTTACTTAATATCTTTGAGGTGAAAGAACTCTCACTTGCTCATTTGCACCTCCAACAGGTACAAGAAGAAGCGAATAAAGGTACGCTCGAAGCAATGATTACTTTGTCGCGCCTGTATGGTAACAAAGAAGATGAAAAACTGTTTAACATGAAACTCAGTGCGCGCTGGACACATTTTGCCGAGTCTTTATATCCAGATAACGAAATTATTGCAGATTGCCTTTATCATCTCCATTTCTCCAGCCTGTGGAAACGCTGTCGTTATGCCTGGTATACCTTTCGTATTCCAGCTAGCGAATTACCCGGCCAGGTTAACAGTATGGTGTAAGGTTTATCCTGAAAATTGTTAAATGTGTAATATGAGCCCCATGATGAGAAGATGCAAACAATGCTGATGTTAAAAAAAGGAATGATGCTGGTGGGGCTGATATTCTTTTCTTTACCCGCCAATGCCGGGTGTACGCTGGAGGAAACAGCCAGAAAGGTGATTATGGGCTTTCAGCAAGAAGATGCCCAATTAATCAACTCGTTAATTGATAAAAAAACGGGTTTGTATGTTCTTTTCCACCGTGGTGCTTCGATGGATGTTGAAAATCTTAAGCAAATTAATTTCAGGCAACCTGTTCCCGAGTATTTCCCATGGCCCTCGGCAGGGGAACATGTTCCGCGAGATGACGAATTTAATAAGAAAGCTATCCCGAAATTTAACTGCGAACGTGGCTGGAATAAGCAGGGGTATTTTATTAGCAATAGCGATGTTCACCATAAAGTCAGCCGTAGTTTGGTCTTCACGCAGATGTTTGGTTCACCGCAAAATACTATTTCTGATGCGCAGATTGCCGCAGCGCGTCGAATGGAATACGGGGCCGTGCGTGTGGTCGCTGCGCCAGAAGAGAGTAACGATGGACTGGTATTTTATTTAAGTCAACTTTACAGTTATGACAGTGACTGGTATCTGACGGTGGTGGATCAGATTGGTGATTGTGGGGCGTGATAAATTCTGATACTGAAACTTATTTACTCATTATTTTAATGACGGAGGTTAATCTTAATTATCAATAAATAAGCGTTATTTTGATATAAAGCCGGACGCCAACAACCTACGCCCGGCATCGTAATTACGTATTGTCTTTCACCGTCTGGCTTGTGCCATTTACTTTAACGGAGGCAATTCCGGTTTCACGAGATTGCGCGGTGGCATACATCTGGCTGGAGCCGATAATTTGATGATTGGCGGCTTTCAGATTGAAATAGAATTTGCCATTGCTTGCCGTTTTTTTCTCATAGCGTTCTTCTTGCGGGCTGTTGCTACGCACCGACGCGATGCCCTTTTCCGCAGAGGCTTTTGAGGTATACAGCTCGCTGGTGAGGATAGTCTCACCATTGCCCGCTTTTAGCACAAACCGGAACTGATTATCACTGCTCTTACTGAGTTCAAACCAACCAGCCATAATGACTCCTTGATTGAAATTGCGTATCGAAAACAGCATCTAAAGGTACTGTTTGCCAATTAAAGTATGAGCGATTTTCTGGTGCCTGCCAGGGCGGAGAGATAATGTCAGTTTGCTGACCATGCGTGGGATAATGTTGCCGGATCTGGTCTGAAGGCCATCTCCGGCAGGTAAAAATGTTAAACGATGCGGCAGGCGTCGGCTTCCCAGCGGTAACCGACGCCGTAAACGGCGCGGATAAATGACTGTTCGGCGTCGAGAGATTCCAGCTTGCGGCGCAGGTTTTTAATGTGGCTGTCGATGGTACGGTCGGTTACCACGCGGTAGTCGTCATAAAGATGGTTCAGCAACTGCTCGCGGGAGAACACTTTTCCTGGTTCATGAGAGAGCGTTTTCAGCAGACGAAATTCTGCAGGCGTCAGGTCAAGCATTTTACCGCGCCAGGAAGCCTGAAAACGACCTTCGTCGATAATCAACGGGCTTTCAGCATCCTGTTGCTGCAACTCACGCTGCGGTTTGCAACGGCGCAAAATGGTTTTGACGCGCGCTACCACTTCCCGTGGGCTGTACGGCTTGCAGATATAGTCATCTGCGCCAATCTCCAACCCCAGCAGGCGGTCGATCTCTTCGATTTTTGCCGTCACCATCACGATCGGAATGTCAGAAAAACGACGAATTTCCCGGCACAGCGTCAGGCCATCGGTGCCAGGGAGCATCAGATCCAACAGGATCAGATCCGGTGGTGTCTGGCGCACATATGGCAGTACCTGATCGCCGTGGCTAATCAACGTTGGCGCATAGCTCGCAGCACGCAGATAATCAATGAGCAACTGCCCCAGCTTCGGTTCATCTTCCACGATCAAAATACGCGGTGTGTTTTCGTCGATTGGTAACTCGGTCATACTTCTCTCTGTAAATCCCGTTCCAGCGGTAACTCTACTGTAATGCTAAGCCCGCCAAAAGGCGAATGGGCGGCAATAATGCGGCCGTTATGTGCTTCAACAATGTTCAGGCAAATCGCCAGCCCCAGCCCGGAACCACCGCTGGCGCGGTTGCGGGAACCTTCGGTGCGATAAAAACGTTCAAACAATTTTTGTAGCTGATCGTCACTGACACCCGGCGCACTGTCGGCAAAGGTCAGGCGCACCGTTTTGTCGTGCTGTTCGGCAGAGATTTTCAGGCTGCCGCCGCTGTCAGTGTAGCGCAGGCTGTTTTCCAGTAAGTTATTGAACAACTGCATTAAACGATCGCGATCGCCAAATACGGTAATACTGTCTGGCAGGGAAAATTGCAATTTCAGGCCACGGCTGGCGAATCGTTCGCGAAATGCGCCTCCCGCCACTTCCAGCAGTGGGATCAAATCTACCGGTGCTTTTTGATAGGCGAGAGCGCCTTCATCAGACATAGACAATTGATGGAGATCGTCAACCAGTTTTGTCAGTGTTCCGACTTCTGCCTGTAAAGAAGCCAGCGTCTCCGGCGTGAATTTACGCACACCATCCTGAATGGCTTCCAGTTCGCCGCGCAGTACTGCTAAAGGCGTGCGCAGTTCATGAGAAATATCGGCCATAAAATCGCGGCGCATCTGCTGGTTTTTCTCCAGTGTGCTGGCGAGTTGATTGAAATCCTCTGCCAGTCTGCCCAACTCATCTTCGCTGGTGGGGGCTACGCGAGTAGTGAAATCACCCGCTGCCAGTTTGTGCGTGCCATCCACCAGTCGTTTTACCGGAGCCAGCAAACCGCGCGCCAGTGGGAATGTCGCCAGCGCCGCTAATAAGGTAGATAAAGCCACAATCAGCCAACTGGTTTGCCGCTGTTGTCTGTCAAAATTGATATCAGTATTACGGGTCAGTCGTTCAACAGGGGAGGCGATCACCGCGCCAACTTCCGCACCATTGACCATAATGGGCCGCCGTGTGCCGTCGGGTGGAACCGGTGCTCGCGGGCCAACCAGCACTTTATTATTTTGATCAACCACCCAAAATTGCGTGCGCCAGCCGTGTGGTGGCATACCGGGGCCGGGCTTATCTTCGTTGTTATCATGCTCCAGTGAACGTAGGATCTGAAATACAAAGCGATCGTTATTACGCAGGAAGCGCCAGTTCCCGTGCTGGGCGTACTGCTCACCAAGCGCATCGCCGAGCATTTGCAGCCGTTGTTCATTACCATGCTTGATGTAATCGATAAAGCCGCGCTCAAAACTGATACGTACCGCCCAGTGCATCGTGATCAATAAGACAATGCAGGTGGCGAAAATCGCCAGAAACAGTTTGCCGGTAATACCGGGTCGCCAGAACTTCATTGCGCGCTCCTTTTTCGCCGTGAAATAGCCACATTTTGATGCGTATCGCTCGGCACTCTGGCAAAGACAAACGCCGGAAGGGCGATGATAAACGCCATGCTAAGCCAGGTGTACATAAAGACGGTTTGTGTGGTGCCGCTGTCGACGCTGACATGCTGCGAACCAAAAAGTCCCAGCAACAGCCCGGCGATGGTGACGCCAATACTCATCGACAATTGCATAATCATCGACAGCAGACTGTTGCCGCTGCTCGCCAGGTTGTCCGGGAGATCTTTCAGCGTCAGGGTGTTCATGGAGGAGAAACGCGTCGAGTTGACCATTCCTTGTAAAAACAGGACGAACGGCAAAACGTAGTACCAGCCCAGCAGAGCGGTAGTCATAAACAACAGGGTGACCAGCGACAGGCCCAGCGTGGTCGCCACCAGTACCCGACGATAACCAAAGCGATTCACTACCTGTACCACAATTCGCTTCATTCCCATGCTGCCGAGTACCATCGGGATCATCATCAGTCCGGCATGAAACGGCGAGAAACCGAGACCAATTTGCAGGAAAACCGGTGTCATAAAGGGCAACATGCCACTGCCAATACGTCCGGCAAAGCTCCCCGCCAGGCCCAGCGAAAAGGTACGAGTGCGGAACAGTTTCAGACTGAACAGGGCGCGGTTGTTATTTTGGGCGTGCAGCAGATAAAGCACCAGTGCTACCACGCCAACTGCGACCAGGCCAGCAATCGCCAGCGGCGAGAAACCTGTACCTTTACTGCCGTCCAGCGCCAGGGTTAAGACTGCCATGCCAACCGCCAGCAACAGAAAGCCGGAGAGATCAAAGCGCCGCGTCTGCATGGTGTAGTTCGGCATTAACATCAGTGTGGCGATCGCGCCAATAATCCCCACCGGAATGTTGATCAAAAAGATCCAGTGCCACGATGCGTACTCCACCAGCAGACCTCCGAGCGCCGGGCCAAGCAGCGGCCCGACCTGACCGGGCAGCGTGACAAAGGTCATCGCCGCCATATATTGCTCGCGTGGTACGATTTTCATCACCGTCAACCTGCCGACCGGCACCATCATCGCGCCGCCAACGCCCTGTAGCGCGCGTGCCAGCAACAGTTCGTTCAGCGTGCCGGAAAGCGCGCAAAACAGTGAACCGAGAGTAAACAGCACGATGGCGGTAAAGAAAATATTGCGCACGCCGACTTTGTCCGCCAGCCAGCCGCTGGCGGGCAGCATCACCGCCACGGTCAGTACATAAGAGACAATGACCATGTGCATATGCAACGGACTTTCCCCGAGGCTTTGCGCCATTGAGGGAAGCGCGGTGTTAACGATGGTGGTGTCCAGCGACTGCATAAAGAAGCCGAAAGCCACAATCCACAATTGCCAGCGGGTGCTGTCGGGAAGATCTGTCATTTACTCGGTTACCGCTTGTTTAGGTTTACGCGAAAAACGCAGCCGCAGACGGTCGAAAAAGAGATACACCACCGGCGTGGTATACAGCGTCAGAAGCTGGCTCATGACCAGACCGCCGACAATGGTGATCCCCAATGGTTGCCGCAACTCCGAGCCGTCACCGCCCGACAATACCAGCGGCAGCGCACCAAACAGCGCCGCCAGGGTAGTCATCATAATCGGGCGAAAACGCAGCAGACAGGCCTGGAAAATAGCTTCCTGCGGCGTCAGGTTACCGTGCCGTTGGGCTTCAAGCGCAAAATAGACCATCATAATGGCGTTTTTCTTCACGATGCCGATTAATAACATGATCCCTATCAGCGCAATTAGGCTGAACGGGGCATTGAACAGCTGCAGCGCCAACAGCGCTCCGACGCCCGCCGAGGGTAGGGTGGAGAGAATCGTCAGTGGATGCACATAACTCTCGTAAAGGATACCCAGTACGATATATACCGTGGCGATGGCGGCGATAATCAGGATCACCTGTGAGTTCATCGTCTCCTGGAACACTTGCGCTGTTCCGGCAAAACTGCCGCGCACCGTCGAAGGCACACCAAGCTGGGTCATTGCGCGATCGATCGCCGCACTGGCGTCCGAGAGCGATTTCCCGGTCGGCAGGTTGAACGAAATGGTCGAGGCCGCCGATAATCCCTGATGATTCACCGACAGTGGAGCGTTCGCCGGTTGCCATTTAGCGAAATACGACAGCGGGATCGCTTTTCCTTCGTTATTGATAACGAACATTTTTTCCAGTGCACTGATGTCCTGGGTATAGCGCGGATCAACTTCCATCACCACTTTGTACTGGTTCATCGGCTGGTAAATGGTCGAGATTTGCCGCTGACCGAAGGCGTTATTTAACAGGCTGTTGGCGGCTTGCACGTCAATTCCCAATCGCGCCATGGTGTCGCGATCGTAAATAAGGTTCATCTCCGCGCCATTATCTTCCTGATCGGAGTTAACATCAGCCAGCTCTGGCAATGTCGCCAGTTTTTTGCGGATTTTCGGCTCCCATTCGCGCAGTGCCGCCAGGTCGTCGGATAACAACGTGTACTGGTAACTGGCGTTAGCCTGACGTCCGCCAACGCGAATATCCTGTACCGCCATCAGGAACAGATTCGCTCCCGGTTCTTTCGCCAGTTTTTTACGCAAGCGATCGATAATCTGTTGGGCCGTTTCGCTCCGCTCGCCGCGTGGTTTAAGGGTGATAAACATCATTCCACTGTTCACCCGTGAACCGCCGGTAAAGCCGGTGACATTATCCACCGCCGGATCGTCACGGATAATTTTCATGAAGTCCTGCAACTTACCGCGCATCGCCTGAAACGAAATACTCTGGTCAGCCTGTATCCCGCCCATCAGTACGCCGGTGTCCTGCTCCGGGAAGAAGGTTTTCGGGATCGAGATATACAGCCAGATATTCAGCGCAATGGTGCCAAGCAGCACCACGCCCACCAGACGGGTATGATTGAGCACCCATTTCAGCGACTTGCCATAGCCTTGTTGCAGGGCTACCAACATGCGACCAAAGCCACGCAGTCGCTTTTGCTCGCGCGGCTTGCTGGCTTTTAGCATCCAGCCGCACATCATCGGCGTTAACGTCAGGGAAACCAGCAGCGAAATACCAATGGCGACAGAAAGCGTCACGGCAAACTCGCGTAACAGGCGACCCGGCAATCCGCCCATCAACAGCAGCGGCAGGAACACCGCCACCAGTGACAGACTCATCGACAGCACCGTAAAGCCGACTTCGCGAGTACCTTGCAGCGCGGCCTGTAGCGGTTTCATCCCCGCCTCCAGATGACGGGCAATGTTTTCCAGCACCACGATGGCGTCATCCACCACAAAGCCAGTGGCGATGGTGAGCGCCATTAACGAAAGATTATTGAGACTGAAACCACACAGGTACATCGCCGCAAACGTACCAATCAGCGAAACCGGCACCGCAACGGCGGGAATAATGGTGGCGCGACCCGAACGCAGGAACAAAAACACCACCAGAATCACCAGCGCCACCGAGATAATCAGCGTCTGCTCAACCTCTTCCAGCGACGCGCGGATAGTAGGGGAGCGATCCTGGGCAATTTGCAGATCAATTGCTGCCGGGATGGTGGATTGTAATTCCGGCAGACGGGCGCGGATGCTGTCTACCGTCTGGATAATGTTGGCTTCCGGCAGCTTGCGGATCATCAGCAAAATAGCCGGTTTGGCGTTGGTCATCCCGGCGTTGCGCACATCCTGTACTGAGTCGGTCACCGTCGCCACATCGCCCAGACGAACCGCGCCGCCGTTGTTGTAATGAATAATCAGTGGCTGATATTCAGCGGCGGTTTTCAGTTCATCGTTAGTCTGGATCTGCCAGCGGTGAGTACCATCTTCCAGCGCCCCCTGCGGTTTACGCACGTTGGCATTGCTGATGGCGGTGCGTACGTCGTCCAGCGAGACGCCCTGATTAAACAGCGCCTGCGGATTCAGCCCGACGCGTACGGCGGGCAGCGAGCTGCCGCCAACATCGACATCACCGACACCGTCGATTTGCGAAATCGTCGGAGCCAGCTGTGTCGAGGCGAAATCGTACAGTTCACCCTGCGAATAAGTATCGGATGTCAGCGTGAGGATCATAATTGGCGCATCCGACGGGTTCGCTTTGCGATAGGTCGGACGGCTGGGCATCCCGCTGGGTAGCAGACTTTGCGCGGCGTTGATCGCCGCCTGCACATCGCGCGCTGCGCCGTTGATATCCCGGTCAAAATCAAACTGCAAAATAATGCGCGTGCTGCCGAGCGAACTGCTGGAGGTCATTTCGCTGACTCCGGCAATGCGCCCAAGTGAGCGCTCCAGCGGCGTGGCAACGGAAGACGCCATTGTTTCTGGTGACGCACCGGGCAGCGAGGCGCTGACCATGATCACCGGAAAATCGACCTGCGGCAGCGGGGCGACTGGCAGCATACGGAAACCCAGTATGCCGCACAGGGTAATGGCGACCGACAGTAAAATCGTCGCCACCGGGCGGTAAATGAAGAGGGCAAAAAACTTCACTTACGCCTCCTCTTCATGACGGGCAAAGCGGCTTTTGGTCCACAATGCCAGACGGTCGAACAGCAGATAAATCACCGGCGTGGTAAACAGCGTCAGCACCTGGCTGACAATCAGACCGCCGACCATGCCGATACCTAACGGACGACGCAGTTCCGCGCCGACCCCGGTACTCAACATCAGCGGCAGCGCACCAAGCAGAGCCGCCAGAGTGGTCATCAGGATCGGACGAAAACGCAACAGACAAGCCTGGTAAATAGCTTCGCGCGGCGACATGCCTTGCTCGCGCTCAGCAGCCAGCGCGAAGTCGATCATCATGATGGCGTTCTTCTTCACGATACCGATCAGCAAAATAATGCCGATAATGGCAATCACATCCAGTTCGCTACCGGCAATCATTAACGCCAGCAGCGCGCCGACCCCTGCGGTGGGTAGCGTCGAGAGAATGGTGATCGGGTGAATAAAGCTCTCGTACAGAATGCCGAGCACGATATACATCGCCACCACCGCCGCGACAATCAGCCAGACAGTGCTGCCCAGCGCTGACTGGAAGGCGAGGGTGCTGCCCTGGAACTGCGTGGTGATATCCACCGGCAGATTCAGCGTCTTCTCTGTGTCCATAATCGCTTGCACCGCATCGCCCAGCGAATAGTTATCCGGCACGTTAAAGGAGATAGTCGTTACCGGGAACTGATCCAGATGGTTGATGGAAAGCGGCGCAAAACGCTGCTCAATTTTGGCAATTGAGCTTAACGGCACCACGCCACCGTCGCTGCTGGTCAGGCGAATGGTATCCAGCGCCGCGAGGCCTGGGGTATTTTCGGTGTTGTGTTCCAGTACCACGCGATACTGGTTAGCCTGAGTATAAATAGTGGAAATCAGTCGCTGACCAAACGCGTTGTACAGGGCGTTATCGACATCCGCCATGCTGATCCCCAGACGGCTGGCGCTGTCCCTGTCGACATTGACATACGCCACCAGCCCTTTGTCCTGCCAGTCGCTGGAGACATCAGAAAGCTGTGGCAGCTGCTGGAGTTTTTCCATCAACTGTGGCACCCAGGTACTGAGCGCATCCAGTGACGTGGCCTGCAAGGTAAACTGGTACTGGGTGCGGCTGACCTGAGTATCAATAGTCAGGTCCTGCGTTGGTTGCAGGAAGAGATCGACGCCCGGCACTTTATCCACCGCCGTTTGCAGACGGGCGATGACTTTTTGCACCCGGTCATCTCGTTCATCCAGTGGTTTGAGATTGATCTGTAAACGCGCACTGTTCAGCGACGGGTTAGTGCCATCAACGCCAACAAATGAGGTCAAACTTTGCACTGCCGGATCCTGCAAAATCACGTCCGCGACCTGGCGTTGCCGCTGGGCCATATTGGCAAAGGAGCTGGATTGCGGTGCCTGCAAAGTGCCCTGAATAATGCCGTTGTCCTGCACCGGGAAGAAACCTTTCGGAATGAACACCCACAGCAGCACGCTAAGCAGCAGCGTGCTGAGCGCCACGCTTAAGGTCAGCCACGGATGATTCAGCACTTTCGCCAGTCCACGACCATAGGCGGCGATTATCCTGTCGAACATTTTCTCCGAGGCACGGGAGAAGCGGTTCTGTTTACGCAGCGACTCCTGGCTGAGCATCCGTGCGCACATCATCGGTGTCAGGGTTAGCGACACCACCGCTGAGATCAAAATCGCGACTGCCAGGGTAATAGCAAATTCGCGGAACAGTCGCCCGACGATATCGCCCATAAACAGCAGGGGGATCAACACCGCAATCAGCGAGAAGGTCAGCGAGATAATGGTAAAGCCGATTTCACCCGCGCCCTTGAGCGCCGCCGCCAGCGGTTTTTCGCCTTTTTCGATATAGCGGGAAATGTTTTCGATCACCACGATGGCGTCATCGACCACAAATCCGGTGGCGATAGTTAACGCCATCAGCGTCAGGTTATTGATTGAAAAATCGAGAAACACCATGACCGCGAAGGTGCCGATTAACGACAGCGGCACTGCGACGCCGGGAATGATGGTCGCCGGAATATTGCGCAAAAACAGGTAGATAATCATGACTACCAGCGCGATAGCCATCATCAGCTCAAACTGGGTATCGTCGACCGATGCGCGGATATTGGTGGTACGGTCAGAAAGTACCGTCACCTTCACCGATTTCGGCAGACTCTCGGTGAGCTGTGGTAGCATCTGCCGGATGCTGTCGGCGGTGGAGATAATGTTAGCACCGGGCTGGCGCTGGACATTCATCACAATGGCCTGTTCTTTGTTCGCCCACGCGCCGAGCCAGCTGTTTTCTGCTCCTTGCTCTACGGTTGCGACATCGCCCAGACGAATCGGTGCGCCGTTCTGGTAGGCGATGATTAGCTGGCGATACTCTTCGGCGGATTGCATCTGGTCGTTCGCGGAAAGCGTGACCGCGCGGGAAGGGCCGTCTAGGCTCCCTTTTGCCGAGTTAACGTTAGCGCCGGTAATAGCGGTGCGCACGGTTTCGCTGGTCAGACCGAGGGCGGCAATCGCCTGAGCGTTAAGTTTGACGCGAACAGCCGGACGCTGGCCGCCGGAAAGCGTGACCAGCCCTACGCCGGAAATCTGCGAGATTTTCTGCGCGACGCGGGTTTCCACCATATCTTCCACCTGGGTCATCGGCATGGCGGTTGAGGTGACGGCGAGCGTCATGATCGGCGGATCTGCCGGGTTCACTTTGCTGTAAACCGGCGGGTTAGGCAGATCGCTCGGCAACAGGTTAGTGGCAGCGTTAATCGCGGCCTGCACTTCCTGCTCGGCGACATCCAGCGGTAAGGTTAGCTGGAACTGTAAAGTGATAACTGACGCACCGCCGGAACTTTGCGACGACATTTGTTTCAGGCCGGACATCTGCCCAAACTGGCGTTCGAGCGGCGCGGTAACGGCAGAGGTCATGACATCCGGGCTTGCACCTGGGTAGAGCGTGACCACCTGAATGGTCGGATAATCCACTTCCGGCAGTGCCGAAACGGGCAGGGCGCGATAACCGATAATCCCGGCGAGTAAGATCGCCACCATCAGCAGCGTGGTGGCGACAGGACGCATAATAAACAGGCGCGACGGGCCGCCTGTGCTGCTCGGAGGTAACACCTGCATCAGGAGCGCGCTCCTTTTTTCGCGTATTCGCGGCTGGTGGCTTTCTCTTCCGGAGTAGTGGTGCTCTGGGCTTCCACCACTTCCACTTTCGCCCCTTCGGTCAGGCGATCAATGCCGTCCGTCACTACGCGATCGCCCGCAGAAATACCTGCGCGGATCACCACTTTCTGACTGTCCTGAATGCCCGGTGTCACCAGATGTTTGCTGACTTTGTTTTCGCTATTCAGTACCCAGACAAAATGGCCTTCGTTGCCCATTTGCAGTGCGGCGGTGGGGATCACCACGGCGTTTTGTTCGGTATCGACTAACATGCGAGCGTTAACAAACTGATTAGGGAAAAGCGCATCATCCTGATTATTAAAGCGAGCTTTCACTTTAATCGTACCGGTAGTGGCATCGATTTGGTTATCGAGACTTAACAGCGTGCCTTCACTTAACTTCTTCGAGTTGGTGCGATCCCAGGCTTCTACCACCAGCGGTTTTCCGGCTTTTTGCGCCTGTACAACGGTGGCGATATCGCTTTCCGGCAGAGTAAAGACCAGATCGATAGGATGTGTTTGGGTGATCACCACAATCCCGGTGGTGTCGCCACTGGAGATTTGGTTACCAACATCAACCTGCTTGAGACCAACGCGACCATCAACTGGTGCGGTGATACGGCTCCAGTCGAGTTGCAATTGCGCGCTGGCGACGCTTGCTTCATCAGCCTTAATGGTACCTTCGGTTTCACTGACCAGCGCTTGTTGGGCATCCAGTTCCTGACGAGATACGAGATTGGTTTTTGCCAGTTGTTGATAACGCGACAGGTCACGGCGGGCGTTGGCGAGCGTGGCTTTATCTTTTGCCAGTTGGCCCTGGGCTTGTGCTAATGCAACTTTGAACTGACTTGGGTCAATTTCTGCCAGTAAATCGCCTGCTTTGACCTGCTGGCCTTCCTGGAAATGTAACGCCATCAGTTGACCGTCCACGCGGCTGCGCACCGTAACAGTATTAGCGGCGGTAATGGTGCCAAGCCCGGTGAGGTAACGCGGAACAGCCTGTTCTACTGCGGTCGCCGCCTGAACCGGAGCTAATGGGCCGGCACGCATACCACGGCGACCACCCGCTGGCGATTGCTGCGCTTGTTTCGTCGCCCCAGGGGCTGCACTCTGGGAGTCATTGCGGCCTTGCCAGAACCAGAATGCGGCGATGGCGGCGATAACCACCACGATTACGATTACCCAACGGGATTTATAACTGCCTTTCATCGTTAAGAGTTTCTCTTCCTGAAACGTTTCGCGGAATGATACTAGTGTAGCCAGCCAATAAGGGAGAAAAATGGAGGAATTATGAAACACTGTCGGGAATCGTCTGAATGACGGGCACATTTGCGAGCACGCATCCAGTAATAACACATGAAACTATTTTATCTACGCGTTAGCGATAGACTGCTTGCATGGCGAAAGGAGATAAGCCGACGATTTCAGCGGGACGCTGAAACGGAAAAGCCCCTCCCGAGGAAGGGGCCTTAAATAAGGAAAGGGTCATGATGAAGATACTCATCATCGTGGTGCTCTTAGTCATTAGCTACCCAGCATACTAAGACTACCAGGGCGGGGGAAACCCCGCTCTACCCTCACTCCTGAAAGTATGCCTTCACGGTCCAATTGTCAATCCGCAGACTTTGCAGTCTGCGATCCTGCCAGCAAATATTCTTTGCGAGTCGTTACGCAATAATCACACTTGAAACTATTTTATCCGCAAGTCAGCGATAGACTGCATACAGGGCGAAAGGAGGTAAGCCGAAGATTTCAGCGGGACGCTGAAACGGGAAAGCCCCTCCCGAGGAAGGGGCCTTAAATAAGGAAAGGGTCATGATGAAGCTACTCATCATCGTGGTGCTCTTAGTCATTAGCTGGCCAGCTTACTAAGACTACCAGGGCGGGGGAAACCCCGCTCTACCCTCACTCCTGAAATTATGTCACTCCGCCCTTAGTGTCAATCGACGGCTCTCCGTTCTTGCGAGGCGAATAGCAAAATTTTCTGCGCCGCCGGGCCTAATTCTGAAAGTTTCTTCGTTTGCTCTTATTTCATTATTGCAATCGGTATGATACCGGACCTCAATAATTCTCTAAGAAAGGATTTCTTATGAGCGAACAAATCACGTTTGCCACCAGCGATTTTGCCAGTAACCCGGAACCACGTTGCCCCTGCATTTTGCTGCTGGATGTTTCTGGCTCGATGAGCGGCAGACCCATTAATGAACTTAACACCGGATTGGTTACCTTTCGCGATGAGCTGCTTGCCGATTCGCTGGCCTTAAAAAGAGTGGAACTCGGCATTGTGACGTTCGGCCCGGTGCATGTGGAACAACCCTTTACCAGCGCCGCTAATTTTTTCCCGCCCATCCTGTTTGCCCAGGGCGATACACCAATGGGCGCTGCCATTACCAAAGCCCTGGATATGGTTGAGGAGCGGAAACGTGAATATCGTGCCAATGGTATTTCCTATTATCGTCCGTGGATTTTCCTGATCACCGATGGCGCACCAACCGATGAGTGGCAGGCTGCCGCCAACAAAGTGTTTCAGGGGGAAGAAGATAAGAAGTTTGCCTTCTTTACCATCGGTGTTCAGGGGGCGGATATGAAGACGCTGGCCCAAATCAGCGTCCGTCAGCCTTTGTCTCTGCAGGGATTACAATTCCGTGAACTGTTTAGCTGGTTATCCAGTTCGCTGCGTTCGGTTTCCCGCTCCACGCCGGGAACGGAAGTTGTGCTGGAAGCGCCAAAAGGCTGGACGTCAGTGTGAGCTGGCGACTGGTCTATGCATCAGCCGTTGGAACGTCGCATATTAGCGCTGATTTGCCTTGCCAGGATGCCTGCCAGATGCAGGTTGCCTGGCTAAATGACCAGCAGCCATTATTGTCGGTATTTGTCGCTGATGGCGCAGGCAGCGTCTCGCAGGGTGGCGAAGGTGCGATGCTCGCCGTCAATGAAGCGATGGCTTATATGTCGCAAAAAATGCAGGGCGGGGAATTGGGGCTTAATGATGTCCTCGCAACGGACATTGTGCTGACCATTCGTCAGCGACTTTTTGCCGAGGCGGAAGCCAAAGAATTAGCGGTTCGCGATTTTGCCTGCACGTTTTTGGGATTGATTTCATCAGCTAATGGCACCTTGATTATGCAGATTGGCGATGGCGGCGTGGTGGTAGATTTGGGGCACGGTTTGCAACTGCCGCTCACGCCGATGGTGGGTGAATATACCAATATGACGCACTTCATTACCGATGAAGATGCCGTTTCCAGACTGGAAACTTTCACCAGCACTGAGCGTGCGCACAAAGTTGCAGCATTTACGGATGGTATTCAGCGACTGGCGTTAAATATGCTGGATAATTCTCCGCATGTGCCTTTCTTTACCCCGTTTTTCAATGGACTGGCGTCAGCAACGCAGGAACAACTCGATTTATTACCTGAATTGTTAAAGCAGTTTTTGTCCAGCCCGGCGGTAAACGAGCGTACGGATGATGATAAAACGTTGGCACTGGCGCTGTGGTTACCATGAAACCCACTTTATATACTGCTACTGGTGAGTGCGTTACGCCTGGCCGTGAACTGGGCAAAGGCGGCGAAGGTGCGGTTTATGATATCGAGGAGTTTGTCGATAGCGTCGCCAAGATTTATCACACGCCGCCACCCGCCTTAAAACAGGACAAACTTGCCTTTATGGCTGCGACAGCTGACGCGCAGTTGTTGAATTATGTCGCCTGGCCGCAGGCAACGCTTCACGGTGGACGAGGCGGAAAAGTTATCGGTTTTATGATGCCAAAAGTTTCTGGTAAAGAACCGATTCATATGATCTATAGCCCGGCACATCGTCGCCAGAGTTACCCTCATTGTGCGTGGGATTTTCTACTCTATGTTGCGCGCAATATTGCTTCATCTTTTGCTACTGTTCATGAGCACGGGCACGTCGTGGGTGACGTAAACCAGAACAGCTTTATGGTAGGTCGCGACAGCAAAGTGGTGTTGATTGATAGCGACTCCTTTCAGATTAATGCCAATGGTACACTGCATTTATGCGAAGTCGGCGTGTCGCATTTTACGCCGCCAGAGCTGCAAACCATGCCATCATTTGTCGGCTTTGAACGCACAGAAAATCACGATAATTTTGGCCTTGCGTTGCTGATATTTCACATCTTGTTTGGTGGGCGGCATCCTTATTCCGGTGTACCGCTTATCTCTGATGCAGGTAATGCGCTGGAGACGGATATTGCCCATTTCCGTTATGCCTACGCCTCAGATAATCAGCGACGTGGTTTAAAACCGCCGCCACGATCGATTCCGCTGTCGATGTTACCGGGCGATGTTGAAGCCATGTTTCAGCAGGCATTCACGGAAAGTGGCGTGGCAACCGGGCGTCCGACGGCAAAAGCGTGGGTAGCGGCACTTGATTTACTACGCCAACAGTTAAAGAAATGTACCGTTTCGGCAATGCATGTTTACCCCGCTCATTTGACTGACTGCCCGTGGTGTGCGCTGGATAATCAAGGCGTTATCTATTTTATTGATCTCGGTGAAGAGGTCATTACCACCGGCGGTGATTTTGTGCTGGCGAGAGTCTGGGCGATGGTGATGGCATCAGTAGCACCGCCAGCATTGCAATTGCCATTACCCGATCATTTCCAACCGACTGGCAGGTCGCTTCCTTTAGGCCTGTTACGGCGCGAATACATCATTCTGATTGAGATCGCACTGTCAGCGTTATCGCTGTTGTTTTGCGGCCTTCAGGCAGAACCGAGTTATATTATTTTGATTCCTGTGCTGGCGGCTATCTGGATTATTGGCAGCCTGACAAGCAAAGCGTACAAAGCAGAAATCCAGCAACGCCGTGAGGCGTTTAATCGCGCGAAAATGGACTATGACCATTTAGTCAGCCAGATCCAGCAGTTGGGCGGGCTGGAAGGTTTTATCGCCAAACGGGCGAGGCTCGAAAAAATGAAGGACGAAATTCTTGGGTTACCGGAAGAAGAAAAGCGCGATCTGGCAGCACTTCAGGACACCGCAAGGGAACGGCAGAAGCAGAAGTTTCTGGAGGGATTTTTTATTGATGTTGCCTCTATTCCCGGCGTTGGCCCTGCGCGTAAAGCGGCGTTACGGTCCTTTGGTATTGAAACGGCGGCAGACGTTACCCGACGGAGCGTTAAGCAAGTAAAAGGTTTTGGTGATCATCTGACCCAGGCGGTTATCGACTGGAAAGCGAGTTGCGAACGCCGTTTTGTGTTCAGGCCGAATGAAGCGGTAACGCCAGCAGACAGACAAGCGGTAATGGCGAAAATGACCGCCAAACGACATCGGCTGGAATCGGCGTTGACTGTCGGTGCGACAGAGTTGCAGCGATTCCGCCTTCATGCTCCAGCACGGACCATGCCGTTGATGGAGCCGCTACGTCAGGCGGCAGAAAAACTGGCTCAGGCGAAGGCTGATTTAAGCCGCTGCTGAGCCATTTTTCAATTAACGAAACACCACTTCCGCCCAGCGTGCCAGCCCGGCGGTGACGGAGCCAAAGTCATCGCCGCCTGCAATCGGAATGCCCGGCAACTGTTCTGCCAGCGCTTTTTTAATCAGCGGCGATCGGGCGCTACCACCAGTCAGATAGATGACATCCGGTTTTTCCTGGGCGTTATCCAGCGCCAGTTGCACCTGTTCCAGAATTCGCGCCAGTGGCTGGTTGAGGGCGCTTTCCAGCCCTTGCTGGCTAATCAGCGTAGCCAGTTCATCGCTGATAAACGGCAGTGAGGCGCGGGTTTCCGCTACGCTTGAAAGCGCAATTTTGCTCTCTTCTGCGCTACGTACCAGGCGATAGCTTAAACGCTGACGCCAGACTTTCTGTAACAGGGCCACTTTTTCCGGTTCGCGGGCATCGCGTACCAGATCGTTAAGCAGACGACCATTGGCACTACTGTAGAAATCACTTTGCGCAGGGACGTCGTTGATGGCAACCGCATTCCACCACGGCAGAATCGGCAGCGCGATGCCTTTTTCGGTTTCGCCACCCATGCCCAGTAACGGCATCAGGTTTTTAAACGCCAGTGCGATATCCAGATCGTTACCGCCAATACGGCAACCACTGTGACCCAGCAGGCTGGCTTCACGATCGAGGCGCGAACGCCACTGTGGCCCCATTAGCAGTAAAGAACAGTCAGTCGTACCACCGCCGATATCCACCACCAGCACCCGTTTTTCTTCCTGCAAGGTGGCTTCGTAATCCAGCCCAGCCGCGACCGGCTCGTACTGGAATACCACATCCTTAAACCCGGCACGCTTCGCCGCGCGTTCCAGAATCCCTTGCGCCTGGGTGTTTGCTTCATCGCTGCCCAGCCCCTGGAAGTTGATCGGGCGACCAATCACTGCCTGAGTAATTGCCTCCGGCAGTTGAGCCTGCGCCTGCTGGCGAATGTGCAACATCATTGCGCAGACCAGATCCTCAAACAGCGCTACCTGCTGCGGTTTTAAGCCGCTGGCACCGAGGAACGATTTTGGTGATTTCACAAACCACACCTCTTCTGGATCATCAATGTACTGTGCCAGTGAGGAAAGACCGAACTGCACGCTTTTCGCCGTAACATCGATATCTTCTTCGCGGTTATAACGAATCGCCCGACGCAGCAGCGCCTGCGTTTCATCGTCGTCTGCCGGAACGTCATGATGGCGGTACAGCCATTCGCTTACCGCTTCACGCGTTGGCGCGCAAAGCATTGAAGGCAGCAGCGTGCTGTCGTTTTCCATTTTTAGCAAATGCGGTTTACCGTCGCGCATGACCGCCACTGAACAGTTTGCTGTACCGTAATCAAAACCAATAAACACGAAATAATCCCCATGCCGGTGAAGAAGGGGCGTGACTTTAGCGAAATGTTGCCGTCGCGACAACCGGAATATGAAAGCAAAGCGCAGCGTCTGAATAACGTTTATGCTGAAAGCGGATTAACAAGGAGATGCGATGTATACCCTGAACTGGCAGCCGCCGTATGACTGGTCGTGGATGTTGGGATTTCTCGCCGCCCGTGCGGTGAGCAGCGTGGAAACGGGCGCGGACAGTTATTATGCCTGTAGTCTGGCGGTAGGCGAATATCGCGGCGTGGTGACTGCTATTCCGGATATAGCCCGCCATACTCTGCACATAAATTTAAGTGCAGGTTTAGAACCTGTTGCCGCTGAGTGTCTGGCGAAAATGAGCTGCCTGTTTGATCTGCAATGTAACCCGCAGATTGTTAACGGTGCGTTGGGCAAGTTAGGCGCGGCGCGGCCCGGATTGCGTTTACCCGGCAGTGTTGATGCTTTTGAGCAGGGCGTGCGGGCGATTTTAGGCCAACTGGTGAGCGTGGCGATGGCGGCAAAATTGACCGCCAGAGTGGCACAGCTTTATGGCGAACGGCTGGATGATTTTCCGGATTATGTCTGCTTCCCCACGCCTCAGCGGCTGGCTGCAGCCGACCCGCAGGCATTAAAAGCGTTAGGTATGCCGTTGAAACGGGCAGAGGCACTGATTCATCTGGCAAATGCGGCGCTGGAGGGCACCTTACCAATGACAATACCGGGCGACGTAGAACAAGCGATGAAAAAACTGCAAACTTTTCCGGGGATCGGGCGCTGGACGGCGAATTATTTCGCCTTGCGCGGCTGGCAGGCGAAAGATGTTTTTCTGCCGGATGATTATCTGATTAAACAGCGATTTCCGGGAATGACACCGGCACAAATCCGCCGTTATGCCGAGCGCTGGAAACCTTGGCGTTCTTATGCGTTGTTGCATATCTGGTATACGGAAGGCTGGCAACCAGACGAAGCATGACGTTGGTCGCCGGATGCGGTGCGAGCGCCTTATCCGGCCTGGGGAATGAGCGATTTGTAGGCATGATAAGACGCGTTAGCGTCGCATCAGGCAATGGGGCAAACGCTCCCTCAGTTAATCGCGAAATAACTGCTATTCACCAGCAAATCCAGCGGTTGGGCATCGACAATCACATCGCCATAAATCAGATCGACGCCGATGCCCGAAAGCGTATCCATCACTAAGGGTAAAACGACTGGCCCGGCGATGGTTTTCATCCCGAGTCGCTGAGCATGCCCCTGAATAATCGTAATCAGCATCTCATCCATCAAATTACCCTGCACGCTGGCGCATAACTCACCATCAAGTAGCAGGTAATCTGCCATATTTGCTTTCAGCGAGTTGAAGATTTGCAGATCGCGGCCCACCTGACTGAATACGATCCGACATCCCGCCAGCCGCAGTTTTTGCACGCTTGCTGCGTGATCTAAAATCGCGTCTGCCGGAATAATCAGATGTAATAACCGTGGTGGTAGAGGGCTATTTTCCAGCTGCTCAATTAGTTCATTCACCAGCGTGGCGCTACTCAAACCGGCAACGGAAAGGGGGAGGGCGATGCTTAAGCCTTTACTGGCAATCGCTTTTGCGGCCTGCTGGAAAAAATCGTGGAATACCCGTCGGTCAAGAGCATGGCTAAGTGCCGGATCGCTGAAGCTACGACGAAATGTTTGTTCATCAATAATCTCGCCTTCGCAACTCCAGAGCTTAAGTGAAATCAGCCACAAATTACGCGCTTGCGGGATCCGCGGCGAAGCGACACCGTGGGCGATCATCATCAACTGATTCTCTTTAATCATCCGCCTCTGTTCATCAAGCGATATCGCCGCCCGTTCGCTATGTGCGGCAGCTTGCTGCGGTTCGTAAACCGTCACCCGGCCCCGTCCACCATTTTTGGAGGCATAACAGGCGATATCAGCCTGCGACATCACTTCAGCCGCCTGATGATTGTTGTCATCAATCAAGGTAATCCCGGCACTGGCACCTACCCGATGTACACGTCCTTCCCAGATAAAGTGATAGTCATTCACGGCGCTGATAATGCGTGTAGCGATAAAACGCGCACTTTCGACATTACAATCTGGCAGCAGCAGACCAAATTCATCGCCACCGAGTCGCGCCAGCACGTCGCTGGAGCGCAGCATACTCAGCATCAACGACGCCAGTTCGCGCAGTAAAGCGTCGCCCGCCGCATGCCCGGCGCTGTCATTCACCGCTTTAAAGCGATCAAGATCGATAAACACCAGGGCATGTCGCTGATGCGTACTGTTTACCGTTTGCAGCAGGATGCGTAGTTGCTTCTCAAAACTGGCGCGATTGGCGAGATGCGTCAGTGCATCATGGGAGGCGCTGTAGCTCAGCTGGCGCAGCATTTTGCGTGATTCGGTGACGTCCTGAATCACCAGAACCGAGCCTATATTGCTGCCGTCCAGAGTACTTAACGGCGTAATACTGTAATGCACGTCGTAGCTGCCGCCGCTTCGGCAGTGCAACACCACATCTTGTTCAATCGCGGAACGTGAGGTGTCGGCACTGTAAATGTTCTCCATTAATGGTCCGTTGTCGCCAAAAGTAATATGCAACACCGTCAGGAGCGGAACACCTAACGCTTCTTCCTGCGTCCAGCCGCTCATCTTCTCCGCCACCGGATTCATAAAGGTAATTTTCATTGCCATATCAATACAGACCACGGCTTCGCCGATGGAATCCAGCGTTATGTGCAGGCGCTCTTTTTCCTGAAACAATGCCTCGTTAAGCTGTTTCACTTCGGTCATATCCATATTAATGCCGAGCAGGCGTTCGACTTCGCCTTCTTTATTCAGTACCCGGTTAGCGAGGGCGCGGATATGGCGAATGCCGTCTTTCACGGTAATGCGAAATTCCAGTTTAAAGGGCGAGCGTGATTGCAACGAATCACGAATCACTTTTTCGGCGTGTTGGCGATCTTCCGGCAGCACGCACTCGTACCACACCTGCCAGTTCGGTTTGATATGCGGAGGAATTTCATACAGCTCGAACATCCGCTTATCCCAGCTAAAAATATTCGGCTTCAGCTCCCACTCCCAGATGCCAATCCCGCCCGCTTCGTTAGCCAGCGTGATGCGCTCCATCAGTTGCTGATTCACCTGTTCGGTGCGTTTTAGCTCGTTAATGTCTTCAATCTGAGCGATAAAATAGAGCGGCGTGCCATCCGTGTGGCGCACCAGTGAGACGGCAAGCAACGCCCAGACAACATCGCCATTGCGGTTGTAGTAGCGTTTTTCCATTGAATAGGTGTTTATTTCACCGCTGATCAGCTTTTCAACCTGTTGGAGATCTTTATTGAGATCCTCCGGCCAGGTCAGTTGCTGAAAGGTGAGTCCGCGCAGCTCTTCCTGACTGTAACCGAGAAACTGGCAGAGTGCTTTGTTGGATTGCAGCCATTGCCCCTCGGTGCCCACTAATGCCATGCCGATGGCGGAATATTCCATGGCGTTACGAAAACGGGTTTCGCTTTCGGAAATGTGTTTGCGTTCCGCACGAAAGGCATACATCACCATGGTCATGATGTTGGCGGGCAGCAGGATCAGCAAAAACGGTAGCCACGGCATATGGCTCATCAGGTATGTACGCGGCGTAGCAAGCAGGGAGGGATCAGCGGCCATCATCAGTGACACCATCATCACCGTGGTAAGGAAGATCAAAAAGGCTTCCATTCGTGGCAGGCGCACGGCGCTCCACATCAACAGCACAATAATGAAAGTAAAAGGCCACGGCAGATACAGCATCGAAAGCCAGCTTAACGTCAGTGTGATGGCTAACGTGAGCAGCGACTCAAAAAGCAACCGTGGGTTGCGATGGCGCAGCAGATAGTGTGGTTTAAATAACAATCCCAGCGGCACCAGTGCCAGTGCGCCGATGGATTCTGACAGTACCCATATCAAAAATGCCCTGAGAGGATCGTCTCCGGGCGTCAGCAGGATAACCAGAACACCCCCTAACAGAGGTGGAACAATGGCGCTGCCGAGTGCTAGACGCAGCCAGTCAGCCAGATTTTGCAATGGGTTATACCACGGCAGCAATTTACGCAGTAGCACTGCCCCGACCACGGCTTCAACAATATTGATGGTCGTCCAGGTCATGTTCAGCGAGCTGGTGGAAAAAAGCAGGATGGATGCGGCGATATTTCCCAGCGAGCAGCTCAGCGCAATCCCCGGCCACATGCGCCCGGCATGGCGATAAAACGCCACCATCATGATGGACGTCGGGAACCACAGTGGGGCGAGTTGGGTGCCAAACTGCGAAAGCTCAAGTGAGAAAAGGGTGAAGATAAACGAGACTAAACCTAAACTGACCAGGTGAAGCAGCGGGTGGGGCAGGGCAATTAATACATGCTGTGATTGTTTGCTCATTACCGCTTTATCCGCAAGACCAGGTCGCCAGTATTCGTTTCTGTGTTTATGCTAGTACAAAAGTTTTACATTTTATATGCGAATTGCTCATAAAGTGACGTAAAGGCGGATAATTTGCGCAACTGCGTATAACAATTTTTACCTTGTATAAAACTGATCAACGTAATTTGCCACCGGGAATTCTTCGTCAACAATTAACTCTGAGCGCGCGGCAACGCTATTCGACTGGTATCAGGCGGATGAAATCCCTATAATTGCCGCGTTTGGCGCTTCGTCGCCCCCTTCCTAACATCCAGGTTAATCAGGTCGCTAAATATATGACTGATCAGTCTCATCAGTGCGTCATTATCGGTATCGCTGGCGCATCGGCTTCCGGCAAGAGTCTTATTGCCAGTACCCTTTATCGTGAATTACGTGAGCAAGTCGGTGATGAACACATCGGCGTAATTCCCGAAGACTGCTATTACAAAGATCAAAGCCATCTGTCGATGGAAGAACGCGTTAAGACCAACTACGACCATCCCAGCGCGATGGATCACAGCCTGCTGCTTGAGCATTTACAAGCATTGAAACGCGGCTCGGCAATTGACCTGCCGGTTTACAGCTATGTTGAACATACGCGTATGAAAGAAACGGTGACGGTTGAGCCGAAGAAAGTCATCATTCTCGAAGGCATTTTGCTGCTAACGGATGCGCGTTTGCGTGACGAACTTAACTTCTCAATTTTCGTTGATACCCCGCTGGATATCTGCCTGATGCGCCGCATCAAGCGTGACGTTAACGAGCGTGGGCGTTCAATGGATTCAGTGATGGCGCAATATCAAAAAACCGTGCGCCCGATGTTTCTGCAATTCATTGAGCCTTCTAAACAATATGCGGACATTATCGTGCCGCGCGGCGGGAAAAACCGCATCGCCATCGATATATTGAAAGCGAAAATAAGTCAGTTCTTTGAATAAGCTTGATAAATTGTGTACCGTTCAGTGATAACCTGGTATGCCCTTGACGTAATTGGCGTTAAGGGAGTGATGCGCGAAAGGAGAAAATGCCATGCGTCTGTGTGACCGAGATATTGAAGCCTGGCTTGATGAAGGCCGTTTGTCGATCAACCCACGTCCGCCAGTGGAGCGTATTAACGGCGCGACGGTGGATGTGCGCCTGGGCAATAAATTTCGTACCTTCCGTGGTCACACGGCAGCGTTTATCGATCTGAGCGGTCCCAAAGATGAAGTGAGCGCCGCGCTTGACCGCGTGATGAGCGATGAGATCGTTCTCGATGAAAGCGAGGCGTTCTATCTTCACCCAGGAGAGCTGGCGCTGGCGGTGACGCTGGAGTCGGTGACGCTGCCAGCCGATCTGGTGGGCTGGCTGGACGGGCGTTCTTCACTGGCGCGTCTGGGGCTGATGGTGCACGTCACCGCGCACCGCATCGATCCGGGCTGGTCTGGCTGCATTGTGCTGGAGTTCTACAACTCCGGTAAGCTGCCGCTGGCGCTGCGTCCGGGCATGTTAATTGGTGCGCTGAGCTTTGAGCCGCTTTCCGGCCCGGCGGCGCGACCTTACAACCGCCGTGAAGATGCGAAATATCGCAACCAGCAGGGCGCGGTAGCTAGCCGAATCGATAAAGACTAATTCAGGCCCATTGAGGATACCATGAGACGATTTCTGACGACGCTGATGATACTCCTGGTCGTGCTGGTGGCCGGGTTATCTGCGTTAGTGTTGCTGGTGAATCCGAATGATTTCCGCGACTATATGGTCAAGCAAGTTGCTGCACGTAGCGGTTATCAATTGCAGCTCGACGGGCCACTGCGTTGGCACGTCTGGCCGCAGCTTAGTATCCTCTCCGGGCGAATGTCTCTCACCGCCCAGGGCGCGAGCCAGCCACTGGTTCGCGCCGACAACATGCGTCTGGACGTGGCGCTTTTACCACTACTGAGTCATCAACTGAGCGTTAAGCAGGTGATGCTAAAAGGGGCTGTGATCCAACTGACGCCGCAGACGGAAGCGGTGCGCAGTGAAGACGCTCCGGTTGCACCGCGCGACAATACCTTGCCGGATCTGTCAGACGATCGCGGATGGTCGTTTGATATATCCAGTCTTAAGATGGCGGACAGCGTGCTGGTGTTCCAGCATGAAGATGACGAGCAGGTGACAATCCGCAATATCCGCCTGCAAATGGAACAAGATCCCCAACATCGTGGCTCATTTGAGTTCTCCGGGCGGGTTAATCGCGATCAGCGCGACCTCACGATATCCCTTAACGGTACGGTAGATGCTTCTGATTATCCGCATGATTTAACGGCGGCTATTGAACAAATTAACTGGCAGTTGCAGGGTGCCGATTTACCAAAACAAGGTATTCAGGGGCAGGGGAGTTTCCAGGCCCAGTGGCAGGAGTCACATAAACGCCTTTCATTTAACCAAATTAGTTTGACCGCCAATGACAGTACGCTGAGCGGGCAAGCACAGGTCACGTTGACAGAGAAACCGGAATGGCAGCTGAGACTGCAATTCCCGCAACTGAATCTTGACAACCTCATCCCGCTTAAAGAAACAGCGAACGGTGAAAACGGTGCCGCGCAGCAAGGGCAGAGCCAATCCACGTTGCCGCGCCCGGTCATTTCTTCGCGTATTGATGAACCGGCCTATCAGGGATTGCATGGCTTTACGGCTGATATTTTGTTGCAGGCCAGTAACGTGCGCTGGCGCGGAATGAATTTTACAGACGTTGCCACGCAAATGACCAACAAGTCGGGTTTGCTGGAAATTACTCAACTGCAGGGCAAGCTTAACGGTGGACAGGTTTCGCTGCCGGGCACGCTGGACGCGACATCAATAAATCCGCGGATAAACTTCCAGCCACGGCTGGAAAACGTTGAGATTGGTACCATTCTGAAGGCGTTTAACTATCCGATTTCGTTGACCGGAAAGATGTCACTGGCTGGTGATTTCTCCGGTGCTGACATAGATGCCGACGCATTCCGCCACAACTGGCAAGGACAGGCACATGTCGAAATGACCGACACACGCATGGAAGGGATGAACTTCCAGCAGATGATTCAGCAAGCGGTAGAACGTAATGGTGGTGATGTGAAGGCCGCTGAAAACTTTGATAACGTGACGCGTCTTGACCGCTTTACCACCGATTTGACGTTGAAGGATGGCGTCGTGACGTTAAACGACATGCAAGGTCAATCGCCAGTGCTGGCGCTGACAGGGGAAGGCATGTTGAATCTGGCAGATCAAACCTGCGACACCCAGTTTGACATTCGTGTGATTGGTGGCTGGAACGGAGAAAGCAAACTGATTGATTTCCTCAAAGAAACGCCAGTACCGCTGCGGGTTTATGGCAACTGGCAGCAACTCAATTACAGCCTGCAAGTGGATCAGTTACTGCGCAAACATCTACAGGACGAAGCGAAACGTCGCCTGAATGACTGGGCCGAGCGGAATAAAGATTCCCGCAATGGCAAAGATGTGAAGAAGTTGCTGGAGAAGATGTAAGACAAGTTATGCAGATGGCGGCGTCAATTTGTCGCCATCTGTATTTATAGCACTAAGCAGCATGTGGATATTGAATTTCAATACGTTGAATATGCAATCCTGCATGAGCCATCATGGTGATCAATTTATCGATACTAAAGATCTGGATCTTACCTCTGGCAAGTTCAGATATGCGAGGTTGAGTGACCCCTAAAGCAGACGCTGCCTGAGCCTGGCTAAACCCTTGTTGTTCAATCCAGTTATTAATGATCGTTACAAGTTCGGCACGGATCCGCATATTTTCCGCTTGTTCAGGGGTGTCACTCACCGCATCCCACACACTATCAAAGGTTTCAATTTTCATTTTTCCGCTCCTGAACAAGTTCTTTATAGCGTCGTTTGTCTAAATCAATATCCGATTGACTGGTAGTCTGTGTTTTCTTTTGAAAACAATGCAATACGTAAACCGCTTCTTCAAATTTTGCGATATACATGACGCGATAGATCCCATCAGCATCGCGAGTACGAATCTCTCGCACACCAGGGCCGATAGTTGAAAAAGGTTTCCAGTCGTATGGGTTTAACCCTTGTTGGATCCTGTCGAGTTGATAGCCAATTTCCTGTCGAGACGATTCTGGAAATGCGCGTAAATCGTCAAGACTGGTATCAAGAAAAGCCAGCTTTTTTCTCATTACTCCATCCTTAGATTATACTAAATTTTGTATAAATCAAATGCGCAGTTTGAACCTGCGCATTTGATGTTTTATCACACTTCGTACTCCATCTCGCCATCCTTACGTAGCGGAATAATTTGCACCTTCTGCACGCGATGGCTTTCCACCTGCAACGTTTTAAGCAAATAATCCCCCACCTGAACTTCTTCGCCAGGTTTTGGAATACGCTGCAAATATTCCATCAATAGCCCGGCAATGGTGTGATATTCACGTTTTTCATCCAGCGGCAGCGGCACATATTGCACCAGATCCTCCAGCGGCATATGACCATTCGCCGTCCAGGAACCGTCCGCATTTTTCTGAATATCATGGCGGGCGTCGATCTCTTCCACTTCGTTCGGTAAGTTACCGGCAATGGTTTCAGTGACGTCACTTAATGTCACAATTCCTTCCACCGAGCCAAACTCATCCACTACAAAAGCAAAGTGCGTGCGGGCATTACGGAACTGCTCCAGGGCAGGTAACAACGGCAAGGTTTCCGGGAACACCAGCGGCTGGCGAATCAACACCCGCAGGTTGAGCGGTTCGCCGCGCAGAGACTGTTGTAGCAGGTCGATAACGTGAACAACACCGAGCAAATCTTCTGCGTCATCACCGTCGGTAACCACCAGCCGCGTATGCTGATTTCGCTCCAGCAACTGGCGGATTTCTTCTTCCGGTGCGTTGAGATCGATATGCTCAATATCGTGGCGCGACGTCATAATGCTGCTGACGGTGCGCTGGTTAAGATTAAGTACCCGCTCAATCATCCGCCGTTCCTGCGGATTAAAGATTTGCTGGTTACCATGATCCACCAGCATAGACGCGGTTTCGGCGTCCAGTTCCGCATCTTCTTTTTGCCCGCTAAGCAGGCGCATTACCGCTTCGGTAGTCCGCTGGCGCAGCGTCTGGTTAGCGGAAAGAAAACGTCGCCGGTTAAAGATAGCCAACTGATTGAGCGCCTCGATCATCACCGAGAAACCAATAGCAGCGTACAGGTAGCCTTTCGGAATGACGAAGCCGAAACCTTCTGCCACCAGGCTAAAGCCAATCATCAACAGGAAGCTTAAGCAGAGAATAACGATCGTCGGGTGACTGTTAACAAATTGCGTTAATGGCTTGCTGGCCATCAACATCAGGCTGATAGCGATAACGACGGCGGCCATCATGACCAGTAAATGGTCGACCATCCCGACGGCGGTAATCACCGAGTCGAGTGAGAAGATGGCGTCCAGTACCACAATTTGTGTCACCACCCCCCAGAACTTCGCACCTTTGCGTTGTGTGGGGTTATTGCTGTCTTTCCCCTCCAGCCGTTCGTTCAGCTCCATCGTGGCTTTGAACAGCAGGAAGAAACCACCAAACAGCATGATTAAATCGCGGGCGCTAAAGGTAAACGAGCGGAAGCTGAACAGCGGTTGAGTCAGGGTGACCAGCCAGGAGATTGACGCCAGCAGTAACAGGCGCATTAACATCGCCAGCAGCAGCCCGGTAACCCGTGCGCGGTCGCGCTGCTTCGGCGGTAGTTTTTCGGCGAGGATGGCAATAAAGACCAGGTTATCAATGCCGAGGACCAGTTCGATCACAATCAGCGTGATTAACCCGGCCCAGATAGACGGATCGGCAATCCATTCCATAGTAAGTACAAAACCTATTCGTTGTATGACAAATGTCACAATTCGATCATGGATAAATCGGGGCAAAAATGCAATGTTGCAGCACTATTTATCTCATATTATTTGAGGGTAATAACCTCACATTATCCCTGAATTAAAAGTGGTAATAATAAAACATTATTTAAGAAATATCGCATGTGGAGACACTATATTAAATATTGTCAACCTAAAGAAACTCCTAAAAACCATATTGAATGACACTTAATATAATTCTTAAAAATAGCCAATTGCCGAATTGTTACCTTGCCTGCTATTCCGTTAGCTGTAACACTTCCTCCTGCATTATTGGAGAGCCAATATTCAATTACCATAATGTCACCTTATATTCGGAAGTTAATTTCCGCAATAACCCTTTCTCATCAACGACTGTATGTTGAGAGGGTTTTAAAAATTAAGCTAAATCAGTGTATTGGTAGCTAAAAAGCCAGGGGCGGTAGCGTGTCTGGATGCCTGAAAGACCAGTCTGAATTATTCTGTCAATAGCCTGCGGATGAAATCAATTTTTTTAGGACTGATGCCAGTTAAATTTTTATTCAATTAACTGCAAGGTAAATGTGCATGGCGACATTGCTATTAATAGTGCACAGGATAATTACTCTGCCAAAGTGATAAATAAACAATGATGAAATCCAAAATGAAATTGATGCCATTATTGGTGTCAGTAACCTTGATAAGCGGTTGCACAGTACTTCCGGGCAGCAATATGTCGACGATGGGGAAAGACGTCATCAAACAGCAGGACGCTGATTTCGATCTCGACAAAATGGTGAATGTTTATCCGCTGACCCCGCGCCTGATTGATCAATTACGCCCACGCCCCAACGTAGCGCGCCCCAATATGACGCTGGAAAGTGAGATCGCGAATTATCAGTATCGCGTCGGGCCGGGGGACGTTCTTAATGTCACCGTCTGGGATCACCCGGAACTCACCACGCCAGCTGGTCAGTACCGCAGCTCCAGCGACACCGGCAACTGGGTACAGCCTGACGGCACCATGTTCTACCCGTATATCGGCAAGGTTCACGTCGTGGGGAAAACGCTCGCTGAAATCCGCAGTGATATTACCGGGCGCTTAGCGACGTACATCGCTGACCCGCAGGTGGACGTTAATATCGCCGCCTTCCGCTCACAAAAGGCCTATATCTCCGGACAGGTGAATAAATCCGGCCAACAGGCGATCACCAACGTGCCACTGACCATTCTCGATGCCATCAACGCCGCGGGTGGCCTGACTGATACCGCTGACTGGCGCAACGTGGTGCTAACACACAATGGTCGTGAAGAGCGCATTTCTTTGCAGGCGCTGATGCAAAACGGCGACCTCAATCAGAACCGACTGCTTTACCCCGGCGATATTCTTTACGTGCCGCGTAATGATGATCTGAAAGTATTTGTGATGGGTGAAGTGAAGAAACAGAGCACCCTGAAAATGGACTTTAGCGGCATGACCCTGACTGAAGCCCTGGGCAATGCTGAAGGCATCGACATGACCACCTCCAACGCCAGCGGCATCTTTGTCATTCGTCCGCTGAAAGGCGAGGGCGGGCGTAATGGCAAGATTGCCAATATCTACCAGCTGGATATGTCCGATGCCACGTCGCTGGTGATGGCGACAGAATTCCGCCTGCAACCTTATGACGTGGTGTATGTCACCACCGCCCCGGTTTCCCGCTGGAACCGTCTGATCAATCAGTTGCTGCCAACTATTAGCGGTGTCCGTTACATGACGGATACAGCCAGCGACATTCATAACTGGTAATCGTCATGTTTAACAACATCTTAGTTGTCTGTGTCGGCAATATTTGCCGCTCCCCGACGGCGGAACGCTTACTGCAACGTTATCACCCGGAGCTGAAAGTGGAGTCCGCTGGACTCGGCGCGCTGGTCGGTAAGGGCGCTGACCCTACTGCTATCAGCGTCGCCGCAGAACATCAACTGTCTCTGGAAGGTCACTGTGCACGGCAAATCAGCCGCCGTCTGTGTCGCAACTACGACCTGATTTTGACCATGGAAAATCGCCATATCGAACGCTTATGCGAGATGGCACCCGAGATGCGCGGCAAAGTGATGCTGTTTGGTCACTGGGATAACGAATGTGAAATCCCCGATCCGTATCGCAAAAGCCGGGAAACGTTTGCAGCGGTGTACACATTACTTGAACGGTCTGCCCGCCAGTGGGCGCAGGCATTGAACGCAGAGCAGGTATAAGAATGACAGAAAAAGTAAAACAACATGCCGCTCCGGTAACGGGCAGTGATGAAATCGATATTGGTCGCCTGGTCGGCACCGTCATTGAAGCGCGCTGGTGGGTAATTGGCATCACCGCCGTATTTGCCCTCTGTGCCGTGGTTTACACCTTCTTCGCCACGCCGATTTATAGTGCCGACGCACTGGTACAAATCGAGCAAAACAGCGGCAATTCGTTAGTGCAGGACATTGGTTCGGCATTAGCCAACAAACCGCCAGCATCGGACGCCGAGATCCAGTTGATTCGTTCGCGTCTGGTGCTTGGTAAAACGGTGGACGATCTCGACCTCGATATTGCAGTGAGCAAAAACACGTTCCCGATTTTCGGTGCGGGCTGGGATCGCCTGATGGGACGCCAGAACGAGACGGTAAAAGTGACCACCTTTAACCGCCCGAAAGAGATGGCGGATCAGGTGTTTACGCTTAATGTGCTGGACGATAAAAACTACACTCTGAGCAGCGATGGCGGCTTTAGCGCCCGTGGGCAAGCGGGCCAGATGCTGAAAAAAGAAGGCGTCACGCTGATGGTTGAAGCCATTCACGCCCGCCCGGGCAGTGAGTTTACCGTCACCAAATACTCCACGCTGGGGATGATCAATCAACTGCAAAACAGCCTGACGGTAACGGAGAACGGCAAAGACGCAGGCGTACTGAGCCTGACTTATACCGGTGAAGATCGCGAACAGATCCGCGACATTCTTAACAGCATCGCCCGTAACTATCAGGAACAAAATATTGAGCGCAAATCCGCGGAAGCGTCGAAAAGCCTCGCCTTCCTCGCGCAACAGTTACCGGAAGTACGTAGCCGCCTTGATGTTGCCGAAAATAAATTGAATGCCTTCCGTCAGGATAAAGATTCTGTTGATCTGCCGCTGGAAGCGAAAGCGGTGCTCGATTCGATGGTGAACATCGACGCACAATTGAACGAACTGACCTTTAAAGAAGCGGAAATCTCCAAGCTGTACACCAAAGTTCACCCGGCGTATCGCACGCTGCTGGAGAAACGGCAGGCGCTGGAAGACGAAAAAGCCAAACTTAATGGTCGCGTAACGGCGATGCCGAAAACCCAGCAGGAGATTGTCCGTCTGACCCGCGATGTCGAGTCTGGTCAGCAGGTCTATATGCAGCTGCTGAATAAAGAGCAGGAGCTGAAAATCACCGAAGCCAGCACCGTCGGCGATGTGCGCATTGTTGACCCGGCAATCACCCAGCCAGGTGTACTGAAACCGAAGAAAGGGCTGATTATCCTCGGCGCGATTATCCTTGGCCTGATGCTCTCTATCGTGGGTGTACTGCTGCGCTCGTTGTTTAATCGTGGCATCGAAAGCCCGCAGGTGCTGGAAGAACACGGTATCAGCGTCTATGCCAGCATCCCGTTGTCGGAATGGCAGAAAGCGCGCGATAGCGTCAAAACCATCAAAGGAGTTAAACGCTATAAACAGAGCCAGCTACTGGCGGTAGGGAATCCAACCGATCTGGCGATTGAAGCCATCCGCAGTCTGCGTACCAGTCTGCACTTCGCGATGATGCAGGCGCAGAACAATGTGTTGATGATGACCGGGGTTAGCCCGTCAATCGGTAAAACCTTTGTCTGCGCTAACCTGGCGGCGGTGATCAGTCAGACCAATAAACGGGTGTTGTTGATCGACTGCGATATGCGCAAAGGCTACACCCACGAGTTGTTGGGCACCAATAACGTCAATGGCCTGTCGGAAATTTTGATTGGTCAGGGCGATATTACTACCGCTGCTAAACCGACCTCTATTGCCAAATTTGATCTGATCCCGCGCGGTCAGGTGCCGCCAAATCCTTCTGAACTGTTGATGAGCGAACGCTTTGCCGAACTGGTGAACTGGGCGAGTAAAAACTACGACCTGGTGTTGATTGATACGCCGCCGATTCTGGCAGTGACCGATGCGGCAATTGTTGGTCGTCATGTCGGAACCACGTTAATGGTGGCGCGTTATGCGGTCAACACATTGAAAGAAGTGGAAACCAGTCTGAGCCGCTTTGAGCAAAACGGTATTCCGGTGAAAGGGGTGATTCTGAACTCCATCTTCCGCCGCGCCAGCGCGTATCAGGATTATGGCTATTACGAATACGAATATAAGTCGGATGCGAAATAACGAGATCCGTTGTCGGATGCGATGCTGACGCATCTTATCCGACCTACGTTCACGCCGCATCCGGCAACAGAACCCGTAAACAAGCTTATAAACCGGCAGAACATCTCGACACTCCGGGAGAACAACCTATGAAAGACAATCCGCTGATCTCAATCTATATGCCGACCTGGAACCGCCAACAACTGGCGATTCGGGCGATAAAATCGGTCCTGCGCCAGGACTACAACAACTGGGAGATGATTATCGTGGATGATTGCTCCACCTCCTGGGAACAACTACAACAGTACGTCACCGCCCTCAACGATCCGCGCATCACTTACATTCACAACGACATTAACAGCGGGGCGTGCGCGGTACGTAACCAGGCGATTATGCTGGCGCAAGGGGAATACATCACCGGGATCGATGATGATGATGAATGGACACCCAACCGCCTGAGCGTCTTCCTCGCCCATAAACAGCAACTGGTCACTCACGCCTTTTTGTACGCTAACGACTACGTTTGCCAGGGCGAAGTCTATTCCCAACCGGCAAGCTTGCCGCTGTATCCCAAATCGCCGTATTCACGCCGCCTGTTCTACAAACGCAATATCATTGGCAATCAGGTTTTTACCTGGGCATGGCGTTTCAAAGAGTGTTTGTTCGATACCGAACTGAAAGCGGCACAGGATTACGACATCTTCCTGCGGATGGTGGTGGAGTACGGTGAACCGTGGAAAGTGGAAGAGGCGACGCAGATCCTGCATATCAATCACGGCGAAATGCAGATCACCTCGTCATCGAAAAAATTCTCCGGATACTTCCACTTTTACCGCAAGCACAAAGACAAATTCGACCGCGCCAGCAAAAAATATCAGCTGTTTACCCTCTACCAGATCCGCAATAAACGCATGACCTGGCGCACTTTGCTGACGCTGCTGTCGGTGCGTAACGGCAAACGTCTGGCTGATGGTATTCGGGGGCGCTAAAGATGCTGGAAGATCTGCGCGCCAACAGCTGGAGTTTACGCCCGTGCTGCATGGTTCTTGCCTATCGCGCCGCTCATTTTTGTTCGGTGTGGCGCAAAAAGAACGTCCTCAACAATCTGTGGGCGGCCCCGCTGCTGGTGCTGTATCGCATTATCACCGAATGCTTTTTCGGTTATGAAATCCAGGCCGCCGCGACCATAGGCCGACGCTTTACTATCCATCACGGTTACGCCGTGGTGATCAATAAAAACGTGGTCGCGGGGGATGATTTCACCATTCGTCACGGCGTCACTATCGGCAATCGTGGTGCCGATAACATGGCATGTCCACACATTGGCAATGGCGTCGAACTCGGTGCCAACGTCATTATTCTTGGTGATATCACGCTTGGTAACAACGTCACCGTGGGCGCGGGCAGCGTGGTGCTCGACTCTGTCCCGGACAACGCGCTGGTGGTGGGAGAAAAAGCGCGAGTGAAGGTAATTAAATGAATATTCTGCAATTTAATGTGCGACTGGCGGAAGGCGGGGCAGCAGGTGTGGCGTTAGATCTCCACCAGCGTGCGCTGCAACAGGGGCTGGCATCACATTTTGTCTACGGCTACGGCAAAGGCGGCAAAGAGAGCGTCAGTCATCAAAACTATCCGCAGGTCATCAAACATACGCCGCGGATGACCGCGATGGCGAACATTGCGTTGTTTCGTCTGTTTAATCGCGATCTGTTCGGCAATTTCAATGAGTTATATCGCACCATTACTCGCACACCGGGTCCGGTGGTCCTGCATTTTCATGTGCTGCACAGCTACTGGTTGAATCTTAAGAGCGTGGTGCGCTTTTGCGAAAAAGTGAAAAACCATAAACCGGATGTCACTCTGGTCTGGACACTGCACGACCACTGGAGCGTTACCGGACGCTGCGCCTTTACCGACGGTTGCGAAGGCTGGAAAACGGGCTGCCAGAAATGCCCGACCTTAAATAATTATCCGCCGGTGAAGATTGATCGCGCACACCAACTGGTGGCGGGCAAACGGCAGTTATTCCGCGAGATGCTGGCACTGGGCTGTCAGTTTATTTCCCCCAGCCAGCATGTGGCAGACGCTTTCAATAGTCTGTACGGTCCAGGGCGTTGCCGGATTATCAATAACGGTATTGATATGGCAACCGAAGCGATTCTGGCGGACTTGCCTCCGGTGCGCGAAACCCAGGACAAGCCGAAAATCGCGGTGGTGGCGCATGATCTGCGTTACGACGGCAAAACTAACCAGCAACTGGTACGCGAGATGATGGCGCTGGGCGACAAAATCGAACTGCATACCTTTGGTAAGTTCTCGCCGTTCACCGCTGGCAACGTGGTTAATCACGGCTTTGAAACTGACAAGCGCAAGTTGATGAGCGCGCTCAATCAGATGGATGCGCTGGTATTCAGTTCTCGCGTCGATAACTACCCGCTGATTTTGTGTGAGGCGCTATCGATTGGCGTGCCGGTGATTGCCACCCATAGCGACGCGGCGCGTGAAGTGTTGCAAAAATCCGGCGGTAAAACCGTCAGCGAAGAAGATGTGCTGCAACTGGTGCAGTTAAGCAAACCGGAAATCGCACAGGCGATATTTGGTACCACGCTGGCTGAGTTCAGCCAGCGCAGCCGCGCCGCCTACAGTGGACAACAGATGCTGGAGGAGTATGTCAACTTCTATCAGAATCTGTAGCTACCTGCTGCTGCCGCTGATCTACCTGCTGGTTAACGTCAAAATCGCCCAGCTTGGCGAAAGTTTCCCCATCACCATCGTCACTTTTTTACCTGTCTTGTTACTGCTGTTTTTAGAACGCATCAGCGTTAAAAAATTGATGATTGCCTTAGGGATTGGCGCGGGACTCACGGCGTTTAACTACCTGTTTGGTCAGTCGTTGGATGCCAGTAAATACGTCACTTCAACCATGCTTTTTGTCTATATTGTGATCATTATTGGCATGGTGTGGAGTATTCGTTTTAAAACAATTTCGCCACACAACCATTGCAAGATATTACGTTTTTTTTATCTGGTGGTCGGGCTGGTGGTGGCGCTGGCGGCGGTGGAGATGGCGCAAATTATCCTCACCGGCGGCAGCAGTATTATGGAGTCGATTTCGAAATATCTGATTTACAGCAACAGCTATGTGCTGAATTTCATTAAATTCGGCGGCAAGCGCACGACAGCACTTTATTTCGAACCGGCATTTTTCGCTCTGGCATTAATCTCAATTTGGCTCAGCATCAAACAGTTTGGTATCAAAACGCCTAAAACCGATGCTATGATTCTCGCAGGGATAATATTATCCGGATCGTTTTCAGGGGTTATGACCTTTATCCTGTTTTATTTGCTGGAGTGGGCATTTCAATATCTGAATAAAGAGGCGATTAAGAAAAAGTTACCGTTAGCATTGATTTCTCTGGCTGTATTCCTGGTTGGTGTGGTAATTGCATTTCCTTATATTTCCACCCGTCTGGGCGATTTAGGTACAGAAGGATCGTCATCATATTATCGTATTGTCGGTCCGCTGGTGATGGTCGGTTATTCTTTGACCCATATTGACGGTGTAGTCAGATTTGGCTCACTTTATGAATATGTCGCATCATTCGGAATATTTAACGGTGCGGATGTCGGAAAAACCATAGACAATGGTTTGTATCTGCTGATTATTTATTTTTCCTGGTTCGCGGTGTTTTTATCACTGTGGTACATGGGGAAAGTGATAAAAATGATGATCAACGCTTTTGGTGATAACCGCAATTTTCGCGTGCAATTATATCTTTTTACTCCGGTATCGCTGTTTTTTACCGGTTCGATATTTAGCCCGGAATATGCATTTTTAATCGTCTGTCCGTTTATTTTGCGAAAAGCGTTAAATATACACCCTAAATAATTCGAGTTGCAGGAAGTTGGTGAGCGAGGAAAACCAACGCACATGCAGTTTGAAGTATGACGGGTATTACGAGGTAAAACATGTTGCTTAGCATAATCACTGTCGCGTTTCGTAACCTCGAAGGGATAGTCAAAACACACGCCTCGCTGGCGCATCTGGCGCAGGCGGACGATATCAGCTTCGAATGGATTGTTGTCGATGGCGGTTCCAATGACGGCACCCGTGAGTACCTGGAAAATCTCAAGGGTATCTATAACCTACGCTTTGTCAGCGAACCAGATAACGGTATCTACGACGCCATGAACAAGGGCATTGCGATGGCACAAGGCAAGTTCGCGTTGTTTCTCAACTCGGGCGATATTTTTCATCAGGATGCCGCATATTTTGTCCGTAAGTTAAAAGTGCAAAAAGATAACGTGATGATCACCGGCGATGCGCTGCTGGATTTTGGCGACGGGCATAAAATTAAACGTAGCGCCAAACCGGGCTGGTATATTTACCACAGCCTGCCCGCCAGTCATCAGGCGATATTTTTCCCGGTGTCCGGCTTGAAGAAATGGCGTTATGACCTGGAATATAAAGTTTCGTCCGACTACGCGCTGGCGGCCAAAATGTATAAAGCTGGTTATGCATTTAAAAAACTCAATGGCCTGGTGTCTGAATTTTCTATGGGTGGGGTATCAACCACCAATAATATGGAATTGTGTGCTGACGCCAAAAAAGTCCAACGGCAGATATTGCACGTGCCTGGCTTTTGGGCTGAATTATCCTGGCATTTACGCCAACGTACGACCTCAAAGACGAAAGCCTTATATAACAAAAGCTGAATATAAGGGAAAACGATGCAGGATTTAAGTGGATTCTCGGTGCCGAAAGGGTTCCGGGGTGGCAACGCTATTAAAGTGCAATTGTGGTGGGCAGTACAGGCAACAATATTTGCCTGGTCGCCACAAGTATTGTATCGCTGGCGGGCATTTTTATTACGTTTATTCGGCGCAAAAATAGGAAAAAACGTAGTTATTCGTCCGTCAGTAAAAATTACCTATCCGTGGAAATTAACCTTAGGTGATTACGCGTGGGTCGGCGATGACGTCAATTTATATACCCTCGGTGAAATAACCATTGGCGCACATTCGGTGATATCGCAAAAAAGTTATTTATGCACCGGTAGCCACGACCATGCAAGTCAACATTTCACCATTAACGCCACGCCTATTGTGATTGGCGAGAAATGCTGGCTGGCGACAGATGTTTTTGTTGCCCCTGGCGTCACGATTGGCGACGGCACCGTCGTGGGTGCACGAAGCAGTGTTTTTAAATCGCTTCCGGCAAATGTGGTTTGCCGGGGGAATCCCGCAGTGGTGATACGCGAACGCGTTGAAACTGAATAAATTCAAAAAATACAGAGGAATAAGACATGTCAAAAGTCGCTCTCATCACCGGTGTAACCGGACAAGACGGTTCTTACCTGGCAGAGTTTCTGCTGGAAAAAGGTTACGAGGTGCATGGTATTAAGCGTCGCGCATCGTCATTCAACACCGAGCGCGTGGATCACATTTATCAGGATCCGCACACCTGCAACCCGAAATTCCATCTGCATTATGGCGACCTGAGTGATACCTCCAACCTGACGCGCATTTTGCGTGAAGTGCAGCCGGATGAAGTGTACAACCTGGGCGCAATGAGCCACGTTGCGGTCTCTTTTGAGTCACCGGAATATACCGCTGACGTCGACGCGATGGGTACGCTGCGCCTGCTCGAGGCGATCCGCTTCCTCGGTCTGGAAAAGAAAACCCGCTTCTATCAGGCTTCCACCTCTGAACTGTATGGTCTGGTGCAGGAAATTCCGCAGAAAGAAACCACGCCGTTCTACCCACGCTCTCCGTATGCGGTCGCCAAACTGTACGCCTACTGGATCACCGTTAACTACCGCGAATCCTACGGCATGTACGCCTGTAACGGTATTCTCTTCAACCATGAATCCCCGCGCCGCGGCGAAACCTTCGTTACCCGCAAAATCACCCGCGCAATCGCCAACATCGCCCAGGGGCTGGAATCGTGCCTGTACCTCGGCAATATGGATTCCCTGCGTGACTGGGGCCATGCCAAAGACTACGTAAAAATGCAGTGGATGATGCTGCAACAGGAACAGCCAGAAGATTTCGTTATCGCGACCGGCGTTCAGTACTCCGTACGTCAGTTCGTGGAAATGGCGGCAGCACAGCTGGGCATCAAACTGCGCTTTGAAGGCACGGGTGTTGAAGAGAAGGGCATTGTGGTTTCCGTCACCGGGCATGACGCGCCGGGCGTTAAACCGGGTGATGTGATTATCGCCGTTGACCCGCGTTACTTCCGTCCGGCAGAAGTTGAAACGCTGCTCGGCGACCCGACCAAAGCGCACGAAAAACTGGGCTGGAAACCGGAAATCACCCTCAGAGAGATGGTGTCTGAAATGGTGGCTAATGACCTCGAAGCGGCGAAAAAACACTCTCTGCTGAAATCTCACGGCTACGACGTGGCGATCGCGCTGGAGTCATAAGCATGAGTAGACAACGCATTTTTATCGCTGGCCATCGCGGGATGGTCGGTTCTGCCATCAGGCGGCAGCTCGAACAGCGCGGTGATGTGGAACTGGTATTACGCACCCGCGACGAGCTGAACCTGCTGGACAGCCGCGCGGTGCATGATTTCTTTGCCAGCGAACGTATTGACCAGGTCTATCTGGCGGCGGCGAAAGTGGGCGGCATTGTTGCCAACAACACCTATCCGGCGGATTTCATCTACCAGAACATGATGATTGAGAGCAACATCATTCACGCCGCGCATCAGAACGACGTGAACAAACTGCTGTTTCTCGGATCGTCCTGTATCTACCCGAAACTGGCAAAACAGCCGATGGCAGAAAGCGAATTATTGCAGGGCACGCTGGAGCCGACCAACGAGCCTTACGCCATTGCCAAAATCGCCGGGATCAAACTGTGCGAATCTTACAACCGCCAGTATGGACGCGATTACCGCTCAGTCATGCCGACCAACCTGTATGGCCCGCATGACAACTTCCACCCGAGTAATTCGCATGTGATCCCTGCATTGCTGCGTCGCTTCCACGAGGCGACGGCACAGAATGCACCGGACGTGGTGGTATGGGGCAGCGGTACACCGATGCGTGAATTCCTGCACGTCGATGATATGGCGGCGGCGAGCATTCATGTCATGGAGCTGGCGCATGAAGTCTGGCTGGAGAACACCCAGCCGATGCTGTCGCACATTAACGTCGGCACGGGCGTTGACTGCACTATCCGCGAGCTGGCGCAAACCATCGCCAAAGTGGTGGGTTACAAAGGTCGGGTGGTTTTTGATGCCAGCAAACCGGATGGTACGCCGCGCAAACTGCTGGATGTGACGCGCCTGCATCAGCTTGGCTGGTATCACGAAATCTCACTGGAAGCGGGGCTTGCCAGCACTTACCAGTGGTTCCTTGAGAATCAAGACCGCTTTCGGGGGTAATGATGTTTTTACGTCAGGAAGACTTTGCCACGGTAGTGTGCTCCACCCCGCTTGTCTCTCTCGACTTTATTGTCGAGAACAGTCGCGGCGAGTTTCTGCTTGGCAAAAGAACCAACCGCCCGGCGCAGGGTTACTGGTTTGTGCCGGGAGGGCGCGTGCAGAAAGACGAAACGCTGGAAGCCGCATTTGAGCGGCTGACGATGGCGGAACTGGGGCTGCGTCTGCCGATAACAGCAGGCCAGTTTTACGGTGTCTGGCAGCACTTTTATGACGATAACTTCTCTGGCACGGATTTCACCACTCACTATGTGGTGCTCGGTTTTCGCTTCAGAGTAGCGGAAGAAGAACTGTTACTGCCGGATGGGCAGCATGACGATTACCGCTGGCTGACGCCGGACGCACTGCTCGCCAGTGACAATGTTCACGCTAACAGCCGCGCCTATTTTCTCGCTGAGAAGCGTGCCGGAGTACCCGGATTATGAAAATACTGGTCTACGGCATTAACTACTCGCCGGAGTTAACCGGCATCGGCAAATACACCGGCGAGATGGTGGAATGGCTGGCGGCACAAGGTCATGAGGTGCGCGTCATTACCGCACCGCCTTACTACCCGCAGTGGCAGGTGGGCGAGAACTATTCCGCTTGGCGCTACAAACGAGAAGAGGGGGCCGCCACGGTGTGGCGCTGCCCGCTGTATGTGCCAAAACAGCCGAGCACCCTGAAACGCCTGTTGCATCTCGGCAGTTTTGCCGTCAGCAGTTTTTTCCCGTTGATGGCGCAACGTCGCTGGAAGCCGGATCGCATTATTGGCGTGGTGCCAACGCTGTTTTGCACGCCGGGAATGCGCCTGCTGGCGAAACTCTCTGGCGCGCGTACCGTGCTGCATATTCAGGATTACGAAGTGGACGCCATGCTGGGGCTGGGCCTTGCCGGAAAAGGCAAAGGCGGCAAAGTGGCACAGCTGGCAACGGCGTTCGAACGTAGCGGACTGCATAACGTCGATAACGTCTCCACGATTTCGCGTTCGATGATGAATAAAGCCATCGAAAAAGGCGTGGCGGCAGAAAACGTCATCTTCTTCCCCAACTGGTCAGAAATTGCCCGTTTTCAGCATGTCGCAGACGCCGATGTTGATGCCCTTCGTAACCAGCTTGGCCTGCCGGATAACAAAAAAATCATTCTTTACTCCGGCAATATTGGTGAAAAGCAGGGGCTGGAAAACGTTATTGAAGCTGCCGATCTCCTGCGCGATGAACCGCTGATTTTTGCCATTGTCGGGCAGGGCGGCGGCAAAGCGCGGCTGGATAAAATGGCGCAGCAGCGTGGACTGCACAACATGCAATTCTTTCCGCTGCAATCGTATGACGCTTTACCCGCACTGCTGAAGATGGGCGATTGCCATCTGGTGGTGCAAAAACGCGGCGCGGCAGATGCCGTATTGCCGTCGAAACTGACCAATATTCTGGCGGTAGGCGGTAACGCGGTGATTACCGCAGAGGTCCACACAGAACTGGGGCAGCTTTGCGAAACCTTTCGGGGCATTGCGGTTTGCGTAGAACCGGAATCGGTCGAGGCGCTGGTGGCGGGGATCCGTCAGGCGCTTCTGCTACCCAAACACAACACGGTGGCACGTGAATATGCCGAACGCACGCTCGATAAAGAGAACGTGTTACGTCAATTTATAAATGATATTCGGGGATAATTATGGCGCAGTCGAAACTCTATCCAGTTGTGATGGCAGGTGGCTCCGGTAGCCGCTTATGGCCGCTTTCCCGCGTACTTTATCCCAAGCAGTTTTTATGCCTGAAAGGCGAACTCACCATGCTGCAAACCACCATCTGCCGCCTGAACGGCGTGGAGTGCGAAAGCCCGGTGGTGATTTGCAATGAGCAGCACCGCTTTATTGTCGCGGAACAGCTGCGTCAACTGAACAAACTCACCGAGAACATTATTCTCGAACCGGCAGGGCGTAACACTGCACCTGCCATTGCGCTGGCGGCGCTGGCGGCAAAACGTCATAGCCCGGAGAGCGACCCGTTAATGCTGGTCTTGGCGGCGGATCATGTGATTGCCGATGAAGACGCGTTCCGCGCCGCCGTGCGTAATGCCATGCCATATGCCGAAGCGGGCAAGCTGGTGACCTTCGGCATTGTGCCGGATCTACCTGAAACCGGTTATGGCTATATTCGTCGCGGTGAAGTGTCTGCGGGTGAGCAGGATGCGGTGGCCTTTGAAGTGGCGCAGTTTGTCGAAAAACCGAATCTGGAAACCGCCCAGGCCTATGTAGCAAGCGGCGAATATTACTGGAACAGCGGTATGTTCCTGTTCCGTGCCGGACGCTATCTCGAAGAACTGAAAAAATATCGCCCGGATATCCTCGATGCCTGCGAAAAAGCGATGAGCGCCGTCGATCCGGATCTCGATTTTATTCGCGTGGATGAAGAAGCGTTTCTGGCCTGCCCGGAAGAGTCGGTGGATTACGCGGTCATGGAACGTACGGCAGATGCCGTTGTGGTGCCGATGGATGCGGGCTGGAGCGATGTCGGTTCCTGGTCTTCATTATGGGAGATCAGCGCCCACACCGCCGAGGGCAACGTTTGCCACGGCGATGTGATTAATCACAAAACTGAAAACAGCTATGTGTACGCCGAATCTGGCCTGGTCACCACCGTCGGGGTGAAAGATTTGGTGGTAGTGCAGACCAAAGATGCGGTGCTGATTGCAGACCGTAACGCGGTGCAGGATGTGAAAAAAGTGGTCGAGCAGATCAAAGCCGATGGTCGCCATGAGCATAGGGTGCATCGCGAAGTGTATCGCCCGTGGGGCAAATATGACTCTATCGACGCAGGTGACCGCTACCAGGTGAAACGCATCACCGTGAAACCGGGCGAAGGCTTGTCGGTACAGATGCACCATCACCGCGCGGAACACTGGGTGGTGGTCGCGGGAACGGCAAAAGTCACCATTGACGGTGATATCAAACTGCTTGGTGAAAACGAGTCCATTTATATTCCGCTGGGGGCGACGCACTGCCTGGAAAACCCGGGGAAAATTCCGCTCGATTTAATTGAAGTGCGCTCCGGCTCTTATCTCGAAGAGGATGATGTGGTGCGCTTCGCGGATCGCTACGGACGGGTGTAAACGTCGCATCAGGAGCTGTTTGTCGGATGCGGCGTGAACGCCTTATCCGACCTACGGTTCGGATTTGTAGGCCTGATAAGACGCGGCAGCGTCGCATCAGGCAATGAATGCGAAACCGCGGTGTAAATAACGACAAAAACAAAATTGGCCGTTTCGGTCAGGGCCAACTATTGCCTGAAAAAGGGTAACGACATGAAAAAATTAACCTGCTTTAAAGCCTATGATATTCGCGGGAAATTAGGCGAAGAACTGAATGAAGATATTGCCTGGCGCATTGGTCGCGCTTATGGCGAATTTCTCAAACCGAAAACCATTGTGTTAGGCGGTGATGTCCGCCTCACCAGCGAAACCTTAAAACTGGCGCTGGCGAAAGGTTTACAGGATGCGGGCGTCGATGTGCTGGATATTGGCATGTCCGGCACCGAAGAGATCTATTTCGCCACGTTCCATCTCGGTGTGGATGGCGGCATTGAAGTTACCGCCAGCCATAACCCGATGGATTACAACGGCATGAAACTGGTGCGCGAAGGGGCTCGCCCGATCAGCGGTGATACCGGACTGCGCGACGTCCAGCGTCTGGCTGAAGCCAACGACTTCCCTCCCGTCGATGAAACCAAACGCGGTCGCTATCAGCAAATCAACCTGCGTGACGCTTACGTTGATCACCTGTTCGGTTATATCAATGTCAAAAACCTCACGCCGCTCAAGCTGGTGATTAACTCCGGGAACGGCGCGGCGGGTCCGGTGGTGGATGCCATCGAAGCCCGCTTTAAAGCCCTCGGCGCGCCCGTGGAATTAATCAAAGTACACAACACGCCGGACGGCAATTTCCCCAACGGTATTCCTAACCCGCTACTGCCGGAATGCCGCGACGACACCCGCAATGCGGTCATCAAACACGGCGCGGATATGGGCATTGCCTTTGATGGCGATTTTGACCGCTGCTTCCTGTTTGACGAAAAAGGGCAGTTTATCGAGGGCTACTACATTGTCGGCCTGCTGGCAGAAGCGTTCCTCGAAAAAAATCCCGGCGCGAAGATCATCCACGATCCACGTCTCTCCTGGAACACCGTTGATGTGGTGACTGCCGCGGGCGGCACGCCGGTGATGTCGAAAACCGGACACGCCTTTATTAAAGAACGTATGCGCAAGGAGGACGCCATCTACGGTGGCGAAATGAGCGCCCACCATTACTTCCGTGATTTCGCTTACTGCGACAGCGGCATGATCCCGTGGCTGCTGGTCGCCGAACTGGTGTGCCTGAAAGGAAAAACGCTGGGTGAACTGGTGCGCGACCGGATGACAGCGTTTCCGGCAAGCGGTGAGATCAACAGCAAACTGGCGCACCCCGTTGAGGCGATTAACCGCGTGGAACAGCATTTTAGCCGTGAGGCGCTGGCGGTGGATCGCACCGATGGCATCAGCATGACCTTTGCCGACTGGCGCTTTAACCTGCGCTCCTCCAACACCGAACCGGTGGTGCGGTTGAATGTGGAATCGCGCGGTGATGTGCCGCTGATGGAAGCGCGAACGCGAACTCTGCTGACGTTGCTGAACGAGTAATGTCGGATCTTCCCTTACCCCACTGCGGGTAAGGGGCTAATAACAGGAACAACGATGACAAATCTAAAAAAGCGCGAGCGAGCGAAAACCAATGCATCGTTAATCTCTATGGTGCAACGCTTTTCAGATATCACCATCATGTTTGCCGGACTATGGCTGGTTTGCGAAGTCAGCGGACTGTCATTCCTCTACATGCACCTGTTGGTGGCGCTGATTACGCTGGTGGTGTTCCAGATGCTGGGCGGCATCACCGATTTTTATCGCTCATGGCGCGGTGTTCGGGCAGCGACAGAATTTGCCCTGTTGCTACAAAACTGGACCTTAAGCGTGATTTTCAGCGCCGGACTGGTGGCGTTCAACAATGATTTCGACACGCAACTGAAAATCTGGCTGGCGTGGTATGGGCTAACCAGCATCGGACTGGTGGTTTGCCGTTCAAGTATTCGCATTGGGGCGGGCTGGCTGCGTAATCATGGCTATAACAAGCGCATGGTCGCGGTGGCGGGGGATTTAGCCGCCGGACAAATGCTGATGGAGAGCTTCCGTAATCAGCCGTGGTTAGGGTTTGAAGTGGTGGGGGTTTACCACGACCCGAAACCGGGCGGCGTTTCTAACGACTGGGCGGGCAATCTGCAACAGCTGGTCGAGGACGCGAAAGCGGGCAAGATTCATAACGTCTATATCGCGATGCAAATGTGCGACGGCGCGCGAGTGAAAAAACTGGTCCATCAACTGGCGGACACCACCTGTTCGGTGCTGCTGATCCCCGATGTTTTTACCTTCAATATTCTTCATTCCCGTATCGAAGAGATGAACGGCGTACCGGTGGTGCCGCTGTATGACACGCCGCTTTCCGGGGTTAACCGCCTGCTAAAACGTGCGGAAGACATTGTGCTGGCGACGCTTATTCTGCTGCTGATCTCACCGGTGCTGTGCTGTATTGCGCTGGCGGTGAAACTCAGTTCACCAGGGCCGGTTATTTTCCGCCAGACTCGCTATGGCATGGATGGCAAGCCGATCAAAGTGTGGAAGTTCCGTTCCATGAAAGTGATGGAGAACGACAAAGTGGTGACTCAGGCGACGCAGAACGATCCGCGCGTCACCAAAGTGGGGAACTTTCTGCGCCGCACCTCGCTGGATGAACTGCCGCAGTTTATCAATGTGCTGACCGGGGGGATGTCGATTGTCGGTCCACGTCCACACGCGGTGGCGCATAACGAACAGTATCGCCAGCTCATTGAAGGCTACATGCTGCGCCATAAGGTGAAACCGGGCATTACCGGCTGGGCGCAGATTAACGGCTGGCGCGGCGAAACCGACACACTGGAGAAAATGGAAAAACGCGTCGAGTTCGACCTTGAGTACATCCGCGAATGGAGCGTCTGGTTCGATATCAAAATCGTTTTCCTGACGGTATTCAAAGGCTTCGTTAACAAAGCGGCATATTGATATGAGCTTACGTGAAAAAACCATCAGCGGCGCGAAGTGGTCGGCGATTGCTACGGTGATCATCATCGGCCTCGGGCTGGTACAGATGACCGTGCTGGCGCGGATTATCGACAACCACCAGTTCGGTTTGCTTACCGTGTCGCTGGTGATCATCGCGCTGGCAGATACGCTTTCTGACTTCGGTATCGCTAACTCGATTATTCAGCGAAAAGAAATCAGCCACCTTGAACTCACCACGCTGTACTGGCTGAACGTCGGGCTGGGGCTTGTGGTGTGCGTGGCGGTGTTTTTGTTGAGTGATGCCATTGGTGACGTGCTGAATAACCCGGACCTGGCACCGTTGATTAAAACATTGTCGCTGGCGTTTGTGGTGATCCCCCACGGGCAACAGTTCCGCGCGTTGATGCAGAAGGAGCTGGAGTTCAACAAAATCGGCATGATCGAAACCAGCGCGGTGCTGGCGGGCTTCACTTTTACGGTGGTTAGCGCCCATTTCTGGCCGCTGGCGATGACCGCGATCCTCGGTTATCTGGTCAATAGTGCGGTAAGAACGCTGCTGTTTGGCTACTTTGGCCGCAAAATTTATCGCCCTGGTCTGCATTTCTCGCTGGCGTCTGTTGCACCGAACTTACGCTTTGGTGCCTGGCTGACGGCGGACAGCATCATCAACTATCTCAATACCAACCTTTCAACGCTGGTGCTGGCGCGTATTCTCGGCGCGGGCGTGGCAGGGGGATACAACCTGGCGTACAACGTGGCCGTTGTGCCGCCGATGAAGCTGAACCCGATCATCACCCGTGTGTTGTTTCCGGCATTCGCCAAAATTCAGGACGATACCGAAAAGCTGCGCGTTAACTTCTACAAGCTGCTGTCGGTAGTGGGGATTATCAACTTTCCGGCGCTGCTCGGGCTGATGGTGGTGTCGAATAACTTTGTACCGCTGGTCTTTGGTGAGAAGTGGAACAGCATTATTCCGGTGCTGCAATTGCTGTGTGTGGTGGGTCTGCTGCGTTCGGTGGGTAACCCGATTGGTTCGCTGCTGATGGCGAAAGCGCGGGTCGATATCAGCTTTAAATTCAACGTATTCAAAACATTTCTGTTTATTCCGGCGATTGTTATTGGTGGGCAGATGGCGGGCGCAATCGGCGTCACGCTCGGTTTCCTGCTGGTGCAGATTATCAACACCATTCTGAGTTACTTCGTGATGATTAAACCGGTTCTTGGTTCCAGTTATCGCCAGTACATCCTGAGTTTGTGGCTGCCGTTTTATCTCTCGCTGCCGACGCTGGTGGTCAGTTATGTGCTGGGCATTGTGCTGAAAGGGCAACTGGCGCTGGGGATGCTGCTGGCGGTGCAAATAGCCGCGGGCGTGCTGGCGTTTGTGGTGATGATTGTGCTGTCGCGCCATCCGCTGGTGGTGGAAGTGAAGCGTCAGTTTTGTCGCAGCGAAAAAATGAAAATGCTTTTACGGGCGGGGTGAGTTGTTGTTTTCGGTTCCGACAACGGTTGCCGGGTGCAGCGTAAAACGCCTTATCCATCCTACGGTTCTGTGCTCGGGACCTGTAGGCCTGATAAGACGCGTCAGCGTCGCATCAGGCACTGAATGCCGGATGCGGCGTGAACGCCTTATCCGGCCTACGGTTCTGTGCTCGGGTCTTGTAGGCCTGATAAGACGCGCCAGCGTCGCATCAGGCAAAAAGCGGCAACGAAAAAAACAAACGCAGCCTCACCTGGCATCAAATTTATGAGGAAAAAATGAAATTACTTATTCTGGGCAACCACACTTGCGGCAATCGTGGCGACAGCGCCATCCTGCGCGGCTTACTTGATGCCATCAACATTCTCAATCCACACGCCGAAGTGGATGTGATGAGCCGCTATCCGGTCAGTTCTTCCTGGCTGCTCAACCGCCCGGTAATGGGCGATCCGCTGTTCCTGCAAATGAAACAACACAACAGCGCAGCGGGCGTTGTCGGGCGCGTTAAAAAAGTCCTCCGTCGCCGCTACCAGCATCAGGTACTGCTCTCGCGCGTCACCGACACTGGCAAGCTGCGTAATATCGCCATCGCCCAGGGATTCACCGACTTCGTGCGCCTGCTGTCAGGTTACGACGCCATTATCCAGGTCGGAGGATCGTTTTTTGTCGATCTCTACGGCGTGCCGCAGTTTGAACATGCGCTTTGCACGTTTATGGCGAAAAAGCCGCTGTTTATGATTGGTCACAGCGTCGGCCCCTTCCAGGATGAGCAATTTAACCAACTGGCGAACTACGTTTTTGGTCACTGTGACGCGCTGATCCTGCGCGAATCGGTCAGCCTTGATCTGATGAAACGCAGCAATATCACCACTGCAAAAGTGGAACATGGCGTCGATACCGCGTGGCTGGTCGATCACCACACAGAAGACTTCACCGCCAGCTATGCTGTTCAACACTGGCTGGACGTTGCCGCACAACAGAAAACGGTGGCAATTACCCTGCGCGAACTGGCACCGTTCGACAAACGTCTCGGCACCACTCAACAAGCGTATGAAAAAGCCTTTGCCGGGGTGGTAAATCGCATTCTCGATGAAGGGTATCAGGTGATTGCGCTCTCCACCTGTACGGGCATCGACAGCTATAACAAAGACGACCGCATGGTGGCGCTCAACCTGCGCCAGCATATCAGCGATCCTGCCCGTTATCACGTAGTGATGGATGAACTCAACGATCTGGAAATGGGCAAAATTCTCGGTGCCTGTGAACTCACCGTCGGTACGCGCCTGCACTCCGCCATTATCTCAATGAACTTTGCTACTCCGGCGATTGCCATCAACTATGAACATAAATCCGCCGGGATTATGCAGCAGCTGGGACTACCGGAGATGGCAATTGATATCCGTCATTTATTAGACGGCAGCCTGCAAGCGATGGTTGCGGATACCTTAGGCCAGCTTCCGGCGCTGAACGCACGACTTAGCGAAGCCATCAGTCGTGAGCGTCAGACGGGAATGCAGATGGTGCAATCTGTGCTTGAGCGCATCGGGGAGGTGAAATGAAGGTCGGCTTCTTTTTACTGAAATTTCCGCTGTCTTCGGAAACCTTCGTCCTCAATCAAATTACCGCGTTTATTGATATGGGCTTTGAGGTGGAGATTGTCGCGCTGCAAAAAGGCGACACCCAGAACACCCACGCGGCATGGACGAAATACAACCTTGCCGCAAGAACCCGTTGGTTACAGGACGAACCTACGGGCAAAGTGGCGAAGCTACGCCACCGTGCCAGCCAGACGTTACGAGGCATTCATCGTAAAAATACCTGGCAGGCGCTCAACCTCAAACGCTATGGCGCAGAGTCGCGGAATCTGATTTTGTCTGCCATTTGCGGCCAGGTCGCAACACCGTTTCGCGCCGATGTGTTCATCGCTCATTTTGGTCCAGCGGGGGTAACCGCAGCAAAACTCCGCGAACTGGGTGTCATTCGCGGCAAAATTGCCACCATTTTCCACGGCATTGATATTTCCAGTCGGGAAGTGCTCAACCACTACACTCCCGAATATCAACAACTGTTTCGCCGTGGCGACCTGATGTTACCGATAAGCGATTTGTGGGCCGGAAGGCTGCAAAAAATGGGCTGCCCGAGGGAAAAAATCGCCGTATCGCGTATGGGCGTGGACATGACGCGCTTTAGCCCGCGTCCGGTGAAAGCGCCCGCAACGCCGCTGGAAATCATATCTGTCGCACGCTTAACCGAGAAAAAAGGCCTGCATGTGGCGATCGAAGCCTGCCGTCAGTTGAAAGAGCTGGGCGTGGCATTTCGCTATCGCATCCTCGGCATTGGCCCGTGGGAACGACGCCTGCGCACGCTCATCGAACAATATCAACTGGAAGATGTGGTAGAGATGCCTGGCTTTAAACCGAGCCATGAAGTGAAAGCGATGCTCGACGACGCGGATGTCTTCCTGTTGCCATCGGTAACGGGCGCGGATGGTGATATGGAAGGCATTCCGGTAGCGCTCATGGAAGCGATGGCGGTCGGCATTCCAGTAGTTTCCACTCTGCATAGCGGAATACCGGAACTGGTGGAGGCCGACAAATCCGGCTGGCTGGTGCCTGAGAACGATGCTCGTGCACTGGCGCAACGACTGGTGGCGTTTAGCCAACTGGACACCGACGAACTGGCTCCGGTCGTCAAACGTGCGCGCGAAAAAGTCGAACACGATTTTAACCAGCAGGTGATCAATCGAGAACTCGCCAGCTTGCTGCAGGCTTTATAGAGGAGAACGCATGCCATTTAAAAAACTCTCCCGACGCACCTTCCTGACGGCAAGCTCGGCGCTTGCCTTCCTCCATACCCCTTTCGCTCGCGCACTTCCTGCCCGACAAAGCGTCAATATCAACGACTACAATCCACACGACTGGATCGCCTCATTTAAACAAGCCTTCAGCGAAGGGCAAACGGTCGTCGTGCCTGGCGGATTGGTTTGCGACAATATCAACACTGGCATCTTCATCCCCCCTGGCAAAACGTTACACATCCTGGGAAGCCTGCGCGGCAACGGCAGAGGGCGATTTGTCTTACAGGACGGCAGCCAGGTGACAGGGGAGGAGGGCGGCAGTATGAATAACATCACCCTGGATGTGCGTGGTTCTGACTGCACCATCAAAGGGCTGGCGATGAGCGGCTTTGGTCCGGTAACGCAGATTTATATCGGCGGCAAAAACAAACGGGTCATGCGCAACCTGACCATCGATAACCTGACCGTTAGCCACGCTAATTACGCCATCTTACGCCAGGGATTTCATAACCAGATAATCGGTGCCAACATCACCAACTGTAAGTTCAGCGACTTACAGGGCGACGCCATTGAATGGAACGTGGCAATTAACGACAGTGATATTTTGATCTCCGACCATGTCATCGAGCGCATCAACTGTACTAACGGCAAAATCAACTGGGGCATTGGCATAGGCCTTGCGGGAAGCACTTACGATAATAATTACCCGGAAGATCAGGCAGTGAAAAACTTTGTCGTGGCGAATATCACGGGATCGGATTGTCGGCAGTTGATACATGTTGAAAATGGTAAACATTTTGTTATTCGTAATATCAAAGCCCGCAATATCACGCCGGATTTCAGTAAGAAAGCAGGCATTGATAACGCCACAGTCGCTATTTACGGTTGTGACAATTTCGTGATTGATAATATTGAAATGATTAATAGCGCCGGGATGTTAATTGGCTATGGGGTAATTAAAGGCAAATATCTCTCGATACCGCAAAATTTCCGAGTGAATAATATTCAACTGGATAACACTCACCTTGCTTATAAATTGCGCGGCATCCAAATCTCCGCCGGGAATGCTGTCTCCTTTGTGGCACTGACTAACATTGAGATGAAGCGTGCCTCGCTTGAGCTACACAATAAACCGCAACACCTTTTTATGCGTAATATCAAGGTGATGCAGAAATCCTCTGTTGGACCAGCATTGAGCATGAACTTTGACATGCGCAAAGACGTTCGCGGCGTCTTTATGGCGAAAAAAGAAACACTGCTATCTCTTGCAAATGTTCATGCGGTGAATGAAAGAGGGCAAAGCTCCGTCGATATCGACAGGATAAATCACCATATTGTTAATGTGGAAAAGATTAACTTTAGATTGCCGGAACGGAGGGAGTAGATTTGCGACCATTCCTGGAAAAATGGAGCCATACTTAGGAACAATGCTACTGCAATCCACAACGAAGCGGCGTAACATCACAAGTAATTCAGTAATCAATTCAGGGTAATTGATGCTGGCGAAAAAAATCGAACAAGCTATAATTCAGCAACCATTTTACAGGTGGATGAAATAATGACGAATTTAAAAGCAGTTATTCCTGTAGCGGGTCTAGGGATGCATATGTTGCCTGCTACTAAGGCGATTCCCAAAGAGATGCTACCGATCGTCGACAAGCCAATGATTCAGTACATTGTTGACGAGATTGTGGCTGCAGGGATCAAAGAAATCCTCCTGGTAACTCACGCGTCCAAAAACGCGGTCGAAAACCACTTCGACACCTCTTATGAATTAGAATCTCTCCTTGAACTGCGCGTGAAGCGTCAGCTGCTGGCGGAAGTACAGTCCATCTGTCCGCCGGGCGTGACCATTATGAACGTGCGTCAGGGCGAACCTTTAGGTTTAGGCCACTCCATTTTGTGTGCACGACCCGCCATTGGTGACAACCCATTTGTTGTGGTATTGCCGGACGTTGTGATCGACGACGCCAGTGCCGACCCGCTGCGCTACAACCTTGCTGCCATGATTGCGCGCTTCAATGAAACGGGCCGCAGCCAGGTGCTGGCAAAACGTATGCCGGGTGACCTCTCTGAATACTCCGTCATTCAGACCAAAGAACCACTGGATCGTGAAGGTAAAGTCAGCCGCATCGTCGAATTTATCGAAAAACCGGATCAGCCGCAGACGCTGGACTCAGACATCATGGCCGTTGGTCGCTATGTGCTTTCTGCCGATATTTGGCCGGAACTGGAACGTACTCAGCCTGGTGCATGGGGACGTATTCAGCTGACTGATGCTATTGCCGAGCTGGCGAAAAAACAGTCCGTTGATGCCATGCTGATGACTGGGGACAGTTACGACTGCGGTAAAAAAATGGGTTATATGCAGGCATTTGTGAAGTATGGACTACGCAACCTCAAAGAAGGGGCGAAGTTCCGTAAAGGGATTGAGAAGCTGTTAAGCGAATAATGAAAATCTGACCGGATGTAACGGTTGATAAGAAAATTATAACGACAGTGAAGATTCGTGGCGAAAGTAATTTGTTGCGAATATTCCTGCCGTTGTTTTATATAAACAATCAGAATAACAACGAGTTAGCAATAGGATTTTAGTCAAAGTTTTCCAGGATTTTCCTTGTTTCCAGAGCGGATTGGTAAGACAATTAGCGTTTGAATTTTTCGGGTTTAGCGCGAGTGGGTAACGCTCGTCACATCGTAGACATGCATGTAGTGCTCTGGTAGCTGTAAAGCCAGGGGCGGTAGCGTGCATTAACACCTCTATTAATCAACCTAAGAGCCGCTTATTTCACAGCATGCTCTGAAGTTATATGGAATAAATAAGTGAAGATACTTGTTACTGGTGGCGCAGGATTTATTGGTTCTGCTGTAGTTCGTCACATTATAAATAATACGCAGGATAGTGTTGTTAATGTCGATAAATTAACGTACGCCGGAAACCTGGAATCACTTGCTGATGTTTCTGATTCTGAACGCTATGTTTTTGAACATGCGGATATTTGCGATGCTGCTGCAATGGCGCGAATTTTTTCTCAGCATCAGCCGGATGCAGTGATGCACCTGGCTGCTGAAAGCCATGTTGACCGTTCAATTACAGGCCCTGCTGCATTTATTGAAACGAATATTGTGGGTACTTATGTTCTTTTAGAAACAGCCCGTCAATACTGGTCCTCACTGGATAGTGCGCGAAAGGCGACATTCCGCTTCCATCACATCTCTACTGATGAAGTTTATGGGGATTTACCGCATCCGGATGAGGTTGCGCAGGGGAGTATTCTTCCTCTCTTCACGGAACAAACCGCCTATGCGCCGAGTAGTCCTTATTCGGCTTCAAAAGCCTCCAGCGACCATCTCGTTCGTGCCTGGCTGCGTACATACGGTCTTCCAACAATGGTGACCAACTGTTCGAATAACTATGGCCCATACCATTTCCCTGAAAAGTTGATTCCCTTGGTTATTCTCAATGCTCTCGAAGGGAAATCGTTACCCATTTATGGTAAAGGCGATCAGATTCGCGACTGGCTCTATGTTGAAGACCATGCCCGTGCGTTATATACCGTGGTGACGAAAGGAATCCCTGGTGAGACCTACAACATCGGTGGCCATAACGAGAAGAAAAATCTCGATGTTGTACATACCATCTGCGACCTGCTGGATGAGATCGTACCTAAAGCAGTGTCATACCGTGAACAAATCACCTATGTTGCCGATCGTCCAGGCCATGACCGTCGATACGCGATCGATGCGGATAAAATCAGCCGTGAGCTCGGTTGGAAACCGCAAGAGACGTTCGAAAGTGGGATTCGCAAAACGGTTGAATGGTATCTGGCAAACACCTCATGGGTTGAAAATATCAAAAGTGGGGCGTACCAAACCTGGATTGAGCAGAACTACAAGATGCGTTAGTAACTGATAAAGGTAGCTAAATTGTATCAAAAATTAGCAAATTTAAAAAATATAATACAAGGTTTATAATTATGAAGGTAATTGAGACTCCACTTGCTGGTTGTGTAATCATTGAGCCAAAAGTCTTTGGTGACTCTCGTGGTTTCTTTTTGGAAGCATGGCATCAGAAGAAATATCACGACATAGGAATAACTGAGGCATTTGTACAAGATAATCGATCACGCTCAGCAAGAAATGTGCTTCGAGGTTTACATTTTCAAAAAAATAATCCTCAAGGTAAATTAGTAAGTGTCATCAGTGGAGAAGTTTTTGATGTGGCTGTTGATTTAAGACCTGGATCTTCGTCTTTTGGAAAGCATGTAGGTGTTATACTTTCTGGGGATAAAAATAATCAAATCTATATCCCACCTGGATTTGCACATGGTTTTTGTGTATTAAGTGAGTATGCGGATTTCCATTACAAATGCACAGACTTCTATGATCCTACCGATGAAGGGGGGATAATCTGGAATGACAAAGAACTGAATATACAATGGCCGATAGACATGCCAATTATGTCATCTAAAGACAACGCGTAAATTAGTTTTTCAGAATTTAAAGAAGCTAGCTTATAAGCATAACAGTTTAAATTAGCTTCCTGTCATTATTAATACATAGAGCAAAAGGCTATAGTATTATGAAGTATACAGTCGTTGGTAGTTCAGGTTTCATTGGTTCACATATGGTAACATTTTTAGAATCAATGAATAAAGAATGTTTCTGCCCTGACAGAGACTATCTTTATAACAAAGAAATTGACCTTGGTACCGTCTTTTATTGCGCAGGCTATGGCGATTGCAAAAGTGATGCCTATAATGTTGTGGATGCAAATGTCAATAAGCTAAAAGTAATACTTACACAAGCTAATTTCCAGAAATTAGTCTACATTTCTTCCACTCGTGTATATTTGAACTCCAGAGATTCTGCAGAAAATTCAGATCTAAAAATTTGTCACAATGATGGTCGCAAGCTTTTCAATTTGACAAAATTGGTTGCTGAAGAGTTATGTCTAAGAAGTAAAAAGAACGTTGTGGTCGTCCGACCATCAAATGTTTATGGACTCGCACTAAATAGCCCGTTATTCCTTCCGCAAATAATAAAAAATGCAATCAATAACAATCATGTCGATATGTATGTTAGCTCTGACTACGAGAAGGATTATGTATCGGTAGATGATGTGGTTGCCGTCATGTATAAGCTAGCAGAATCTATAACTTCACCCGGAGATATTTATAACATTGCATCTGGATATAATGTTTCAGCAAAATCCATCGCTGACATTTTAATATCTGAAACAGGTTGTAATATACAGTGGCACAAGAATGATACATGCGAAACATTTCCTGTTATCACGATGCAAAAAACTAACTCAATAGTCCCACATCATTATAAAAATGTATTGAATGATTTAGTGGATATGATAAAAGAATTCAAAAAATCTCAGGGAAGATAAAATGGGGTACAAAAATACAGTATTGTTTATTTCTCCCAAGTTTTTTAATTATGAAAAAGAAATAGTCAAAGAATTAGAATTAACTAATGACGTTATCTATTGGGATGAGCGGCCGAGCAATAATGCTATTTATAAATCATTGCTAAGGTTAGGTTGTAGTATTTTGATTAAAAAGTATAACTCAAGTTATTATAAAAAATTACTACGGCAAATTGTTAACAAAAAAATCGATAATGTATTTATTTTAAATCCTGAAGCAATTGATCATGAAATTTTACAGGCCATAAAAAAAACCGTTAAAGTAAAAAATGAACACTGTAAATTCATTATGTATTTGTGGGATTCGGTCAATAACAAACCCAAAGTTAAAAGAATAATAAATCAGTTTGATTCGGTTTTCACCTTTGAACGTGATGATGCTGAAAAATGGGGAGTAACATTTCTTCCGCTGTTTTATTCGCCGCGTTTTGACAATAAGCATGAGCATTCGCTAAAATACGATCTTTGTTTTATCGGTACAGCTCATTCAGATCGCGTTGATTTGGTCAATTGCATTACTGCTGAAGTAAGAAATATTAAAGACATTAATGCTTATACATTCTTTTATTTTCAGAATGAAATTATTTTTAAACTGAAGAATTTATTAAGCGGAAAAAAAATAAATACAGACGTAGAATTTGAACCATTATCACAATCTGAAGTTGTTGAAATGATGAAGTGCTCTGAAATTATCATCGATATTCATCATCCAAGGCAGCGCGGTCTGACAATGCGAACAATAGAATGCATCGGGTTAAATAAAAAAATTATTACCACGAATGAAGACATAAAAAAGTACGATTTTTATGACCCTAATATGATCTGCGTAGTAAAAAGACATCAGGTCATAGTACCTGAGAATTTTATTAACGCACCGAATGTTAATTACAAAAATAGAGAACAATATTCTTTACAGCAATGGGTGAAAAAAATAATCTCACCGGAAGGTGTTCGTGAATAAATCAATTATTGCGGGATTGCTTGTCCTGTTGTTTGAGCGATTTGTACAGATTATTAGTGCTATTTATGCTAACCATCTTATCTCAAAAGCGCTTCCAATTGAGCAGTTTGGCATTTGGCAATATGCATTTACTTTTTCAAATATTTTAATGTCACTAACTTGGATGTGCGGGTCAGAATCAGTTGTCCCTCAGTTATCGCGCTATTCATTACGCAAGAAATTGATTTATTGTAATACAATTTTTTTTGCAAGATTATCTGTATCATCATTAGTCGCTACTGTCAGTGTAATCCTCGCAATTACAGCTGAAAGTGAGATTGTAAGGTATTACTTGCTATTTTCGTCCGTTACTCTCTTGGCACGAGAGCCATTGATGGTAGGCTTTGCAAAATGGCAATCTGAAGGGAAATTATACCTCTCAGGTATCATCCAGATCTTTGGCTGCATTATCAGGATACTAACACTATATTACTTATTTATAGTGATAAATTTCGATATCAAGTTCCTTGCATTGCCATGGGTACTGGAGGGCATTTTTGTTGCGATAGTCATGTACTGTTGTTCAATTTGTAAGTTCCCCAGAATAAGTCTTGTTAGACTAAATGATATAGGCTTCCTGTTAAAACGCAGTTTTTTCATCTGGGGAGGGGTTGTAGCCTATGCATTATTTATGAAAATTGACAGATTCTTACTGAAAGGTAACATTTCACCAGTTGATTATGGTATATATAGTGCTGCATCACAGATTAATGAGAATACAGCTTCAGTAACCTTAATATTGATACAGGTTTTGGCCCCCATCCTTTTATACAAAAACAAGAAGTGGAAAATTTTCAACAGAAATCTTATTGTCTTATCCATAATAATGTTTACTGCTTTTTCGTTATTCTCATTTTCGTTAAAGCCATTTACACCATATATCTTTACATTTGTTTTCGGCCATGACTATGTCACATCGGCAAATTATTATAATATTCTGGTCTTTTTGTTGCCATTTTTTGCTGTCGATAATTTGATCAACGCAGCTAACCTTGCATCAAAGAGTTACTACTATTACACCATTAAATGGTGTCTTGTATTTTTATTATGTCTGAGCATCTATAGCGCATTGAAAGTCTCTGCTATTACTGCGCCGATACCAAGCATCTTTATTGCATTATATATTTCTCTTTTCTTTTCAATATTAGTTTCAATCTATTGGTATTTAACTGTAACTAAAAAATATTTAATGGAACGTGCAAATGATTAGCATTATTAGCCCTGTTCTCGGTAGCTCATCAAAAGTAGAAACTTTCATCTCAGCTCTGCTCGCTAATACTCATGGACAAAAGAATATACTAAAGAATATTGAACTTATCATCATCGATGACGGTTCTGAGGTGAATTTGGAAGACACAACTATTGCCTTTTCTGAAAAATTTAATGAGCGCGAATGGCGGTTAGTGTTCTTACGTAATGAAATAAATGAAGGTCGCGCCTTTTCTCGAAATAGAGCTGCGAAATCAGCAAGCAATGAATGGTTATTTTTTGTCGACATAGACAATTTGCTCCAGCAAGGTTGTCTTGATAGCCTGCATTCAATGATTTTGTCCTGCGAGAAGCCTTTTGTAGCAAGGGCTAATGTCAGATGTCGGCAAGATTTAACCCGCGACAGCAATTACCTACACTACTTTGACTCCCGATATTTGGGGAATAGATATAAAGGAACTGTTAAAATTGAGTATCGCTACTTTGCAAGCGATGCTTTCCTGATTAGCAAATCCGAGTTTGAAGCACAGAAAGGGTTCGATGAATCATTCCGGCATTATGGTTGTGAGGATGAAGAATTTGGGGCGCGGCTTCGTTTAAGCTCTGTTCCGTTTTTCTTTTGTAGCGATGCTTTACTCTACGATAACGACACCCCTACCCTCGATAGGGCATGTGAAAGAATGATTCCTTATGCAAGGTACTCAGTACCGCTTTTGGTTAAGAAACATCCTGAAATTGTAGATAAATTGCTATTTCCCCAGGCTGAGCGGAAAGGTAGTATGAAGTCAACTGTGCTTAGAGTAGCTTTGTCTTGCGCTAATAGTATTAAACTTAATAAATTTGTAAGGGTTGTTCTTAATAAGTTAGACAATAGGAATAAATTTAAAATCAGAGCAATATTTTACAAGTTAGTCTTGGCTATGTATTATATAGAGGGTTATTCAAAAAGGGAAAGAAATGGCTAATATATATTTTCTTTTTGGTACTCTTTTCATTTTTAGTCCGGTTTTTTTTATTATTCAGTTTTGCGTTTTTTTTCTGGTGTTTATACAGGGTAAATGTAAGGTTTCATCGCAAGGGTTGATATTTATTCTGGTATCGTTCACATCGCTTATTTTTCATGTATTCTTTGGCGTAGTGGATAAAATATTTATTTTTACTTTGGTATGCTGCTTTTATGCATTGACAGTACCATCAATCTATAGCTATTGTGTAAAAAGAATTAAAAGCTGTGACTGGCTTAAGGTGATCGATTTTTGCATCAAGTTTCACATTTTTACTTTCCTGTTGCAGTATTTAGCTTTCAAAATCATTAATGTGGATATCGATTATGGGAAGTTCTTGTTAGGTCCTCCACACCGTAGCAGTTATGACGGTTTCGATTACAGAGCAACAGGAGTATTTGCCGAACCGAGTATTTTCTCTATACATATGGTCACATTATTAGTGATGAGGTATATTGTAGCTAATAATAACTCATTACTAAGTTATATAGCATTAATGTGTATGGTGTTATCCGGTTCGACTTTCTCTGTTATCTGCGTTATGTTATTTTTTATTCTTACCTGTAGATTGACACTAAAGTGGATCGCAACCGGGTTAATATCGTTAGTACTGGTTTCTCCGATAATATATCAAAACATTATGTGGCGTATGTCTTATATTTCATCTGGTAGTGATGGTAGCACATCATATAAACTTGAGTTGATGAAATCATTCTTTGATAGCCCTCTTGTTTTTAATATTGGCCACGGTATGGTTGGGTATTATGACAATGCACCAGACTATTTTCAGTCTCTTTTTGATATGACGTTATTCGGAAGTAATTTCATCGTTTTTGGCTTTTGGTTAGGCAGTATCCTTAGTGTATCATGGCTGGTATTGTTCCTAAAATATTCACGATTCTCACTTAGATTGATGTTATTATGCCTGCTCCCCTGCCTTAAACTAACCTTCCTTTTCCCTATGTTTTGGCTATATCTGGTGTTTTTAGCAGGATACGCAGGAATAAAAAATGAAAAATATACAACAAGATATTCAAAGATATAAAGAATTGATTGGGAATGAATCTGCTTTTAAATTTAAAGACTATTTTAGAATTTTTAGCCCTCGTTTGATTCCCAATGTAATATATAGGACATCCTATTCTTTAAAAGAAAAAGGATTCAGAAGAATATCAAAATGTTGTTCACTTTTAAACGTCCTCATTTTTAACATTGAGATCGCAACTGAATGTGAGATTAAAGGTGGACTTTTCATACCACATACCTTTGGCATAGTTATCGGTGCGGCGCGTATAGGTGAAAACTGCACTATATATCAAAATGTCACTATTGGTGCAAAAACACTTGATATGAAATATAACAAGGAACTTCGTCCTGTTATTGGCAACGATGTTATATTGGCCACTGGATCTGTTATTTTGGGACCTATTGTTATTAACAATGGAGCTATAGTTGCAGCAAATTCTGTAGTTCTAAAAGATGTCGGTGAAAAGGAATTAGTAGGCGGCACTCCAGCGACATACCTAAAAAAATTAGATTAAATGTGACATTTAATACAAGTAAATAAGCTGGAGATATTTCTAATGTCAAGCTTATTTAAACTGAATGTTTATTGCACTGCATTTTTAAAATTTACTTAAAAGTTAATGCGATAATATTTGAAGATTATATAGAGAAGGTAAGCAATGAAAGGAATTATATTAGCGGGAGGTTCTGGTACCCGACTTTATCCGATTACTCGAGGGGTATCAAAACAGCTCCTACCTATTTATGATAAGCCAATGGTATATTACCCTATTTCAGTATTAATGCTGGCAGGGATAAAAGATATACTTCTTATTTCTACTCCCGAGGACTTATCATCGTATAAACGCCTGCTAGGAGACGGATCCCGGTTTGGAATTAACCTTCAATATGCTATTCAACCAAGTCCTGATGGGTTGGCGCAGGCTTTTATTATTGGTGAAGAGTTCATCGCTGGTGATGAATGTGCCCTGGTTTTAGGGGATAATATTTTCTTCGGTCAAAGTTTCGGTCGCAAACTGGAACAGGTGGCTTCCAGAAAAAGAGGAGCTACAGTTTTTGGCTATCAGGTTATGGATCCTGAACGATTTGGCATTGTAGAATTTGACGAATCATTTAAGGTGCTCTCTGTCGAAGAGAAGCCACAAACACCAAAATCTAATTGGGCCATAACTGGACTCTATTTCTATGATAATCAGGTGGTGGATTTTGCAAAGCAAGTTAAACCATCTCCTCGTGGTGAGCTTGAAATCACTTCAATAAATAAAATGTATCTTGAGCGGGATATGCTTAATGTAGAACTCTTGGGAAGGGGGTTCGCTTGGTTGGATACGGGAACACATGATAGCCTTATTGAAGCTTCTCAATTTGTTCATACTATCGAAAAGCGTCAAGGATATAAAGTTGCTTGCTTAGAAGAAATAGCTTTGCGCAATAAATGGCTGACTGCGGAGCAGGTCCTGACTGAGGCCAGGATTATGGAGAAAACACAGTATGGTCAATATTTATTTCAATTAATTGGAAAGTGAATAACAGAGAATAAGTATTTATCGGAGCGCAGCATATGTTATGAAACAGCAACTGGTTACCTATTTCCGACATTCGTTAAATTGATTTTCGTTTTTTTTCAAACGGACATAGGTTAACATTTGCTATACATTCAAGCCGCGCATACGTCGCGCGGTGACCACACCTGACAGGAGTATGTAATGTCCAAGCAACAGATCGGCGTCGTCGGCATGGCAGTGATGGGGCGCAACCTGGCGCTCAACATCGAGAGCCGTGGTTATACCGTCTCCGTGTTCAACCGCTCCCGTGAAAAGACCGAAGAAGTGATTGCCGAGAACCCGGGCAAGAAACTGGTGCCTTACTACACGGTGAAAGAGTTCGTTGAATCCCTCGAAACGCCTCGTCGTATCCTGTTAATGGTGAAAGCAGGCGCGGGTACCGATGCAGCCATTGATTCTCTGAAACCGTATCTGGATAAAGGCGACATCATTATTGATGGTGGCAATACTTTCTTCCAGGACACCATTCGTCGTAACCGCGAACTTTCCGCTGAAGGTTTCAACTTCATTGGCACCGGCGTTTCCGGTGGTGAAGAGGGGGCGCTGAAAGGGCCTTCTATCATGCCGGGCGGTCAGAAAGAAGCCTACGAGCTGGTTGCGCCGATTTTGACTAAGATCGCCGCAGTTGCTGAAGATGGCGAGCCTTGCGTGACTTACATCGGTGCGGATGGTGCAGGCCACTATGTGAAGATGGTTCACAACGGTATTGAATATGGTGACATGCAACTTATCGCTGAGGCCTATTCTCTGCTGAAAGGCGGCCTGAACCTCTCTAATGAAGAGCTGGCCAGTACCTTTACTGAGTGGAACAACGGTGAGTTGAGCAGCTACCTGATTGACATCACAAAAGACATCTTCACCAAAAAAGATGAAGAGGGTAAATACCTTGTTGATGTCATTCTGGACGAAGCGGCTAACAAAGGTACCGGTAAGTGGACCAGCCAGAGCTCTTTGGATCTCGGTGAACCGCTGTCGCTGATTACTGAATCGGTCTTTGCGCGTTACATCTCCTCACTGAAAGATCAGCGCGTTGCTGCCTCTAAGGTCCTGACTGGTCCGAAAGCGCACCCTGCGGGTGACAAAGTTGAGTTTATTGAGAAAGTACGCCGTGCGCTGTATCTCGGTAAAATTGTTTCCTATGCACAAGGTTTCTCTCAGTTGCGCGCAGCGTCTGACGAGTACCACTGGGATCTGAATTACGGTGAGATCGCGAAGATTTTCCGTGCCGGCTGCATTATTCGTGCGCAGTTCCTGCAGAAGATCACCGATGCCTACGCGAAGAATGCGGGTATTGCTAACCTGCTGCTGGATCCGTACTTCAAGAATATCGCTGATGAGTATCAGCAGGCGTTACGTGATGTTGTTGCTTACGCGGTTCAAAATGGCATCCCGGTACCGACCTTCTCTGCTGCCGTTGCCTACTACGACAGCTACCGTGCAGCCGTATTGCCGGCTAACCTGATCCAGGCTCAACGTGACTACTTTGGTGCGCATACCTATAAGCGTACTGATAAAGAAGGTGTGTTCCATACTGAATGGCTGGATTAATCTGATTTAACCAACAATAAAATTGAAGCCCGGCGTATATTGCATCGGGCTTTTTTTTGCCAATTATCTTATAGACTAAATTTCACTGCTTAATATTAACTTAATAAATATCAGCTATTCTTATAAAGAAAATCTGAATTGTTTTTCGTTGCGTTGACCAGCTATCGACGTAGCGTTAAAACTTTTAACTCTTATCAGGATGCTAAAAACATCATGATTCACAGTTAAGTTAATTCTGAGAGCATGAAATGAATATCACCATTTCCGGTACTGGCTATGTAGGCTTGTCAAACGGGCTTCTAATCGCACAAAATCATGAGGTTGTGGCATTAGATATTTTACCGTCACGCGTTGCTATGCTGAATGATCGGATATCTCCTATTGTTGATAAGGAAATTCAGCAGTTTTTGCAATCAGATAAAATACACTTTAATGCCACATTAGATACAAATGAAGCCTACCAGGATGCTGATTATGTCATCATCGCCACTCCAACCGACTATGATCCTAAAACTAATTATTTTAATACATCCAGTGTAGAATCAGTAATTAAAGACGTAGTAGAGATAAATCCTTATGCGGTTATGGTCATCAAATCCACGGTTCCCGTTGGTTTTACCGCAGCGATGCATAAGAAATATCGTACTGAAAATATTATTTTCTCCCCCGAATTCCTCCGTGAAGGTAAAGCTCTTTACGATAACCTTCATCCGTCACGTATTGTCATTGGTGAGCGTTCGGAACGCGCAGAACGTTTTGCGGCGTTATTACAGGAAGGCGCGATTAAGCAAAATATCCCGACCCTGTTCACCGATTCAACCGAAGCAGAAGCGATTAAACTGTTTGCTAATACCTATCTGGCGATGCGCGTAGCATACTTTAATGAACTGGATAGCTATGCAGAAAGTTTAGGTCTGAATACTCGTCAGATTATCGAAGGTGTTTGTCTCGATCCGCGTATTGGCAACCATTACAACAATCCGTCGTTTGGTTATGGTGGCTATTGTTTGCCGAAAGATACCAAGCAGTTACTGGCGAACTACCAGTCTGTGCCGAATAACCTGATCTCGGCAATTGTCGATGCAAACCGCACGCGTAAAGATTTTATTGCCGATGCCATTTTGTCACGCAAACCGCAAGTGGTGGGTATTTATCGTCTGATTATGAAGAGCGGTTCAGATAACTTCCGTGCGTCTTCCATTCAGGGAATTATGAAACGTATCAAGGCGAAAGGTGTTGAAGTAATCATCTACGAGCCGGTGATGAAAGAAGACACATTCTTCAACTCTCGTCTGGAACGTGATCTCGCCACCTTCAAACAACAAGCCGACGTCATTATTTCCAACCGAATGGCAGAAGAGCTTAAGGATGTGGCAGATAAAGTCTACACCCGCGATCTCTTTGGTAGCGACTAACATCTTGTTATCAGGGCGATTTTCGCCCTGATTCTCTTATGTTCCCTTTGTAATAATTCATTATTTTTATCATTTATCCTATAGCATTCATGGCGATTATCGCTAAACTATGGCGACTTAAAATTATTTCGTCCGTTAGGGTAATGATGAGAGTAGAAAATAATAATGTTTCTGGGCAAAACCATGACCCGGAACAGATTGATTTGATTGATTTACTGGTCCAACTATGGCGCGGCAAGATGACTATCATCATTTCTGTCATTGTGGCTATTGCCCTGGCTATAGGGTATCTGGCCGTTGCCAAAGAAAAGTGGACTTCCACAGCTATCGTTACTCAACCTGATGTGGGGCAAATCGCTGGTTATACCAACGCGATGAATGTGATCTACGGATCAGCTGTACCGAAAGTCTCCGACATTCAGGCTTCACTTATCGGACGTTACAGCACTGCATTCTCAGCATTAGCGGAAACGCTGGATAACCAGGAAGAAGCAGAAAAGCTGACCATTGAGCCTACCGTTAAAAATCAGTCATTACCGTTAGCGGTTTCTTATGTGGGTGAAACACCTGAAGGTGCGCAGAAACAGCTGGCGAAGTATATCCAGCAAGTTGACGACCAGGTCAATGAAGAACTGGAAAAAGACCTGAAAGATAACATCGCGCTGCGTATGAAAAACTTGCAGGACTCTCTGAAAACCCAGGAAGTGGTCGCGCAGGAGCAGAAAGATCTGCGTATCCGTCAGATTCAGGAAGCGTTGCAGTATGCGAATCAGGCGCAGGTGACAAAGCCACAAGTTCAGCAGACTGAAGATGTGACACAAGATACGTTGTTCCTTTTGGGGAGCGAAGCGCTGGAGTCGATGATTAAGCATGAGGCGACCCGTCCGTTGGTGTTCTCGCCAAACTACTATCAGACTCGTCAAAACCTGCTGGATATCGAAAGCTTAAAGGTTGATGATCTTGATATTCATGCTTACCGTTATGTGATGAAACCGATGTTACCTATTCGTCGCGATAGCCCGAAAAAGGCAATTACCTTGATTCTGGCGGTGCTGCTGGGCGGCATGGTTGGCGCGGGGATTGTGCTGGGGCGTAATGCGCTGCGTAATTACAACGCGAAATAATCTTTGCAGCTTTAAAGAAAACGGGCAGGGTGGTGACACCTTGCCCGTTTTTTTTGCCGGATGCGATGTATCCAGCTTACGTGTGCAGAGAGAATAGTCGGCCCGATAAGCTTGCGCATCGGGCTATGGCTCCGGATGCGACAACAATATCGCATCCGCTTACCCCGCAACTCACTGATGCCGTTTACGCAGGTTCTCAATTACCGTCGTTAAATCCAGCCCCTGATCCTGCAACAGCACCAGCAGGTGATACATCAAGTCAGACGCCTCGTTGGTGAGTTCAAAGCGGTCATGTACCGTTGCTGCCAGCGCAGTTTCCACGCCTTCTTCGCCCACTTTCTGCGCAATGCGCTTGGTGCCGCTGGCATACAGTTTGGCGGTGTAGGAGGTTTCCGGATCGGCAGATTTACGTTCGGCGAGCAGTTGTTCCAGTTGATACAGGAACAGCCACTGGTGAGCGGTGTCGCCGAAGCAGCTGCTGGTGCCTTTGTGGCAGGTCGGGCCGATGGGATTCGCCAGCAACAGTAACGTGTCGTTGTCGCAGTCCGGCGTAATATTTACTACGTTGAGGAAATTGCCCGACGTTTCGCCTTTGGTCCACAGTCGCTGTTTAGTGCGCGAGAAGAAGGTGACTTTGCCGCTTTCGATGGTTTTGTCTAAGGCTTCCGGGTTCATATAGCCCAGCATTAACACTTCGCCGGATACCGCGTGTTGCACAATCACCGGCATCAGTCCGTCGGTTTTTTCCCAGTCCAGTTCGCGACATTGTTGTTCTGTTAACATATCCTGATCTCCACGCCCTGTGTTGCCAGGTACGCTTTTAATTCACCAATATTGATTATTTGTTTGTGGAATACAGAAGCTGCCAGCGCGCCGTCAACGTCGGCATCGCGGAAGGCTTCGAGGAAGTGTTCCATGGTGCCTGCGCCACCGGAGGCAATCAGCGGGACGTGGCAAACTTCACGCACTTTTTTCAGTTGTTCGAGATCGTAACCGTTACGCACGCCGTCCTGATTCATCATGTTGAGGACGATTTCTCCGGCACCGCGTTTTTGCACTTCCTGTACCCACTCGAGTGTTTCCCACTGAGTAACGCGGGTGCGGCTTTCATCGCCGGTATATTGATTCACATGATATTTACCGGTTTCGGCGTCGTACCAGGTATCAATACCGACCACAATACACTGCACGCCAAAGCGATCGGCCAGGCGAGTAATTAACGTCGGGTCCGCCAGCGCAGGGGAGTTAATGGAGATTTTATCCGCGCCAAAGGAAAGAATTTTGGCGGCGTCATCCAGCGATTTAATCCCACCCGCCACACAGAACGGAATGTCGATCACTTCCGCCACGCGAGATACCCAGCTTTTATCTACCACACGGCCATCGCTGGAAGCGGTGATATCGTAGAACACCAGTTCGTCAGCGCCTTCTTCAGCGTAGCGTTTTGCCAGCGGTACAATATCGCCAATGATTTCATGGTTGCGAAACTGTACGCCTTTCACCACCTGACCATCACGAACGTCGAGACACGGAATTATGCGTTTTGCCAGCATGCGATGGCCTCCTTCACGGTGAATTTACCTTCCAGTAATGCACGACCAACTATTACGCTGCGCACGCCAGTGCCACGCAGGGCAGCAACATCGTTAATGTCGCCAATGCCGCCGGATGACTGAAATGCCACCTGCGGATATCTGGCGCACACTTCTTCATATAAAGAGACGTTAGAACCTGCCAGCGTGCCGTCGCGCGAGATATCGGTACACAGCACATGTTTCAGGCCGACGGGCAAATAGGTTTCCACCAGTTGTTCCAGTGAAACGCCCGAGTTCTCTTGCCAGCCGCTGACTGCCACCTGCTTGTTGCCTTGCTCGTCAATACGGACATCCAGCGCCAGCACTAAGGCATCGGCACCGAAACGTTCAAACCAGCCTTTCACCATTTCTGGTGATTTCACCGCGGTGGAGCCGACCACTACGCGCGCAACGCCCGCTTCCAGTAACGCCGCCACGTCTTCTTCGCTACGCACGCCGCCGCCAACCTGCACCGGAACGTTAACGCCCGCCACCAGAGTTTTAATCAGCGGGATTTGACGTTTAGCCGGATCTTTTGCCCCGGTCAGATCCACCAGATGCAGCACTTCGGCACCCTGCGCGGCGTAATCCTGTAAGCGCGGCAGCGGGTCGTTACCGTAATCGCGCTGTTTGCCGTAATCACCCTGATGGAGACGCACCACAGTGCCGTCGATTAAATCTAATGCCGGAATAATCATCACATCTCCAGGAAGTTTTTCAGCAGCTTAGCGCCAGCGGCACCAGAACGCTCCGGGTGGAACTGCACGCCGTAGAAGTTATCTTTTTGTACCGCCGCGGTGAACGGTTCGCCGTAATTACACTGGGCGATGGTCCACGAATTGACCGGCATTGCGTAACTGTGAACAAAGTAAAAGTACGCGCCGTCTTCAATCCCCTGAAACAGGCGGTTGCCTGCCTGCGGGTAAACGCGATTCCAGCCCATATGTGGCAGTGGCAGACCAAAGTCGGTCATTTTCGGCACGTCTTCGTCGATGATGCCCAGCAAATCGACGCCGTTGCTCTCTTCGCTGCGCCGCCCCAGCAGTTGCATCCCTAAGCAGATGCCCAGCACCGGTTGGGTACAGGCTTTGATGAGATCAAACAGCTCGCGCTCACGCACCTGATCCATCGCTGCTTGTGCAGTGCCAACGCCGGGTAAAAATAGTTTATCGGCCAGCAACACGACGTCCGGGTCACGGCTGACTTTGGGTTCATAACCGTGACGCGCAATGGCAGACTTCACCGAGTTCAGGTTGGCGCAGCCGGTATCCAGGATCACCACGTTCATTACAGCACTCCTTTCGACGAGGGCAGGGTGTCGCCTTCCACGCGGATGGCCTGGCGCAGGGTGCGACCAAAGGCTTTAAAGAGACTCTCTACACGGTGATGATCGTTTTTACCTTTGGTTTTCAGGTGCAACGTCACGCCCATGGTGTATGAGAGCGAACGGAAGAAGTGCTCGATCATTTCGGTGCTGAGATCGCCCACGCGCTGGTAGGTAAATTCGGCTTTATATTCCAGGTGCGGGCGACCAGAGATATCCAGTGCACAGCGGGCAAGGCATTCGTCCATCGGCAGCACAAAACCAAAGCGGCAAATACCGCGTTTATCGCCGAGGGCAATTTTTAACGCTTCGCCCAGCGCCAGGCCGGTATCTTCGACGGTGTGGTGATCGTCGATATAGAGGTCGCCTTTGACGTTGACTTCCATGCGGAAACCGCCGTGGGTGGCGATCTGATCCAGCATGTGATCAAAGAAGCCAACACCGGTGTTAATCTTGCTGCCACCTTCGCGATCCAGCCACACCTGGACATCAATTTGCGTCTCTTTGGTGTTGCGCACTACATGGGCGTAATGGTCTCGTTTAGTGAGTTGCTCGCCAATCATCGGCCAGTTCAGGGTTTCGCGGTCGTAGCGTAAACCATTAATGCCCATGTTTTCCGCCAGTTGAATGTCGGTCGCGCGATCGCCAATCACATAACTGTTAGCGCGATCCATCGCTTGCTCAGCCAGATAACGTTCCACCAGTTTTACTTTCGGCTTACGGCAGTCGCACTCATCGGCGGGCAGGTGCGGACAAATCAGCACTTCATCAAACTGTACGCCTTGCGAGGTGAAGATCTGCATCATCAGGTTGTGCGGGCCATCGAAATCCGCCTGTGGGAAACTTTGTGTTCCCAGACCATCCTGATTAGTGATCATCACCAGCTTGTAGCCCGCTTTTTGCAGCTTCAGCAGTTCCGGGATCACGCCCGGTTCAAAGGCGAGTTTATCAAAACGGTCCACCTGAAAATCACTCGGCGGTTCGCTAATCAGGGTTCCATCGCGATCGATAAAAAGATACTTCTGACTCATCAAACTTGCTCCGCACGTAAGGCGTCAATGACGCGCTGGCTTTCTTCACGGGTTCCGACGGTAATTCGCAGGCAGCCGCTTAAAGAGGGTTGTTTATTCTGATCACGTAAGATAATGCCCTGATCCCACAAAGATTTAAACACTGCACTGGAGGCTTTAAAGCGCGCCAGAATGTAGTTGGTTTCAGAGTCGAAAACCTGCTCCACGCAGGGGATCTCTTTCAGGGCGGCAATCAGGTATTCGCGTTCTGCAATAATTTGCGCCACCCGTTCGCGCATGGCGACGATCCCCTGCGGGCTTAACGCCTGGGCCGCAATGTCGGCAACCGGCGTCGAGAGCGGGTAGGGGGCGATCACTTTCATCAGCAGGTTGATGACTTCTTCGTTTGCCAACGTAAATCCGCAACGAAGCCCCGCCAGAGCAAAAGCTTTCGACAGTGTGCGCAAAATAGCCAGGTGCGGATATTCCGCCAGCCAGCCAACCAGCGATGCCTGTGGACAAAACTCTATATAGGCTTCATCGGCAACCACAATCGCCTTACCGCGCGTTAACTCCAGCAGGGTGCGAAAATCCTGCGGATTGATCAGTTGCCCGGTTGGGTTGTTGGGGCTGCAAACATAGACCACTTTTACGCCGTCCAGCTTGTCGGAAATGCCCTGTAAGTCCAGTTGCCAGTTTTCCAGCGTCGGCACTGTGCGGCACTCGACGCCAATCGTTTCGGCGCTGACGCTGTACATGCCGTACGTTGGCGGGCAGTAGAGGATGGCGTCTTTACCCGGTTCGCAAAAAGCGCGAATCAGTAGTTCAATACCTTCGTCCGCGCCACGGCTGACCAGCACCTGTTCCGGTTTTACGCCTGCATATTGCGCGTAATTTTCAATCACCGCTTTCGGCTGGCATTCCGGGTAGCGGTTGAGCGTTTGCTGAGTGAGCTGAAACTCCACGGCTGTGGGATATTCGTTGGCGTTCAGCCAGACGTCGCCATTACCGCCCAGACGACGCGCCGACTGATACGGCGTCAGGTTGCGGACGTTTTCACGCGCTAAATCGGTAATAGTCACGGTGCTCATGCTTGCTCCTTAAGGGCGTTAACACGCAAAGTAACGGCATTTTTGTGGGCGGTCAGGCGCTCGGCGGCGGCCAGTGTTTCTATGGTTGAAGCCAGCGCGGAGAACCCTTCTTTCGACAGTTCCTGCACGGTCATACGCTTCTGGAAATCTGCCAGCCCGAGGCTGGAACAGGTGGCGGTGTAACCGTAAGTCGGTAGAACGTGGTTGGTGCCGGAAGCGTAATCACCTGCTGATTCCGGTGACCAGTCACCAAGAAATACCGAACCGGCGCTGGTGATGCTATCGACCAGTTCGCGGGCATTGCGGGTCTGAATGATCAGGTGCTCCGGGCCGTACTGGTTAGAGATCTCTACGCACTGCGCTAAATCGTTGGTCACGATCAGGCGGCTGGCGCTCAGAGCCTGACGTGCGGTTTCAGCTCGCGGCAGTTCTGCCAGCTGGCGTTCGACAGCTTCGGCAACGCGACGCGCCATATCAGCAGCGGGCGTCAGTAAAATCACCTGAGAGTCCGGGCCGTGTTCAGCCTGGGAGAGCAAATCAGAAGCCACGAAATCCGGCGTTGCGCCGCTGTCAGCAATCACCAGCACTTCCGACGGGCCTGCGGGCATATCGATCGCCGCACCGTCCAGACGCTGGCTCACCTGACGTTTTGCCTCGGTGACAAAGGCGTTACCTGGCCCGAAGATTTTGTCCACTTTCGGCACGGATTCTGTACCAAACGCCAGCGCGGCAATGGCCTGTGCGCCGCCGACGTTAAACACGTCCTGCACGCCGCACAGCTGCGCCGCGTAAAGGATCTCATCGGCAATCGGCGGTGGTGAGCACAGCACCACTTTTTTACAGCCCGCAATACGCGCCGGAGTCGCCAGCATTAATACCGTTGAGAAGAGCGGGGCGGAGCCGCCAGGAATATACAAACCCACTGAAGCCACCGGGCGCGTGACCTGCTGGCAACGTACGCCTGGCTGCGTTTCTACATCTACCGGCGGCAGTTTTTGCGCAGTGTGGAAGGTTTCAATATTCTTTACTGCCACCGCCATCGCCTGTTTTAACTCGTCGCTCAGGCGTTCGCTGGCGGCGGCGATTTCCTCAGCAGACACCTTCAGCGCGGTAACCGTGGTTTTATCAAACTTCGCGCTGTATTCACGCAGGGCTTCATCGCCACGCGTTTTCACGTTATCGAGAATATCGTTAACGGTGCGGGTAATGCTTTCAGAAGCGGAGATCGCCGGGCGCATTAACAGCTGGCGTTGTTGCTCCGCAGTACAGCTACTCCAGTCAATGATTGTGTTAAAGCTCATGGCGATCACTCCATCATCTTCTCAATCGGCAGGACCAGGATTGAACTGGCACCCAGCGCTTTCAGTTTTTCCATCGTTTCCCAGAACAGGGTTTCGCTACTGACCATGTGCATCGCTACGCGTTGTTGGTCACCCGCCAGCGGCAGAATGGTTGGGCGTTCGGCACCTGGCAGCAGGGCGATGACTTCATCCAGACGTTCGGTCGGTGCGTGCATCATGATGTATTTTGATTCGCGCGCCTGGATCACACCCTGAATACGGGTCAGCAGTTTGTCGATTAGTTGCTGTTTGGATTCTTCCATTTCGCCATCGCGCTGGATCAGGCAGGCTTTCGAGCGGTAGATAACTTCGACTTCGCGCAGGCCGTTAGCTTCCAGCGTGGCACCGGTGGAAACCAGATCGCAAATCGCATCCGCCAGTCCGGCACGCGGGGCGACTTCAACAGAACCGTTCAGTAAGCAGGATTTAAAAGAGATGCCTTTCTGGTCGAGATAACGCTTGAGCAGGTGAGGATAAGAGGTGGCGATACGTTTACCATTTAAGGAGAGCGGGCCGTCCCAGGCTTCATCAACCGGCGTTGCCAGCGAAAGGCGGCAGCCGCCGAAATCCAGTCGACGCAGGGTAAAGTAGCGCGGATCTTCACCCTGGGCGCGGCGGTTAAGCAGTTCTTCTTCCAGCACGTTTTCGCCGATAATTCCAAGGTCTACCACGCCGTCCATTACCAGACCGGGAATGTCGTCGTCACGCACGCGCAGAATATCAATCGGCATGTTTTCTGCCATCGCGATCAGGCGCTGGGTGTGAAGATTGATTTTAATGCCACAGCGCGCCAGCAATTCGCGTGAGTCATCACTTAAACGGCCGGATTTCTGCATAGCTATGCGTAAACGAGTGTTGTCTGTCATTTTCTTATTCCTCTTTAAACCTGTCTGAACCGTTATCAACCGCGCAATAAAAAAGCCCCCGGAAGGTGATCTTCCGGGGGCTCTCTCATGCGTTCATGCACCACTGGAAGATCTGAATGTCTTCCAGCACACATCGCCTGAAAGACTAGTCAGGATGATGGTGATGATGGTGGTGTTTAAATTGAACGCGTGTCATAAAAGTCTCTGTGAATGTTTATTCAACTGATGTCTTTTAACCTAAACCACTTTCACGTTAGAAAGCAAGGGCTTTTTTATATATTTTATGGCGATGGATTTGTTTAATGAATGAGCGGGGAAAGGAGGGCGCTAAGAGGACTGTCCTCTAACCTGACGGTACCCAAAATAGCGAAGCCTGGATTTTTCGTCTCACTGACAATGTCTTGATCTACAAACTAATTAATAAATAGTGAATCAACGTCTATCATTGTACAATAAGCTGTACAAAAGAGGAGATTGACATGCGTACAATTAGTTACAGCGAAGCGCGTCAGAATTTGTCGGCAACAATGATGAAAGCCGTTGAAGATCATGCCCCGATCCTCATTACTCGTCAGAATGGAGAGGCTTGTGTTCTGATGTCACTCGAAGAATACAACTCGCTGGAAGAGACGGCTTATCTACTGCGTTCCCCCGCTAACGCCCGGAGATTGATGGACTCAATCGATAGCCTGAAATCAGGCAAAGGAACGGAAAAGGACATTATTGAGTGAAACTAATCTGGTCTGAGGAATCATGGGATGATTATCTGTACTGGCAGGAAACAGATAAGCGAATTGTTAAAAAGATCAATGAACTTATCAAAGATACCCGCAGAACACCATTTGAAGGTAAGGGGAAACCAGAACCCCTGAAACATAATTTGTCAGGTTTCTGGTCCCGACGCATTACAGAGGAGCACCGTCTGGTATACGCGGTTACTGATGATTCACTGCTCATTGCAGCATGTCGTTATCATTATTGAACAGATTCATTCATAGAATGAATTGTCAGTTTTGATACGCTAGCGTAGCCTTATAGATCTAAGGTGTATCAGGAGATAACGGATGAAAAAGGTCGCAATTGTCGGGTTAGGGTGGTTAGGTATGCCGCTGGCGATGTCACTTTCAGCGCGAGGCTGGCAAGTCACCGGGAGTAAAACCACACAAGATGGTGTCGAAGCGGCCCGAATGAGTGGCATTGATAGCTATCTGCTTCGCATGGAACCTGAGTTAGTTTGCGATTCTGACGATCTGGATGCCCTGATGGATGCCGATGCACTGGTCATTACGCTTCCGGCACGTCGTAGCGGCTCCGGCGATGAGTTCTATTTACAAGCGGTACAAGAGTTAGTGGATAGCGCGCTGGCCCATCGTATTCCCCGAATTATTTTTACCAGCTCAACATCTGTCTATGGCGACGCGCAAGGCACGGTGAAAGAAACCACCTCGCGTAATCCGGTAACCAACAGTGGACGAGTATTAGAAGAACTCGAAGACTGGCTGCACAATTTACCCGGTACTTCGGTCGATATTCTGCGTCTTGCGGGCCTGGTCGGACCGGGACGTCATCCCGGACGCTTCTTTGCCGGAAAAACCGCGCCTGATGGTGAACATGGTGTTAATTTAGTCCATTTAGAAGATGTTATTGGCGCTATCACTCTGTTGTTACAGGCACCTAAAGGCGGACACATCTATAATATATGTGCGCCAGCTCACCCTGCGCGTAATGTTTTCTATCCGCAGATGGCCCGTTTACTGGGGCTGGAACCTCCGCAGTTCAGAAATAGTCTGGACAGCGGCAAAGGTAAGATTATTGATGGCAGTCGGATTTGTAATGAACTGGGGTTTGAATACCAGTATCCCGATCCGCTGGTAATGCCGCTGGAGTAAACGATCACGCCAGCAGGACGCCGCATACACTGCAAGGGGGCGTGTATGAAACCACTGCTGGATGTGTTGATGATCCTCGATGCCTTAGAAAAAGAAGGCAGTTTTGCGGCGGCGTCGGCCAAACTCTATAAGACGCCGTCCGCTCTGAGTTACACCGTTCACAAGCTGGAAAGCGACCTTAATATTCAATTGCTTGATCGTAGCGGTCACCGCGCTAAATTCACCCGTACCGGAAAAATGTTATTAGAGAAAGGGCGGGAAGTTCTGCATACCGTGCGGGAACTGGAAAAGCAGGCGATCAAACTGCATGAAGGCTGGGAAAACGAGCTGGTGATTGGCGTGGACGACACGTTTCCTTTTTCTCTGCTTGCGCCACTGATTGAAGCTTTTTATCAACATCATAGCGTGACGCGCCTGAAGTTTATCAATGGCGTACTCGGTGGTTCCTGGGATGCCCTGACTCAGGGGCGAGCGGATATTATTGTTGGCGCGATGCATGAGCCACCATCTTCCAGTGAGTTTGGTTTCTCGCGGTTGGGCGATCTGGAACAAGTCTTTGCGGTCGCGCCTCATCATCCGTTAGCCCTGGAAGAAGAACCGTTAAACCGTCGTATCATTAAACGATATCGGGCGATTGTGGTGGGGGACACTGCGCAGGCCGGCGCTTCTACGGCCCCACAACTTCTCGACGAACAAGAAGCCATTACCGTTTTCGATTTTAAAACCAAGCTGGAGCTGCAAATTAGCGGCCTTGGCTGCGGCTATTTACCCCGTTATCTGGCGCAACGTTTTCTCGATAGTGGCGCGTTAATCGAGAAGAAAGTAGTCGCCCAAACTCTCTTTGAACCCGTCTGGATTGGCTGGAACGAACAGACCGCAGGGCTTGCCAGCGGCTGGTGGCGAGATGAAATTTTAGCAAATAGTGCGATCGCCGGTGTTTATGCAAAATCTGATGACGGAAAATCAGCCATTTAAAGAAAAATTATTATGACAAGCCTCTCATTCTCTTGTCATTTCCCCCCCATTTAGGCACAATGCGCCGCTGTCAAAAAATGACTAAAAACCGACGTTTCATCAGCGTCGGTTATTTTTTGCTTCAAACCAATCATTCATACCAAGAGGCCGGGCTTCGTACCGGATAGATATTTACTAAAAATCGACAGTTGTTGTCGCTGAGGAATCCAAAAAAATGGGGCAATTTTTTGCTTACGCGACGGTTATCACCGTAAAGGAGAATGACCATGTCGCATAACGTTACTCCAAACACCTCTCGCGTGGAATTGCGTAAAACGCTTACGTTAGTTCCGGTTGTAATGATGGGTCTTGCCTATATGCAGCCGATGACGCTGTTTGATACATTTGGTATCGTTTCAGGCCTCACGGATGGTCATGTGCCGACAGCCTATGCGTTCGCATTGATTGCGATCCTGTTTACGGCTCTGAGCTACGGGAAGCTGGTTCGCCGCTATCCTTCTGCTGGCTCTGCATACACTTACGCCCAGAAATCCATTAGCCCGACTGTCGGCTTTATGGTGGGTTGGTCTTCTCTGCTCGACTATCTGTTCGCGCCGATGATCAACATTCTGCTGGCGAAAATCTATTTTGAAGCTCTGGTGCCTTCCATCCCATCGTGGATGTTTGTGGTGGCGCTGGTGGCCTTTATGACCGCCTTTAACCTGCGTAGTCTGAAATCCGTAGCGAACTTCAACACTGTAATCGTCGTGTTGCAGGTAGTGCTGATCGCGGTGATTCTGGGCATGGTTGTTTATGGCGTATTTGAAGGTGAAGGCGCGGGTACGCTGGCGAGCACTCGTCCGTTCTGGTCTGGCGATGCGCATGTTATCCCGATGATTACCGGGGCGACAATCCTGTGCTTCTCCTTTACCGGCTTTGACGGCATCAGCAACCTGTCGGAAGAAACCAAAGATGCAGAGCGCGTGATCCCGCGTGCGATTTTCCTGACCGCGCTGATTGGCGGCATGATCTTCATCTTTGCAACTTACTTCCTGCAGCTGTACTTCCCGGATATCTCTCGCTTTAAAGATCCGGATGCGTCACAGCCTGAAATCATGCTGTACGTTGCGGGTAAAGCGTTCCAGGTTGGCGCGCTGATCTTCTCCACCATTACCGTACTGGCGTCCGGTATGGCGGCGCATGCAGGCGTAGCGCGTCTGATGTACGTAATGGGGCGTGACGGTGTGTTCCCGAAAAGCTTCTTCGGTTATGTACACCCGAAATGGCGTACTCCGGCAATGAACATCATCCTGGTTGGCGCGATTGCCTTGCTGGCAATCAACTTCGACCTGGTAATGGCTACGGCGCTGATTAACTTTGGTGCGCTGGTGGCGTTCACCTTCGTTAACCTGTCGGTTATTTCGCAGTTCTGGATCCGTGAGAAGCGTAACAAGACGCTGAAAGATCACTTCCAGTATCTGTTCCTGCCGATGTGTGGTGCGCTGACCGTTGGTGCGCTGTGGGTTAACCTGGAAGAAAGCTCAATGGTTCTGGGTCTGATCTGGGCTGCTATCGGTCTGATTTACCTGGCTTGCGTAACCAAGAGTTTCCGTAACCCGGTTCCGCAGTACGAAGACGTAGCATAATCATCTTTTCTAATAATAAACCGGAGTCGAATGAACATTTGGCTCCGGTTTTTTTATTCTTTTTTATCGAAATCCTCATTAATAACCATTTGTTCTAATTTAGAGAATTTGGTTATTGGTCTGCATTCCACCAGTCATGAATAATTTCCCCATTAACATTCATCTGGTTAATTAATTTATGTTTTCAATGATATTAAGCGGGCTAATTTGTGGTGCTCTGCTGGGATTTGTCATGCAGCGTGGGCGTTTTTGCCTGACAGGTGGTTTTCGCGATATGTATATCGTGAAAAATAATCGCATGTTTTACGCCTTGCTGATTGCAATTTCGGTACAAAGCGTGGGGGTTTTTGCGTTAATTCAGGCGGGCCTACTGACTTACGAAGCCGGGGCGTTCCCGTGGCTTGGTACTGTTATAGGTGGGTATATCTTCGGGCTGGGAATTGTTCTGGCGGGTGGATGTGCCACCGGGACCTGGTATCGCGCGGGTGAGGGATTGATCGGCAGTTGGATCGCGCTTTTCACTTATATGGTGATGAGTGCGGTGATGCGTTCTCCACATGCCAGTGGTTTAAATCAAACCTTGCAGCACTACAGTACTGAACATAACTCTATTGCTGAGACTTTTAATTTGTCTGTGTGGCCGTTGGTTGCCGTTTTGCTGGTGATAACGCTCTGGGTGGTGATGAAAGAGTTGAAGAAGCCAAAACTCAAAGTCGCGACCTTACCGCCGCGCCGAACCGGGATCGCTCATATTCTGTTTGAAAAACGCTGGCATCCCTTTGTCACTGCTGTACTCATCGGTTTGATTGCGCTTTTAGCCTGGCCCCTGAGTGAAGCAACCGGACGCATGTTTGGGTTAGGAATCACTTCCCCAACGGCCAATATTCTGCAATTTCTGGTCGCGGGTGACGTGAAATACATTAACTGGGGCGTTTTCCTGGTGTTAGGGATCTTCGTGGGGTCATTTATTGCAGCCAAAGCGAGCCGTGAGTTCCGCGTTCGCGCAGCTGATGCACAAACAACATTACGTAGCGGGTTAGGTGGTGTACTGATGGGCTTCGGTGCCAGTATTGCAGGTGGTTGCTCTATCGGTAATGGACTGGTTATGACTGCAATGATGACCTGGCAGGGCTGGATTGGCCTTGTATTTATGATTCTCGGAGTCTGGACTGCGTCCTGGCTTGTGTATGTTCGACCGCAGCGTAAGGCGCGACTGGCAACTGCTGCGGCAAATTAAGTAAGGTGTAAAGATGGCAATTAAAAAGCTGGATGTGGTGACGCAGGTCTGTCCGTTTCCACTCATAGAAGCAAAAGCAGCACTGGCAGAAATGGCCAGCGGCGATGAGTTGGTAATTGAGTTTGATTGCACCCAGGCAACTGAAGCAATCCCACAGTGGGCGGCAGAAGAAGGACATGCCATCACCGATTATCAGCAGATTGGCGATGCAGCGTGGAGCATCACCGTTCAAAAAGCCTGACTCAACATTGTCCTCCGCCGTACCAGCGGCGGAGGCTTCAAATTAGACGATCTCTTCCGCGTACTGCCAAAGCGCTTTTAACAGCGCCACTTTCTCTTTGTCATCGGCATATTGTTGTGCCAGCATCTGCAATTCATCTGCATAACCCTGTAAAAACTCTGGCGTGAAGACCTGGCGGCGGTGCTCCAGCCAGCGTTGCTGCTCGGCATAATCCAGCGTCCCCGGGAAGTTGCGCGCCCGATAATTGAACAACAGCTTTTCAATCCGTTTATCGACAAAAGTGATATCCAGTGCCGGTAAATTACGCGGCTCGGTTTCCAGCACAATTTTCATTGCTGCACGATCGGCGTCACTGAAAAAGCCGTTATAAAGCTGTGCATCCACGTTATCTGAAGGCGTAAACGGTTCGGCTTCCGCGAATATCGCCACCACTTTTTCGCGCACTTGCGGATTTTCACGCAGAATTTTCAGGTTATCGAGGCAATGCTGACGATTAATTCCCAGTCGGTCGGCATCTTCCGGGCGTAGCGTATTCGCCTGGGCCAGCACCGGACATTTATTGATATGCACCAGCTTAACCGGAACGGCGGCGTTATCGCCAAGATCGGTTTTTGCGGTATATAAACGCTCGCGCAATGTGTCGCTATCCAGTTCCAGTAATGGCGAAATGTCTCCTGCCAAATCCACCATAATTACGGCATTGCGATTTTCAGGATGCCACGCCAGCGGTGCCACCCAGCTGGTATTGCCGCGCCATGCTCCAAACATTCCGGAAACGTGCACCAGGGGTTTCATCTGCGGAACATCGATCAACGCCATCAGTTTGTGTTTATTACGATGGGTAAAGAGATAATCAAACAGGCGTGGCTGACGCGTTTTTACCAGCTTTGCCATCGCAATAGTGGCGTACACATCAGCCATCGCATCGTGGGCGTTGCTATGTTCAATACCATTCGCTTTGGTTAAATGCTCAAGGCGAAAGCTCGGTAGACCGTCATCATTTTCAGGCCAGTGTATTCCTTCCGGGCGCAGGGCATAACAGGCACGCATAACATCCAGTAAATCCCAGCGCGAGTTATCATGCTGCCAGCTCCAGGCGTAAGGATCGTAGAAATTACGATAAAAAACGTTGCGTGTGACTTCGTCGTCGAAACGCACATTGTTGTAGCCCAGAATACAGGTCTTCGGTACGGTAAAAAGCGAGTGAATACGGGCGGCAAACGCGGCTTCGTTTTCTCCTTTCGCCCGTGCTTCCTGCGGGGTAATACCGGTAATTAATACTGCTCCAGGCTGGGGTAAATAGTCATCCGCGGGCTTGCAGTAAAAGACTTCGGGTTCGCCGATGACATTGAATTCGCTATCGGTGCGAATGGCTGCGAACTGTGCAGGGCGATCTAACGCGGGGTGCGTGCCAAAGGTTTCGTAATCGTGAAACAAAAAGGTAGATTGTTGCTTACCGTCATTCATCATTAGGTTAAATCCGTTATTTCTGCTGTCTGCCAGAGTATCAAATATCACCGTGCTAATCAGCTTTAGCGCGACAATTTGACAGCGAGTGGCAACAGATCATGTCAGATAAAAATGAGAGAGTAGTCACATTTTCTTGCACTTTATTCCAGCCAGTTCATAAGTATTTCCGTAAAAAGAACAGCTATTTGAAACTCCTGAGGGTTTGCTGTTGAAACGCCGTCTTATTATTGCTGCTTCTTTGTTCGTTTTTAACTTATCGTCTGGTTTTGCGGCGGAAAACATTCCTTTTTCACCTCAGCCTCCACAGATTCAAGCCGGGTCCTGGGTACTGATGGATTACACCACCGGTCAGATTCTCACCGCGGGTAATGAGCATCAACAGCGCAATCCCGCCAGCCTGACAAAGCTGATGACGGGCTATGTCGTGGATCGCGCTATCGATAGTCATCGCATTACGCCAGACGATATTGTCACCGTGGGGCGCGATGCGTGGGCGAAAGATAATCCGGTGTTTGTCGGTTCTTCACTGATGTTTTTGAAAGAGGGCGATCGCGTATCGGTACGTGATTTAAGCCGTGGTTTAATTGTTGATTCCGGAAATGACGCTTGTGTTGCTCTGGCTGACTATATTGCCGGTGGGCAACGGCAGTTTGTTGAAATGATGAACAACTATGCCGAGAAGCTGCATCTCAAGGATACGCATTTTGAAACAGTGCATGGCCTGGATGCGCCAGGTCAGCATAGCTCGGCTTATGATTTAGCTGTGCTTTCTCGTGCTATCATCCACGGCGAGCCCGAGTTTTATCATATGTACAGTGAGAAAAGCCTCACCTGGAACGGTATCACCCAGCAAAACCGTAACGGGTTATTGTGGGATAAAACCATGAATGTTGACGGCCTGAAAACGGGTCATACTTCTGGTGCCGGGTTTAATCTCATTGCTTCGGCTGTAGATGGGCAGCGTCGTCTCATTGCAGTGGTAATGGGTGCTGACAGCGCAAAAGGTCGTGAGGAAGAGGCAAGAAAATTACTGCGTTGGGGGCAACAAAACTTTACTACGGTGCAAATTTTGCACCGTGGGAAAAAGGTCGGTACGGAACGCATCTGGTATGGCGATAAAGAAAATATCGCCCTGGGAACGGAACAAGAGTTCTGGATGGTGCTACCGAAAGCCGAAATTCCACATATCAAAGCCAAATATACCCTTGATGGTAAAGAACTCACCGCGCCAATTAGCGCCCATCAGCGGGTAGGGGAAATTGAACTTTACGACCGTGATAAACAGGTGGCGCACTGGCCGCTGGTTACCCTGGAATCTGTCGGGGAAGGCAGCATGTTTTCTCGCCTGAGTGATTATTTCCACCATAAGGCCTGACCTTTCTTTTGCAGCAGACTGGCAGGAGTGCGAGTCTGCTCGCATAATCAACACTCATTCCTTGTGGTTTTAATATTGCAACTATACTGTATATAAAAACAGTATTAATGGAGGCGTCATGAACTACGAGATTAAGCAGGAAGATAAACGTACCGTTGCAGGTTTCCATCTCGTTGGCCCGTGGGAACAGACGGTAAAGAAAGGTTTTGAGCAGTTGATGATGTGGGTAGATAGCCAAAATATTGTGCCGAAGGAGTGGGTTGCTGTCTATTACGACAATCCAGATGAAACACCCGCCGAAAAATTACGCTGCGACACCGTCGTGACGGTACCGAATAACTTTACGCTCCCCGAAAACAGTGAGGGCGTCATTCTGACAGAAATTTCAGGTGGTCAGTATGCGGTTGCGGTGGCTCGTGTAGTCGGTGATGATTTTGCTAAACCCTGGTATCAGTTCTTTAATAGCCTCTTGCAGGACAGTGCTTATGAAATGTTACCAAAGCCCTGCTTCGAGGTTTATTTGAACAATGGCGCGGAAGATGGGTACTGGGATATCGAAATGTATGTTGCGGTGCAGCCAAAACATCACTAATTCATCTCAGGGCGGTGTGTTAACGCGATGACCACTCTTTTTTTTGAAAGCGAAAAGAGTAAGATGCGCCTTTCAAATTTTTCGCTCCTGCCGGGAAATTACACTGTTCCCGGTTTGTCCGTCGGATAATTCAGAGGCGCGCCTTCTGGCCGACAGATGAGTTATGAGCGCTTTTAATCTTCATTACGGAGTTTCTGCGTGCGTGCCGATAAGTCATTAAGCCCGTTTGAAATCCGGGTATACCGCCATTACCGCATTGTGCATGGTACTCGGGTCGCGCTGGCATTCCTGCTCACTTTTCTCATTATCCGCCTGTTTACTATCCCGGAAAGTACCTGGCCGCTGGTCACCATGGTGGTGATTATGGGGCCAATCTCGTTCTGGGGTAACGTTGTCCCTCGCGCCTTCGAACGTATTGGCGGTACGGTGTTGGGTTCGATATTAGGTCTTATCGCTCTGCAACTGGAGTTAATCTCGTTACCGCTGATGTTAGTCTGGTGCGCGGCGGCTATGTTTCTTTGCGGTTGGCTGGCGCTGGGCAAGAAACCGTATCAAGGATTATTGATTGGGGTGACGCTGGCAATTGTTGTTGGTTCCCCGACAGGTGAAATTGATACGGCGTTATGGCGAAGCGGCGATGTGATCCTCGGCTCTTTACTGGCAATGTTGTTTACCGGTATCTGGCCACAACGGGCGTTCATCCACTGGCGCATTCAACTGGCGAAAAGTCTGACCGAGTATAATCGGGTCTATCAATCTGCATTCTCACCGAACTTACTCGAACGCCCACGTCTGGAAAGCCATCTACAAAAACTCCTGACCGATGCCGTGAAAATGCGTGGGCTGATTGCGCCCGCCAGCAAAGAAACCCGTATTCCAAAATCGATATATGAAGGTATCCAGACCATTAACCGCAATCTGGTTTGTATGCTGGAGTTGCAAATCAATGCGTACTGGGCCACGCGCCCCAGCCATTTCGTGTTATTGAACGCGCAAAAACTTCGTGATACCCAGCACATGATGCAGCAAATACTGCTGAGCCTTGTTCATGCGTTGTACGAAGGTAATCCGCAGCCGGTTTTTGCCAATACGGAAAAATTGAACGATGCTGTGGAAGAGCTGCGTCAGTTGCTCAATAACCACCATGACCTGAAGGTTGTGGAAACACCAATCTATGGTTATGTGTGGCTGAACATGGAAACGGCACATCAGCTTGAGTTGCTATCGAATCTGATTTGCCGGGCCTTGCGCAAATAATTCCTGAACTTCAGAATCATCTTGCTGCTGCTTCGATTCAGCAAGGATAAAGGGTATGATAGTGAAAAGGGATAAAAGCATTGTCATCTGCGGCAGCTATGAGTAATGTTGGCCCTAACGAATAGCGGTTGCTTAAACGAATCCGACTCTCACATTATCAGGGGTATAAAAATGGAAACTACCAAGCCTTCATTCCAGGACGTACTGGAATTTGTTCGTCTGTTCCGTCGTAAGAACAAACTGCAACGTGAAATTCAGGACGTTGAGAAAAAGATCCGTGACAACCAGAAGCGCGTCCTGCTGCTGGACAACCTGAGCGATTACATCAAGCCTGGGATGAGCGTTGAAGCAATCCAGGGCATCATCGCCAGCATGAAAGGTGACTATGAAGATCGCGTTGACGATTACATCATCAAAAATGCCGAGCTCTCCAAAGAACGCCGCGATATCTCCAAAAAGCTGAAAGCTATGGGCGAAATGAAAAACGGCGAAGCGAAGTAATTCCCGTTTTATTCAATGAGGGTTGCCCGGCAACCCTCATTGCTCATTGATTCTTATCTGTGTATCACCGTCATCATTCTCATCTGAGAACCAATCGAAATTAACAACAGCCTTCTTCTGTATGCAGCAAGGCAAAAAGTTCTGTAACTCCATTGTTATTAACTGCACTGGTTACTAACACGTTGTGCGCTCCAGCTTCCCGTAACCAACTTTTCACCAAAGATATTTGTTCCATGCTGGCTAAATCTGCTTTGGTTACTACTCCAATGACCGGGTGATTCATGGCCCGGTAGGGCGTTTTTACCTCTAATTCCTGCTTCAGCACTGAGATTCCTGCTTGTTGCCGGAAAAGCAGGCACCTGCCGTCTGAACGGTATCGATCCGGAAGCGTATCTGCGCCATATTCTGAGCATACTGCCGGAATGGCCCTCCAACCGTGTTGACGAACTCCTGCCATGGAACGTAGTTCTCACCAATAAATAAGCGTCAATACGGTGCTCCGTTGACGCTTACTTTAATCCGTTTTCTGAGCTTAGATTTTTCTGTTCCTACCCAGACCGTGGATTTGGAATTCATTTTTTGTCAGGTCAATGCTAATCGTTAAAACGGCCATAACGCACCTCCACTGGAAGGTTTATCAGTAATATCCTACCGTTGCTTCATGGTCGGGGCGTCCATTCCATTATTATCGGTTTTCCTTTCTGTTTATAAATGAAAACGCCAGCTGTATTCAGGCTGGCGTCAGGGGAAATGAAGCCTGTTGAGTGAGATTCACCGGTTCTGGTGCAGAAGCTGCAGATGGCGCAGGGTAAGGACATCTTCTCTTGCCTGCTTAATACAGGACAACAGTGCTGTTTCTGTGGTTAATGGCACTATACCCTGCATCACTGCATTGTCTTACAGCAACTGGTGAGGGCTGGCATAAGTTGCCGGTGTTTCGGTAGAGTCACGGTCATCCACCACGCGGAGTGAATAACCGTTTTCAGCGGCCTTATTAATCAGTTCAGTGATATTAACACCATCAATGTCAACGACAATGTGCCCCATATCCAGCGCCTGTACGTTAACGCTGTCGGCTTCCAGTGTCATCATTTCGCCTCCGGATACTTACCCAGGGTAATGTTATTTACCGTTCTGTAATTGTCGCGGGTCATCAGGCCGGTCGCCCTGCGAGCCCGGAGGATATCGATGCTGTTTATTAACTGAGAGCGGGTACAGGCGCTGAATCCCGGCTGGTCGGTAGCATCAGCGCGTATTTTTCCACGAGAAAGCTCACCGCATCACACAGTGAAATGCCTGCCTCAATATGCTGCTCAATCACACGTTCATCGGCAAAAGGTGTGTCATTCAGTGTGAGGCCATAGTGCTGGTCCAGCAGTCGGGACAGCAGTATCTGCCAGATTTCAACAGGAGACGGGCGAGAACTGGCCGCCTGCCCGGGTAATACAGGTAATGTTTTCATACTGAAGATTTTCCTGATATGCAGAGATGAAAAATGGAAAAGTGGCGTGGTGAAAGCACCAGGCCGAGCAGAAGGTTATTCTGGAGAGTTACTTTTTCGTTTCGGGCGTCGGATAAACAGCCATATAAACGTAGCCACAACTGCCGAGGGTGTCGGCTTCGCAGGTCAGCCCTTTTGCATACAGCGTGACGGTATGCTGATGGCGGGGATTCAGTTCACCGCTGGTGAGCATGAGTTCCAGTTGTTTCATCAGCAGCGGAAAGGCCTGGTCCAGGTGGTACGCATCTGCATCGCTGAACAGGCCTCTGATACCGGCGCGGTCGGCAAGGTAATGCAACCGGTTACCCTCCTGCACCAGACGTGCCCCGAAACAGGGCGTCACGGTGCAGGGCAGCCCCCACCAGGGGCGGTCGTGATTGTCGTCGGGAAGTGTTGTCCCGGGGAGTGTGTCTGACACGATAAAATCCTTACAGAAAATCGGCTAAGAATGGTCCGGTAGTGGCGATAATTCTGCTCATCAGAATTCCCACTCAGTTCAGGGTGACGCTCATCAGCCGGACATACGGACCAAAACTGTCCTTACGGCGTTCTGCAAACACGGCCAGCACACCGGGAATATCCTGCACTTCACGACCGGTATACGCTTCAGCACTGCCGTGCCAGCGGTATTTGCCGGTACAGAACGGAAAAAAACGGGATGCCGGATGCTGACGGTGAATACGCATGGCTTCGCCACGGGTGATGATTTTCATAGTGGGATACCTCTGAAGACAGAAGATAAAAGTGAAAACAGGTGTGATGTGGTTGTGACGGGTTAAAGCAGACCATATTCGGCAAAGGAGAAAACCTGGCTGCCACCGACTATCAGATGGTCCGGCACCCGGATAT
>OAUY01000088.1_pt1 | contig 68490 bp, 70 predicted proteins | sample 1476321 | NCBI WGS metagenome assembly OAUY01 (sample SAMEA2580067, study PRJEB22360) | human gut metagenome | biome: human gut; feature: human-associated habitat; material: faeces | place: Denmark | collected 2008/2010
CAACTTATGGAGTTTAATAGATACATGGATTGATATTAAAAAAAATATAAACCATATAGATTAGACTAAATTAAGATGAAAGGTATCGTACTAGCTGGAGGATCTGGCACACGGCTTTATCCTATTACCAAAGGTGTGAGTAAACAATTATTGCCTATCTATGACAAACCGATGGTGTATTATCCTATTTCTGTTTTGATGCTTGCTGGGATTCGTGAAATTCTCATTATTTCTACTCCACAAGACTTGCCTGGATTTCGTCGCTTGCTTGGTGATGGCAGTGATTATGGTGTGAATTTTGAGTATGCTGAACAGCCGTTACCTGCAGGTTTGGCACAGGCATTTATAATTGGAGAAGAGTTCATCGGTGATGATTCGGTTTGTCTTGTACTTGGCGACAATATTTTCCATGGCACAGGATTTTCAAAACTATTGAAAGAAGCCGTGGAGAATGCCGAGCAAAAGGATAAGGCTACGGTGTTTGGTTACTGGGTAGATGACCCAGAGCGTTATGGTGTGGTGGAATTTGATGCGAAGGGGAATTGTCTCTCCATAGAGGAAAAGCCAACACAGCCGAAATCTAACTATGCAGTTGTGGGACTGTATTTCTATCCCAACAGTGTGGTGGAAGTGGCAAAGCAAATTAAGCCGTCAGCACGTGGCGAGTTGGAAATTACTACGGTAAATCAGGAATATCTGCGGAAAGGGAACTTGAAAATGACTACTCTCGGGCGAGGTTTCGCATGGCTTGACACTGGTACACACGACTCTCTTGCCGAGGCTTCCATTTTTGTGGAAGTGATTGAGAAAAGGCAGGGATTGAAAATTGCCTGCCTTGAAGGTATCGCTTACCGCAAGGGCTGGATAAGCACCGAACACATGAGATTGTTAACTAAGCCAATGCTCAAAAATCAGTATGGGCAATACCTGTTGAAGGTAATAAACGAGATAGAACAAACGGGAAAGGAGAATCTGGACTGATGGAAGTGATAAAGACTGCGATAGATGGTTTGATGATTATCGAACCAAGGATATTCACCGATGCCCGCGGATATTTTTTTGAATCATTCTCTCAAAAGGAGTTTGACGAGAAAGTGTGTCCTGTGCAATTTGTGCAGGACAACGAGAGTTGTTCGAACTATGGCGTGATGCGTGGACTGCACTTCCAGTGTCCGCCTTTCACCCAAGCTAAGTTGGTACGGTGCGTGCGAGGTGTGGTGCTCGATGTAGCAGTTGACATACGCAGAGGCTCGCCTACTTACGGACAACATGTGGCAGTAGAACTGAGTGAAGACAACCACCGTCAGTTTTTCATTCCACAAGGTTTCGCCCACGGATTTGCTGTGCTCAGTGATGTGGCTGTGTTCCAATATAAATGCAACAACTTTTATCACCCCGAAGTCGATGGAGGCATAAATATACTTGACACAAGTCTGGACATAGACTGGTGCATACCCACACGCCATGCCCTACTTAGCGACAAGGACACAAAGTACCCGTTGCTTTGCGATTTTGTTTCTCCATTTGAAAATAACCATATAAGCAGTATAAAATGAACATATTAGTTACAGGAGCAAACGGGCAGCTTGGCAATGAGATACGTCGGGTATCGGTCGATAGCTCCGATAAATATATTTTTACCGATATGACCGAACTTGACATAACCGATGGGGCGGCAGTGCTGGAAATAACACAACATGAAAAGGTGAATGTGATAGTGAATTGTGCGGCTTATACTAATGTGGATCGTGCCGAAGAAGACGAGGTGACCGCTGACTTGATAAACAACTTTGCCGTACGTAATCTTGCCGATGCAGCCAAGGCGGTAGGGGCGACGCTGATACATGTGTCTACCGATTACGTCTTCAAAGGAGATAGCAATGTGCCTTGTAACGAGGAGCAACCGGCAAATCCGCTTGGCGTATACGGCAGGACAAAACTGGCTGGCGAGCAGTCGCTCATTGCTGCTGGGTGCCGGTATATAATTTTGCGTACGGCATGGCTATACTCACCATTCGGCAAGAATTTCGTAAAGACTATGCGGCAGTTGACAGCCGAACAAGACACACTGAGGGTGGTTTTCGACCAGGTAGGTACGCCTACATATGCCGGCGATCTTGCCACACTGATTTACAAGATAATCGATGAAAGACTGCTTGATCATATCGGCATTTACCATTTTTCGAATGAAGGTGTTTGCTCATGGTATGATTTTGCCGTAGAGATATGTGAGCTTTCGAGTAACCATTGCGATATACGGCCATGCCATAGCGATGAGTTTCCGAGTAAGGTGCAGCGTCCGCATTTCTCAGTGCTTGACAAAACGAAGGTAAAGACAACTTTTGGCGTGTCAATCCCGCACTGGCGTCAGTCGCTGAAAAAGTGTATTGAAGAATTGAGTGTAAATTGAACAAAAATCATGAAAAAATGGAATACAAGCGTAATATAATCGTTACTGGAGGTGCCGGATTTATAGGCAGTCATGTGGTAAGGCTCTTTGTGAACAAGTATCCTAATTACCACATTATCAACGTTGACAAGCTCACTTATGCAGGTAACCTTGCTAACCTGAAGGATATAAAAGGGAAGGCTAACTATACATTTGTGAAGGTTGACATCTGCGATTTCGAAAAGATGCGGGAACTGATGATCAGCTACCATGTGGATGGGATCATTCATCTTGCCGCCGAAAGTCATGTGGATCGTTCCATCAAAGATCCGTTTATCTTTGCCCGTACCAACGTGATGGGAACGCTCTCGTTGCTGCAAGCTGCCAAAATCTATTGGGAATCGCTGCCTGAGAAATATGATGACAAACGCTTCTACCACATATCTACCGACGAGGTGTATGGGGCATTGGAGTTGACGGCATCCGACGGGGTGAAGCCGCCATTTTCAACCACTGCATCATCAACTCAGCACCATTTGGCATACGGAACAGACTTCTTCCGTGAAACAACAAAATATAATCCTCATAGCCCTTATTCGGCATCGAAAGCAAGTAGTGATCATTTTGTACGTGCGTTCCATGACACATACGGAATGCCGACGATTGTCACCAACTGCTCAAATAATTATGGTCCGTATCAGTTCCCCGAAAAATTGATACCGCTTTTTATCAATAATATACGCTACCGTAAGCCATTACCAGTATATGGAAAGGGTGAGAATGTACGCGATTGGCTTTTCGTAGAAGACCATGCCCGTGCCATCGACTTGATTTTCCATCAAGGTAAGATTGCAGATACTTACAATATAGGCGGTTTCAACGAATGGAAAAATATCGACATTATAAAGGTCTTGATTAAAACTGTTGACCGCTTGCTCAGTCGAAAAGAAGGTGAGGATATGGATCTGATTACCTATGTCGCTGACCGCAAAGGCCATGACATGCGCTATGCTATCGACAGCACCAAGCTCCAACGCGAGCTTGGCTGGGAACCCAGCCTACAATTCGAGGAGGGTATAGAGCGCACCGTCCGCTGGTACCTTGACAACGAGGAATGGATGAACCACATCACCAACGGCGACTACCAGCGCTACAACGAAGAAATATATAAACTTCCAATAAATAATTAAGAAAATAATAATCATATGGCTATAAAAATTGGGTATGTAAGCCAATTTGCACCCAACGATAGATGTGCGTCATCAGGTACAAATTATAAAGTTGCAGAGCAATTAAGCAAATATGGAGAAATTTTATGGCTTCCTATAAAAACACCTAAAATATACCGTATATTTGAACTTGCATCAAAAGCCTTTGCAAGATTATTCCATAAGCAAATTTATTTCCTTTATACAAAATTGGGGTGCATTCTGTTTTCTCACTTCCAAAATCTCGCCAGTCAACTAGACAAATGTGATATTGTTTTCGCTTTCTTTAACGCAGCTCCTTTCTTGACAATATCTACGTCTAAACCTATAATTTATTTGACTGACGCCACTTTTCCTTCGATGATAGATTATTACCCACCTTTTTGCAATTTGTTTCATTTCAACAGGTCGCAGGGATGTATTCTTGAAGAAAATTTATTCCATAAGTTCAGTGCCATTATTTGTGCATCAGATTGGGCTAAAAAATCAGTAATTAATGATTTAAATCAAAATAGAAAAAAAGTCCATTGTATAGAATTTGGTGCAAATTTGGATGACAAAGACATTCTTGAACACACATTTGATTATATAGATCATCTGCATGTATTATTTTTAGGTGTGGATTGGGCGCGAAAAGGTGGAGATATTGCATTAAAAACATGTAAATTATTAAATGATAATGGGATAAAAACGACATTACATGTTATCGGTATTAAAAAACTTGATGATGAAGTCTCTAAATTATCATTTGTTGACAATATTGGCTTTCTAAATAAGAATATATCGCAAGAATATAAACTATTATTGAATACAATCAGTTTTTGTCATTGTTTACTACTTCCTACTAATGCGGAATGCGCAGGAATTGCTTTTGCTGAAGCTTCTGCATACGGATTACCTATTTTTACTTATAACACGGGGGGAATCTCTAATTATGTAATAGATGGAGTAAATGGATACGCACTACCGGTAAATTCAACAGAATTAGATTTTTATAGGAAAATAGAGTATTGTTTGAAAACAGGAATTCTTAAAGAGTTGTCCGTTAAAGGTCCTTCTTTATATAGAAACAGATTAAATTGGAATCATTGGGGGGGGGAAGTCTATCACTTAATTAGGTCTCTATTGAAGCAAAACTGACAATTCTTATTAAAACAAAATTCTGAATGGATTCCGCTTTAAAGAAAAAGACGATAATTGGAACTTTTTGGAGTGCCATAGATCGTTTTTCAGTTCAAGGAATAAACTTTATTCTGAGCTTAATTATCGCCCGGTTACTGAATCCGTCTGATTATGGAATCATTGCTATGATTTCATTATTTCTAACATTGTCAAACACATTTGTAGACAGCGGTTTTGCAAATGCGTTAATAAGGAAAAATGACAGAACGGAGACAGACAACTCTACGGTATTCTACTTTAATATTGTAATTGGAATTATAGTTTATGTAATCGTTTGGATATTAGCACCATATATTGCTAATTTCTATAATATGCCGCTTCTGGACAAAGTAATGAAAGTGACAGCACTCACTATCCCTTTCTATTCTCTCTCCATAGTTCAACAAGCTATCCTTACAATTAACATAGATTTTAAATCACAAGCGAAAATCTCAGTAATTTCCGCATTTTTATCAGGAGTGATTGGAGTAATATTGGCATATAATGAAGCTGGTATATGGAGTTTGTCAATACAGATGATTTCTGCTGCTTTTTTTAGAATGCTCTTACTATGGTGGTATATAAAATGGTTACCTACAAAATCATTCTCAAAAAGATCATTTGAGGAATTGTTCTCATTCGGTTCCAAATTGTTGTTGGCAAACATTATTGTGACTGTAGGAAACAATATAACAACTCTGATTATTGGGAAAAAATTCGCACAAAAACAATTAGGATTCTATAACAGAGCAGAACAAATAGGATATTTTCCAGCTACGAATCTCACGGCTATTTTGCAACGCGTCACATTCCCTGTGTTTAGTCAAATACAGGATGGTCCTATTACGTTACGTAATAGTTTCTTGAAAACGATCCAAGTTACTTCATTGCTGACGTTTTTTGTAATGGGATTACTCTTTATATTAGCAGAACCTTTGATTATTGTATTACTTACTTCCAAATGGTCTTCTTCTATCGGATTATTGCAGATATTGATTACCAGTATTATGTGGTGGCCTTTTTTTGCATTAAATATTAATATTTTACAGGTGATAGGCCAATCGAAACAAGTTCTAATAATAGAATGTGTCAAGGCATCCATCAACATATTTGCTGTTTTCATGGCATCCCTAATTAGTATAGAGGCAGTATGTATAACATTATCACTCACTGCATTTTTGAATTCATTTATCTATGCTCATTTCACGAAAAAAAACATAAATGTATCATGGGGAGGGCAGATAAAAATCATGCTCCCGCATATATTATCGGCTATAGTTGCGGGAACTATTTCTTTTATTACCTATAACTATATTACTAATATGTGGTTAAAAATTATATCAGGTGGTTGCTTATATGCTTTACTATATGTAGGTATAGCCTACATAATTGACAAGTCGAGCTTTATGACTATTTATAATTCATTAAAAAACAATAAATGAAGTTATGAGTATAAAAGTTATTCCTGTATATCTTCCTCAATTCCATCAAATTCCAGAAAATGACAATTGGTGGGGAGAAGGTTTCACTGAATGGGTGAACGTACGTAATGCAAAACCCCTTTTTGATGGGCATAACCAGCCACGCATACCGCTAAACCATAATTATTACGATTTGAGTGACATTGAAACTTTAAAATGGCAATGTCAATTAGCGCGTAAATATGGTGTTTACGGATTTTGCATGTATCACTACTGGTTTAACGGTCACTTGTTGCTTGAAAAACCTATGGAGATGCTCCTCGCTCATCCGGAGATTGATATCAACTATTGCATTTCGTGGGCAAACCATGATTGGAATGATTCCTGGAAAGCCAAAGATGGTGCACCACAAACTCTAATATCCCACGATTTCGATGATGAACAAGATTGGGTAAATCACTTTAATTATATGCTTCCATTTTTTAAAGATCCACGCTACATGTGTGAAAATGATAAACCCATAATGGTTATATATGTGCCTAATCTAATTCGAAAACTTAACAAAATGCTTGATATATGGACACAAATGGCTAAAGATGCAGGATTTGAGGGTCTTACATACATATATCAAAGTGCTGCATCAACATACGATAATTCCTGGGACAAGTCTAAGTTTGCCTATGGAGTGGAAATGAATCCTCAATATATTAACCTACTGTATAATAACGAACCACAAAAGGTACCTTTTTGGTTTGTTAAAACGGTAAGATTCATAAAACAGTTGTTTCACATAAATAGAAGTCTTGCACCATTTATGTATAACCGGAAGTCTGTCCGGAGATTGGACTATGATTTATGCTGGAAAAATATCTTAAAACATAAACCTGTTGCCGAAAACCTAATCCCATGTGCATTCACTGATTGGGATAATACACCAAGACACCGAATGAACGGATATTTGTATGACGGCATGACAGCCTCAAAATTCAAACGTTACTTTAAGGAACTGGTCACTAAAGTAAAAAGAGAATATCATACAGATATGATTTTCGTATTTGCATGGAATGAATGGGCAGAAGGTGGATATCTAGAGCCAGACGAAAGGAATGGATATGCTCTACTTGAAGCGATAGAAGATGCATTAAAATCTTGAAAATTCTTGTGAACTCACTACTTTCCCCTAATACATCAAAACACATATTTTGCGTCGGAATATGTGCATTAATGATTTCGCTTTCTTTTACCTTAGGCGATGGAAACAGAAATCTGTTGCTAATAGCAGTAATGGGAATATCACCTCTACTGCTTATCTTAACCCCAATTATTACAAGAACTGATATTAAAATTTATGCTATTATTATTCTAACCATACTATGTCCTTTACTCAACCATCCGGAAACAATGAGATGGAGTACAGTTCTTTATAGCTGCATGTTTTGTCTATATTTCATATCGCTTTCTCATTTATTTTCATTCTCAAACATTTCGCAATCTGGTATTCTCAAACTTTTAAAAAATCTACTTATCGCTTATACAATCGTATTGTTTTTTCAACAAATATGTGTACTATTGGGTATTCCGATCATTAATCTTAGCAACTATGACATACAACAGCCATGGAAGCTAAATTCTCTAATGTCTGAACCTGAACATAGTAGCCGTATGATTGCTCTGTTAATGTATTCATATTTGTCTATTAAATCGGTTAACAATGGCAAAGAAAGTTTTATCGAATCTTGGAAAAATGACAGACTGTTGTGGATGGCATTTTTTTGGTGCATGCTAACAAGTATGAGTGCAGGAGCTTATTTGTTCCTTTTAATTGTGCTAACAAAATTTATCTCTACAAAAAGTGGTTTCCGTATCGTATTTCTCATATCAAGTATTTTTATTATAGTAAATGTTTTTTTAGAACCCATAGCTTTAAAAAGATTTATAAAATTCAGTTCTACAATATTAACTTTTGATATTCACAAGATTTACAATGTAGACCAAAGTGCAGCTTTAAGAGTTATCCCCTCTATTATCTGTTTACAAAAGATAGATTTGTTTTCTATTAATGGGTGGTTTGGATATGGTATTGATTATGTATCAAATTTTATGTCAAATTATTTAGTGGGAGTTCCCAAAGGATATACTGGAGGTGGATTATTTTTATATGCGGTAGAATATGGTTTTCTACCATTCATTGTCTTTGTAATCATTACATTCCGTTTATGTTATGACAAAGAAAATAAAATACCGACAATACTTTTTTGGATATTCTCCATATTACTTGTAGGTATAAATTCTCAACTTGCATGGTCTACGGTAATATTGCTTTATATAATAAAATATCACAATAAATAAAGCCTAGCAATGAATATATTAGTACTGGCATATTTACTATCTCCAAATAGAGGTAGTGAATATTCTGTAGCATGGAATTATGTTACACATATGTCGAAAAGAAACAATTTAACTGTACTATATGGAGCTTCTGGTAACCATATGGGGGATTGCTTTGAAATGGAAAATTACATTAAGCTGCATCCAATACCGAATGTGCGGCTAATACCTGTATATCCCAACCGATGGGCCAATCTATTAAATTGGCCTAATCGCCACAACTTTTTTGTCTATACGTTCTATTATGCGTATAATGTATGGCACAAGCAAGTATATAAAGTTGCAAAACGGCTGATCCGAGAAGAATGTTTTGATTTGATACATTATGTGGGTATGATAGGTTATCGTGAACCAGGCTATCTGTGGAAATTGGGATTACCTTATATTTGGGGACCTATAAGTGGTACCAATAATGCTTCTCTACAATTGATGAAGCACATGCCCATAGCGGGACGAATAAAATTGACATTCCGCAGTGTGGTAAATATGATACAGTTTCATACTAAACTTCGTTTGAAAAAAGCATTAAAATCTACGGACATCCTACTTACCGCAACTTCTGAAAATCAATATAAGTTTAAGAATATCCATCATAAAGATAGTATATGCATTCCAGAAAATTGCATAACAGGTGATGTAATTCTTAATGAAAGCAAATTTATTAATCCTGAAAAATATAATATTATTATTATTGGTCGATTGGATGCTAATAAATCTGTTGGTATTCTACTTGAAGCTTTGACACAAGTTAAACACAAAGATTTATTACATATTGAGATCGTAGGAGATGGCCCATTAAAAGATATTTTGCAACAATACGCAATCAAGCATGACATAAACAGTATGATTACATGGCATGGTCAATTACCACGTGTTGAAGCTGTGAAGATATTTAATTCAGTACATTTGCATGTAATCACAAGTATTAGCGAAGGAAATCCGACTACAATATGGGAAGCGATGTCATATGGTGTACCTACAATGAGCTTTGACCACTGTGGCATGCATGATATAATATGCAATAAGTGTGGTGTTAAAATCCCGATTGTTAAACGATATGAAGATTGTGTGGCGCTACTAGCCTATAATATTGATGAATTATTAGAGCATCCTAAACGATTCTATGAATTGGCTCAAGGGACTATAGAATGTGCTTGTCGCTATACATGGACAGAACGGGAACTGTTCCTAAATAATTTGTATGATATTCTTTTATCCCAAAAGCATTCATGAAGCATATTGCTTGTTTCCAACTATTAAGTGACTACAGCGGGAGTCCTAAAGTATTAACTCAGATACTGAGAGAATTATTGAAGCGTGATTATCAAGTGGATCTAATATCCTCTAAAGGTGGCGTCTTAGATGAGTTGAATATTTATCCCAACCTAAAAAGGTACTCTTATCAGTATACATTTTCCAATAATGTTCTAGTAACGATGTTGCGTTATATTTCTGTACAAATATATACCTTTTTCTTTGCATTCCGATACTTATCTGTTGAGAATTGTGTGTTTTATATCAATACATTGTTGCCAATCGGACCGGCACTGGCTGGACGGATAATGGGAAAGCATGTCATTTATCATTATCATGAGAATGCCTTTGCAAAAGGTAGTTTTTATAAAATTTTGGCGTGGGCAATGCAATATCTTGCTCATGAAATTATTTGCGTATCTGCATATCAAGCCTCATTTCTGACACGCCAAAATGGTGTTGTAGTTATCCCCAATACTTTGCCACAGGATTTTACAAACAAGCTAGGTCCTAATCCTCAGAAAGTATTCAAACATAAGAATATACTGATGCTTTCATCATTGAAAGAATATAAAGGCACCAATGAATTTATAGAGTTGGCAAAGAGACTGCATCAATTTAAGTTTACTCTTGTCATCAATGACACGCAAGAGAATATAGATAAATATTTGAAACAAATTACTCCATTTTTAGATAATCTAACTATCTATCCTCGGCAAACAGAAGTATACCGTTTCTATAGTGAGGCTTCAGTTGTAATCAATCTCACAAATCCAAAATTGGCTATTGAAACATTTGGTTTAACGGCATTGGAAGCAATGGCAGCCGGATTGCCGATTATAGTACCAACAGTGGGGGGAATTAGTGAATTGGTAAGTGATGGGGTAAACGGATACAAAATAGACGTACAGGAGTTATCTAAAATATGTGAGTGTATTAAGACTATCTTGACAGATGAACAAACCTATCTTCATTTGGCCACTGGTGCACTCGAATTTTCCAAAAGATTCAACGAAAAGGAAATGGTTGATTGCATTGTTAACATATTGGGTGAGTAATTGATACCTCGCATATCCTTCTTTTTTTAATCTGATACTGTTGAAATCTCTTTTCTAGTAATTTATTATTTTTAAATATGAAATCTATGAAAGTAGCCATTATTGGTATTCAAGGTGTTCCGGCTAATTACGGGGGGTTTGAGTCGTTAGTAGAGAATCTCATTGATAAGCACTGTTCGCCAGACATTCAATATACGATATTTTGCAGTAGCAAGGACATGCCCGATAGGAGAAAGAAGTACAAAGGATGCCATCTGAGATATATAGGTTTTCATGCCAATGGTGTATCGAGCATATTTTATGACGTATTGTCAATGATGCATGTGATACGTGAGTATGATACTATACTCATTTTGGGCATATCAGGCTGCATCTTCTTGCCTCTACTCCGATTGTTCAGCAAAAGTAAGATAGTGGTGAACATTGACGGATTGGAACACCGCAGGAAAAAATGGGGCAAATTGGCCCGGTGGTTCCTGCGCTTCTCAGAAAGATGCGCCGTACGGAGTGCAGATGTGGTGATAGCTGACAACAAAGGCATACAGGATTATGTGACAGAAACTTACCATAGATCATCAGAACTAATTGCTTACGGTGGCGACCATGTTATACGGAATGTTACTGAAGAACAACAGCAAGCGATATTGAAGCGATATGGACTTCATGATATAAAGTATGCGATTTCCGTTTGCCGTATCGAACCGGAGAATAACTGCCATGTGACATTGCAGGCCTTCGCACAGTCGGGTAAGCCATTTGTGTTTATCGGGAACTGGGAGCATAGCCCTTATGCGAAAAAACTTCGGAAAGACTATGCAGAAGTGCAAAACATCAAGATGCTTAATGCTATTTATGATTTAGATACACTGTTCACGTTGCGCTCAAATGCGGCATATTATGTGCATGGCCATAGTGCGGGTGGTACGAATCCATCGTTAGTGGAAGCCATGTTCTTCGGAATGCCCATTATCGCATTTGATGTTGTATATAATAGGGAAACTACTCATAACCAAGGATATTATTTTTCAACTACTGATGATTTGGTTCGGATTTTATCACTTCCTAATTTGAGCGAAGCATCGATAAAAGAATATGCCCAAACTCATTATACATGGAAACTCATAGCAGGACAATATGAACAACTGTATTGATGGATTCGGATTATAAATTGACAACATTTGAACAATAGATTATTGAATAGAAGTATGAACAAAAAAATGTTTTTGATCGGAATGCTTCTTAGTACGCTGCCTTTAGGTGTAGCAGCGCAGGAAGTTTTGAAGCCAGACACAATCCATACGGAACTGCGCTCTGACTTTTTGGAAGAACTCGGCGACACGACCGACCTGGTCGTAGCCGGTAGTGGAACGGGCAACTGGTTCATCAGTCTGTCCGGAGGAGTCAATTCTTTGGCTGCGGAAGGGAACCGGAGTTATGACAATTTTATTGACCGTGCACAATTTTCATTACGACTTAATGTCGGTAAATGGTTCACTCCCATATGGGGTTTTCGTGTGCAAATGGGGGTTGGCAAGTTATCCGGTCATTATTTAACCGATAAGCATATCTATAACATTTATGATCCGGCATATGATCATACCGTTATGCCTGAAGGTATGAAACCGTACCTGACAGAGAAAAACGGTCTTACTTGGTATCAGCGCAAGTTCACTTATATGGACTGGTCCGTCAACCTGATGACGGATGCCGTCCGCTGGTTTACGAAAGAAAAGAAGCCTGTCGGACTGATATTGTCCGCCGGTCCCGGCTTCGCACACGGGTTCGCCTCACGAGGGGTATCGGCATCGAACTCATTCGCTTTCAATGCGGGCATCATGCTGAACATGAACGTGCATAAGAACTGGGATGTTTTTGCAGAAGTCCAAGGAAATATTGTGGATGAGAGCTTTGATAACCATATTGGCGGGCAACCTAATAACCGGAACCGCACCATCGAAGGCTACGCGGGGCTGAATATCGGTGTCTCCTACAAGTTCGGCGGGCGGAAATTTGCCCGTTATGCCAAGGTACACCCCGTGACCTATGAGTCAGTACGCTACATCCAGCCTCCCACGAAGGTGGAAGTGGTCCAACCCGCCGCCGAAGAGGTCGTGACCGCCTTTGCCGTGCGCTTCCTCATTGACAAGTACAATATCGAGGATGACCAGAAATTGAACATCGACCGTATGGCACGTTATCTGAAACGCCATCCGGAAGCCCGGCTGGAACTGACCGGATTTGCCGACAAGGAGACGGCTTATCCAGCTTACAACATGAAACTGAGCAAGCGCAGGGTGGATGCCGTGCGTGACTACTTGACAAAAGAATGCGGCGTTGATGCCTCCCGGCTGGTCATCAAGGCTAAGGGCGATACCGAACAGGTATATAGCGAGGACTACCGTTGGAACCGGGCTGTGGTCATGAGAATAATCGACAATGAAAACAAGAACTGATATGAAAAAGATAGTAGCATCAATAGCGATGGTATGGGGATGCCTGCTTACGGCACAAGCCCAGGCTCCTCAAAAGGAAGTGAACCGGACCGTGCAAATGGATACGATAGAAGTGAATTACAAAACCCGTTACATCTCCTCCTTTTGGGATAATTTCTATATTGAGGCGGACTTTGCCGGACGAATGTTGATGGGCGAGGATGATGCGAGCCTCTCCTTCGGTAAGCGGTTGAAGCCGGGATTCAGCCTGACAGTGGGCAAATGGCTGCATCCGGATTTCGGCGTGCGCCTGAATTTTGGCGGTTCCCGGCTGAAGGGATGGAATGCCGGTGCGACCGGTATCTACGCCTACCACGACAGCTGGGTGGACAATTTCGACCCGGTACAGGAATATTGGAACAACAAAGGCGTGGACACGAAGAACGGCTACAAGCAGGATATGAAGTATTATGAGTTGAACGCGGACTTCTTGTTCGACCTCTATAATATCTTCACGTCCAACAACCGCTTGAACCGCCGGTGGACCTCACAGGGATATGTGGGCGTGGGCATGCTCCGCACTGCCAAGTACCATGGGATGGAAGACAACGTGAAAGTTGCTTTCCGGTTGGGCGTAACCGGCAACTACAACATCACCGACCGACTGGGCGCACATCTGACGGTGGGATGTGCACTGACCGGTTCCAGTTTTGACGGTGAGCTGGGTAAAGGTGACAAGTTCTCCGGTATCCTTAACGGCTCCATCGGTCTGAGCTATCGCATCGGGCGGCAGGGCTACAAGGTGGTGCGTCTTGTCCCGAAAGAGCAGCTTGCAGCCTTGAACAACGCCGTAACATTGATACGTCAGGAACAGATTGTTCCCGGTGACACGATAGAGGTGGCAAAGGAACGTATGACAGTTGGTAGCCTGCTGATACCTTCCGTGGTATTCATCCCGGACAAGAACGACTTCAACGAGGAACTGCAAATGGTGAATGTCTTCCGTATCGCACGTTATATGATGCGTTATAAGGATGCGAAAATTGCGATAGTGGGCAATACGGGAAAGACAGACAACCGTCTGGCCCGTCATCGTGCTGAAAAAATACGTGACATACTGGTTAACAGGTACGGTATCTTCCCTGAGCGCATGGAGATACGCACTTATGACGTGAATGCCAAATATGGTGTGACCGGCTATGAGCAGTCTGTCAACTTTACGGTGGTGGAATAAAAAGCTGCTTCTATATAAGTTATAAATCGATTTATAAACATTTAAATTTCAGAGTTATGAAAGAAAAAATCAACAAAGTGGAGACTTATGAGTCTCCCAAGTGTGAAGTTATGGAACTCCTTAGCGAAGGTCCGCTATTGAGACCTTCTTTGGGGGATATGGGGGATGGTGACGATGGACACATCCCAGAAGAAGGAGACGGTTTTTATGGTGAGAATTATTAAGTGTATTTTTATGAAACCCTTTTTATTATGGAGTGTGGCCCTGTTAATCGGGGCCACCTCCTGCACAGATCAAATCATACAGAATGAAGAAAAGCCGTCCGGTCCGGTTGAACTGACCTTCAGCGCGTCGAACGGGGAAATGAGTCCCGGCACGACAACGCGGACACTAGTACGCGAAGGCTTGAAAACATATTGGGTAGCCAATGACCGGATCAGCCTGATTGACGGGGCGAACGTGAACAATCCTTTCATTACGAAAGATGGTGGTGTAGTGACGAATTTCAAGGGAAAAGTCACGCAACCATCGCCCGACTGGTATTGTGCCTTGTACCCCTACAACAGTAAAGCCCAATTTGACGAGAATACGTTTATCTTTACAACTACCCTTTACACACACCAGTATGCCGAACCTGGAAGCTATGCCTCCGGTATGAATTTGGCTGTGGCACGCTCGGCGAACGATGACGCACAGGATCTGGGATTTTATAATGCCGCCGCATATTTACGTGTGATAATTTCTCCGGAATACGAGGGGGACAACATCTCTTCCATGCGCCTGAATGGCAACAATGGTGAATTGCTGGCAGGAGATGTGACCATTCCCGCAACCTACGAGGATGAGGTTGTGGCTAAAGTTATTAACAATGAAAACGCGTCAGAGACAATCTATCTGGATCAAGCCAGACAGGGACAGACTTGTATAAAGGGCAAAAGTTATTACTTCGTATTGGCTCCCACGAATATGACTGAAGGCTTTACACTGACGTTGGTAAATGAAGAAGGCAAAACGGCTGCAATACGAAAAGCCGGCCCTGTTGATTTCTCTAGGAATGTAGTGAATACTATCACCATAACGGAGGCAACTTTTGATGGAGAGGAATGTGGCACGGTCACTTCTGATGGCCTCTTTACCGTGACCAGCCTGGATTGTCTTTATGAATGGGCGGAACTGGTGTCCAGCGGCAAATATGACCTGGGATGCTATATCACAACGGATATTGATTTCGAAAATGATACCCGCACATGGCCGCAGCTCGGAACGAACGAACATCCGTTTACCGGTCGTATCATTGGCAACGGTAAAACCATCACCAATTTCAAAAGTACGGGTGACGCACAGTTTACCGGTTTCGTTGCGGTTATGGGAGCGGGTGGCTCCGTGGAGAACCTCTCGTTCGATTCGCCTTCCGTTACTTCCTCTTATCAAGGAGATCTGGGTAATGTGGACGATGATGGTTATCTGGGTACCATCGTCGGTCGATTGAACTACGAGGACAAGTTCAATTATACCGACGCGTCTATTCGGAATTGCCGCGTGATGAACCCGTCTCTCAGCGGAGGAGAAAACGTAGGAGGCATTGTAGGGCGCAGTTACGGACGTAACGATGCCGTGAACAATTGTACGGTGGTAGGTGGAACGATCACCGGGCACATGTTCGTGGGGGGCATTGTCGGCAACACGGAAGGTATCATCGAAAACTGCCACGTGAAGGACGGCACCAGTCTTTCGGCACACTCGGTACGGTCGGAAATCCGCATAGGCGGTATTGTCGGCACAAACAACTCCGGTCAGATAGTGGCCTGTACGGCAAATGTGACGGTGAGCGGAGATACTGGCAGCGACAATCAGTTGGATCCCCGCTACGTTGGAGGTATCGCCGGAGCGAATAACGGCACGATCGTGGCCTGCGCCGCAAGCGGAAAAGTGGAAGGATCCTACGGTGGAGCCATTGCGGGTGAAAGCTATGGAGACATCTATGCCTGTTACGCCAACCGGATGGAGGCTGCCGCGATAGTTTACCGTATCAAGAAAAACATGAATAATGCAGTAGATGTGACAAAACCGACGTTCAAGGCCTGCTATGGGACAGGTGACTCATCGAAGCCTTTCTTCGGAATCGATGAGGAAAATGGGAACAGGGAGGATTGCGAGGTGGTCAGTGACCTCCAATTGGTCATGTCTACTATGAACTCTACTATCGAGGAAGTCGCACGGGCTTCGGAATTTGAATACGGCGCACCGTATAAATATGTGGCGAACACGGAAGATGATAGTAGTGTCTTTCCTTTCAAAGCGGTACTCCCGCAGGAATAATTCTGCGGATATCCCTTTTAAGAGACTGGAAAATTGTAGAAAAATTCTTCAAAAAATATCCGGGAGGCCCATTTGGATTGATTCTGTTTTAATAAACCGATTGATACCTTGTTTATGACCGACCGGATAGAATAGACTTTATCCCGACAATCCGGGGACCTCGACCACCGAGATTTCCGGATTGTCTTTTATTGAACGAAGAAATACATGAGATTATTTTACACCTATACCGTGGCCGGACACCCGTTCAGGCTGGAAATACCGGCTAGTTTTCCTATAGACGAGGTCCTGTCCCCCTACCTCCCGTTCAAGGGGATGACGGAAGGATGTACGGAACCGATATTCACCCTGCGTGTGGAGAAGGATGTCACGCATCTACGGGGTAAAACGCCGGGGCAACTGATCTATAGAGGAGACATCCAGCCTTATCTCTGGCTTTACCGAAATGATGCAAACCAGACCTTTGGCTTTTCCATGACACAACGGGAGCCGGACTGCCTGCTGTCCGTATCCCCATCCTATAGGGAAGGAGAGCTGCATATCTGTGCTCAAGACACGTCCGGACAGATCGCTTTTGCCCTGAATAGCGGCCTGATGCTACTCTATGCGTTGAATACCGCCAATAAGGGGACGCTGCTTGTCCATGCCGCCACCGTGGAATTTGAAGGCAAAGGCTATTTGTTTCTGGGGCGCAGTGGTACCGGAAAGAGCACCCATGCCCGTCTTTGGCTGGAACATGTGAAAGGTTCCAGCCTGTTGAACGATGACTCTCCCATCCTTCGTGTGGAGGATAACGGAAGCGTATTTGTTTATGGTTCGCCGTGGAGCGGCAAGACGGCTTGTTACAAGAAATGTCGTGCGGAGCTGGGGGGCGTAGTACGTCTCTCCCAGGCCCCGCTTAATCGAATCAGGGCGATGACCCCAATCGAGGCCTACGCATCCTTGCTTCCTTCTTGCTCGTGCATGCCATGGGAGAGGAAGATGGCAGATGGGGTACATAACTCGATAGAGCGGATTATCGGACGATGTGGCAGCTATCATTTGGAATGTCTGCCAGACAAGGCTGCCGCACGGCTTTGCGCTCAAACGGTAAAGGCTATATAATGATAAAAAAAGAAAAGCCTGCCATACTGTTGGCAGAAGAAATACATCATCTCGTCATGGAAGGCCGGACTGTGGAAATAAAAGCTATAGGTTCCAGTATGCGCCCATTCATCCAGGGTGGACGGGACAGCATCGTGCTCGGTCCGGCTCATGGTATCCGAATAGGGGATATCCTCTTGTGTCGGATCGCACAAAAAGACTATGTCATCCATCGTCTGGTAAGGAAGGAAGAGGACGGCTTGATTCTGATGGGTGACGGGAACCTCAAAGGAACGGAGCATTGCACGGCGGATAAGGTTGTGGCCAAGGTTATCAGGATAGTCGGTCGGAAACGGACGTTGAGTTGCGACAGTCCCTGCTTCCGTTTCCTGTCCTTCCTGTGGTGGCGGTTGCTACCTGTGCGCCGCTATCTGCTGGGGCTACTCCGTGCCGTAGAAAAAGTAAAAGACATTATAATAAAAGCATCTTGAATATGCGTATAAAGAAAGGATTTGTGCTCCGCCGGATGTGCGGGGAGCATGTAGTGACGGCTGACAGCCTGGAGCAAATCAATTTCAATAAACTGGTAACACTGAATGAATCGGCCGCCTACCTGTGGCAAGCGGTGGAGGACCGGGACTTTTCCCCGGAACTTCTGGCCGGCCTACTGGCGGAACGTTACGGGATAGACCACGACCGGGCATCGGCTGATGCCGTTGATATTTGTGAGGCATGGCAAAAGGCGGGCGTGACAGAATGACGGCCGATGACGAGCGTCGCTTCTTTTCTCTGCTCCGGGCCGGTTTGTGGGACAAGGATGTTGAACTCTGTTTGTTCGGTAGCCCGGTGGATTGGCAAAGCCTGTTGGAACAGGGACGGAAGCAGACCGTTCTAGGTGTCCTTGCCGACGGTATCGGCAAGCTCCCCCCCGCCTTGCGTCCACCGTTTCCAATCCACCGTTCGTTGCAACAGGAATTGCTGCACATCCGTCAGGGACATATCCTGCTCAATCATGTCTTACAGGAAATTTGGGAAAAACTGGCTTGTGCCGGCATCCGTCCCGTTCTGCTGAAGGGACAAGGTATGGCACAATATTATGTCTGCCCCGAACAGCGGCAGTGTGGGGATATCGACCTTTATGTCGGACCGGAACAGTACGATCATGCCTGTCAGGTGCTCAAAAAATACGGAAAGCCTACCGGTGAGGAAAACGAAAGTTCCAAACATCGCCACTTTCATCGGAACGGGGTGATCATTGAGATACACCGCCTTGCGGGTACTTTTTCCGATCCCCTGACCAATAAACGCTTCCAACGGTTGACACGTACTTATCTGCACGAGGATGGCTACTATTTTGAGAAACTGAAGGGAACGGATGTGTCGCTTCCCCCGGTGAATTTCGACGCCTTGTTTCTTTTTTTTCACATGGTTGGTCATTTCATCCACGGTGGTGTCGGTCTGCGACAAGTGTGCGACTGGGCTCTTTTCCTGTCTGCCCGTTCGGCAGACATCGACAAGGAACGTCTGTCACGGGAAATCCGTTTTTTGCATATGGAAAAATTCTGGCGATTATTCGGAGGTATCGCTGTAGACTATCTGGGATTATCAGGAAACGAGTTTCCTGATTTCTTTTTTACCGATAAAAAAGAAATGCGTCGTGCAATGAATCTGATACTGGAAACCGGAAATTTCGGTCACTACTTTTTTGACCTTAGCCTGCGTCCTAAAAATTATTATGGAGGCAAGTTGTACGGATTTTATTGCCGGGTCCGCTGGCAGAGGGAAGTTTTTTCTTTTGCCCCATGGATGCTCCTGCGTGGAGGGTTGGTGGACTTCTGGGGAAGTATTAAAACCGTTTTGACGCATAAATAGAACAAATGAAGTCATTTTGCCTATACGCTCGTTGGTTGTGGACGGCTTCCAAAGAAACGAGGGCAAGCCTTTTCCTGTACAGCCTGCTGCAGTTGCTTCACACGGGCGTATCCTTTTACTTCATTTATGTATGCAAGACGCTGGTAGATATCGCCTCCGGGGTTTCCACTCTTGACTTTCAGCGATACATCTGGCAGCTGGCCGGCTGCGTGGTTTTCCAGCTCATCCTCTCAAACGGGAAAAGCTACCTGTCCGTAAGAAACAACATCCGGCTGCAGAACTATCTGCGCAGCCGGATGTTTTCCCGTCTTGCCGGCATGGATTATGAAAGCCGCCTGCGTTACCATTCGGGCGACATACAAAGCCGTCTGACAGAGGACGTGCGAGTGGTCGCCAACATGCTGGGACAATCCCTGCCCTCTTTTGCCGCGACGCTCATGCAGCTAGCCATGGCTTTGGCCTTCCTTTCATCTTTGGATATCCGGCTGGTCTGGTTGCTTATCACGGTCTTGCCGGCATGCCTGCTTTTAGGCAAGCTCCCGGCAAGAAATGTCCGCCGCTTGACCCTTGCCATCCGGCAAGGAGACAGCCGTGTGCAATCTTTCTTGCAGGAATGCTTCCAGCACCTGTTCCTGCTGCAGGCATTCGAGAAGAGGTCCTGGATGGAAAGACAGATGGGGGATATTCAAGATGAATTGTACAGTAAAACCATGCGACGTAACCGGTTTTCCACCGCATCCCGCGTAATGGTCCAACTTGCCTTTTCCGGTGGATACTCCATCGCTTTCCTCTGGGGAGTGCACGGTATTTATACGGGAACGGTCACGTTCGGCATGATGACCGCCTTCCTGCAACTGGTGGGACAGATCCAGCGTCCCCTCATGGAGATGGGACGGCAGTTGCCTTCTCTTATCCATACCACAACTTCCATAGACCGTCTGAAGGAACTGGAAACGGACTCGATGGCAACGGCTCCGGCTTCGTTTTCGTTGCCCGGAAAGTTAGGTATCCGTTTCCGAAACGTTTCCTTTCATTATCCGGGAGCTTCTCGGTATATATTAAGGTGGTTCAGTCATGATTTCAGACCCGGATCCAGTACTGCCATCCTGGGGGAAACCGGTGCCGGGAAAACAACAATTTTCCGGCTGATTCTCTCATTGCTACGTCCTACGGAAGGGCATATCCTGTTATATAACGGGACAGGGTTAGAAATGGAGCTTTCCTCCGCCACACTTTGTAACCTGATATACGTTCCCCAAGGAAACAGCCTGTGGAGCGGCACTATCCGGGAAAACCTCCTGCTGGGTAATCCCGAAGCGACAGAATCCGAACTGTGTGAAGTCCTGGAAGTGGCCGCCGCAGAGTTCGTGTTCGGCTTGGCGGAAGGCCTGGACACATTCTGTAGCGAGCAGGGAGGCGGGCTCAGCGAAGGTCAGGCACAACGTATAGCCATCGCCCGGGCCCTGCTACGCAAGGGAAGTGTCTATTTATTTGACGAGTTGAGCTCCTCTCTGGATGACGAAACGGAAAGCCGGCTTATCCGTAACCTCTCCGTTTATCTGCAGGGGCATACCCTCCTTTTTATCACCCACCGGCATCGTATCGCGGCATATTGCGACTGCATGGTGACAGTCAGACGCACTACGGAACCGGTCAATACCGGAAACGGTTTGGAATATGTGGAAAAGAGAGAGCATCCATAATTTTCCCTAGCGTAAAGTCCTGTCATAAATAATGGAGAATGAGGATGGTATAAAGATATGCAGTTGCCAACAACAAATAACGAAAAACATAAATGTGGGATGGTGGTCACAGACAGGCCTCCATTTTACCGAACAAAAAAGTCATGTGGTTAAGATTTAAGATATTTGTAGGATATATTACTTTGATCACCCTTTTGGCGTTCACTGTTTATTCCTTCCGCAAGGAACAGATGGAGAGAAACCGTCTGCGACAGGACGAGCGTGAACTGATCCATACCCGTCATTTGGCCGAACAAATCTACGCCGCATTGTTGGAACTGTCCGCATTGGGTGAGACTGTCGGCGTGTGGAAGGAGGCAGACCTCAGTACCTATCAGAGAAAGAGCAAAGAGGCCTGCCAGCATCTGCAAGGGTTGAAACCATATATTCATTCCACAAAAGGACTATCACGCGTGGATTCGCTTTGTATCCTGCTGGAACAAAAAGAACAATTGCTTGATACTGTCATGCGGACGTTCATCCGTTTACAGGAAGTGGGGGAAATCGTTAACCGTAAAATACCCGTTATTGTCTCTCATGTGCAAAAGACGACAGAATCTCTCTCTGAGTCCGCCCCAAAGGATACGGTACGGAAAAGTTCCGGGCCTACGAGTTTCTGGTCCCGACTGTTAGGACGGAAAGAGAAACAATCCGCCTATTTGGAACAACGAAAAAAACAGAAGGAAATCTCCGATCGGAAACGACAGAAAACATCGGCGACCGGGATGCTCCGTTCACTGAACAGGGAGGTGACGAAGCGCCAGAGAGACGAAAGAGAAAAGTTGCTGTTCCAAATGGATGAATTATATGATAAAAGCATCAAGCAAAACCAAAGGCTGCATAGCATTCTCAAAGAACTTGAAACGGAAGCGAACCTGCGTATAGAGAACCGTTACCGGCAGTTCGTGGCGGAGCACGACCGGTCATTTCATACACTGTCAATTGTTGCCATATCCGTTTCCTTGCTGGCTCTCCTGCTGTACGGCCTCGTCCATCGTGACCTGAAACGCAAGTACCGGTATCAGCGCAGGCTGGAGTCCTCCAATACGGAGAAACAGGAGCTCCTCCAGTCCAGGAAAGACATGATGCTCTCCATCGCCCACGACCTTCGCTCGCCCCTTGCCACGATAAGCGGCTCGGCCGAGCTGCTCCCCAAGGAGAGCGGCGAACAGGGCAGGATGAGATACGTGGACAACATCCGGCACGCCTCGGAATACATGCTCTCGCTGGTCGACACGCTCATGGAGTTCTACCTGCTCGACAGCGGCCAGTTGCAACATCATCCCTCCATCTTTCACCTGGGCACCCTGCTCGGGGAGACAGCCGACAGCCACGCCCCGGCCGCCAAGAAGAAACATCTCGGCTTCTCCACCGGCTTCTCCGGACTGGACGTGGTGGTCGGAGGCGAGAAGGGGTTCCTCCAACAGGTGGTGAACAACCTGCTCTCGAACGCCGTCAAGTTCACGGAAGAAGGAAGCGTCCGCCTGGAGGCGGAATATCGGAAAGGCGAGCTCCGCCTTCTCGTACAAGACACGGGCATAGGCATGGATGTGAAGGACGCTTCCCGGATATTCGATCCGTTCGAACGGCTGGAAAACGCCCGGCACGCGTCCGGCTTCGGGCTCGGTCTCGCCATCACTTCTCGGCTCGTATCGGAGATGGGAGGAAAAATCGATGTGGAGAGCACGCCAGGCAGGGGAAGTCGTTTCACCGTGCTGGTTCCCCTGCCTCCCGCCGACGGCAACTCCCTGATGGAGAACCGGCGGCCCTCCGGTAGCCTCCGCCTGGAAAACACGCGTGTCCTCCTGCTGGATGACGATATCAGGCAGCTCGGCATAACGAAGGAGATGCTGCGCCGGTGCCACGCCTCATGCGACTGCTGCACGGACAGCCGCGAACTTATCGCCCGTCTGCGGGAAAATGCCTATGACGTGCTGCTGACGGACATCCAGATGCCGGAGATGGACGGCTTCTCCGTTCTGGAACTGCTCCGTTCTTCCAACATCCCGCAGGCCAGGACCATTCCGGTGGTCGCCCTGACGGCACATGTGAACAAGGAGGAGGAATACCTCGCACGCGGTTTCGCGGGACGCATCCGCAAGCCGTTCACGATAGAGAGCCTCTCGGAAGGTGTGGCGCGGATTATCGGTACCCCGGGGAACAGGGCATGGAAACCGGACTTCTCCCTGATCCTCTCCGGTGAGGAGAACCGCCGGGAGATGCTGGACGAGTTCGCGAGGGAAAGCCGGAAAGACCTGCACGTCCTACATCAGGCGCTGGAAAGCGGCGACCGCCGGACCGTCCGGGAGGTGCTGCACAAGAACCTGCCCCTCTGGGAATCCGTCCGGCTGGACTACCCGCTGGAGGAACTGCGGCGGATCACGACCTCGGAACCGGAAGGGTGGACGGAAAAGGAGCTGGAACAGATACGCGACATAGCGGAAGCCGCCGACCGGCTGGCCACCTTCGCGGAACAAATACAAGACATTACGGAATGAAAACGATACTGATCATAGAAGATGACGTGATATACGCCCGCAGCATCGGCAACTGGCTGAGGAAACAGGAGATGGGAAGCGAGCGTGTCACAACCCTCTCCGCCGCCCGGAAGAGCCTCTCGGACAGGGAATACGACCTCGTGCTAGCCGATCTCCGCCTGCCCGACGGCAACAGCACGGACCTGCTCAGGTGGATGCACGACCGCCACATTGCCACCCCGTTTCTGATCATGACCAACTACGGTCAGGTGGAGAACGCCGTGGAAGCCATGCGCCTGGGAGCGGTCAACTATCTCTGCAAGCCCATCCAGCCGGACAAGCTGCTGGAAGCCATCCGCAAGGAGTTCAGCCGTCCCCGTCACGACGGCACGGAGTTCTACCGGGGAGAGAGCGACAAGGCGCGTGAGATGTACCGCCGGATCAGCCTGGTGGCGCCCTCCGACATCTCCGTCCTGATCCGTGGCGCATCCGGTACGGGCAAGGAACATATCGCTCTCGAGCTGCACGAACAGAGCCGCAGAAGGAACCGACCGTACATCACGCTGGACTGTGGATCCCTTCCGGAAGATCTGGCCGCCTCCGAGCTGTTCGGCCACCGTAAGGGGGCGTTCACGGGCGCGGAGAGCGACAAGGTCGGTCTGCTGCAGGAGGCCGACGGGGGCACGCTGTTCCTTGACGAGATAGGTAACCTGTCCTACAAGAGCCAGATGCTCCTTCTTCGCACCCTACAAGAGAAATGCTACAGGCCGGTGGGCTCGACCCGGGAGCGCGGCTTTGACATCCGCCTGATCGCCGCCACCAACGAGAACCTGGAGGAGGCCATCGCCGGAGGACGTTTCCGTGAGGACCTGTTCCACCGGCTGAACGAGTTCACCATCCGTGTCCCGCTCCTTTCGGAATGCCCGGAGGATATCCTCCCGCTGGCCCGTTTCCTGCTGGGCCACCTCATGAAAGAGCACCACAAACGGGTACAGGGTTTCGACCGGCTGGCGGAGGTGGCCCTGAGACGGTACCCCTGGCCGGGCAACATCCGCGAGCTGAGGAACGCTCTCCGCAGCGCCCTGCTGCTGACAGACGGCGACTGGATCACCGCGACCTCCCTGAATCTGGACCTGACGTTAAAGCAGGAAGAGGTACCCGGCCTCACGGAGGAGGAAAAAGAGAGGCTGCTGTTGCTCCAAACGCTCGAACAAACTGGGAACAACCGTTCCAAAACCGCCAAGTTGTTGAACATGAGCCGGACAACCTTGTACGAGAAGTTACGGAAATACGGTATTATCTGTTGACAGAGAAAAACATTGGTTGTAGGTGGAGATACTGTTAAAGTTCAGTTAAACGATACTGTCGAAGCCCAAAGCCGTTCCTGACATGCCATAATCAGTTTCATCCTGATGGAAGTGCAATCCAGAGATTTTCTTTTAAAGGAGATACAGTCAGATAAAGGGAATATGTGTCCTTCATTAGCAACACGCTATCGCCTCCTTAATTTCCATGTGACAGAATCGGACGGGGTATTATGGATTGGTTTCAGACCGGGGGGGGTGCATGCCATCGTAAAAGAGGTCTGGAACGGACTGCCCCTGACCCGGTCGGATGCGGAACGATATTATACGGAACTTGCTTTATTGGGCAAACGATATGGGAATCCTTATTTCCGAATCGTGGCGCACGGAGGATTCCTGCCGGAAGCGTTGTCTTTTGAATTGCACGGGCTGACAGTTTCGGATGAAAGTTATATTGAGAGCCTCTCGTCCGGAAAGCATGTGGAGCTTTACCCCCATAACGAGGCGGCGTACAGGGCTGTCATAAAAGGATTCGGACAACACCGCATTGGAGCGGTTGTACAGGCGACCGGAACAGGAAAGTCTTACCTGTTGGCACGTTATATTGCGGATCATGCGGAAGAGAGAATATTGGTTCTTGCGCCGAATATCACAATCCTGAATGAGATTCGAAAGGCGGTCGGATTTCGTGTTTGTTGCACAACCTCCCTCAAGGAAGAATATTTTTTAGAACAGTTAGCATTAAATTATTAAAACTCTCTTTTGTGGGATATTCTGATAAGAAAAACTTATCAGAAAAGTTCTGGTCAAGTTGAAGGTTACTAATTTTATATAATCCAACCAATTGTTGGCTGCTTTGGCAACCGGGATTGCGGATTTATAACAAACATGTCTCATTAACTTTTTCAGATTATAGGCCATGGCTGCCAGCAAGACATGTTTGTTCGCAAGTCTTATACCTCTGGTACGCACTTTTCTCATGGCTCTAAAATCAAGTAATGTGCCCAGAACCGGTTCAACCGTGCTGGAACGTAACTTTTTCATTTTCCGTCCTATTGGAGAATGTACCCTTTTGTATGCGTTCTCATAGTAAGGTTTATAAATAGTTGTGGAGAGTTCCTTGACAGGATACGTTTTATTTTTGATGCATTGTCCTTTCAGTGGACAAACCGAACAGTCTTTCTGTGAACTTCGGTATATTTTTGATTCATAGGTTCTTGTGGTGGGTTTATGTATTTTTATGAAGCTCAGTTTTTTATTCATCCTACAGATAAAACAATCACTTTGGCTGTCATAAGAAAAATCCTTATGCTCATTTTTATAGTTGCCTATACAAGGAATATAACTTTTTATTCCTGCCTCCTCCAGATACTTAAGAGTAGGACCTCCGGAATAATTTGTATCTGCCAGCACATTCTCCACGCGGATATCATGACGGGACAAGTTCTTGGCTGCCTGGTTTAAAATAAATGGCAGACATTGACTGTCCCGTATATTGGCATATAGACCCAATGCCCCGCATATGATATGGGATGCCGTATCCACGCTTATTTGTGCCTGGTAGCACAAGCTTAGCGGACGTCCGGATTTAGTAGCCATCTTCGAGTCCGGATCGGTGAGACTGACCCTTTTTTCATTTTCCTGGCGCCTGGGATCTTTTGACTTGGGGGGATATTTTGTATTATCTTCTTCAGATTCTTCAGAGTTGTTCTTCAATTTGTTATAGTATTCCTGGCCGGCAATTTTCAGGTTCACTCTCAAACTTGCCATGGACGCATTCGCCTTTATCAAGGTACTGTCTATTGCTTGAGTTCTGCCATCAACCATACCGGTCTTTATGCACAACTCCAGAATATGGTTGAACACCTTCAAGAAAAGCTCCTCACCATAAAGTTTACGGGTACGGGAAAGCGTACTGTGCCATGGAAGCGGCTCGTCAATATTATAGTTTAAAAAATAGAGCATGTCCAGTCTCATTCCTGCCTGTTCCACAATCTTCCGGTCGGAAGGTATGTTCTCCAGATATCCAATAAGCATCAGCTTGAAAAAAACAACCGGATCAATGCTGGTCTGTCCCTCTTTCCCATAGTACTCCTGAGTATATTTGCGAATAAAGGATAGGTCCAGAACATCCTTTAAACGGCGATAGAAATTGTTGACCGGAACGCGTTCCGATAAACAGAATGTATAAAACAGTTTTTCTTCGTATGATTTGTAACCTTGCATAATTACTTTTTTCTCTAATATACTAATAATTAATAATATATGCAACAAAAGGGATTGCTTGTTTTAATAATTTTGAGTTGTGCAACAGGCACATTTCACGCCCCCCATGTATGTTACCGGACATTTCAGTCACTGATTTATCGCCGGGAGAATCAAGTGGTGATAAAGACGGACCATATTTTAATCGACGAGTTCCATCACTTTGGTGCCGAGATCTGGGGAGGCGCCTTGCGGGAGGTGATTGAAAATAATCCGCAGGCCCATGTGTTAGGAACGTCGGCAACACCAGTCCGTCCGGAAGGGATGATCGATACGGTGGATCTCTATTTCGAGGGAAACTTGTTTTATGAGCTTACCTTGCCACAGGCTTGGTATTACCACATACTGCCGGTTCCGGTCTTGGTGCAAAGCGCTTATGGTCTGGACAACGAGCTGAACCGGTTACAAAAGAAACTAGATCGCAGTGACTGCTCAAAAAAGCGAAAAGAAGGGGTACAGAAGAAAATTGATCTGGCACGTGTGGACTTTAAAGAGGCTTTAGGGGCATCGGAGGTCATCCGAAGATTCCTGCCAGCAAATGTACGTAAGTTGCTGGTATTTTGCCGCGATCTCAGCGATCTGAGAGAAATGGTTCCCGAAGTATGCGGGTGGCTAACACGGGCGGGACGTACCATTGTTCCGTTTGAAATCCATCATGCCAACAACGGACGGCAGAACAACCTGACACTGGAAGCTTTCCGGAAAGAGTCGGAGCAGCTGCACGTTCTGTTCTCGGTCAACATGTTGATTGAGGGACTGCATGTGGAGGGCGTGGATGCCGTCTTGTTCCTCAGACCGACGGAATCGTATATTGTCACCCTGCAACAACTGGGACGGTGTCTGGAGGCCGGATCCGGGAAAAAGCCGATTGTTCTGGATTTTGTAAATAACCTGTCCGGAAAATCAGTCTACGACCTGATGGCTCCCCATTGGGAACGTCTTTCCCATGTTCCCTTCCCGAAAGGTTTTGAGGGGGCGACTTCCTTCCTGACAACCGGATTCCTTTCGGACATAAGGCTTCGCATAGAAGAGATACTGGCAGAGCTGGAGCCTTGGCAGATCATGTACGAACGACTGGTGGAGTTTCACAGGGAAGAAAATGACTGGCCGTCGGTTACGGAAGGAAAACTCGGCCTGTGGTGCAATACACAACGCATGGCTTATAAACGGGGCAGATTGCAGGAAGAACGTTACCGTCTATTGGAATCGATCGGCTTCGAGTGGAACCAACTTGATTCCAAATGGATGAAGGAGTTCCACGCTTTAAAAAACTTCTTTGATATGCACGGCCGTTGGCCCAGGCGTGAAGACGGAACACTTGCCACATGGAGCTATACCCAGCGGGAAAGACGCAAAAAAGGATGTCTGAGCAAAGAACGTATTCGTTTTTTGGATGGAATCGGTTTCATCTGGAACCAGGACCTGCATGAAGAATGGATGAAAAATTATGAAGCATTAAAACTGTTCGTTAACAGGCATCGACGCTTTCCGAAATCGGCAGAAGGAAACTTGGGAGGGTGGTGTTGCACCCAACGGAAAATGCGCAAGCAAGGAAAAATCTCCCCCGATCGTCAGGTGCTGTTAGACCAAATCGGATTTGTCTGGTCAGTAGAACAGGTATGGCAAAGCAATTTAGAACGGTTACGCTTGTTTTACAGTCAACAGGGACGTTGGCCAGGATGTCGTGAAGGAACATTGGGACGCTGGTGCACTGTCCAAAGACGGGATTATCGGAAAGGGAACATGTCCACTGAACGACTGAAACAATTAGAAGAGATCGGTTTTCCATTAATAGTCTGAAAAATGAATGTTCTATTTTGAAGAAAGAAATTGCAGGCTAATATCCATGTCTTTCCATTTGATTTTTTTGTTTTAATTTGAAGATTATAAAGCAGCTTTGCAGTCCGATCCTAAACTCCTTTTGTTTTGTTTTTCCAAAGTCTTGCGCTTATGTTTGCCGTAAACCATAAAAGAAGATTAGAGTTTATACAGAATAAAGAATAGGGCTATTGGTTATCAGTACCCTAAAACCCTATTCGATATAATGTCTATTGATTATAAATTGTTTGAAAACAAATTACTCATAAGCTATGAATATCCAACCCTTATGTAGCAGGATCAGACTTGAAACCTGCGATTTTGAACGCCGGAAGCGAATGTGGCAGACCGGTCTTGCACAGGCCATGTACAAGCCTCCTGTTACGAACAGTATTCCCCGGATTATCGAGATGAGGCTGCTGGAGCCGATAACGAGGGAATTTTGCCGGAAAACCGGACAGAACATCCACTATCGCAGGCTGGTTCCGGATACCCGTTTTCATCTATTGTGCCAAAGCAAACCTTTTGCTCTTATATCCCTTCCCAATCCGTCCACAGGCAGAGTGTTCATCCAATACCTGAACGAAAGCGCGAGGCGGGCCTCCCCGCTGAGAGAGCTGCGAAATACGGACGAAATCAGTTCGTTCCTCCAGGAGCGGTTTCCCAAATGACATTCCCCGGCTGAGGGCCGGCGGTCAAAGGGGCTTACAGAAAGTGTACACTTCCCTTACAATTTTGTAAGGCGGGTGTACACTTTTCATTTACACCCTCAATCCTAATCCGTCTTCCACTACATTGATTGCCTGCCTTTTATAATATTCCCCTGATAAAATCCGTCCGCTGGTACGGCATTCGTTTCCCTTGTCATTGAACATAAAACTTAAATTGCAACCTTATGGAAACATCAATGACAGACCGTCTTCTCGGCTGCTTTGCGAAAGCCGTCCGGGAAAAGAAAGAGCTTACAGAAGCGGAATTGTCGTCCGCCTATACAGAATTCATGAACCACCTGCAATCGATAACCGACGGCGGGCAGCCCGTCATCGTGAAGCTAAGGCGGCTGCGCCGTCTGGAACTGGAGCTGGAAACCTACCGGCACAGGGCATTTCCCGTTCTTGAGGGCCTGACGGACATCTACCTGACAAAAGCCGCCGCCCTGGTCAGGATGGAGACGGACCTGCTACATTTCATGGCGGAGCATCCCGGGCTCCATGCCGCGCCGTCATCTGCCGATGAAAAGACAAGGAACCGTCCCGCCCTCCACTGGAAAGGCTCCCTGGCAAACCTGATGGAACTGGTCGCCTCTCTGGACTATTCCGGTCTGGTAACGGACGGGAAAGGAAACCGCCAGTCCTTCGCCGCCTTGGTCGCGGCATTCGAAACCCTTTTCAATGTCACCCTGCCCAAGCCATACGACCTCCGTGCCGACCTCGCCCACAGGAAAAAGAACCTCTCCGTCCTGCTTCCCAAACTCCGGGAAACCTACGAGAAAAACATCGTGAACTGCGGGCTCGACCGGCGTTGAACCGGTGGGAAACACCCCTGTCAGTAAAAGTCATCTCCTGTCAGGGATAGTCACCCCGCGCCGTTTGGCGCATAGCGGAATTCTCACTTATTTTGCTCCCGAAAAAATAACCGTAAAGAAACAGAAGAACCTATGGCAAGAATCAAGCAGACACAGAGACCGCAGGATGTGTCCTCTTCCCAGCCCTGAAGAGGCGGGCGGAAGCCGAAGGACGCATCCGAGCTCCATTCCTATTATTACGGGTTCCGTCTGGACGAAAGGCAGAACATCGAGTTCGAGAGGCTCTACGCGAATTCCGGCGCGAAGACCAGGTCGCAGTTCATCCTCTCGGCCATTTTCAACAAACCGATCAAGGTCGTGAAAATCGATAAGGCGGCTACGGATTTCTATATCCGGCTGACAAACCTTCAGAGCGACTACCGCCGTGTAGGGGTGAACTACAACCAGACGGTCAAGGCTATCCACAGCGGGGAGCTGACCGAGAAGAAAGCCCTCGCCCTGCTTTACAAGCTGGAACAGCTGACCGTGGAGTATATCTCGCTGAACAAGGAGATCATCCGTCTTACCAAGGAGTTCGAGCGATGGTTGCAAAGATAACATCCGGCATGTCCGTCTACAGAGCGCTCTATTACAACCAGGAGAAAGTGGAAAAGGGCAAGGCCCAGACGCTGGGATGGAACCGCATCATGGAACGTCCCGACGGCACGGCCGGCATCCCCGAGTGCATGCGCAGCTTTGAGCCTTACCTTGCCATGAACCGGCGGACGGAAAAGCCGGTGATCCACCTCTCGCTCAACCCCCATCCCGACGACAGGCTTTCCGACGAACAACTGGAGACCATCGGACGGGAATACATGGAGAAGCTGGGCTACGGCGACCAACCCTACATCATTTTCCGGCACGAGGACAACGCGCGTCCACATATCCATATCGTCTCCCTGCGCGTAGACGAGCAGGGCAGGAAGATCAGGGATTACAAAGAATGGGAACGTTCCATGAAAATTTGCCGGGAGCTGGAACAGAAATACAGACTGGTCCCGTCAACGAAAGAGGAACGCGAGGTCTCCGGCACCATGATAGCGGTGAACTACCGCAAAGGTGACCTGAAACATCAGATCGCAAACGTGGTCAGACCGGCCCTGCAGGGTTACCGCTTCCACTCGTTCAAGGAATTCAAGGCCCTGCTTGGACTCTTCAACGTGACGGTGGAGGAAATACGCAAGAGCACCCGCGGGAGGACATGCCACGGGCTGGTCTATGCGGCGCTCGACGAGAAAGGCAGACGCTGCGGCGTAGGCATCAAGTCCAGCGACATCGGCAGGAGCGTCGGTTACGAGGCCCTGAAAAAGAAATGTGCCCGAAGCAAGACGTGGATGAAGACACATCCCGTGCCGGAAAACACGAGGAAGGCCATCCGGGAAGCTCTGCGTCAGGACACCCGTCAGGGATTCCTCCGGCTCCTGGCCGGAAAAGGCGTCATCCCCATACTCTGGGAAAACGAACAAGGCGTGATTTACGGGGTGACCTACATCGACCACGGATCGAAGACGGTCTTCAAGGGCTCGGCCCTTGGCCGGGAGTTCTCCGCCTCCGTCCTGAACAGATTGTACGGCACGCCTCCTTCCACGGCAATCCCCCGTGAGGATGCCGCTTTGAAAGAGGAAAGCGCAAGAGGGGAAACCGGACTTACGGAAGGGCTGCTGGATATCCTCTCGACGGAATCCCGTCCTTATCCGGGCGATGAGACCGTAGATGGTATCTACGGAAAGAGGAAAAAGAAACGGAAACGTCGCGGCCCGCATGTCGGCTAAAAGGGTTTTCCAAAAGATAAGACATAAGCAAAGTATCACCTGTAAAACAAGTAAAACATGTCACAAGAAGATGCCAGGGGACTCGGCAAGACCATCGACTTCATGCGTGCGGTCAGTATCCTGTTCCTCGTGATGAACATCTATTATTTCTGCTATCCGTTTTTCCACCGCCTGGGATGTACCAACGGCATGGTGGACAGGATCCTTCTGAACCTGCAACGGGACACGGGGCTGTTCACCCATTCGCTGGTGACCAAGTCCTTCTGCCTGATGTTCCTCCTCTTCTCCTCGATGGGGGCCAGGGGACGCAGACAGATGGAGATGTCCCGACGGCGCATCGGCTGCGTCCTCATTTTCGGGCTGTTGTTTTACTTCTCAAGCGAGCTGCTGCTCGCCTCGGGGTGGGACATCCGGCTTGTCACGCTGCTGTACGTCTTTGCCGTTGTCACGGGCTACATCTGCCTCCTGACCGCCGGCATGTGGGCCGGCCGCCTTTTGGGAAGTCGGCTGATGGATGACGTGTTCAACGAGGAGAACGAGTCCTTCATGCAGGAGACAAGGCTGATGACGAACGAGTATTCGGTGAATCTCCCGACCCGTTTCTATTACAACAGGAAATGGCACGCCGGCTGGATCAACGTGGTGAACCCGTTCCGGGCAACCCTCGTGTTGGGCACGCCGGGTTCGGGCAAGAGCTACGCCGTCATCAACAATTACATACGCCAGCAGATCGCCAAAGGCTTCGCCTGTTACATTTATGATTTCAAGCATCCGGACCTGAGCACCATCGCTTACAACCAGCTGCTTAAGAACAGGGACAAGTACGACGGCAACGTGCAGTTCTACGTTATCAATTTCGACGACCCGCGCCGCAGCCACCGCTGCAATCCGATTAATCCGGCCTTCATGTCGGATATCGCGGACGCTTACGAATCGGCGTATGTGATTATGCTGAACCTGAACAAAAGTTGGATACAGAAACAGGGTGATTTCTTCGTGGAATCCCCGATCATCCTGCTGGCGGCCATCATATGGTATCTCAAAATCTTTGAGAACGGGAGATACTGCACTTTCCCCCACGCCATCGAGCTGCTGAACAAGCCCTATTCGGACGTGTTCACCATACTGACCTCGTACAGGGAGCTTGAGAACTACCTCTCACCCTTCATGGACGCCTGGAAAGGCGGGGCGATGGAGCAGCTCCAGGGCCAGATAGCGAGCGCAAAGATACCGCTCTCGCGCATGATCAGCCCCTCGCTCTACTGGATCATGAGCGGGGACGACTTCACGCTGGATATCAACAACCCGGAGCAGCCCAAGGTGCTGTGCGTGGGCAATAATCCCGACCGGCAGAACATCTATTCGGCGGCCCTGGGACTTTACAACGCCCGCATCGTCAAGCTGGTCAACCGGAAAGGAAAGCTGAAGAGCTCCATCCTGGTGGACGAGGTGCCGACCATTTATTTCCGGGGGCTTGACACGCTGATCGCCACGGCGCGAAGTAACAAGGTGGCGGTCTGTTTGGGAGCGCAGGACTTCAGCCAGCTGGTACGCGACTACGGTGAAAAGGAGGCGCGCGTGATCCAGAACACCATCGGTAACATCTTTTCCGGACAGGTGGTTGGGGAAACGGCGAAGAACCTCTCAGAACGCTTCGGCAAGGTGCTCCAGCAGCGCAAGTCCGTCAATATGACGAAAGAGGATACTTCCACCAACATCAGCACCCAGCTGGATTCCCTGATACCTGCCTCCAAGATATCCAACCTCTCACAGGGGATGTTCGTGGGAAGCGTATCGGACAATTTCGGAGAGACCATCAAGCAGAAAATATTCCACGCCCGGATCGTGGTGGACAGCGTGAGGGTGGAAGCCGAGACGAGGGCGTACAAACCGATACCCGTCATCACGGACTTCACGGGAGAAGACGGCAAGGACCATATGCAGGAAGAAATAGAGCGCAATTACTACCGCATCAAGGAAGAGGTGAGCGACATCATCCGGCGCGAGCTCCTGCGCATAGAAAACGATCCGAACCTGAGCCACTTGCTGGAGACGGACGGGGAATAACAGACTGATATAAAAACAGGATTGCCGGAGGGCAATCCACCATTCAATAACCATTTAATTTTAGTTTTATGACCGAGAAAAAGAAAAACATTGCCCTTCCGGGAAAACCCTGTTTCCCGTGGGTGGGCGGAAAGAGAAGACTGCTGCCGGTGCTCATCGAATCCCTGTCGGCAGATTTCGAAAAGATGGAAACGTATGTGGAACCTTTCGTGGGCGGCGGCGCACTGTTCTTCTGACTAAGACAGGCCCATCCCGGTATCCGCTGCGTAATCAACGACTCCAACGAGAGTCTGGTGAACGTGTACCGTGTCATCCAGAATTCCCCCGAGGAGCTGATCAAAAAGCTGGAGGGTATCCAGAGAGAATACCATGCCCTAACGGAGCACGCGGACAGAAGGGCGTACTTCATGGAGAAACGCGCATTCTTCAACGAGGGCGGCCCGGACGATGTCACCCGTGCGGCGCTGTTCATCTTCTTCATGCGCACCTGCTACAACGGCATCTATTCGGTAAACCGAAGCGGCAAGCTCTCCGTGACGTTTGGTGCGGGCAACCGAGCGAAAATACTGGAAGAGGAACTCATACGTGTCAACCACGGCCTGCTCCAGGGCGTGACCATCCTGGAGGGCGACTACCACCAGACAGCGAAGTATGCCGGAGAGAAAACCTTCTTCTATTTCGATCCTCCCTACAAGCCTGTCAACGAGTCGGGCGGCTGTACCTCCTACATGCCGGACGACTTCGACGACAACGACCAGATCCGCCTGGCCGAGTTCTGCAAGGACCTGGGGGATGCCGGCAGCAAATGAATGCTCTCCAACTCGGATCCGCGCGAGAAGGATCCGACCGACACCTTCTTCGACGACCTGTACGACGGCTTCCATATCCAGCGGCTGAGTATCTTCCGCTCGGTCTGCTCCATCGCCGAGAAACGGAAACCGGTCAACGAGCTGCTGATAAGAAATTACTAACGGCAGCCTGGCTATAATCAAGCGGGAGGAGATCCTCCCGCTCTCACCTCCACGCATCACACACGCTACCTGAAATCCGGTTGTCCCCAGTCCCTGCCCATAAGGATATTCAGTCCCTGACGTAAAAGCAGGTCGAGACTTGTGAGATTTTTTTCTGTTCCTCCTTTTATAATACGCCTCCCTAAAACGGGGTGCATTTAGGCCTGAACGTCCGTATTATTGCTTTTGGTAGTTTATGGTCAAGCTACCTTTTTGCAATGTTAATTCGTTTTCTGTCAGTTTTTCAATAGCAAAGGTATTATTTTCATCACGAAACTCCGTCATACCTGTCTTCTATTCCCATCCGAAGCCGTATTTTTGCATTGAATTAACAAAATCAGATTTCGGATGATAATCAAAAATGGTTATATTCTTCTATATTCGGTAAGCGAGATTCTAGTATGTCATTTAAAGAAGCTCACATATAAACTCTGTCTTCAAAGTTCAAATACCCAAAGCCTGTATTCTCCATTTTGGTTCATACGCTAATATAAGCACTTACGGTACATTCTCATCGGTTCTTCGTCGTCACCTTGCACCATGCACAGGAAATCCCACCCGTATTTCTCGTAAAATGAAACGTGCTCTGTGACAAGATAAAGCACATCCAGTCCTCTGCGTTGCATGTCCTCGCAAATATACGCCAGGAGTTTTCCGGCAAGTCCCCGGCTGCGATGTCCGGGTTCGACATACAAGGCACAAATATTGGGTGTCAAATCTTTCCTGTCATGGAAATCATTGGCAATCACGCCTGCCCCGCCAACGATATGCTGCCCCATGACTACCAGATACCATTGGGGAACCGGGGTAGTTCCCTGAATGCACTCATCCATGCTTGCCAGATATTCTTCCGTTGGTATGTCCCATTTCCGGTGAAACCAACAAGCCGCCTCCATCCGCCATTGCGGCTGTAATTGAAGCGGTATGATATTATATGTTTTATCCATTATGTCATCAATAAAGTTTTCTGCGGCTGTCCGGCGAAAATAGAAAAATTCCGGCGACCGGGCAACGTTGCAAATGAAATGCTATCGTTGTATTTTTCTATATTCGGTAAGTGAGATTCCGGTATGTCGTTTGAAAAAGCGGCACATATAAGACCCGTCTTCAAAGTTCAGACATCCGGCAATTTCTTTGACCGACATGTCCGTTGTTTCCAACAGCATTTTCATTTCTAATATTACTTGTCGCTCAATCAGACCTTTGGGAGTATCGTTCATAAAGCCTTTTGCTATTTGTGAAAGGTAAAACGGTGTGATACATAGTTCATCCGCATAAAAGGCAACTTCCCGGTGTTGGCGACAGTTCTTGCATATCAGTTCCCAAAACCTCCAGCACAACTTTTCCTTTCGGCTGTACTGTCGTTCGACGAAAGAGTCTGTCAGCATTGGCTGTGTCCGTCCTGCAATGTACAGAAAGAGGTTTTGCAGATGATTGATGATTATCGGACGTTTGTGCGGCACATCCTCTTGTAGGATACACCGGGTTTGGGCAAGCCACGCGCACAGCAACTTTCGCTCTTCCTTCATAGGTCTGCAAAGCGGATACCGCCACAAGAAGGGGAATAACCGGTTTGGCAATTTATATGCGATTTCCGCAGCCATTTCTTTTTTTACCTGTATATAAATCATCTTACAATCTTTTGAGGTTGACGAAAACACAGCAAGCGAGTCTTCGGACAACACTAATAAGTCTGAACTTTTCAGCAGGTGTTTTTCAAAATTGACCTTAATGACCGCTTTACCTTCAAGACAAATAAAAACTGCAAGATAGGGAAGTTTTAATGGATGCCCGATATGTTCGCTCATATCGCATTCATATAATATCATTTCCATTTCTTCTTTCGGCATATTGTTTCTGTTTATACTGCAAAATTAATGGTTTGAGCATTCTGTTTTGAATATTGTTTCTAAAAATACCGGCTTTGTTCATTTTTTGTTTTCTTCTATTCCCGTCCGAAGCAGTATTTTTGCATCGGATTAATCAAACAAGTTAAGCGTATGAATTTGAAAACAGAAAGAATGGTATTGCGTCCCTGGAGGGAAACAGATGCCGAAACATTGTATGAGTATGCGAAAGACGAGCGGGTGGGTCCCATTGCCGGATGGCCCGTTCACCGGAGTGTGGAAGAAAGCCGGGAGGTAATCCGCACGGTCTTCACACAGGAAGGAGTGTTTGCCGTAACCCTGAAAGAAGACAATAGGGCAATCGGGTGCATAGGCGTAATACGCGGGGCTAAGAGTAATTTCCCGATTGGAGAAAACGAGGGAGAGGTTTCTTACTGGATCGGCGTTCCCTTTTGGGGGCAAGGGCTGATTCCCGAAGCCATGCGTGAGATAATCCGTTATGCTTTTGAAGATTTGAAACTTACGGGCTTGTGGTGCGGTTACTTTGACGGCAATGAAAAGTCAAAGCGTGCACAAGAGAAATGTGGTTTCCGGCATCATCATACTTGCAGGGAAAAGTATTATCCCTTGACGGATGATTGCCGGGTAGAGCATGTCAGCCGTTTGACCTATGATGACTGGCTTATGTGGAGGAGAAACTGAATTGGAAATCTTTGTAATCGTATGGCTGTACGGCTTATTTGATGGCAGGCTTCGGCTGGTAAACCCGATAATCTGCAACGAGACCTTGCCGAATAACAAGTACAAAAAGGGTAAATATGTGCTAATTTCATTCCGTGAGCGGATATAATCTTCTGCAAGAGTTTTTTGCTATTCCTTTTTTCGTATTTTTGTACTCCATCATGTTGAACCATACATTTTTACGTGCCAATGAACATGCAAAACTCTTATCTCACCTCGAAGCCGCACTCTTTTGGTTTCAGGAAGCCCTCTGTTATCTGGCAATGGAGAGCGTTGGCGTTGAACCGCCCGCTTGCTATGGAACGGAACAAGGTGGTAAGGCTGCTTCAGGAGCAGAAGGACGGTGAGCGGTAGCCATATCAGCTAAGAGGTACTTGAAACCACAGAGGAGAAAGACAAGACTATCCGCTTGCTGTAAGGTACACTAAAAACAGCAAAAGGGCTTTGAACCTCATAGCTGACATGCTGTATCATGCGAGCGAGATATTCAAATAGACTGTCATGACGATTCTCCATTTCGGAACGGAGCAACACAAGTCATTTTTTACATGGTCCAAAGTTGCCGACATTAAGAGCGTCATGCAGGAATACGGCAAAATGACCGAATAGCGGAAATCATTCAGCGAATGGCTTTGCGACTATGCAGAAAACCGACAGCTTTTTTGACGAAATAAAACATCGACAAACCTGAAACGAGCTTGCCGATGTAGCGAATGATTGGAAGATTGAGAAAAGACAAAATAGTGGAATTTCAATATAATTTTTTACTTGAATATGGAAGTGGGGATTTCTCCGGTCCAATAAAGAGGTGTTTCAACACCGAACAGCGCAAGGATCACAGGAGCAGTATTAACAGTGTTGTTGGGTTCGGTTATTTCAAAGTCCTTACGTATACCGGGACCGACGATTCCCCAAGGCACAAGCATTTCGTTTGGCGACATTCCTCCATGACCATAGTTTACACCACCATGGTCGGTTATAAACATAAAGTGCGTGTCATCATACAAATTCCGTTCTTTCATCTCAGTCAAAACCTCGCCTATGTGCATATCAGCTTCTTCTATGGATGCTATATATTCCGGAGACATCCATTTGTGCTTATGTCCGGCATGATCCGTGTGTACGGAATACAAAAACACCACCGTGGGTTCATCGGCATGCCTGGTCATGAAATCGAGAGCTTTAGAATAATTAGACAGATATGCATCGTTTTCCTCAAACGACACTTCATCAAGCCACTTGCGATTATAAGGGTTGATGAGTTCAGCCCAATTATAGTAAAAAGCCGTTTTTACACCGGGGATATTGTCTTTAAGAATTTTGAATACGGTAGGATAATAACCGTCGCTATCGGTTACAATCGGGTCGAGTGTATGTTTGTCAAGCAACCAGTCATTGCGGTCAACACCATGTTGCTCAGGGCCGCTTCCGCTAAGATGGCTCATCCAGTTAGGCTGGGTGTTTGACGGCATTACCACTCGCGTTGCAGTTGATACAGCACCTTCAGAGAACAAACGGTCAAGGTTCGGAGTATTGGCTTTTTTGAAGCCTTCAACACAGATACCGTCAAGAGCTAACATTACCACACGTTTGGCGTGAGGATATTTTTTCGATTTTTTATTTGTAGCTGCCTTCAGAGGTTCAGGTACAGCAGCGGTGATGCATGTTGCCATAGCACCTGTGGCACTAATTTTAAGAAAATCTCTTCTTGATATGCTCATAGTAGAAATGTTTTTGTTAGACAAAGGTATGCAATTCCCAAAAAAAATCGCACCATGTTTGAATTCTTTTTTGCTATACACATCCATACGAAAAAGCGTCATATCGCCTCGAAGCAGGAAAAGGCTTCGACAATAAGAGTTAATTTGCTTAAACCTAACGGGAAAGGAATAGTCTAATAATTGATTAGGTTATTCCTTTTCGCTATTTTTGTCATATTATAAATGTACCGTGTCATGAAAAGATTCTTCGCATTCATACTTTTACTTGCGACCGTCTGTGTTGTCCAAGCACAAGAAAACACCGTTCGGGGAGACACGCTTGTCTTATTGGAAAACAAAATCTGGCGGGCACAATTGCCGGACGAAAAACAATATGTCACGGAAATGGAGTTTCGCGACCATGTTTGGAGGTCTACATTCTTGTACAAGGGGAAAACAGACACGCTTGAAACCTCCTACGGGATATGCGGTGATACCATCAAAACGTATGACCGTAAACAATATAAAATACTCGAACTCACAGACAGTACGCTGGTTATCCTTTACTTGCCGGAAAGGATGACAATAGGTGTCGAGGCGGTGAAATACATCAATATCGTTAATTCGCCTGCCAAGATGCGTGAGAATGAAAATCGTCTGGACAGTATCTGGCGCAAAGAGGACATCTGGAACAAGGGCATTGCCTCAATATCCGGAAAGCCAATCAAAGACTTGTCAACCATAGAGACTCCCCGATGGGCGAAATGGGATTACGATTTGGAGAAATATTACACTTCCCAAATGGTTTATCCCGAAGAGCTATTGAAGAAGAACCAAGCCGGATATTCCGTAGTTATGTTCTCTATAGATACATTAGGGCTATCGCGCAGCATTAATATATTGACCACCATACATAAAAAATTCGACAAAGAAGTTATCCGACTGACAAGGGAATTGCCGCATTGCTTACCATGCAGGGATAAGGACGGCAAACGGATGAAATGTATATATACGGTATATGTGCCGTTTCTGCCCCAACATTACAGGGACAGGGTGAAAGCGGACAGCATTCAGGAAGAAGATTTGAAACAAAGTTTCGTAGAATGGGAAGCTGTTTCTTCTTTTCAAGACGGGAAGCCATGGTCTGCTCAAAACTACATCACCCAACACTTAAAGTACGACCCTGCATTATTGGGTGATAAACAACAAGTGAGAGGCATCTACACGGTACGGATTGATTCGTACGGAGAAGTGTATGAAGCCAAAGTCCTGCGAGGCTGTGGCATACAGGATTGGGACAACCAAGTATTGGAAATCGTCAGAAAGATGCCACGCTGGACACCTACCATAAATTATTATGGAAAGGGAGAATATCGGAAATCCGTATGGACTATACCTATATTTTTTAAGAGGGACGGGAGCTTAATTGCTCGTACAACTGAAAAGCATCTTGAGGTTGGTGTTCCCGTATGTTACTTGAACGAAAGTAGAGATACCATTGTTCCGTATGGCAAATATAGGTTCTGTCAAACGGACACGATACGGAATATCGGTTTCGTGTATGAGAACAGACAAAACGCACGGATTATTTGTATCGACAATCAAGGAAAAGAATTATTCTACGTGTTCAAATATGACAACGGAGTAGATTATGTCAGAGAAGGGCTTTTTCGTATAACAGATGATAAAGGACTGATAGGGTTTGCGAATACATTAGGTAATATAACCATCAAGCCTCAATTCAAATTTGCCTTTCCATTCAAGAATGGCAAAGCAAAAGTTACATTTACAGGAGAAGAAAAAGCGATATTCAACGGAGAACATCACGAATGGGTAAGCAATGAATGGCAATATATAAACAAGAAAGGAGAATTTTTACAATGAGAACAATAATTTTATTCACAATGCGATCAAGTGCCATCTGCCTAAGTTGCGTTAATTATTCTAGTCGTTCCCAATTAGCCAAGCATTGGGAGAACGGTTGGTACCGCATCATAGGCGGACAAAAAGACAGCATCGCTTCCCGACCAATTGTTACTGTAAAGGAATTTGCCAGCTTACGGATGGACAAAAACTTCTTCGGAAAGGCAGTAATAACAGGAAACGTGAGCAAGCATAAATTGCAGGCACGGGCAGATTCGACGGAACAACTCATAGGCAAGCGGATAGGATTCGTATTCAATGACTCCGTGATTACCGCACCACAAGTAAACATGAGAATAGAAAGTGGAAATTTTCAAACAGTGAATCTACACAATTATGACATGCTATCTTTATACAGAAGCCTGTTGAAAGAAAAGAAAGATTCTTTAGACGCTTTATTCGAAGCCAACGGATGGGAAAACGATACGATCTTCTTTAGTCAATTAGCCTAAGACAAACAGGACTCAATCATAAACACATTGGACTATCTTGATGCCTGTTGGTTCATTCAAAAGGATTTGAGAACAAATAAAAAATTAGAAGAAATGAAAATGAAATTATTTGTATTGGCAATCAGCCTATTGACCGCCATTTCACTACAAGCGCAAACAAATGAACGGTATATTGAAGTGACGGGTACATCGGAAATAGAGATTGTACCCGACAAAATTCATTATCTGATTGAAATCCGTGAATACTTTGAAGAAGAATTTGACGGAAAATCGAAGCCCGAAGAATACCGCACCAAAGTACCTTTATCAGAGATAGAACAAGGATTGAGAGAAGCTCTTGACAACGCTGGTATTCCGAACAGTGCTATTCGGACACAAGAAATCGGCGACTATTGGCGGCAGCAAGGACAGGACTTCTTGGTTTCCAAGAAATTCGACATTACCTTGACCGATTTCAATCAGATAAATGAAATCGTCAAGTGCATCGATACGAAAGGCATCCACACCATGCGCATCGGTGAATTGGAAAACAAAGACATACTTGCTTATCACCAAGAGGGGAAAATTGAAGCATTAAAAGCCGCCCAACGGAAGGCAACCTATTTGGTGGAGGCATTGGGTAAAAGGTTGGGTGATGTCATACGCATTGTGGAAGAGGAAAGTAACAATGCTTTTCTATTCGCGCAAAGCAATGTCCTTTCATCCGATGCAGCCTCATTCGACAACTTCCGAACTATCAAGAAGAACTATTCTATACTGGTACGTTTTGAAATCATTGATTAAATGCAAGGCGGACGAAAGAAAAATGCTATATTCTTCTTATCGTCCGTTTTATTTGTGTACATTTGCATTCGTAAAAGTTACCCTAACAAGCAAAGCGATGCAGGCTACGGCAATTTGAACGGTTGCCAACTCATTACCCGAAAATGAGGTAATTCTTCTAATTTTCTTGATTTCAAACAGATATATTCCTTGTACAGATTTACCAAGATTTATTGTATGGCCAATGATTTTTATAAGAATTTGCATTGCAGCAAGAAAAATATATGGTTGAAGACAAGAATACCTGTCATTGTAACAAACCTAATCGTATGAGTGACTTTAATTCCGTGAACGGATATAATCTTCTGCAAGAGTTTTTTGTTATTTCTTTTTTCGCTATTTTTGTACGCCATCATGTTGAACCATACATTTTTACGTTCCAATGAATATACAAAACTCTTATCTGACCTCGAAGCCGCACTACGAGATTCTGGACGGACTGCGCGGCGTGGCGGCTGCTATGGTAGTGGCCTTTCATCTGCTGGAAGCGCATTCCGGCGGCAACCATCTGAACCAGATTATCAATCATGGCTATCTGGCAGTCGATTTCTTCTTCATGCTTTCGGGCTTCGTCATCGGCTATGCATACGATGACCGTTGGAACCGGATGAGTACGGGAACCTTCTTCAAGCGCCGCCTTATCCGGCTGCAACCGATGGTGGTCATGGGAAGCATTGTGGGAGCCGCGCTCTTCTGGTTTCAGGATGCCTCCTGCTATCCGGCAATGGAGGGCGTGTCCGTCGGTGCGGTACTGCTGGTCATGTTGCTGGGCTGTACGTTGCTGCCTCTGCCGCTGAAGTGGGATATTCGGGGATGGATGGAAATGCATCCGCTGAACGGGCCGGCATGGTCGCTTTACTACGAATACATCGGCAATATACTGTATGCACTATTTATTCGCAAATTCAGCAAGACGGCGCTGACCGTCCTCGTGGCGATTGCGGCGTGCTTTACGGTGCACCGCTGCCTTACTGCGCCTGCCGGCGACATCGTGGGCGGATGGGCTTTGAACTGGGAACAGCAGTACGTGGGACTGGTCCGGCTGATGTACCCTTTCTTCGGCGGGCTGCTCCTGTCGCGGCTCGGCTGGCTGATACGCACCCGCAAGAACGCTTTCTGGTGGTGCAGCCTGATGATTGTCGTCGTGCTTTCCGTGCCCCGTATCGGCGAGGAGGACGGTTATTGGATGAACGGGCTTTACGAGGCTTTCTGCATCATCTGCATTTTCCCGGTCATCGTCTCAATGGGTGCGGGAGGCAGGATTACGGGCAGGCGTTCCGCAGCCGTGTGCAAGTTTCTGGGCGACATATCCTATCCCGTCTATATCACCCACTATCCGCTGGTCTATATCTATACGGCGTGGGCGTTCAACCGCCGGGCGACGCTTGCCGAAGGGCTTCCTTACATGCTGCTCACGTTCGTGGGGGCGTTCGCCCTTGCCTATGCCTGCCTGAAGCTCTACGACCTCCCGGTGCGCAAGTGGCTTACGGAACGTTTTTTTAAAAAAGAGATAAAAGCGGTAAAGACACCTGGAAAAGCCAAACAAATTTGACCCCCGATAGCGCTTTCTTGAATGCAGGTCTCACTGGATTTTTCTATGCAGAGCTTTCTCTTTTCGCCGCTTCTCTTTCTCGTCCAAAGCTTTACAGACATCTTTGTATTGGTTGCGAATTTTGTGAACGTGTCCCTTGGAAATGTCGAAACGCTTGCAGATATAGGTAATCGAGTAATCTCGTCTTAACATGCCGATAATGATATGGCGGTTCTCTACAAGTACGTTTGTCTTCGTGTAGCTGCCATTTTTCCGGCCGAGGACAACACCCCGGCTTTCCGTAGGGTAAGTGCCTCCTTGGTGCGCATCGAAATCAGGTTGTGTTCAATTTCCACTACCAATCCGAAAGCGAAACAGAGTACCTTGCTGTTGATAGAGTTGTCGAACGAATGCCCCCTCCTTGGTCGTGTAAAGTTTGATTCCTTTTTCCAAACACTTGCCCATGATCGCCATGAGGTCCGTCTGTGTACGGCTCAGGCGTGATACTTCCGTTACAATCAGCGTGTCGCCATGCTTCATGTGCCGTATCAATCCCCCTAATTTGCGGTCGCATCCTTTCTTTTTGCCGCTGGCGACCTCCGTTACCCACTGGTTGACGGAAAGATTTTTACTGTCGGCGAAACACCGGATCTCGTCTTGTTGGTTAGTCGGGTTCTGTTTACCCGTACTGACCCTTAAATAACCTATTATCATAGTCCTTAATTATTTTACGGGAGCGACAAAGGCATGATGGTTTGAAATGAAAGGAATTGGTGTGTACTTGTAGGCGTAACATCTTATTTTGTTATTTTACACCTGTTTTAACATTTCTCCGTCAGCATCCCTTTGCTGGGTGGATTTTTACGTGCATTCGTTTCACGACCAAGATGCTTGCCTCGTAAAGCAACCACATGGGCAAGGCGACTGACAGCAACGTAAATATGTCGGACGTGGGCGTGATAATGGCGGCAATTACCAAGATACCCACAACCGCGTGCCGGCGGCAACGCTGCATGATACCGGCCGAAAGGATTCCCAACCTGGCGAGCAGCTAACACACGACAGGTATTTCGAACACGATACCGAACATCATTGTCATGCCGCCCAATGTACCGATGTAGGACTGGAGCGAAATCATGTTCTCCACCTCGCCGCTTACCTGGTCCCCAAGAAACGAGATGCCGGTTTTCGTGCGGTCTTGGATCTGTGGGACTTTCTCACCGTAGGAAACCCGTATCCGGCTTGTCCACAGCAGGGTCAAGGCGGGCTCGCTGATCAGATCAGCATGGAGTTCGCTCACGCCGCCGAGAATCATCAGGGCCGCAGCCCCTTTGCCCACAACCTTGTCGGCGACGGAGGCTCCTTGCAGAAATCCGGCATCGTCACGGAGCAGGCGGTAAAGGTCGGATATGCCGCGGCCTTGAAAGGCACAAACCTCGCCGTTCGCCACGACCAGCGTATTGCCGTCCCTGTGCAGCAGTTCGATTAAATCTTTCATCGTTCCTGTGGTTTACAAGATTCTGTGATTTTCGTGCCCTTCCACGTAGATGGCACTGAAAGGGCGTGCAGGACACACGTATTCGCACGCGCCGCAGCCGATGCACCGTTCCGTATCCACGACCGGAATTTTCAGCGAGTCCGGATTATTCTTGTCTTTGGGCACCATCATGATGGCCCCGTTGGGACAATGGCGTTCGCAGTTGCCGCAACTCACCCCGTCGGTGTTCACCACGCAGTTGGCTGCAATCCACACGGCGTGTCCCACCTGAACGGACACCTTTTTCTCCAGCGATATGGGACGTATCGCCCCTGCCGGGCAGACCTGCGAGCACGTATTGCAGTTGCTGCGGCAGAAACCGTGCTCGTAGGACATGACGGGTTGCATGAATGTTTCCAACTTGTCGGAGGGTCGGAGCACCTGGTTGGGGCACGAGTTCACGCAGAGCTGGCAGGCGGTGCAATGGTCCGCCATATTACGGGCGCTCAACGCTCCCGGCGGTATAATCTGCTGTTTGCGTTTAATCATCCTCTTGCGCCCGGTAGCCGCGACGAATCCGTCGGCTGACCCTTTGCATTGGCCAGCAGGGATGTGCCTGCCAGCATTGCCGTGAGCATCAGCATCTTGCGGCGGTTCTCATCCACCTGTTTACCGGTTCCTTCCTTTTTCTCCGATACGTCCGCCGCATTCTTTTTCCGGAACGGAAGGTGCAGCTTGTAGGACAACGCTCCTTTCTTGCAGGTCTCGATGCAGTCGAAGCAGGTGACGCAACGGCTGCCATCGATACTATGCTGCTTGGCATCGATACAGGCCGCCTTGCACTTGCGGGAGCATAGACCGCAACTGTTGCACTTGGCCGTGTCCACCGTGATGCGCAGCAGCGAATGGCGGCTGATGAAGCCCAGCAGCGTACCCACCGGGCAAATCGTGTTGCAATAGGTGCGCCCGTGCTTCCATGCAAGGAAACTAATTCCAACGAAGATAAGACCGGAAACGACGAAGGTGGTTATCCCTTTTATCCATATATCCACATGATAGAAAGCATAGCTGTCCACCTGCTCCGACAGGTAGGCCAGCACGTTGTTCGCTCCCCGCCAGACCGGCGCGAACCAGTTGGTGGCAATCCTTCCGTACGAGGAATACGGGGCGAGCGTGGTATAGACAACCGTCACTCCTGCGAAGACCGCAATGATAAAGACCGCGAGCACAGCGTATCTAAGCACCTTTTTTTCCGGCGAGTAGGAGAAGCGGTATTTGAACTTCTTCCGTTTGCCGGAGAAGTAGGAAACGATGTCCTGCATCACGCCCAGCGGGCAGACCACCGAGCAGTAGATACGCCCGAACACGAAAGTCACCGCCACCCAGAGCAGGACGACCGCCACGTTGGCAGCCAGCAGCGCCGGGAGGAATTGCAGCTTGGCAAGGAAGCCGAAATACGGATGCAGCGTCCCCGTGAAGTCGAGGAACAGCCCCGTGACGAGCGACCAGCACACAACCGCCGCCCACACCCTTATTGTCTTATATCTGTTTTTCATTTCTCCAATTTTAATTGTTCCACAAGCCGGTCAATCTTTCCCATCTCTTTCGGTATGTTGATGGACTGTGGACATTTGCGCAGGCACTGCCCGCACTGGATGCAGCGGTTGGCCTGCTGCAATTCCGGCACGCTGCGGTCGTATCCTATCAGGAAGTTGCGCCGTTCCCGGACATAATCCTTATCCATCTTGTCTTTGGGCATCCGTTCTTCGTTCACGCATTTGTTATAGTGGGCGAAGACGGCGGGGATGTCCACCCCGTAGGGACAAGGCGTGCAATACTGGCAGCCGGTGCAGGGCACGGTACGGTTGCTGAGAAAAGCATCGAGTGCCTCGTCCAGAACTTCACGTTCCCCGTCCGAAAGCGGCTGGAAAGGTGAAAAGGTACAGATATTGTCCTGCAGGTTCTCCATGTAAGTCATGCCGCTCAGTATGCACAGGATGTTGGGCAGCGACCCCACGAAACGCAATGCCCATGACGCTGTGCTCCGTTCGGGTGCCGCCTGCTTCAGTATGGAGATTGCCCGATGGTTCAGGCGCACAAGCCGCCCGCCGAGCAGAGGCTCCATAACCGTAATCGGAATACCGCGTTCGGTCAGCCTCTCGTAAAGCCATTGTGCCGGGACCCGTTCCTCCTGCTGCGCCCACGCGGGAAGCTCCGAGCCTCTTTCCCAGTCGTGATAGTTGCACTGTATCTGCACGAAGTCCCACTTTACCCCGCAGTCCAGCAGGTGGTTCATCAGGGGACGGGTGCCGTGGAACGAAAAGCCCAGACTGCGGATGCGTCCCCGGCGTTTCTGTTCCTGCAAGTAGGCCAGAATCCCGCGCTTTTCGTAAATTTCCTGATAGACATCCAGTGTCTGCAAAGTGTGCAGCAGGTAGTAATCGAAATACTCCACCTGGCAATCTTTCAACTGCTTCTCGAATATCTCCTTCGCCTGCTCCAAGGTGGGCATGAGAGGCGTGGGCATCTTGGTGGCGAGGAAGAAGCTATCGCGCGGATACTTCTTCAACGCCTTGCCGATGGCTATCTGCGACATGCCCTTGTGGTACGGGTGCGCCGTGTCGAAATAGTTGATGCCGTGCGCCATGGCATAATCCACCAGCTTGTTCACCATGTCCTGGTCCACCTCGTCCGAGTTGGGGTTCGCCCCTTCCTTTACCGGCAGGCGCATCAGCCCGTAGCCCAGCAGGGAGACTTTCCTGCCCGTATGCGGGTCGGTGCGGTAAGTCATCCGGTCGGTGGGAATCACCTCCGGCATGACGCCCGCCGTGGAATATCCGTCCTTTCCGCCCGATACCGCCCGCCGCCATCCGTAGGCTCCGGCTGCCGCAGCGGTTCCCGCCCCCAGCCATTTCAGCATCTCGCGGCGGGACATTCCCTTGTCGTTTTTCTGCTTTTTATCTTCCATCTTCTCGTTCTTTAATTTTTCTGATGCAAAATTAGCGGGAAAAGAAAACGGCAAGGTTATCCCATAAGTCCCAACCACTTACCTGAAAAGTCCGGCGGTCGTAAAAAATCAAAAATCGGTTGTATGATTCCGAAAAAGTAACTTACCTTTGCCTGAAACGTAAAACGGATCGACTATGGCACATTTACCCGAACATATCTCGTTCAACTATTCGGACGTGTTCTTCTGCTACCACTCGGCGAAAAGCCGGGTGTTCGACAAGTTCATGAACTTCCATTACCTTATTTATATCTATTCCGGTGAAATGCTCGTTACGCAGGGCGAGAAGACCACCGTCGTCCGCAAAGGCGAATGCGTATTCCTGCACCGCGACCAGCGCATACTGGTGGTGAAGCAGCCCTCGCCCGACGGGGAGGAGTACCGGGGCGTGTTTCTCGTGTTCCGGCGGAATTTCCTGAAAAGCAAGATGGGGGTGCTGGCGGACTACGCCTCGGAGTTTTTTGAAAACAGCAAGCCGGACATCCCGCCCATCATACAGGTTCCGCTGAAGCCCAATCTGAAAAGCCTGTTCCTTTCGCTGGAACCTTACTTCGAGTTCGATGTGAAGCCCACCCCCGAACTGATGGAGCTGAAACTGTACGAGGGACTGCTCGCCCTGCTGCAAACGGACAAGGTGTTCTACAAGTACCTGTTCAACTTCCACCAGTCGTACAAGATAGACATCGAGGAGTTCATGAACGAGAACTACATGTGCGACATGTCCCTGACCCGGTTTGCCCATTCTACCGGACGCAGCCTTACGTCCTTCAAGCGGGATTTCCGAAAAATAAGCCCTTTGTCGCCGGAGAAATGGCTTATCAACAAGCGGTTGGAGGAGGCCCATAATTTGATTGTCAATCATCATAAAAAGGCTTCGGAAGTCTACCTGCAAGTCGGTTTCAAGAGTCTGGCGCACTTTTCGAGGGCGTTCAAGGAGAAGTACGGCATGAACTCCTCGGAGATTCCGGCAGAATAGCCTTTGCGGCCTTTGCGGTCGTACATTTACTTAGACGGGGGAATTTGTATGTTTTATGCTCCTGTCCTTTATCGGCGTTGTTCGCCTGTCCGGCGGAAGTAAAACGATTTGTATAAATCACTAAATATGAATAAATGAACGATGAAGACTTATCTTATCCTGTTTTTGGCTATCGTTTTTGAAACCGTAGCCACGTCTTTTCTGAAACAAAGCGAACAGTTTACCAGACTCGTCCCATCCGTGCTGACGGTGCTGGGATACGCGGCGGCATTCTACTGCCTGAGTGTCGTATTGAAGAACATTCCGGTAGGCATCGCTTATGCCATCTGGTCGGGAGTGGGTATCATTCTTATCACGCTTATAGGCTTTTTCGTTTTCAAGCAGCATCTCGACCTGGCTGCCATCATCGGGCTGGCTCTGATCATAGCCGGAGTGGTCGTCATCAACGTTTTCTCCAACTCGGTTTCCCACTGACAAGGCTTATTCGTCCCTATACTTGTTCAGAATGCCGCCACCGGAAAACATTTAATGTCCGGCAGCGGCATTCCGCCTGAAATAGTAATCCGGGAAATTACCTGCAGGTCATCATCTGCTTCCGGAAACACATCCGGAATGTAACGGCAATCACCAAAGCCGTCAGAATTTCAGATAACGGCAAGGCAAGCCAAATACCTCTTACCCCCATTATGGCGGGTAATGCCATGAAGCACGGAACCAGAAAAGCAAGTCCGCGCAAGACAGCAAATGTGATGGCCGGCTTTACCTGTTCCATGCTCTGATAATATCCGATAATGGAGAGATTCAAAATAAAGAAGACGAACCCCGTGCCGTAATAAGGGAATCCTTCTACCGCTATGCGTGCGGCGGTATTGTCCATGCGCAGGAACAGTCCGACGAGTAGTTCGGGAAACAGGATAAAGGCGGCAGTAGAAATGACTCCGCAAACCAATGCCGCAAACACGGAAACGCGCAAGGCGGAACGGACTCTTTCCGTGCTTCCCGTGCCGAAATTGTAACTGATAATAGGCTGGGCAGACTGGGCAATGGCGTTGCCTATCATGAAGACGAACGGGAGATAGTAACAGCTTACTCCGAAAGCGCCCACTCCGTCATCTCCCAAATGGCGCATGAACACGTGGTTGCCGATGAACAGCAATATCGCCATTGTCAATTCGCCTAACAAGGCGGACGAGCCTATCTTGCACTGCATTCCTATATCATGGAAGAAGAATAAAATCCTTTTTCTACCCGGACGGAGAGGATGCAAACGTGTATCGCGGGCATAGAACAACAAGTAACCCATCGCCACCGCTGCCCCGGCCAAACAACTCAGGGAGGTAGCAAATGCCGCCCCCATCACTCCCCAGCCCAGCGGGAAGATGAACAGCCAGTCGAGGACGACATTCACCGCCGCGGCTATGATGCTGCACCACATGGCGAGTTTCGGAGCGCCGTCCAGCCGCATGGCAAACAAGGCGACGGCTATCCACAACTCGAACAGCAAAGACGGGGAAAACCACACCAGATAATCGACGACCTGCGGCAGCAAATGCTCCGATGAACCGAGCATACGGGCGGTTTTCTCGGGAAAAGCCAGAATGAATCCCCCGGCGGCTACGGAGATGAGCGTCACGAACAGCATGGCCTGGGTGACGGTCGCACGCGCCAAAACGGTTTTTCCTTTCGACAAGTAAATGGAAGCGATTACGGAACAACCTGCCCCCATCATCAGTCCGACACCCATGAGCGACATCAGCAGGGGGACGCAGATATTTACAGCCGCAATCCCGTCGCTGCCCACGCCGTGTCCCACGAAAATCCCGTCAATGGTCGTTACCGCCGACATACTCAACATTCCCAACAGAGTGGGGAAAAACAGTTTCTTAAACAGAATGGAAACTTTCTCATTCCCAAAATCAATCACTTTTTCTTTCATACGTCTTTGTATTTTATGTTATATGGTTTGTCTTCGGCAAAAACGACGGAAGCCGGATAAGACGACGGTTTTACCCAGTCATCTTATCCGGCTTCCATAGCCCTCCGATGAGGATTATAAAATGTCCTTTGCGTTATTTCGCCGCAAAGGTGGGCCAAAGATTTGACTTCTCCAAAAAATCCGCGAACTATTTGCGGGAGCTTCCCTGCACGTACATCCTGTGCGCCCCTCTGCCCCTAGTGTGGATGCCGCTTTCCGGGTCGGCGGCAAAGGCGCAAAACTCGTTGCGGGCGGTGGTCAGCGGCAGGCCGATCAGCGCACGGTATTCGTCCACACGCATGAAGGGGTGCGAGGTGGCGATGTATAGTCTCAATTTTCTCATGCAGGAGTGTCTTTTTTATGATTGTGGATGCACAAGTAACATCGTGCGCTGAACGGAAGTGCGGCGAACAGATATGGCAGGTGATAGTTTAGCATCTCCTGCAACATCCGCCTCTTCTGTGTTTCTTGTGCTGGCGATGATAGTCGCAGCAACGATCTTGATACTTGCAATCTCTACAGCTTTCGCATTCCTCACATTTGCGGCAATCCTTGCACTGCGGGCAGTTCGTGTCGCATTTGCACTCGCGGCAGGCACAGTCTTTGCAACAACATTCTGTTTTCACTTTTTCCTTTTCTTTCTTGTCCTCTTGCGCAAACAGGGTCACACAGCAGGCTGAAAAAACGAGGACACAAGTCAATACGATTTTCTTCATTATTTATAATGTTTTAATGTGATGATATCCATTCATTTATTTGTTTCGCTTCCAGCGGCAAATATACGCATATTTCCTTGAAACCTAAAGCGATGTATTTTAAAATCCGCTCGTTTCCCAGCCTGTCGAAAACGGTGCAAAAAGTGTAGAATATGAAAGAAGCATGACTCCATAGGATAGATGGATACGAGCAAGCCATTCCGTAGAATGGTTAATTATATTTAATGGGCGATGACGATAAACCATTTTTTAATTTTATCTCATTTCAATTTGAAACATATTTATATCTTTGAGATACTAAAATGCATTTTACAGCTAAAACAGTTTACAATTATTAATTACACAGGAATATGGATAAACACATTATAGGAGAAAATGCAGGTAAACTTTGGCGCTTGATGAATCAGGACAACCAACGCAAATGGGAACTGGAAGAATTGAAAGAATGCACGGGATTTGACGATCTGGAACTGGCCAGCGCCATCGGATGGCTTGCCCGTGAGGACAAAATCCAGTTTGAACTGAGGGATTCCGACCCCATGCATAAGAAAGCATATGTGTATCTGATGCTCAACCTGTATTTTTAAGGAATGCCCGGCATTCATCCTTTTTTGATTTGTGGTTTATGAGCGGGATATCATTCTAAAAAAACAAGTTTTTTACTACTTGCTTTCACGCCTTTGAATAAAAGAGGCCTTCCCATCACCGGGATGCCCCCGGAAGTCCTCTATCTGACTTCCAGGACACATCCCCCGGGAGGGAAAGCCTCTTTTCGCTTTATCGCACCCCATATACGGGAGCGCCCTACCTTCTTATTTTTCACCCGCTTCCCTGTTTCTGTTCCGCACGCGTTTCCACCGCCTTTTTCAGGCGGTGCTGCAGAAACTCGTTCAGATCCTTGTGTGGCAGGTAGTGCGCCGCCTTGTCCGTCACGCTCCCGCACTGCCGCCTGATCTCCTCCGTGGTTTTCCGGCCCGCATCATCATTGTCCAGGAAACAGCAGACATGCCCGTAATCTTTCAGCACGTCCAACGCCCCGGGCAGGTTGCCGACCGAATTGAGCACCACGCAGTCCGGCACCGGCTGTCCCTGTTTGAGCGCAAGGTACGAAAGATAGTCCATGAAACCCTCAAACACCAGAACCGTCGTCTTTCCGTCCCCCTGCATCCCATGCCTCAGATGCGTGATGTCCTTTGGGGAGGTCGAACCCTTGAAATAAGGGTTGCGTATCTCCAGGCCACCTTTCCGGTTTCCGAACCCGATCCCGAAATACCATTTGCCGCGCGTGCGGTAATGCACCTCCACGCACTCCCTCGCGGCGATGCCGGAAGGAATCCCTCTCTTTGCCAGGTAGTCCAGCAGCACCGTATTACGGAGCGGCGAGACGCGCAGCTCCTCGAATGCTGGAGGCGTGGCGGCTGCCCTCCGGGGTGCCGTAGCGGGCGTGGACACGGGAAAGTGTCCCTCTATGCCCTTCAATACGGAGGATATGTCGCGCGTCCCGTACAGCCTTTGCGCCAGGTCGATGATGCTGCCTCCCGTCCCCTCGCCGAAGTCGATTCACAGGTTTCTGGAAAGGCTGACCTTGAATGAGGGTGTACGCTCCTGCCGGAAAGGCGAGCGGTACCACAAACTGTCCCCCTGTTCCTTTACGGGGGAGAATCCCATCCGCCGGAGGTAATCCTCCAGCGGAATCCTTTTCGCTTTTTCAATGTTCATGACTCGTCGTATGATTGATAAACAGTAAGAAATTAGAACCGCCCGCCGAACCATTTCACCGGGTCCAGCAGCCGTCCGTTTTTTTGTAGTTCGAAATGCAGGTGGTTGCCGGTGGACACTCCCGTGCTGCCGACCTTTCCGATACGCTGTCCGATACGGACCGTTTCACCTTTCCTTACAAGGATCCGGCTCATGTGCGCGTACAGGGTCGAGTATCCCCCCTCATGGCGGATATGGACGAACCAGCCGTAACTCGGGCTGTAACCGGCCTCCGAAGCTTTCCCGTTTCCAGCCGCATATACCGGCTCGCCATACGGGGCCGCCAGATCCACCCCCTTATGGAATATTCTCCGTCCCTTAAGGGGATGTCTCCTGTCTCCAAATCCGGAGGACACCCGGTAGCGGGTACGCCTGCCGTCAAGAGGAAACAGGACCGGATAATCCGCCAGGATGGCGACCGTCTGCCGCAGCCCTCATTCCTCCGTTCATTTCCCCGGTTCCCGGACACGTCCGTTTAACATTTCCCCGCCGCTTTCCGCCGTTTTTCCTCCATCCTCCAGGCAGGCGGAAAGCGACAAAAGGTGACAAAACATGACTATTAATGACAACTTTCTCATAATCAATTTATTTAATGGCGAAGATACTAATTTTACCTCCCGAAACGATTCATTCACCTTTAAATTTAACAGTCATGCAAGAAGTAAATCCCGCTGCGCAAGGCAGCGAAAACGCCACTCAGGAACAGGGTTACCTGATGGCTTACGACAAGAAGGAACAGAAAGCGAAAGGTGTCAAGGGCATCGCGGCAAACGGTGAGTTGGAAACGCTCGAGGCCAACGAACGGAACAAAGGGCAGTTCGTCCGCGTGGACCGCTTCGGTAATTTCTTCACCAACTTCGGAAAGAACTTCCTCTACCAGTACAACAACCCCACGCGTTTCTCCCTTTACCGGATGGAGGAAAATACCCCGGTGGAACAGGCCGCCAAAAAGATCGAGGAGGCCCAACGTCCCGAAAACGAGGCCGTCCGCCGCGAGCTTTCCAAAAACAACCGCATCTACAACAACCATTTCTTCAATGAGCGCGAGATCAACTGGGAGCAGGCCGAGCGTTACGGGCTTACCCCGGAGGTGCTCAGACAGACGGGCGACATGGAAAAGCTGCTGCAGGGCAGACAGTCCGGCATAGCCTACGACATCTCCATGAGCACCGAGCTGGGACGCCAGAAGGGGGATGCCAAGCTCTCGCTCTTCCGCGACGAGAACGGGGCCGTCAAGTTCGACCTGCACTTCATCCGCCAGGCACCGAAAGTCGGGCAGGAATACCGGGGATATAAACTGGAGGAGGACGTACTGGAGGCGTTGAACCGTACCGGTAACGCGGGCAGGCTCGTCAACCTGGTCACGGACTACCGCACCAAGGAGATGAAGCCCTGCTACCTGTCCAAGGACCCCGTGACCAACGAGATGTTCTTCCTCCCGGCAGACCAGGCACGCTGCCCGCGCAAGATCAAGGACTATGTGCTGAGCGACAAGGAATACGCCGACTACGCCGCCGGAAAAGAGGTGCCCATCGAGTTCAAGTCCTCGAACGGGAAGGTGTACCAAACCTCCATCCAGATGAGCGCGGCCGAGCGCGGTACGGAATTCCTGTGGGAACGCAGTATCCTCAAGCCGGAGAAAAAACAGGGGCAGGAACAGACGGCCGGCCTTAAGGAGACAGCCGGGAAACCGGCCAGACGGACCAGACAATCCATAACCCCCAAAATGTAACCGGCTATGACATCCGTAAATGAAAACATAAAACGGCTGGAAGAGCTGTCCCAGAAGGACGGCACAGGCGGCCTCCTGGTCTGTTATGAGACGGGCAGGGACAAACCCCATGCCGACTCCTCCTACCAGCTTTATCCTGTCAATCCGGATCATAAGGGCATGACCTACCAGTTCCTCAGCCTCCTGCATGTCGGGGTGGAGACCGCCCGGATATCGGCATTCATCCCTGACACCCGTATGGAGGTCTACCGCTTCCCCCGCATGTCCGACCTTCCTCCCTTTTATCGGGATACCCCCGTCAAAGAGTATATCACCGGCATGCTGCTGCCCCATATCAAAAAGAACAGGCTGGAACCGGTGGTAAGCGTCAACCTGCGCGACATGGTCTTCATACGCTCCGAAGGGCTGTCTGTGGAGCCGGGCGGTGTTCTTCGCCTCGATGCCGGGCAAATCGACCGGCTCGTGGAGTTCCGCCGGCGGCAGGACGAACTGGCCGCAAGGTACAAATACATCCCCCGACACAAGCTGCCTCTGCGCGTCATCGAGACTCCCAAAGGTGTACTGGTGTTCAGCGGCGGCGACATCGGAAGGAAAGGAATCGACAACTTCTATAAGTTCCTGCTCGGGAACTATTTCTCGATACACGCGCCTTCCGGTCCCGTCAGGCAATACCGCGTGGATTCCCCTTCCGGAAGGCTGTACGGGCTCACCGACACCGCCTTTCGGAAAGAGGCGGAAACAGACCGGTATATATTCGACCTTTTCGACGCATACGCCGGTATCGGAGCGTCGGAAAAGAAAGGATGGTTTTTGGAGTTCGCCACGGACATGGCTCCTTCCGATACGGAATACCGCCGCCTGGAGGACTTCTCCGGCTGCCGGCCGGAAGGAAACAACAGGGATATCTGTCGGCTGCTCACCTTGCAGAAGCACTTCGACAGGGCCATCATCCTCGATCCGGCTTTTGCCTACCATTCCCGGTTCAAGGAATTCGTCAGGAGGATGGATGATTGCGTGAACGGCCTCTCCAAAGGGGACAGCATGGAAAAAATACTGGAGGAGATGCGGGAAAAGTCGGATCATATCCTGAGAACGGATTTTCGGGTACGGGGGTACGGTACTTCAGACCGGCAAAAGGAGAACAAGCCCGGAAAGGTCCAAAAGAACAAACCTAAAATATAGCCATGATCAGAAAAGAGCAAGTCAGAATCGGAATGCGGATTATCGGGGATGATCCCGAATCCCCTGAAAGTTACCCGTACAAGGGAACCGTCACCGCCCTTTGCGAGACAGGCCGGAACGAGACGGACTTTTACATTGTCATCAAACTGGACGAGGCATCCATGAGACAGCCGGAAATATCAAGGTGCTGTCCCGAAGGCATCATGAGGTGCTCGCCCTGAAGGGTCAGCCCCGAGGAAAAACCGGAAAAACGGAACAATATCCCTTCCCTGACCTATACGGCTGTAGAGACATCCCGGGGATTCCTCTTCTTCACCCATACGGAAGAAGGCAGAAGGAGCCTTCGGGAATTCCTTCAGGGAATGGCCGACAGCTATTTCGATCCGTCATTCGACCTGGGACCGGTATGCGTCTATGAGGCGGAAGGTGTACTTTTTGATCTCTCTCCGGTCAATCCGGAGAAAATCTCCCTTGTGGCATATTCCTACACGCGAAAGCCGGAGGATTTCCGGCTGGATGTCCGTTACCGGAACGGGATGAGACCGACAGCGGAGGATTTCCGCAGTTTCTGCCACAATGTTGGTTGTTCGGTCAGCCATCGTAACGGAAATATCGCCGACACCCTGGAGGCCCTGGAACATTACGACAGGTGTCTGGAAACGCTCCGGCACATATCGGAAGCAGCTCCTCACAAAAGGGATGAGACCCGTGAGACCAGACAGCAGCTGCAAAGACTGCTGGACTCCGCCTACGATGTCCGCGGACACCGCTCGGCAGGAAGGATACCGGATGATCCCGTCCCCGAGGTCAGCGTGGAGGGAGTCAGGCTGTCCGTTTCCCAGTGGGGCATTCTTAAAGCCGGCCTTGGGTTGTACCTGCCCCGTGAAATCCGGACCGACCCCGCTCACGCATATGCATGGGTGGATAGGAATACCGAGCGCATCGTCTTTGGTAGCCGCCCGCCCGGAGACCGTGAAACCGTCGGATTCAAACAGGATACGGAAAAGAGGTCCTCCGCTTCTCTGAGAAGTACAAAAAAGAAGACGGGCCCCCGTCATAAAATGTAAAATTGTAAAATCAAGAAAGACAGTATGGAAAAGAAAAACAAGACAACACCTTTGAAAGTGGTGCGGCGGGAGTCCGGTTATCTGCTGTTTTCCGACAGCAAAACCGGAAAGGAAGGCCTTGAAAGCTATCTCCAGTATACCGCCGACCATTTCTTCGATCCCCATGCCTATGACGGCCCCCTGGAAATTTATGAGTATTCCGGTTTCCGGAAGGAGCTGGCCTCCCATATCAACAGCAGCTGCCGCAGGGGATTTTTACCGGGCGGGGACAGAAAGGGCGGGTACGTTTCCTCCGGCCTCCTCCCGACAGAATTCATCAACCGCCTCGAACCGAAACTCTACGTCCCCATGAGTCCGACATCCGAGGGGTATTCCGGGCTGTTCTCCCAAGTGAGGGGGTATATGGGGCTCGAACTATCCCGAAAGCCGGAGAACGAGGATATCTACCGCCTGCTCTCCATCAGGGAACACGGTTATATGAACATCCATGACAAACCGTTCACCTATTACCGGGAGCTGCTGCCCCTGGCCGAGCAGCTTGAAAAGGTGACCCAGGTCAAATCCGCCGGCCTGTTCGACGTGCAAGCCTTCAAGGAACTTTCCCTCAAAATAAAAAAAGCGGCGGAGGATATCCTTCACCGGGACTTCGACGTAAGGGGCCACCGCTCGTTGGAGAAATACCTCAATGCCCCCGACACCTCCCTTCTTGTGGGAAACAGGGTGCTGGACAAGGTGCAACTCGGGATACTGGCCAAAGGGAACGCCCTGTACCTGCCGGAGAATGACCGCCCCGCCTCCCGGCACCTGCTGTACTGCATGGCGGACTTTACACGGAACAAACTGCTGGTATCCGGTGAACCGTTCCCTATCAGGACCTACCGGGTAAAGGACGGTATCCCGCATCCTGTCAGTCCGCAAGAAAAAATACCGGAGAAGCGAAAGACTCCCCGTAAATCCACCGGCAGGAAAATATCATAACCTGTCTGGATATAAAGAAATTTAAAATATCACGATATGGAAAAAGAAACCGATTTGAAACAGATCGGACCGCTCGTCCTTTTCAATGTGGACAGAAAAGGCAGGCTGGCGGACTATGCCGTATGCCACAGTGACCATGAATGCGGCGATTATCTGCTCCGGCAGGCGGAGCTGGCCCTGGGCGGGGCGTATGTACCCAACGAGTCCGTATACTGCCTTGCAGGGGCGGAACGGACGGACGACGGCCTTCCGGAACTGCTGGACGACTATATCCGAGAAGGCAACATCCGCGACCTGCCCTCGATTGACCTGCACAGCCTCACGTTCATCCATGAAACTACAGGAGGCGGCCTGCCGGAAGGGATGTGGGCCATACTGGAAAAGACGGAACAGTTGTTGGATAGCCCGGATAACAGAAAAATACTGGAAGCGTACCATGCCTACCACGAAAAAAGGGAGAATGCCCTGCCCGAGCGCACCCTCTCCGCCGTCCGCACGGACAAGGGCGTGCTCCTGTTCGACGACTCGGGCCGGGGGCTGCAATGCCTGGAGGGTTACCTGCGGTACCACGCGGACCGGTATTTTTCCCCCGAGCTCCACGGGCTGGAAAAACTGGAGGTATACCATTTCAGCACATCCGATAAAGGCATATCGGACGCGGCCAAAAGGTGCGCCTTTATGTTCACCCCGCAGGGCCGGCGTGAGTTCGTCCCCCAAAAGGCGCGTTACCAGCCGGACTCCCTTGTAGCCGGCCTCCATCCGTCAGCCGGCTGTCCCATGCACGCGGACGGTGAGGCGTTCAGGCGGTTTGTCAAGACCTTCGGCCTCAATGCCACGGACGAGGCGAACGAGATCGCCGCCCTGACCGGAATCCGTGCCAGGGGACTGTCGGATCCCGGACAGTTGGAGAAGATATCCGTCCACCGGACCGGATTCCGCAGCCTGTATGAACGCCGGCAGGCCTCTTTGGAAAGGAACGACATTGTGATGTACCGGGCACTCGGACAGGCTTCCATGGACATGGCGGAGAGAATCCTCAGAACGGAATACAAGGTACGGGGATACGCGCCTTCCATGGCGGAAAAAGAAACCGGGCACAGAGCCGGTCCGCCTGCCGGTAAAAAGAAGACAAACCGATGGAGGAAAACAGATGGAACCCCTAAAAGACGGATATAGCATGGCATGGCTGGAACGACTGATAAGGTCTTGGAAACGCCCCCGGGAGGAAACGTCCGGAAACCTCTATCTGGAGCTGTGTCCGGACAACCGGATAAAATCCTTCATGGTGGTCCGGCACAGGCCGCAGGGCACGGATCCCTTCATGGAATTCATCGGGCATACCGCCGACAAAGTTCTAAGGGAGGGAAACGGAACGGTTCCGGACAACCTGCTGCTGGCCCTGGAAGGAGTGCCGGAAAGAATGCTCCCGACAAGGGACGAGCACCTGGAAGAACGTCCCGGAAACATATGGAAGCTCATCTCCGGATATGGCGAAATAGCCGGAGAAAATCCGGTCCCGCTCAGACGGGCCGTCTACCTGAGGGCGCACGGGAGGGAGATAGACCGTACCGCACTCAAAGAGATGGAGCATTCGTCCGGCTACCGGAACTACGAGGCCTATGAGAACGCCATGGAAAGGGCCTCGGAAGGGAAGAAAGCCCAGTTCCGCCTTACCTTCGTGAAGACGGAACGGGGTGTCAGGGTGTTCAATGACGGCCTGCAGGGTCCGGAGCGTATGCGCGGAATGCTGCAGGAGATGGCGGACCGTTTCTATTCCACCGCATGGGAAGGGCTGAAAACGCTTTCCATCTACCGGATCGAGACGGCTTCCCGGAAGCTGCTGGAAATGTCGCGGGACAACGGGCAGGATTTCCCCGCCTCGCAGCCCCCGCTGGAGATCCTTGCCCGCTATCTTCCGACAGCATCTTTCGACATGTCGCCCACGGCGGAGAACCTGGAGCGTTTCGTAAGGGCCAACTCCCTGACACTCTCCGCAGGCAACCGTGAGATCATGACCCTGCAGGATATCGCCCGGAAGGGATACGCCCACCTGTATATGGATGGGCCGTTCCGTTACGGGAAAGAGTTCGCCGGTATCGAGAAGGAGCTCCGCACGCTCGCGGGAAAGAGGGAGCTGTACAGGGATTTCCCCTATGAGGAGAGGATACACGGCCTTCGGGAAAAGTCCAGGGCCATCGCGGAATTCCTCCTGAGAAGGGAAGGAATCCGCAGGGAGATGCCCTCCCGGGAGCAGAAAGCGGACAAATATGCGGAAAGGATACGTCGCATGGCGGAAAGCCCGGAAAAGAAGACGCTCCCCCCGGCTACCGGCGAGAAGAAAAAGGAACCGGCCCGCAAACAAAAGGGTACGGCCTCCCGAAAAGTGAAACCCCAATTATAAACCGAAATGGAAACAACAGAATCATTCACACCCGAGGAGCTGCTCGATGCCGGAAGACGCACCATCGACCGCAAGGCGCTGCAGAAGACCATAAGGGATATTTTCTCATACCGGAACCCGCTCCGGCAATTCATGGAAGGCTACCGTTTCAATGTCATCCGTTGGAGCGCCACCAACCTGAGGAAACCCTCCTTATGGAAACGCGTCAGCCTGTTCTTCAACACCAAGGGACTTCCGGGGATTCTCCGTGAGAATTTCCGGCAGAACCGCGCGGACCTGCTCGCCCGGTGGGAACGGGGCGTCATAGGCGACATCAACCGCTCGCTCATCCGCCTGGGGAGCATACCGCTCTCCTCCAAGCCCCGAGACCTTTCCCAGCAGCTGAAGGACATATCCAGGAAAATATACCGGATGACCACTTATGACCGCTGCCCGAGCCTGCTTCAGGAGAGCCTGCTGCTGTCCACCTACGAGTATATATTCGCCTCGCCGCATGACAGGAAGTTCGGAAATCTGTGCCCCGACGAGATCTGCGGGATGCTCCGACAGAACGGTGTCCCGCAGGAAAGCCTCTGCTACCAGAACTATGAGAGTATCCTCGGCGGAAGGGAGACGGTCCTTTACGAGTTCACCTCCGACGGGAAAGCCACCCTGTACCTCAAGCCGATGGACCATGTGAGGCTGGAGATGACCTCCAAAGGGTATGACATGGTCCCCACGGGGCTTCCTCCCGCCCGGACTGTCCCTGCCACCACGGAAAGCATGGAGAACACGCCGCGGCTTTCCGAGAAAATCGGGAAGCCAAAGAAAGCCCGGAATGCAGAGAAACCCTCCAAAGGAGCCGGAAAATCGAAGAAAGGGCCGAAAATAGGATAATCCATCAACAACAGACAATAACCTGACAACAATAAAAATGTAAGAAAATGAAAGTCGTGATTTGTGAAAAGCCCCTCGTGGCTAAAAGACTGGCCCGCGTATTGGGCGCGGACAAGATGGAAGACGGGTATCTCATCGGAAACGGATACGCCGTCACATGAACGTTCGGCCACCTGCTGGCCCCGGTTTCCCCATTTTCCTGTATGGAAGGACCTTTTACAAGGGAGACGCTTCCCCTTGCCCTCCCCTCCGGACTCGCCGTCCGCCAGACAAGGACGGAAGACGGTTTCCGGGACGATCCCGTGGCCGTCAGGCAGCTGGAAATTATCGGCAGGCTGCTGCGGGAAGCGGACGGGGCGGTTACGGCCACGGACACCTCCCGCGAAGGGCAACTGGTCGCCCGCAACCTTTATGACTATCTGGGCTTCAAGGGGAAAACGGAACGCCTGTGGCTTTCCTCACTGACGGACGATGCGATCCGCGAGGCGTTCCTTGACCTTAGACCGGACAGTCTCTATGAAGGTCTGTACCTGGCAGGCAGGGCACGGAGGGAAGCCGACCGGATCATCGGGTACAACGCGAGCCTCGCGCTCGGCATGGCGGCAAAGAGAAAGAACCACTCGCTCGGACGGGTACAGACACCGGTGCTCGCCCTTATCTCGCGCCGTTACCTGAAGAACAGGGATTTCAACGCCGTACCTTATTACCTGCTGGAGCTGTCGGTCCTCAAGGACGGTAAAGAGCTTATTTTCACCTGCCCGGAAAAATACACGCAGCAGCAGGAGGCCGTCGCCGCCCGGAACCGGATCGCGGCATCGCATGTGGCGACAGTAATACAGGCGGAGAGAAAGGAAACGGTGGAGGAACCGCCCCTTTTGTATGACCTGGCCTCCTTGCAGAAGGAGGCGAACCTCCGGATGGGGCTGACGGCAGGACAGACGGCATCGGTCCTGCAGAGGCTGTATGAGGGAGGATACATCTCATACCCGCGCACCTCCTGCCGCCATATCCGGGAGGACATGCTGGAGAGGATGCCGGCACTGTTCTCCCTTCTGAAAGACGACCCGTGTTTCGCTCGTCATGCGGAAGCTCTGGAAGGCAGGAAGCTGTCCACCCGGACCGCCGATGACGGCAAGGTGAGCGGGCATCATGCCATCATCATAACGGAAAGCATACCCGGCAAACTGCCGCTTGATGAGCAGAACCTCTACCGGATGGTCGCAGGCAGGATGCTGGAAGCCTTTTCGGGTGACTGCACTGGGGAGGAGGCGGACGTCCGCATCGAATGCGGGAGAATCCTGTTCGAGGCCGGATACCGCCGGACGGTGCATGCCGGATGGAAAAACGTTCATAACGGGGCAGGGAAAAAAGAAGACACCGTGTTCCCCTTCTGGGAGCAGGACGAGGTGCTGCCGGTAACGGATATATCCGTCCGAAGTGAGGTGACCTCTCCCGGGCCGCTCTTTACGGAAGCATCGCTACTGTCCGAAATGGAATGGTACGGACTCGGTACACCCTCCACAAGGGCCGGTGTCATCGAACTGCTCATCGCACGCCGGTATGTCGAAAGACAGGGATGCGGCCTGCTGCCCACCCCGAAAGGGCTGGAGGTGTATGAGGCTGTCAGGGACAAGCTGATCGCCGCTCCGGAGATGACCGCCCGGTGGGAAAAGGACCTGCAGAAGATCGAGCGGGGAGAACTGGACGCGGACGTGTTCATCCAAAAAGTTGAAGAATACGCGCGGCAGATCGTGGAGGAACTCTCGGAGGTCCAGTTCGAGCATCCCGAACCGCCCCGCCACCGCTGTCCCAAATGCGGCATGGAGACACTGACCCTTCACCGGAAGGTGGCCCGGTGCGGTGACCCGGACTGCGCGTTCCTGCTTTTCAGGACATTCAACGCAAGGGAGCTGACCGACGAGGAGATGCTCCGCCTGCTGGAAGGAAAGAAGACGGATTTCCTGCCTTTTGTCAGCAAGAAGGGAAGGCCCTATGAGGCATCCCTTAAGATGGACGAGAACTACAGGATAGAGATGACATTCAGGGACACCCCGGTGGAGAGACAGCCGTTACCCGTCAGCGACCCGTCTGTAATGCAGGCGGCAGACATCCCTGTCGAAACTCCGTGTCCCGGCCAGCTCCCATAAGGAAAACCCGGGACCTCCCTCGAACAGGTGGGAGCCTTCCCCCTGGAAGCGGGGCAGGACATACAAGACCAGCTCGTCGGCCATGCCAAAGCGGAGCAGGCTGTCCGTAAAAGGAAGCGTCTCCAAAGCCGCTTCCGCAAGATATACGCCGGAGTGCCCGTGTTTCCATTCCGTAAGGGATATGAAGGAAACATCAGGGTCAAGGCGGGACAAGGCATCCTCCCGGATACGGGTGATGCCATATTTATCGGGGTGTTCCCACAAATCGGGAAATGTAGTCCTGCGGGCAAGGTAGCCGTCAAGGGTGATGAAAGCCAGGATCTGAACCGTCGCCATATGGATATGCCGTTTTATTATTTCGTAATGGTTCCGGCAGGGTCATGAAAAAAGCGTGACCCTACGTGGCTTCAAAACGGAGGTTCTGGCAAAACCCTTGAATAGTCGCCGCGTAGAAGCCACGCTATGACAACGCATAGCACAGCCTTACGCAGAAGCCTCTATTCCGATTGAAATTTTGCCAGATTTCCGTTTTAAGAGCGTTCTGCGGAACGTTATGTCTATATATCAGCAGAAACGGAGGTTGATCCCCGCCTCTGGATGAATTCATATTTCCGAGGTAAAGATAGGAAATAAATCCGGGATTACAGGCGGACGGGACAGCCGGATTTGACTTTTACGCAAAAAAATAAAGGACGAAGGGGAGTCGTGACTACCGCCCCCCTTCCTTGCCGCCCGGCATGGAAGAGGCCGTGAGAGAATACGGAAACATTTTATTTTGTGAGTGTTATGAATTTATAAATATAATTTTATGGAAATTACGATTATTGAAACAAGCGCGTATCTGGAACTGAAAAGACAGCTCAGCATGCTTTCCGTGCAACTGGGCGATTTCCAGAGGAAAGTGTCTCCGGCATCACCGGAGAAGTGGTTGGACGCCCAGGAAGTCTGCATGGCTCTTGGCATATCCAAAAGATGCCTGCAGAATCACCGGGACAGGGGGCTGATCCCTTATTCGAACATCGGAGGGAAATGCTTTTACAAGGAAGCGGATATCCGGCAAATACTGGAAGAAGGTCTCATTAAGAAAAGAAGAAAATAATGGCGGAAATCATCACAAAAGATTCGGAAGAGTTCAAGGAACTGGCCGGATGGATGAAAAAGATCGGCAGATCGGTGGAAGCGGCGACGGCAAGGATACGTCCCACCATCGCGGACGAGCATTACCTGCAAGGGGAAGAGGTGTGCGAACTGCTGCATATCTCAAAAAGGACCCTGCAGACACTGCGTGATGAAGGGGGCATACCCTATACCACCATCGGGGGGAAAATACTGTATCCTGAAAGTGTCCTGTACGAGACATTGCGGAAGAACTACCGGAACTACAGGAGGTACGCCAGATAGACGGCCCGGAACATGACAAAGGCAGGGGTGTCGAACAATCCGTTCGGACACCCCCGCCTTCCCGTTTTAACAGTCAAGACAGTACATGTCGCCGATTTTCTCGCGGACCTTGTCGGTATCCTCACCGACTTTGGGATTGATAAGCTCGGCATAAACCTGCGTGGAAAGGATGTTCTTATGCCCCAGCACCCGCTGCAGGGTCTCCAGCGGCATACCCTTGGTAAGGGTCAGGGTGGCATAGGTGTGGCGGCCGACATGCGGGCTGAGCCGGACGCTGCAGCCCGCTTTCTCACCGATACGCTTCAGGCTGTCCTCCATCGTCTTGCGGTTTCCGGCCGGGAACACCTTGTCCGGGGTGTCCTTGCCCTCCCTCACGTCCCGGTACCGTTCGATAAGTTCCACGGCTATCGGGAGCAGCTTGACCACGTAAGGCACTTTCGTCTTCACACGGTTGCCCGTCAACCAGGTACCTCCGTCGGAATCAGTATGGATGTTCTTGTAAGTCAGCTCCTTCAAATCGGCATGGGCCAGACCGCTGAAACACATGAAAACGAACATGTCCCGGAAAGCCCGCTGCCGCTTGTAACTCAGCTTGACACGGAGCAGACGCAGCAAGTCCTCCTCCGAGAGGAAAGGGCGTTTCTTGTATTCCGGACGGCACTCGAACTTCTTGAACGGATGCTTCCTGAGCCATCCGTCATCCACGGCCTTGTACATCAGCCATTTCATCGTATTGATACGCTCGAAGGCAGTGGATTTGGAAAGTCCCCGCACGGATAACATCCAGTTATAGAAGCCCTTGATGAAGTCTAAGTCCAACGATGCCAGCGGAACGTCTTCCACCCCCAACTTGTCCTTCAGATAATGAAGCAGGCATTTGCGGTCATTCACCAGCCCCCGATAGGTGCTTTCCGCCTTGGTCTTGCCGATCTGCCGCCTGTAATCCTCTATCTGGCTGTCAAAAATCTCCATCAGCGAATGTACCTCGTCCCCGAAGCCGTTATAGCGGTCATAGACTCTCTTGGCTGTCAGAAGCGAGTCATGGTCTGAAAGGTACTGGTAATGTTTTCCGATCTGGGCCTTGATATTGTCCAGGTCTTGGTTCAGCCGCCGTGCCTCGTCGGATTTGCCCCTGGCGCAGTTCCCCTTGGCGTCCCAAAGGGCAAGGGGAACGTCGCGCTTGCAACTGAAACTCGCCGTCGTACCGTTGACGGTGATACGGCCCATGACAGGAACACGGCCATTTTTAATGGACTGGTTCTTGGTGTAGAACAAAACTTTGAATGTACTCCTCATAAACTCAATTTTTTACTGTTACAAAGTTACTATTTATTGAGTTATCAGAGGATATGAAAAACAACGCAAGACATTGAAAAATAGCCTGTTGAGACCTGCCTTTTCCCACCTTTCGGGAGGTAACGATTAAGTAACGATACTCTCGCCCAAGTATGCTTTTTGCAGCGTCGTTATTCAATACGAGAACAGAACATTCTCCCATTAATACATTGATTAAGAGAGCGTAATCACCTTTATGTTATACTTTCTAAAAATCGCCGCTTTTGAATTATAAAACAGAGGTAATTATTTTTTTTACGAATTTTGCATCAATCACGGGATATACAGCAGCGCAAACTCCACCTTTCTCCGTGTGAGCAGCATGGCATGGCGTTTTCCCTTGTAACTGCAAAAAGCAATATATTCATGGTAGATGTTCCTGTCGCCAGCCTCCAACTTCTTTATCAAGGTGCTTTTGGGGATTGTCTTGCTACCCAAAAGCCGGTATGGACCCACGTTGTAGGCAAGCGTGGCGAGTAAAAGTTATCCAAACCAAAATATTATCCCAACTTGACTTTTTATTGTATTGAATATCAGTAAATTGTTATATTTTAGTAGCAGATAATAAAGAGTGATTGTTCCATTATTCAAGAACAGTCACTCATTTA